>Ga0160454_100567_pt1 | contig 9915 bp, 8 predicted proteins | sample HID1971M_E6MG_FD_108218 | JGI IMG/M metagenome (GOLD analysis project Ga0160454, IMG submission 108218) | Enriched millipede-associated microbial communities from UW Madison campus, WI, USA - HID1971M_E6 MG | ecosystem: Host-associated > Arthropoda: Insects > Digestive system > Unclassified ... | reverse complement strand
TGGCGGAGCTGATCGCCGGCGTGACGCACGACCCGGTGTTCGGGCCCGCGCTCACCGTCGGCCTGGGCGGCGTACTCACCGAGATCTACCGCGACGTGGCGCATCGCCTGCTGCCGGTCGACGAGGCAATGGCGGGCGAGATGCTGCATGCGCTCAGGGCCTGGCCGCTGCTCGACGGCTTCCGCGGCCGCCCGCGCGGCGACGTGCCGGCGGCATGCCGCGCGATCGCCTCGCTGTCGAACGCGGCGCTGGCGCTGGGCCCGGCCGCCTCGGAGATCGAGGTCAATCCGCTGCATGTGCGCGCCGATGGCGCGGCCGCGCTGGATGCGCTCATCCTGTTCAAGTCCTGAGTCCGATTTCCAACTGGAGACAAGCCATGAAGAAGATGATCCGAAACCTGTGCGCCCTGCTGGTGGCGAGTGCCGCGGTCGCGCTGCCCGTGACAGGCAGCGCGCAGGAGGCCTGGCCGGCCAAGCCGGTGCACATGATCCTGCCGTTCCCGCCCGGCGGCGTCACCGACCTGCTGGCGCGCGCGCTGGGCGAGAAGCTCGGCGCCCGGCTGGGGCAGCCGGTGGTGGTGGAGAACAAGGCGGGCGCCGGCACCATCCTGGCGTCCGACTACGTGGCGCGCGCGCCGGCCGACGGCTACACGGTGCTCTTCGCGGCGTCGTCGCTCGGCACCGCACCGCTGCTCTACGACAAGGTGTCGTACGACGCGATCAAGAGCTTCGCACCGGTGTCGCTGGTGGCCTCGGTGGTGCATGTGCTGGAGGTCAATCCGGCGCTGCCGGTGAAGTCGGTCAAGGAGTTGATCGCCTACGCCAAGGCGCATCCGGACAAGCTCAACTACGCCTCCACCGGCGCCGGGACGTCCACCCACCTGGAGGGCGAGCTGTTCAAGAGCATGGCGGGCGTCGAGATGCGGCACATCCCGTACAAGGGCAGCGGTCCTGCGCTGACCGATTTGGTGGGCGGCCAGGTGACCGTGATGATCGACGCGCTGGGTTCGTCCGGTCCGTTCATCCGCGACGGCAAGCTGCGCGCGCTGGCGGTGACCACGGCCCGGCGTTCCGCCGCCGTGCCGGAACTGCCGACGGTGGCCGAATCGGGCCTGCCGGGCTACGAGGCCATGCCGTGGCTGGGCCTGGTGGCACCGGCGGGCACGCCCAAGGCCGTGGTGGACCGGCTGCATCGCGAGGTGGTCAAGGTGCTGGCCGATCCCGACCTGCGCGAGCGCCTCAAGGGATGGGGCCTGGACCCCATCGGCAACAGCCCCGACGAGTTCGCGGCGTTCATTGCCGAGGACGTGAAGAAGTGGGAGCGCGTCATCCGCGAGGCGCAGATCAAGCTCAACTGAACGCCATGCAGTTCGACCTGACCGAAGACCAGGCGCTCATCGCCGAGAGCGCACGCGACTGGCTGGCCGGCCACTACGGCTTTCGCGCGCGCGAGGCCGGCGTGCACCGCGATGGCGGCGCCGCCACCGCCTGGTCCGCATGGGCCGAACTGGGCTGGCTGGCGCTGCCGCTGCCGGCCGCGCACGGCGGCATCGACGGTGGGCCGATGGAGGCCGGGGTGTTGACGCAGGCACTGGGCCGCCACCTGGCGGTGGAGCCTTATGTGTCGTGCGTGCTGCAGGCGGCGCGGCTGTTGTCGCTGCTGGGAAGCGCGGCGCAACAGGACCGGTGGCTGCCGGCCCTGGCCGCAGGCCGGTCGCGGTTGGCGTTCGCGCACTGGGAGCACGGCATGAAGCTGCCGTGGGATGCGCCACGGTGCACGTTGCTGCGCCAGGGCGCGCACGGCCCCTGGCTGCTGAGCGGCGCCAAGGCCGCGGTGGAGGGCGCGGCGGGCGCCGCCGGCTGGCTGGTCAGCGCGCAGGAGCCTGGCACCGGTGTCGTGCGCATCGCGATCGTCGAGGCCGGCAGCGCCGGCGTGCACATCGACGCGCATGACGGCACCGACGGGACGCGCTCGGCCGAACTGCGCTTCGACACGGTCAGGCTGCACGCGCAGGCGGTGCTCGGCGCGGCGGATGCGGACCATGCCGTGGCGCTGCGGCGCGTCCTGGCCGAAGGCGTCGTGGCGCGCTGCTGGCAGGCCACCGGGGCCATCCAGGCGGCCTTGGAACAGACCGCGCAGTATCTGAAGGAGCGCCGGCAGTTCGGCAAGGCGCTGGCCGAATTCCAGGTGCTGCAGCACCGCCTGGCGGAGATGCTGGTGCAATGCACCGAGGCCCAGGCGGCCTGCGAACTGGCCGCCATGCGCCTGTCGGCGCAGGCCGGCGATCCGGCGCAGGTCGCCGCCTCGGTCCGCAGCAAGGTGGCACGGGCAGCCCGCGACGTGGCCGAGCAGAGCGTGCAGCTGCATGGCGCCATGGGCGTTTGCGAGGAGTTGCCCATCGCCAGCGTGTACCGGTTCATGCTGGCCTTCGACGCGCGCGACGGCGATGCCGAGGCCCATGAGGCATGGCTGGGCGGACAACAGTTGGACGGGGGATCGTACGCGCACAGCGCCACGTTGGGGGTCGCGGCATGAACCTCGAACTTGCGGCGGCCGACCGCGCCTTTCGCGACGAGGTCCGGCAGTTCCTGGCGACGCATCTCACCGCGCCACTGCGCGAAGGCCAGCGCCGCACCACCGCCATGTATCCGGAGCCGGAAATCTCCGGCCCCTGGCAGAAGATCCTGCAGCAGCGCGGCTGGCTGGTGCCGCTGTGGCCGCCCGAGTGGGGCGGCACCGGCTGGACGGCGCTGCAGCGCTTCATCTTCGAGACCGAGTGTGCGCTGGCCGGTGCGCCGCTGGTGCATCCGATGGGCGTGCGGCTGCTGGGGCCGGTGCTGCTGCGCTTCGGCACGCCGGCGCAGAAGCAGGCGCACCTGCCGCGCATCCTGTCCGGGGAGGACTATTGGTGCCAGGGCTTTTCCGAGCCCGGCGCGGGCTCGGACCTGGCCGCGCTGCAGCTGCGCGCGCGCAAGGACGGGGGCGACTACGTGCTCGACGGCAGCAAGATCTGGACGACGCATGCCCATCACGCCAACCGCATGTTCGCCCTGGTGCGCACCAGTGAGGAAGGCAGGCGCCAGCAGGGCATCAGCTTCCTGCTGATCGACATGGCCACGCCGGGCATCACGGTGCGGCCGATCCGCACCATCGGCGGCGACCATGACGTGAACGAGGTGCACTTCGACGGCGTGCGCTTGCCGCAGGCCAACCGGGTCGGCGACGAGAACGCGGGCTGGGAATGCGCCAAGTACCTGCTGGAGTTCGAGCGCGGCGCCGGCATCTTCAGCCCGCGCCTGCGTGCGCAGCTGATCAAGGCGGCGCAGGCACTGGGTGCGCAGGGCACGCCGCCCGACGCGCATCTGCAGCGCCGCTTCGGCCAGGTGTGCGCGGACCTGGACACCTTCGAATGGCTGGAGATGCGGACCATGGCGTCGTTGGCGCCGGGCGAGCGGCCCGGTCCGGCGGCATCGGTGCTGAAGCTGCGTGCCAGCCGGCTCAAGCAGGCCATCGCCGCGCTGGGGGTGCGGGCGCTGGGCGCGGACGCCTTGCGCTGGCGCGATGGCGAGGCGCAGGAGCCGGCGCTGGCGTCGCTGCTGGTCTCGGAATGCTGCAACAGCCGGGCCTTCACCATCTTCGGGGGGGCCCAGGAAATCCAGTTGGGGTTGATCGCGCGCCAGTTGCTCGACTGAGTTTTAGGTGAATAAGTATTCACCAAAAATCGGAGTGCGTTAAGATCGCCGCCGTGAAACCGAAGGACGACGAGAAGCTCCGCGCCATTGCCGAAGCCACGTTCACGCTGGTCGAGCAGACCGGCCTGAGCGGCCTGACCATGGCCGCCATCGCGCGCGAAGCGGGCCTGGCCACCGGTACGCTGTACGTCTATTTCAAGTCCAAGGAAGAGTTGATGGTCGCGCTCTACGAGCAGGCCAAGACGACCACCACCGCCAGCCTCATGCATGGCGACGACACGAAGGCGCCGTTGCGCAGCCGCTTGCGCCACATGTGGATGAACTGGCTCGAGCACCGCCTGAACCACTACGCCCAAGTGGTCTTCCTGGAGCAGTACTACAACTCGCCCTGGTTCAGCGACGAAAGCCGCAACCTCTCGGCGCGGCTCATCAAGGACTGGGTCGATCTGATCGAGACGGCCAAGGCGCAGCAGATCCTGAAGGACGTGCCCACCGTGCTGCTGACGAGCAGCTTCGGCGGCTCGGTGCGCGAGACCGCCAACCTGCTGCGCTCCGGGTCGCTCGCCCGCACCGACGCCAACCTGACCCTGGCCTTCGGCCTTTGTTGGGACGGCATCAAGGCCTGACGCTTGACTTGCCGGCAGCGCAGGTCTATTGTTTTACCGAACTAATATTCACTAAAGAAAAAGGAAGGCCCACCATGACCACGACCCTGAACATCAACGGCAAGGACCGGCAGATCGATGCCGACGCCTCCACCCCCATCCTCTGGGCCCTGCGCGACACGCTCGGCATGACGGGCACCAAGTTCGGATGCGGCGCGGCCCTGTGCGGCGCCTGCACGGTGCATCTCAATGGCCAGGCGATCCGCTCGTGCGTGACGCCGATCTCCGCCGCGGCGGGCCAGAAGATCACCACCATCGAGGCCGTGACCGACGGCAGCGACAAGGTGGGCAAGGCCGTGCGCGACGCCTGGGTCAAGCATGACGTGGCCCAGTGCGGCTACTGCCAGAGCGGCCAGATCATGTCGGCCACCGCCTTCCTGAAGACGGTGGCGCCCGGCAAGCTGCCCAGCGATTCCGACATCGATTCGGCCATGGCCGGCAACATCTGCCGCTGTGGCACCTATGCGCGCATCCGCGCCGCGGTTGCCGATGCCGCCAAGGCGCTGGCCTGAGCACGAAGGAGCCATCACCATGAACTTCGATCAATCCACCTTCGAGCTGCCCGCCAACCTGCGCGCCCTGCTGACCCGTGATATTGAAGCGGGGCAAGACGCAGCCGCCGGCCTGCCGCGCCGCAGCTTCCTGAAACTCACGGCGATGAGCGGCTTCGCGCTCGGCGTCTTTCCGATGGGTGCGCTCGCACAGGACAAGGGCGCGGCGCCAGCGGCCAAGGCCTCGGGCCTGAAGCCGCTGCAGCAGCCCGCGGCCTTCGTGCGCATCGACCATGACGGCACCACGACCATCACCATCAACCGGCTCGATTTCGGGCAGGGCGTGCAGACCGGCCTGCCGATGATCCTGGCCGAGGAGCTCGACGCCGACTGGTCCAAGGTCAGGAGCGTGCATGGCAGCAACGACCCGGCCTACGTGGACCCGGCGTTCGGCATGCACATCACCGGTGGTTCGGGCTCGATCAAGAACTCCTACACGCAGTACCGCGAACTCGGCGCGCGCATGCGCGCCATGCTGGTCGGCGCGGCGGCGGCGCGCTGGAAGGTCGACCCGGCGAGCCTGCAGACGCGCAATGGCGCCGTCATCGGCCCGGGCGGCAAGCAGCTGGGCTACGGCGAACTGGCCGAGGCGGCGATGAAGCTGCCGGTGCCCGAGACCGTCAAGCTCAAGGACCCGAAGGACTTCCGCCTCATCGGCAAGCCCACCGGCCGGCTGGACGCGCAGGCCAAGTCCAGCGGTCACCAGGACTACGGCATCGACATGCGTCTGCCGGGGATGCTGACCGCCGTCGTGTCCCATCCGCCCGTGTTCGGCGCGAAGCTCAAGTCGGTGGACGACAGCGCTGCGAAAGCCATCAAGGGCGTGAAGGCCGTGCTGCGCGTGTCGCTGGACCGCGGCGCCGAAGGGGTCGCGGTGGTGGCCGACGGCTACTGGCCCGCCAAGCAGGGCCGCGACGCGCTCAAGCTCGAATGGGACACCAGCGGTGTCGAGAAGGTCGACAGCGCCAGGCAGCTTGTGCAGTACCGCGAGCTGGCGACGAAGCCGGGCGCGCGCAAGTACGATGCCGACGTCTCGAAGCTCACCGGCGCGCCACACCGGATCGATGCCGAGTTCGTCTTCCCCTACCTGGCGCATGCGCCGATGGAGCCGCTGAACTGCACCGTGAGCCTGGCCGGCGGCAAGGCGCAGGTGTGGACCGGCACGCAGATGCCGGGCATCGACGGCATGGCCGCCGCCAAGGTGCTGGGCGTGCCGCCGGAGAACGTGCAGATGCACGTGCAGATGGCGGGCGGCGGCTTCGGGCGGCGTGGCTTGCTGACCAGCGACTTCGTGACCGAGGCCTGCGGGGTGGTCAAGGCCGCGCAGGCGGCGGGTATCACCGTGCCGATCCGCACCTTGTGGAGCCGCGAGGACGACATGAAGGGCGGCTACTACCGGCCGATGCATCTGCACACCGCCAAGATCGGTTTCGATGCGCAGGGCAAGGTGCTGGGCTGGGACCACGTGATCGTCGGCCAGTCGCTGCTGATGGGCAGCATCTTCGAGCCGATGATGGTCAAGGACGGCATCGACGCCACGGCCGTCGAGGGGATGAAGGCGCCGTACGAGCTGCCGATGCGCCTGACCGTGCATCACCCGAAGCTGAACGTGCCGGTGCTGTGGTGGCGCAGCGTGGGCTCGACCCACACCGCCTTCGTGATGGAGACGCTGGTGGACGAGATCGCCCGCGCCACCGGGCAGGACCCGGTCGCCTACCGCATGAAGTACTTCGGCGACCAGCACCCGCGTCACAAGGCGGCGCTGCAGCTGGCGGTGGACCAGTCGGGCTACGGCAAGCGCAAGCTCGAGGCCGGCCGCGCCTGGGGCGTGGCGGTGCACGAGTCCTTCAACTCGGTGGTGGCGTACGTGGTCGAGGCGTCGGTGAAGGACGGCACGCCCACGCTGCACAGCGTGACCGCAGGCGTGCACTGCAACCTGGCGGTCAACCCGAAGAGCGTGGAGGCGCAGGTGCAGGGCGGGGCGGTGATGGGCCTGTCGATGTGCCTGCCCGGCGCCGCGATCACCCTCAAGGACGGCGAGGTGGAGCAGAGCAACTTCGGCGACTTCGCCGTGCCGCGCATCACCGACATGCCGCAGATCGCCGTGCACCTGGTGCCCAGCGCCGACGCGCCCACCGGCATGGGCGAACCGGGCGTGCCCCCGCTGGCGCCGGCGTTCGCGAACGCGGTGGCGGCGATCACCGGCAAGCCGGTGCGGGAGCTGCCCTTCAAGCTGGCTTGAGGCCCTGCCGAGCGCCGCCGAGCGCCGCCGGGCGCCGCCCGGATCGGCCGGGCTGGCCGGCGGTCTGGGAATGGGGTGGCGTGGTGAAGACGAAGGCGGTGCGGCGCCACCCGGGGCGCTGCGAGACATCGGGCCTTCGCTGCCGGCTCAGGCCAGCAGCAGGATGGAGGCGAACAGCACCGCGGCGATGCAGAACGGCCAGAAGCGGCCGGAACGATCGTCCGGCAGCTCGGCCCGCAGGCTGGTGATCACGACGCCGCCGGCAAGCAACGCAAACAGACGCGCGAAGGCCTGGTCGGACAGCTCGGCGACATGGGCCAGCGCCCAACCGGCCAGCACGCTGGCAGCGAGGATCCAGTGGCCGTGGCGGGCGTAGGCGTGGCCGTGCTCCTCGGTGAGTGAATGGTTGACCACGATGAAGTGGATGGCCATGGCCACGACGTAGATCGCCAGCGACAGCTCGCCGCGGGCCGAGCGTTCGAGCAGCAGGTAGCCGATCAATGCGCTGTAGGCCGCGAAGCCGCCGAGATGCAGCCAGTACACCGCGCCGCCGCGCTCATGCTCGGCACCCGGTTCGGTGCGTTGCGACAGCACGAGATGTTCCAGCCCGTACATGAGGACGAAGGAGAGCAGGGCCAGGCAGTAGATGCGCTGGTCGTCGTAGAACGCGGCGCTGCTGGCGGAGGCGGCCGCGCCGCTCAGGGTCTGGTTCTGCGCGGCCAGCTCCGGCAGGACGTCGACGAAGACGTAGGCGACGGACACGCCGGCAGCCGCCGACACCCAGCGGCGATGGCGCCACAAACCCGACAGCAGATGCGCGCGCTCGCCGCCCAGCGCATAGACCGCGCCGAGCAGCAAGGCCGCGGCAAAGGCGGCGCCGTTCATGATGGCCACGCTGCACGGCGGATCACCACCGCAGCACCAGGCTGCAGAAGGCGAACACCCCCAGCGCGGCGACCAGTGCCGCGACCCACAACGCCAGGTTCCATTGCCTGACCAGTCCGTAGTCGTCGCGCAATGCGGCAACCCGGCGATGGTGCTGGAAGACCGCCAGCACGAGCGCCACCGTGCCGATGGCGATCATGCCGAGGCCCACCGTGTCCGAGGTCCAGGTGCGGCCGCCGGCGCCGACCACCGGCGCGCCGTGCTGGGTCTCGAGGTAGCTGAAGAACTTCGCCAGCGTGAAGCCGAAGCCGATCATCGACAGCGACGTGCGCAGCCATGCCATCAGCGTGCGCTCGAAGGCCAGGAAGCTGCGCTCCACGGCCAGCGAAGTGCGCTGTTCCGCCAGCTCGGTGGCGGACGGAGGAGGCGATTGGGCCATGGGCGCCGGGCTGCTCGGGCGCGACTCAGTGCCCGGCGCCGCCGGAAGCTTCCGTCATCTTCTCCATGACCTGGTCCAGACTGAAGCTGGCCGCCTTCTGGCGCGGCGGAAATTCCTTGAAGGTCGCCAGGAACTCCGCCACGCCGGCCTGGGCCGGCACCAGCAGGTAGATGTGCCGGAACATCCAGTCGTAGAAGGTATTGGAGGTGATCTGCGCGCGCTCGTACGGGTCCATGCGCAGGTTGAAGATGTAGGGCGTTCTGAGCACCACGAACGGCTCCTGCCAGATCTTGAGCGTGCCGGTGACGCGCTGCTCCATGAACAGCATCTTCCAGTTGTCGTAGCGCAGTGCCGCCACGTCGCCGTCGTCGGTAAAGTAGATGAAGGCCTTGCGCGGGCACTCCTTTTCCTTGCCGGTCAGGTAGGGCACGAGGTTGTGGCCGTCCAGGTGCACCTTGAAGGTCTTGCTGCCGATCTTGTGGCCCTTCCTGAGCTTTTCCTTGATGTCCGGGTCTCCCGCCGCGGCGAGGATCGTCGGGAACCAGTCCAGGTGGCTGACGATGGCGTTGGACTCCGAGCCTGCCTCGATCTTGCCGGGGAAGCGCACCATGCACGGCACGCGGTAGGCGCCTTCCCAGCTGGAGTTCTTCTCGTTGCGGTAGGGCGTGGTGCCGGCATCCGGCCAGGTGTTCATGTGCGGACCGTTGTCGGTGCTGTACTTGACGAAGGTGTTGTCGGCAATGCCCAGTTCGTCGAGCAGGTCCAGCAGTTCGCCGATGCACTTGTCGTGGTCGATCATCACGTCGTGGTACTCGGACTGCCAGCGGCCCGACTGCCCGCGGCTTTCCGGCTTGACGTGGGTCCATGCGTGCATGTGCGTGGTGTTGAACCACAGGAAGAAGGGCTCGCCCGCGTCGTGCGCGGCCTTGATGAACTTCTTGGCCGCCGCGAGGAACTCGTCGTCGCAGGTTTCCATGCGCTTCTTCGTCAGCGGGCCGGTGTTCTCGATCTTCTGGCCGCCCTTGCCGTCGGCCCAGCAGTGCAGCACGCCGCGCGGGCCGTACTTCTTCTTGAACTCGGGGAAGTCCTTCGCGTCGGGGTAGTCGACTTCCTCGGGCTCTTCCTCCGCGTTCAGGTGGTACAGGTTGCCGAAGAACTCGTCGAAGCCGTGCATCGTGGGCAGGTGCTCGTCACGGTCGCCCAGGTGGTTCTTGCCGAACTGGCCGGTGCGGTAGCCCAGCGGCTTGAGTGCTTCGGCGATGGTTATGTCTTCCGCCTTCAGGCCCAGTTCAGCGCCGGGCAGGCCCACCTTCGTCAGGCCGGTGCGCAGGCCGCACTGGCCGGTGATGAACGACGAGCGCCCCGCCGTGCAGCTTTGCTCGGCATAGCAGTCGGTGAAGATCATGCCCTCCTTGGCGATGCGGTCGCTGTTGGGCGTTCG
>Ga0160454_100566_pt1 | contig 9922 bp, 8 predicted proteins | sample HID1971M_E6MG_FD_108218 | JGI IMG/M metagenome (GOLD analysis project Ga0160454, IMG submission 108218) | Enriched millipede-associated microbial communities from UW Madison campus, WI, USA - HID1971M_E6 MG | ecosystem: Host-associated > Arthropoda: Insects > Digestive system > Unclassified ... | reverse complement strand
CGGCGTGAACCTGGTGACCTACGTGATCACCAGCCTGGGCGCGTTCGGCGTGATCACCCTGATGGCCTCGCCGTACAACGGCCGCGACGCCGATGCCCTGTACTAGTACCGCGCCTTGTTCTGGCGCCGTCCGTACCTGACCGCCGTACTGACCGTGATGATGCTGTCCCTGGCCGGTATCCCGCTGACCGCGGGCTTCATCGGCAAGTTCTACATCATCGCCACCGGTGTCCAGTCGCAACAATGGTGGCTGGTCGGCTCACTGGTACTGGGCAGCGCCATCGGCGTGTTCTACTACCTGCGCGTCATGGTCACCCTGTACCTGATCGAACCAAACCTGCGTCGCCACGATGCCCAGCTGCACTGGGAACAACGCGCAGGCGGCGTGATGCTGCTGGCCATCGCGGTACTGGCGTTCTTCCTCGGCCTGTATCCACAGCCGTTGTTGAGCCTGGTACAGCAATCGGGGCTGGCGGGTTGATCGCTTAAGCTTTATGCGGTAGAAAACAGAAACGGCACCTTCGGGTGCCGTTTTTGCGTTTGGAGTTTCAAGATCAAAAGATCGCAGCCTTCGGCAGCTCCTACAGGTGGATCGCATTTCAAGGTAGGAGCTGCCGCAGGCTGCGATCTTTTGATCTTTATTGCCCTCTCTTTTTTCAGGAAGTTACCTGCAGGGCGGTACGCAGTAGCTGACATTCAACAGGAGGCATTTGCCGTTAAATTTGAAGACCAGCTATCCAGAAAGAAAACCCGGTAACCGACGTTTAGGAACTGATGACATGCTTGATGACTTCGAAGGTACTCAAATCTGAGACTTCCGTCCTGCTGTCAAATGTTTGTTCGGCTGATGAAGTTTGGTGACTGGGATGGCCTCATCGCGAGCAAGCTCGCTCCCACAGGGGATCTTCTGTGGACACACTAATCGCGAACACCGCCGATCAATTGTAGGAGCAAGCTTGCTCGCGATGGCGTCGGAACAGGCACAAACGCAAACGGCACCTTACGGTGCCGTTAACGTTTCACAGCTCAGATATTACTTACGCGCCGCCTCCCACGATTTCAGCAGCTCGGCATAACTCACGGTCTCACCCTGAGGCTTCTCGTTCGCCAGTTTCGGTTTCGGTGCACCCGGCTGATCGAACCAGTATTGCGCATCGCGCTCCGGGTTCATTTTCGGCGCGCAGGTGGCTTGGGCCTTCGAGCGTTCCAGGCGGGACATGATCGCGTCCTGATCCTTGGCCAGGCCGTCCAGGGCTTCTTGCGGGGTTTTCTCGCCGCTCGCCGCTTCGGCGATGTGGCTCCACCACAGCTGCGCGAGACGCGGATAGTCCGGCACGTTGGTGCCGGTCGGGGTCCATTGCACGCGGGCCGGGCTGCGGTAGAACTCCACCAGGCCGCCGAGCTTCGGTGCCAGGTCGGTCATGGCTTGTGAGTTGATGTCCGACTCGCGGATCGGGGTCAGGCCGACGATGGTTTTCTTCAGCGAAACGGTTTTCGAGGTCACGAACTGCGCGTACAGCCAGGCCGCGAGTTTCTGTTTCTCAGGCGTGGATTTCATGAACGTCCAGGAACCCACGTCCTGATAGCCCAGCTTCATACCCTCTTCCCAATATGGCCCGCGCGGCGATGGTGCCATGCGCCATTTCGGCGTGCCGTCGGTGTTCATCACCGCCAGGCCCGGCTTGGTCATGTCGGCGGTGAAGGCGGTGTACCAGAAGATCTGCTGGGCGATGTTGCCTTGGGACGGCACGGGGCCTGATTCGGAGAAGGTCATGCCCGCCGCTTCCGGTGGTGCGTACTTCTTCAGCCAGTCGACGTATTTGGTGGTGGCGAACACCGCCGCCGGGCCGTTGGTGTCACCGCCGCGGGTCACGCTGGAGCCGACCGGGTGGCAATCCTCGACGCGGATGCCCCACTCGTCCACCGGCAAGCCGTTGGGGATGCCCTTGTCACCGCCACCGGCCATGGAGAACCAGGCATCGGTGAAGCGCCAGCCCAGGGACGGATCTTTCTTGCCGTAGTCCATGTGCCCGTAGACACGCTTGCCATCGATTTCCTTGACGTCTTCGCTGAAGAATTTGGCGATGTCTTCATAGGCCGACCAGTTCACTGGAACGCCTAGCTCGTAGCCGTACTTTTCCTTGAATTTGGCCTTGAGGTCCGCACGCTCGAACCAGTCGGCGCGGAACCAGTACAGGTTGGCGAACTGCTGGTCTGGCAATTGATAGATCTTGCCGTCCGTCGCTGTGGTGAAGGAGATGCCGATGAATTCCTTGATATCGAGGGTCGGCGAGGTGAAGTTCTTGCCCTCGTTGGCCATCAGGTCGGTGATCGATTCGGTCTTGCCGTAGCGGAAGTGCGTACCGATAAGGTCCGAGTCGTTGACCCAGCCGTCATAGATGTTCTTGTCCGATTGCATCTGGGTCTGCAGCTTTTCCACCACGTCGCCTTCCTGCAGCAGGTCGTGGGTCAGCTTGATCCCGGTGATTTCAGTGAAGGCCTTGGCCAGCACCTTGGACTCGTACTCATGGGTAGCGATGGTTTCCGATACCACCTTGATGTTCATCCCGCGAAACGGCTCCGCCGCCTTGATGAACCACTTCAGCTCTTCGAGTTGCTGATCGGCCGTCAGGGTGGACGGCTTGAATTCACTGCCGATCCATTTCTTCGCGGCGTCTTCATAGGCATCGGCCCAGGCAGACGCGCTCAAACCGCTGAGTGCCAGCATGGCTGCCAATGAAATGCTATGTCGCAGCTTATTGTTTTTGTCGAACATAGAGACCTCCTGTTTAAGTTTCGGAGCAACATTGCCGAGCGATTCGACTAGCCCCACCGCATCACAGCCAACAGCCACACCAGGGACATCGCGAAGGCGACCCAGATGCTCCAGTCGGTCACGCCGATTACCAGCAGATGCAGGTAGGCGCTGCCGAGAAGACCGATGAACAACCGATCGCCACGGGTGGTGGCAATCGGCAAAAAGCCTCGCCGAAGGATGCTCGGCGAACGCAACTCCCAGGTGGTCATGCCCACCAGGATCAAGGCAATGACAGTGAAGAACGCCGCCGTCGGGACGGTCCAACTCATCCATTCCATCATCAGCTCCTCATACCCGGCCCAGGGCAAAGCCCTTGGCCACGTGGTTGCGCACAAACCAGATCACCAGCATGCCCGGCAGGATGGTTAACACTCCCGCCGCCGCCAGCACACCCCAGTCGATGCCGGACGCCGAGACCGTGCGGGTCATCACCGCCGCGATGGGCTTGGCGTTCACCGAAGTCAGGGTTCGTGCCAGCAGCAGCTCGACCCAGGAAAACATGAAGCAGAAAAACGCCGTTACGCCGATGCCGGAGCCAATCAGCGGGATAAAAATTTTCACGAAGAACTTGGGGAAACTGTAGCCGTCGATGTAGGCGGTTTCGTCGATTTCCTTGGGCACGCCCGACATGAAGCCTTCGAGAATCCACACCGCCAGTGGCACGTTGAACAGGCAGTGCGCCAGGGCCACCGCGATGTGGGTGTCGAACAGACCGATCGATGAATACAGCTGGAAGAACGGCAACAGGAACACCGCCGGCGGCGCCATGCGGTTGGTCAGCAGCCAGAAGAACAGGTGCTTGTCGCCGAGGAAGCGGTAGCGCGAGAACGCATAGGCTGCCGGCAACGCCACGCTCAGGGAGATGATGGTGTTCAGGCTCACGTAGTACGCCGAGTTGATGTAACCGGTGTACCAGCTCGGATCGGTGAAGATCACCTTGTAGTTGGCCAAGGTGAAATCCTGTGGGAAAAGCGTCAGGCCGCCGAGGATTTCGCTGTTGCTCTTGAAGGACATGTTCAGCAGCCAGTAGATCGGCACCAGCAGGAACAGGATGTAGATCAGCAGTGGAACAAGCTTTCTCATGCTCATGATGGCCTCAGCGGTTGGCGTCAGAGTGAGTCATGGCGGTATAGAACAGCCAGGACACCAACAGGATGATCAGGAAGTACACCAACGAGAACGCGGCAGCCGGCCCCAGGTCGAACTGCCCGATCGCCATCTGCGTCAGGGTCTGGCTGAGGAAGGTGGTGGCGTTGCCCGGTCCGCCCCCGGTCAGTACGAACGGCTCGGTGTAGATCATGAAACTGTCCATGAAGCGCAGCATCACGGCGATCAACAGCACGCTCTTGAGCTTGGGCAGCTGGATATGGCGGAACACCGCCCAGGCGGACGCCCGGTCGATCCGCGCCGCCTGGTAATAAACATCCGGAATCGCCCGCAAGCCGGAGAAACACAACAGCGCCACCAGCGAGGTCCAGTGCCAGACGTCCATCACCAGCACGGTGACCCAGGCGTCCATGGTGTTCGCCGCATAGTTGTAGTTGATGCCCATGGCCTTGAGGCTCGCCCCCAGCAGGCCGATGTCGGCCCGGCCGAAGATCTGCCAGATGGTGCCGACCACGTTCCACGGGATCAGCAAGGGGATCGCCAGGATGATCAGCACCACCGACGACCAGCGCCCCTTGGTCGGCATGGTCAGGGCAATCGCGATGCCCAGGGGGATTTCGATCAGCAGCACGCACGCCGAGTAGATGAACTGGCGCAGCAGTGAATCGTGCAGGCGTGGATCGAGCAGCACTTGTTTGTACCAGTCGGCACCGACGAAGTAGCGGCTGGACTGGTCGAAAATGTCCTGCACCGAGTAGTTGACCACGGTCATCATCGGGATCACCGCACTGAACGCCACCAGCAGGAACACCGGCAGCACCAGCCACCAGGCCTTGTTGTTCTGCACCTTGTTCATGGCTGCGCCTCTTGGCTGGCATTGGCTTCGAGCAGGAAATCATCGGCGTAGACCATCAGCCACTGCGCCGGAAAACTGATGTACGCCGTGCCTTCGGGCACCGGTTTGTCTTCGGCCAGGCGCACTTTCAGCGGCGCGCCGTCGAGGTTGAGGGTCATGATCTTGTAGGTGCCGAGGTCTTCGACGTGTACGACTTGTGCCCTCAGCGCGTCATCAAAAGGCTCGTCCCATACATGGATGAACTCCGGGCGAATGCCGACTTTCAGGGTTTTCCACGTGGATTCGGCGATGCGTTTCTGCATGGCCTCGGACAAGGGCAGATGGGTCGAAGCAAAACCGACGCCGCCCGGTTGCGGCCGGACTTCGATCAGGTTCATTCCCGGACTGCCGATGAAATAACCGACAAAGGTGTGGCTCGGCCGTTCGAACAGTTCCCGCGGCGTGCCGAACTGCACGATCTGCCCGCCGTACATCACCGCGATCTTGTCGGCGAAGGTCGAGGCCTCCAGCTGATCGTGGGTGACGTAGACCATGGTGATGTTGAACTGCTCGTGGATCTGCTTGAGCTTGCGCCGCAGCTTCCACTTCAGGTGCGGGTCGATCACCGTCAGCGGCTCGTCGAAGAGGATCGCCGAGACGTCATCGCGCACCAGTCCACGGCCCATGGAGACTTTCTGTTTTTCGTCGGCGGTGAGGTTGCTGGCTTTTTTGCTCAGCAGGTTCTGCAGGTCGAGGACTTCGGCAATTTCCTGCACCTTGGTGTTTATCTTCGCCTCGGCCATGCCCTGGTTTCGCAACGGAAAGGCCAGGTTGTCGAACACCGTCATGGTGTCGTAGACCACCGGAAACTGGAAAACCTGGGCGATGTTGCGTTTTTCCGGGGTCAGGTTGTTGACCGCCTTGCCATCGAACAGTACATGACCCTGGGACGGGCTGAGCAGGCCGGAAATGATGTTGAGCAGGGTCGACTTGCCGCAGCCAGACGGGCCGAGCAATGCGTAGGCGCCGCCCTGCTCCCAGATGTGATCCATCTGGCGGATCGCGTAGTCCTCGGGACCGCTTGGCGTGCCGGTGTAACTGTGGGCGAGGTTCTGCAAACGGATTTCAGCCATCAGGCAACCCTCGCGACGCGCCGGCCGGGCGCCTGGACCAGCCGCCCCTGCGCATCGAACACGAACAGTTTATGGGTCGGGATGTAGATGCGGATCGGCGCATCGACGTCGTATTCGTGAACGCCGGGCAAGTGCAGCACCAGCAGGAAGTGCTCGTTGCGCACGTGCAGGAAGGTTTCCGAGCCGCTGATTTCCGCGACTTCGACGGTCACCGCCAGTTCCAGGTCGTCGTCGTTGCTCGGCACCAGCGAGATGTGGCTGGGGCGCACGCCAAAACGGAACTCGCCCTCGCCCACCGGGCGCAAATCGACGTTGAGCGGGAAGTGCACGAAATTGGCGAAGCTCACTTCGTTGCCGGCAATGCGACCCGGCATCAGGTTGATCGGCGGCTCGGAGAACAACTCCGCCGCCAGCACGGTCTGCGGCTGGTGGTAGACCTCGGACGACAGGCCGCTCTGGATTACCCGGCCCTCATGCAGAATCGTGGTGGTGCCGCCCAGGGCCAAAGCTTCGTTGGGCTCGGTGGTGGCATAGATGGCGATGGTGTGGCGCGCCTTGAACAGCTCGCGCATTTCCTGGCGCAGCTCTTCGCGCAATTTGTAGTCGAGGTTGACCAGCGGCTCATCGAACAGGATCAGTTCGGCATCCTTGACCAGCGCCCGGGCCATGGCCGTGCGTTGCTGCTGGCCACCGGACAGTTCCAGGGGATAACGCTGCAGGAATTTCTCGATTCGCAGCATCTTCGCGGTTTCCAGCACCTTGCTCTGGATCTGCTCATTGGAGACACCGGCCTGGCGCAACGGCGAGGCGATGTTCTCGAAGACGGTCATGGTCGGGTAATTGATGAACTGCTGATACACCATCGACACGTTGCGAAGGCGCACCGGGCGCTGGGTGACATCGACGCCATTCATCAGGATGCGCCCGGTGTCGGGCTTGTCCAGCCCGGCCATCAGGCGCATGAGGCTGGTCTTGCCGGACAGCGTGCGCCCGAGCAGAACGTTGAAGGATCCGGGTTCGAAACGCAGGCACGCATCGTCGATCCAGGTCTGGCCCTCGACGGTGCGGCTGACATGCTCCAGGGTTAACGACATGGCTCGGCCTTTTTTATTTTTGGAGTCAAGCAACCTGAGTGACAGAGCGACTTTCGTGCCAGAAATTTCAAGCCATTGAGCGGATTGGAGTTTTTATAAAACCGCGAAGAACCGGCGTTCGTAGCTGAACAGAAATGAACAACCTGAAGTGAACAATTGAACAGCTCACCGATTGACAATGAACAATAGTGAACAACACTCTATGGACTGTTCACGACCCCTGTAGGAGCTGCCGCAGGCTGCGATCTTTTGATTTTGTTTTTCAAGATCAAAAGATCGCAGCCTGCGGCAGCTCCTACAGGGGATCGCATGCACCATAAAAACAATAAAAATGCTGATTCAGAGGCTGACTGTCATGGCCGTACCTGCCACCGCGCTATCCCACGACGCCATCATCCAGGACTCCTGGTCCCGCTGCCGCGCGTTCGGCCTCGATCACCAGAGCACCCCGGCGTTCGACCAGCTGCCGGCTGAAGGCATCGCGCAGTTGCTGGAGAGCCAGCATTCGTTGGTGCAGACCACCCATCAGGAAGTGCTGCCGTATTACGAAAACATCCTCAGCAACTCCAACTGCCTGATCATGCTCGCCGACAATCAGGGCCAGGTGCTGACGTCCTGGGGCACCCAACGGTTTATCCAGCCGAGCCTGACCCGTGGCTTCAGCGCGGGCGCCAGCTGGATGGAGCGCTGCAGCGGGACCAATGCGATCGGTACCGCCCTGGCCTGCGAGCAGGCGGTGCACATCGAGCACGATGAACACTTCCTCAAGGCCAACCGCTTCATGACCGGCTCCGCCGCGCCGATTTTCGATGCCGAGCGCAAGGTCATCGCCGTGCTGGATGTATCCAGCGACAGCTACCTGCCGCCCTCCCATACCCTGGGCATGGTCAAGATGATGAGCCAGACCGTGGAAAACCGGCTGATCCTCAACCTGTTCCACGGCCAGCATTTTCAACTGACTTTCAACACCGGCCTGAACAACCTCGACAGCCAGTGGGCCGGCTTGCTGATTTTCGATGAGAGCGGCCAGGTGCTGTCCGCCAACCGCCGCGCCGACAACCTGCTTGGCGTGCGCCTGTCGCGGGTCAGCATCGAAAGCCTGTTCAAGGTCTCGCTGCTGGAGCTGCTGAATCAACCCGAAGGCCTGCCCTTCTCGCTCCAGGCCTCCGGACGCAATCGTTTCCAATGCTTGCTCAAACGTCCGAAACAGGTGCCGATCCAGGCCAGAGTGTTCGTGGAACCCGCGGTACCGGCACCGGCAGCGATCAGCCTTAATACCCTGCATTTTGGCGACAGCCGCGTGGAAAAAGCCGTACGCCAGGCCGAGCGCTTGCTGGAAAAAGACATTCCGTTGTTGATTCATGGCGAAACCGGGGTCGGCAAGGAAGTGTTCGTCAAAGCCCTGCACCAGGCCAGTTCGCGCAGCAAACAGGCGTTCATCGCCGTGAACTGCGCCGCGATCCCTGCAGAACTGGTGGAATCAGAACTGTTCGGCTACGAAAAAGGCGCGTTCACCGGCGCCAACCAGAAAGGCAGCATCGGCCTGATCCGCAAGGCCGACAAAGGCACGCTGTTCCTCGATGAAATCGGCGACATGCCGCTGCCGACCCAGGCCCGATTACTGCGGGTACTACAGGAGCGGTGCGTGCAGCCCGTGGGCAGCAGTGAGTTGTTCCCGGTGGACATCCGCATCATTTCCGCGACCAACCGTTCTTTGCGTGAGCAGGTGCAACTGGGGCGTTTTCGCGAAGACTTGTACTACCGCATCGGCGGCCTGACCCTGGAACTGCCGCCGTTGAGAGAGCGCAGTGACAAGGAGGCGCTGTTCAAACGCTTGTGGGAACAGCACCGCGAACCGAGCCAGTGGGCCGGGTTGAGTCGCGAGGTGCTGGAACTATTCAGCCGTCACCCGTGGCCGGGGAATTTAAGGCAGGTCAGCAGCGTGATGCAGGTGGCGCTGGCCATGGCCGAGGAACAACCGGTGCGGCCGGAGCATTTGCCGGATGATTTCTTTGTCGATCTGGAGATGGAGCCGGTGGAGATGGCGGAGCCATTGGCGGTGGATCTCGATGATGCCGAGGCGTTGAATCGGCAGTTGCAGGCGGTCGGGGGGAATATTTCGCATCTGGCGCGGCGGTTGGGGGTTAGTCGCAATACCCTTTACAAGCGGTTGCGCCAGGCTGAGTGATGAGTTGGTCGGACGGGCCTCTTCGCTGGCAAGCCAGCTCCTACAGTGTCCGTGGTGTACGAAATGTTGGCGAACGACGCGACCCTGTAGGAGCTGGCTTGCCAGCGAAGGCGCCAGATCAAACACCACTGGAACCCGCCAATCTGCCCAAAAACAAAAACCCGCACAAGGCGGGTTTTGTTTGTAACGCAAGCAGCAATCAGTCAGCCAAACGCCAGGTCGTCCCGCCCTTGCCGTCTTCCAGCACCACGCCCATGGCGGTGAGCTGGTCGCGGATGCGGTCGGATTCGGCCCAGTCCTTGCCGGCACGTGCCGCCAGGCGCGCAGCGATCAGCGCTTCGACTTCAGCCGCATCCACACGCCCTTCGGCGCCAGCCTGCAGGAAGTCATCGGCTTCGAGCTGCAATACGCCCAACACGCTGGCCAGTTCTTTCAAACGGGCAGCCAGGCCGGCCGCTGCGTTGAGATCGCTCTCGCGCAGGCGGTTGATCTCGCGAACCATTTCGAACAGCACCGCGCAGGCTTCCGGCGTGCCGAAGTCGTCGTTCATCACCTGGGTGAATCGCTCGACGAAGGCTTCTCCACCAGCAGGAGCAACAGTCGGCAGGCCTTTCAACGCGTGGTAGAAACGCTCCAGGGCGCCCTTGGCGTCCTTGAGGTTGTCTTCCGAGTAGTTGATGGCGCTGCGGTAGTGGCTCGACACCAGCAGGTAACGCACGACTTCCGGGTGGTACTTGTCGAGCACAT
>Ga0160454_100559_pt1 | contig 10051 bp, 8 predicted proteins | sample HID1971M_E6MG_FD_108218 | JGI IMG/M metagenome (GOLD analysis project Ga0160454, IMG submission 108218) | Enriched millipede-associated microbial communities from UW Madison campus, WI, USA - HID1971M_E6 MG | ecosystem: Host-associated > Arthropoda: Insects > Digestive system > Unclassified ... | reverse complement strand
GCCCACCCGATCCGCAAGATGCCGGTGCGAGTGCAGGCGCTCGGCCGGCTGTCGCATGACGTGATGGGCATCCGCCTGCAGTTGCCGGCGGGCGAGCCGCTGCAGTTCCACGCCGGCCAGTACATCGAGTTCATCCTGCAAGGCGGCGTCCGCCGCAGCTATTCGATGGCCAATGCGCCGCACACGCTTCTCACGCCCGGCACCGGCCTCGAACTGCACGTGCGCCACATGCCGGGCGGGCGCTTCACCGACCACGTGTTCGGCGTCATGAAGGAAAAGGAAATCCTGCGCGTCGAAGGGCCTTACGGCGGCTTCTTCCTGCGCGAGGACTCGGACAAGCCCATCGTGCTGCTGGCGTCGGGCACCGGCTTCGCGCCGATCAAGGCTCTGGTCGAACACATGGCGCACAAGGGCATCACCCGCCCGACCACGCTCTACTGGGGCGGCCGCCGCCCGCAGGACCTGTACATGGACGAGTGGGTGCGCGAGCGCGCCGCCGCCCTGCCCCACCTGCGCTACGTGCCGGTGGTGTCGAACGCGGTGCCGCAGGACAACTGGCATGGCCGCACCGGCTTCGTCCACGCCGCCGTGCTGGAGGATATTCCGGACCTGTCGGGCCACCAGGTCTACGCCTGCGGCGCCCCGATCGTGGTGGAGTCGGCCAAGCGCGACTACGTGGCGCGCGCCGGCTTGCCGGAAGACGAATTCTTCGCCGACGCCTTCACCACCGAAGCCGACAAGGCCCTGCCCTGACGCTGCCGCTTCTCGCGCCGCGCTTTCCTATTCCCAAAAACAACGAGGACAACAAGAAATGACGACAAGCCGACGCTTGCTGATCTCCGGTGCCGTGGCCACGCTGGCCGGCGCCACCCTGCCGCTGAACGCCTGGTCGCAGATTGCCGGCGGCCGGCCGATCCGGCTGATCGTGCCGTATGCCGCCGGCGGGCCGATCGACGTCACGGCGCGCCTGCTGGCCGAGCAGGTCAAGGACACGCTGGGCACGATCATCATCGACAACAAGCCGGGCGCAGGCGGCAACATCGGCGCCGACGCGGTGGCCAAGGCCGCGCCGGACGGCATGACCATCGGCATCGCAGCGACGGCGACGAACGCGGTCAACCCGTGGCTCTACACGAAGATGCCTTTCAACGCCGCCACCGACTTCGCGCCCATCACGCAGATGGTGCGGGTGCCCAACGTGCTGGTGATGAACGCCGAGAACGCCAAGCGGCTGAACATCCACAGCGTCCGGGACCTGATCGCCTACGGCAAGGCCAACCCCGGCAAGCTCAACTACGGCAGCGGCGGCAACGGCAGCGCCGGCCACCTGGCCGGCGAGATGTTCAAGAAGGACGCCGGCATCTTCGCGGTGCACATTCCCTTCAACGGCGGCAACCCGGCGCAGCTGGCGCTGCTGGCCAACCAGGTCGACTTCAACTTCGACAACCTGGCAACCGCCGCGCCGAACATCCGCGCCGGCAAGCTGGTGGCGCTGGCCGTCACCACGCCCACGCGCAGCCCGATGCTGCCGGACGCGCCGCCGGTGGCCGACACGCTCAAGGGCTTCTCGATCGACACCTGGTGGGGCCTGGTCGCGCCGGCTGCCACGCCCAGGGACGTGGTCGAGCGCATGAGCAAGGCCTTTGCCGATGCCCTGCACACACCGCAGACCAGGAGCCGCTTCGAAGCGCTGCTGGCCGAGCCGGTGGGCAACACGCCCGAGCAGTTCGGCGAGTTCATGAAGCGCGAACTGGCCAAGTACAAGGACGTGGTCAAGGCCAGCGGCGCAACGGTGGATTGAACCCGACCAAATAAGGCCACGCACCCTCGAACACCCCGCCGCCCGGGCTGCGCCGCCCGCCGGCGGCCGCCTGTGCGCCGCCGAGGCGCGCAGTGAAGCCGGCCTGCGCACAAGAGCATCTTGTGCGCTTCAACTTCTGGCTCGCCGTGATGTCTGAGCGCAGTGAACGCCAGTGAACGAAGCGAGTTTCACGGCGCAGGCCGGTTTCGCGAGCACCGCAGGGCAGCCCCGAAGGGGCCGGCGCAGTGGCGGCCGACGGCGGGCGGCGCAGCCCGGGCGGCCGACCCAAACGCACCGGGTGCTCAGCCCCAGCGCAACACCAGCGGATCCAGCCGGCGCGCCATCGCGATCAGACCCTTGCGCACCTCGGGATGCAGCGGTGGCCAGGGATGGCGGGGCAACTCACACGCGATCACGCCACCTTCCTTCATGAGCGCCTTGGCGGCGAGAAAACCGGCCTGGCGGTTCTCGTGGTTGATCAGCGGCAACCAGCGCTGATAGAGCGCGAAAGCCTGGTCCTGGTCGCCGTTTCGGTGCGCCTCGATGATGGGCCGGATGCCGTCGGCAAAGCCGCCGCCGGTCATCGAGCCGGTGGCGCCGGCGTCGAGGTCGGCCAGCAAGGTGATCGCCTCCTCGCCGTCCCACGGCCCTTCGATCGCGTCGCCGCCCAGGCGGATCAGCTCGCGCAGCTTGCTGGCGGCGCCGGCGGTCTCGATCTTGAAATAGGCCACATGCTCGATCTCGCGCGCCATGCGCGCCAGGAACGGCGCCGACAGCACGGTGCCGCTGGCCGGCGCGTCCTGGATCATGATGGGAATGTCCACCGCGTCGGACAGCTGCGCGAAGAACGCATGGATCTGCGGCTCCGCCACGCGGAAGGTGGCACCGTGGTAGGGCGGCATGACCATCAGCATGGCCGCACCCATGGCCTGTGCGCGCCGGCTGCGCTCGATGCACACGCGCGTGCTGGTGTGCGTGGTGGTCACGATCACCGGCACGCGGCCGGCCACATGCTCGAGCACGGTGCGGGTGAGCAGTTCGCGCTCGTCGTCGGCGATCAGGAACTGCTCGGAAAAATTCGCCAGGATGCACAGGCCGTCCACGCCCGAATCGATCATGAAGTCGATGCAGCGGCGCTGGCTGGCCAGGTCGAGTTCGCCCGTTTCGGTGAAGGTGGTGGGCGCGACGGGAAAGATGCCGCGAAAGCGTGGCGTCGTTCGGGCGGGATTGGCCATGCAGGTCCTTTCAGTGCGGTTGCGGCACGGCGGCGGCGATACCGAAGCGGTGCAGCGTGGTGCTGGTGCGGGTCTCGCCGGGGCGCAGCACGGTCGAGGCGAAGGCATACTGGTTCGGCGCGTCGGGAAAGTGCTGCGTCTCCAGGCACAGGCCATCGCCCTGGCGCAGCGCCAGGCCGCTGCTGCCTGGCAAGGTGCCGTCGAGGAAGTTGCCGGAGTAGAACTGCAGCCCGGGCTCGGTGGTTTCGATGTCCATCGTGCGGCCCGATGCGGGGTCTTCCAGGCGGGCCGCGAAGCGCAGGGCCGGGGCGGCTGCATCCCATGCGTCGACGGCCCAGTTGTGGTCGTAGCCGCGCGCACGCAACAGCTGCGGATGCAGTTGCCGGATGCGCGCGCCGATCGGCGTCGGCGTACGGAAATCGAAGGGCGTGCCCTCCACCTCGACCAGCGCCTCGGGGATCAGGCCCGCATCGACCGCGCAATAGCGGCTGGATGCGATCTGCAGCCGGTGGCCGAGGACGGAGCCGCCGCCCGCGAGGTTGAAGTAGTCGTGGTGCGTGAGGTTGACGACGGTGCTGCGGTCGCACTGCGCGCGGTAGTCGATGCGCCACTCGCTGCGCGACGTGAGCGTGTAGCGCACGCGCACCTCGAGCCGGCCCGGGTACCCCTGGTCGCCATGCTCGCTGACCAGGCTCAGGTCGATCGCGACGCTGCCGTCGGCGGCCACCGGCAGCGGCTCGACGTCCCACCACCGCGTGCCGAAGCCGCCGGGCCCGCCGTGCAGCGAATGCGCGCCGTCGTTGCGCGGCAGCTGGAACGACTCGCCGTCGAGCATGAAGCGGCCGTTCGCGATGCGGTTGGCGTGGCGTCCGACGATGGTGCCGAAATGCGGATTGCGCGTCTCGTAGTCGGCCAGCGCCGCAAAGCCGAGCACGACGTTTCCCGCTGAGCCATCGCGGTCCGGCACCTCCAGGGCGGTGACGATACCGCCCAGGTTGATGGCACGCAGCATCAGGCCGGCGCCGTTGTCGAGCGTGTACTCGTGGACCGTGCGGCCGTCCGCCAGTCGACCGAAGTCGCGCCGGGAGATCGCCGCGCCAGGCATGTCCGGCCCGTCCGTTGGCGTTCGCGCAGCGGCGGCCGCCGCCCTACTCGCCCAGGTACGCGGCGCGCACCTTGGGATCGGTGAGCATGGCCTTGGCGTCGCCGCTCATCGAGATGAGGCCGGACTCCATCACGTAGCCACGGTCGGCCAGTTGCAGCGCGCGGCTGGCGTTCTGTTCCACCAGCAGGATGGTCACGCCCTGCTTGTAGACGTCCTGCACCACCTCGAAGATCTTGTCGACCATGATGGGCGACAGGCCCATCGAGGGCTCGTCGAGCAACAGCACCTTGGGGCGCGCCATCAGCGCGCGACCCATGGCCAGCATCTGCTGCTCGCCGCCGGACATGGTTCCGGCCAGCTGGGTGGCGCGCTCCTTCAGCCGCGGGAAGATGCCGAATATGCGCTCGATGTCGGCAGCGATGCCGGCCTTGTCATTGCGAATGTAGGCGCCGATCTGCAGGTTCTCGACGATCGTCATGCGCGCGAACACGCCGCGGCCCTCGGGCACCATCACCAGGCCCTCGGCCACCAGGTCCCACGCCCCGCGGCCCTTGATGCTCTTGCCCAGGAACTCGATGTCGCCGGCCAGGCTCGGCAAGGTGCCGGTGATGGCCTTCATGGTGGTGGTCTTGCCGGCGCCGTTGGAGCCGATCAGCGAGACCAGCTCGCCCTCGCGCACCTCGAAGTCCACGCCCTTGACGGCCTGGATGCCGCCGTAGGCGACCTTCAGGCCGGTGACTTTCAACAATGGTTTTTGACCGCTCATGGCTCAATGCGCTCCCGTGCCGAGGTAGGCCTCGATCACTTTTTCGTTCCTCTGCACCTCGGCGGGCGTGCCTTCGGCGATCTGCTTGCCGTAGTCGAGCACCGTGACGCGGTCACACAGACCCATGACCAGCTTCACGTCGTGCTCGATCAGCAAGATGGTGCGGTTGTCGTTGCGGATGCGGTCGATCAGTTCGCGCAACTGGACCTTCTCGGTGGCGTTCATGCCGGCCGCCGGTTCGTCCAGTGCAATCAGCTGCGGGTCGGTCGCCAGGGCGCGCGCGATCTCCAGGCGGCGCTGGTCGCCGTAGCTGAGCGTGCGCGCCTTGTAGTCGGCGTAGCGCCCGACGCCGACATAGTCGAGCAGTTCGTGCGCGCGCTCGGCGATGGCGGCCTCCTCGGCCTTGAACGACGGCGTGCGCAGCACGGCGCCGAGCACACCGGAATGGGTGCGGATGTGCCGCCCCACCATCACGTTCTCCAGCGCCGTCATGTCGGCGAACAGGCGGATGTTCTGGAAGGTGCGGGCAATGCCGGCCTTTGCCACTTCATGCACGGCCGAGGGCGTGTAGGGCTTGCCGCCGAGCTGGAAGGTACCGCTGTCGGGCGTGTACAGGCCGGTGATGACGTTGAAGAAGGTCGTCTTGCCAGCGCCGTTCGGGCCGATCAGGCCGTACACCTGGCCGCGCTGGATGGAGATGCCGACGTCGGACAGGGCCTGCAGGCCGCCGAAGCGCTTGGAGATGCCCCGCACGTCGAGGATGGTTTCAGTCATGGCTGCTTTCCTCGCTTTTTCAGGGGTTGATGGACATGGGACGCGAGGAATCGCCGGGCACTTCGTCGGCCGGATTGTCGATGCCGGGCTTGATGGCCTGGGTCGACCCGGGCACGGGATCGGGCGCCCTGCGTCTGTCGAGCGACTTGCCGTGCTCGGGCGAGGGCCACAGGCCGCGCGGGCGCGACAGCATGATGATGATCATGGCCAGGGCGATGAACAGCTGGCGCAGGATGGCCGCGTCGAGGCGCCCGCCGGTCATCTGCTGCAGCGGGCCGGCCACATAGCGCAGCACCTCGGGCAGGCCGGCCAGCAGCACCGCACCCAGGATCACGCCGGGCAGGTGGCCGATGCCACCGAGCACCACCATGGCAACGATCATCACCGACTCCATCAGACTGAAGGATTCGGGCGAGACGAAGCCCTGGAAGGCGGCGAACATCGAACCCGCCACGCCGCCGAAGCTGGCGCCCATGCCGAAGGCCAGCAGCTTCATGTTGCGCGTGTTGATGCCCATGGCCTTGGCGGCGATTTCATCCTCGCGGATCGCCATCCAGGCCCGGCCCACGCGCGAGTTCTGCAGGCGATGCGAGATGATCACGGTGATGACCACCAGCGCCAGGAACAGGTAGTAGTACAGCGACACCGACGAGATGGTGAAGCCGTCGAGCTTGAGCGCCCGCCCGAGGTCCAGCCCGAAGATCTTCACCGAATCGATCGAGGTGATGCCCTTCGGCCCGTTGGTGATGTTGACCGGATGGTCGAGCGTGTTGAGGAACACGCGGATGATCTCGCCGAAGCCCAGCGTCACGATCGCCAGGTAGTCGCCGCGCAGCTTGAGTGTGGGCGCGCCGAGGATCATGCCGAAGATGGCCGCGACGATGAACGCCGTCGGGATCACCCAGAACAGCGACACGTGCACGCCCTTCGGGAACGCGGCCTTGAAGGCGGCGAAGGTCTCCGTCAGGTGCGGCGATGCCGCCAGCGCATAGATGTAGGCGCCGATGGCGAAGAAGGCCACATAGCCCAGGTCGAGCAGGCCGGCATAGCCCACCACGATGTTCAGCCCCAGCGCCAGCATCACGTACAGCAGCGCCAGGTCGACGATGCGCACCCAGGCGTTGCCCTGCGTCTGCAGCACCAGCGGCAAGGCCAGCAGCAGCACGGCGCAGACCAGGAAGACCGAGATTTTCTTGAAGGAGTCGTTCATGCGAATGCTCCCTTCAGGCGCGATCGGCCACGCGCTCGCCGAGCAGGCCCGAAGGCCGCACCGTCAGCGTGAGAATGAGGATGATGAAGGCGAAGATGTCGCTGTGCTGGCTGCCCAGCAGGCCACCGGTCACATCGCTCAGGTAGCCCGCGCCGATGGCCTCGATGAGGCCCAGCAGGATGCCGCCGACCACCGCACCGGCCAGGTTGCCGATGCCGCCGAACACCGCCGCAGTGAAGGCCTTCAGGCCGGGAATGAAGCCCATCGCATGCTGGGCGATGCCGTAGTTGGAGGCGTACATCACGCCGGCAATGGCGGCCAGCACGGCGCCGATGATGAAGGTGGCCGAGATCACCATGTCGGGCCGGATGCCCATCAGCGCCGCCACCCGCGGGTTCTCGGCCGTGGCGCGCATCGCGCGGCCGAGCTTGGTGAAGTTGACGATGTAGGTCAGCACCGCCAGCGACACCGCGGTGAGCACCAGGATCATGATCTGCGTCGGCGAGATGGACGCGCCCGCGATCTTGATCGACTCGCTCGGCAGCAGCGTGGGATATGCCTTGTTGGTGGGACGCCAGATGATCATGGCCAGCGTCTGCAGAAGGATGGACATGCCGATCGCGGTGATCAGCGGCGCCAGCTTGGGGCTGTTGCGCAACGGCCGGTAGGCCACCTTCTCGATCACGAAGTTCAGCGCCCCCGCGACCACGCAGGCGATGATCAGCGCCAGCAGGAGGATCAGCCAGCCGGGCGCGTTCGGCATGGCGTCGCGCATCCAGCCGATGACGGTCCAGCTGGTCAGCGCTCCGACCATGAGGACCTCGCCATGCGCGAAGTTGATGAGGTTGATGATGCCGTACACCATGGTATAGCCGAGGGCTATCAAGGCGTACATACTGCCCAGGACCAGACCGTTGATGATCTGCTGCAGCAGAATGTCCATAAGAAATCCCTTTACCAAGACGGCCTCGAGAGCCGCCTTCACATTGCCAGAAACGCCGGGTCGGCGACTGGAATCTGGTTAGCAAAAAACCCGCCAGCATGGTCGACCGCGGGTTGAAGTGGCGGGATTTTAGTCAACCGCCATGCCCATTTCCGCGCGGTTTGGGGCGGGTTTTCCCGCTTTTGTCTTGCGGCGCCGAGGGGCGCCGGACCGCATACCGGGACGCCCGCGATCAGTCGAGACTGCGCGGCACCGGCCGGCCGGCTGCCGCCTCTTCGTTGAGACGGCGCAGCTCTCGCAACTTCTCGCCGATGCGAAGTTCCAGCCCCCGCTCCACGGGCTGGTAGAAGCCGGGCGGGGCCATGCCATCGGGCAGGTAGTTCTCGCCGGCGGCAAAGCCGCCCGCCTCGTCATGGGCGTAGCGGTAGCCCTTGCCGTAGTCGAGCTGCTTCATCAGCTTGGTCGGCGCGTTGCGCAGATGCATGGGCACCGGCCGGGTCCCGTCCTGGCGCACGAAGGCGCGCGCGGCGTTGTAGGCCGCGTAGACAGCATTGGACTTGGCGGCCACCGCCAGGTAGACCACGCACTCGGCCAGCGCCAGCTCGCCTTCGGGCGAGCCCAGCCGCTCATAGACCTCCGCCGCGTCGAGCGCCAGGCGCAGCGCGCGCGGGTCGGCCAGGCCGATGTCCTCGCTGGCCATGCGGACCAGGCGGCGCGCCATGTAGCGCGGATCGGCGCCGCCGTCGAGCATGCGTACGAGCCAGTAAAGGGCCGCATCCGGGTCGCTGCCGCGAACGGACTTGTGCAAGGCCGAGATGGTGTCGTAGAACTGCTCGCCGCCCTTGTCGTAGCGGCGCATGCGCTCGCCCAGCACGCGCAGCAGCCAGGCGTCGTCGATCGCCTCGCGCTTCTCGGTGCGCGCCGCGGTCGCCAGGGTCTCGAGCGTGTTGAGCAGCCGGCGCGCGTCGCCGTCGGCATAGGCCACCAGCCGGTCGCGCGCCTCTTCCTCGAGCGCCGGCACCGCGCCAATGGCCTGCGCCTTGGCGATGATCTGCGCCAGCTCGGGCTCGCCCAGCGGCTGCAGCACGTATACCGCGGCACGCGACAGCAGTGCCGAGTTGACCTCGAAGGACGGGTTCTCGGTGGTGGCGCCGATGAAGGTGAACAGCCCGCTTTCCACATGCGGCAGGAAGGCGTCCTGCTGGCTCTTGTTGAAGCGGTGCACCTCGTCGACGAAGACGATGGTGCGCTGCGGTGCCAGGCCCTGGCCTGCGGCCTGGGCGCGCTCGACCGCCTCGCGCACGTCCTTGACGCCGCCCAGCACCGCGCTGATGGCGATGAACTGCGCGTCGAAGGCGTCAGCCATCAGCCGCGCGATGGTGGTCTTGCCGGTGCCCGGCGGGCCCCAGAGGATGCAGGAATGCGGCTCGCCCGATTCGAAGGCAATGCGCAGCGCCATGCCGGGGCCCAGCAGGTGCTGCTGGCCGATCACTTCTCCCAGGCTGCGCGGCCGCAGGCGCTCGGCCAGCGGCTGGTGGGGGGCATTCGATGCGGGCGCTTTCATGGAAGGGGACGGGTCGTGCACAGGAGCGGGAACAGGCCGATTCTTGCATTCCGCGCCGCATGCCGTCGCCCACCCCGGAATTCATTGCGCCGTGAGCGCCGCGCTCCTACCATCCGTGCTTTCGCGCCACGCGACCCACGCACCCGCTGGAGAAGACCCATGCCGCGTCTACGGTTTCGCATCTCGATGTCGCTCGACGGCTTCGTCGCCGGCCCCAGCCAGAGCGTGCAGCATCCGCTGGGGATCGGTGGCGAGCGGCTGCACGACTGGGCCTTCGAGACCATCTCGCTGCGCCGCCACCTCGGGTTGGAGGGTGGCGTTTTCAATGCGAGCAGCGTCGCGATCGACGAGCAGTTCGCCGGCATCGGCGCCACCGTGATGGGGCGCAACATGTTCGGTGGCGGGCCGGGCCCGTGGAACGAAGACGCGCCCTGGAATGGCTGGTGGGGCGACAACCCGCCGTTCCATCACCCGGTGTTCGTGCTCACCCGTCATGCGCGCACGCCGCTCGCCCTGGAGAGCGGCACCACCTTCTATTTCGTCACCGAAGGGCTCCAGTCCGCGCTCGAGAAGGCTCGCATCGCCGCCGGCGACCAGGATGTGGGCCTGGGCGGCGGCGCCGACGTTGCCCAGCAATGCCTGTCGGCCGGGCT
>Ga0160454_100556_pt1 | contig 10153 bp, 8 predicted proteins | sample HID1971M_E6MG_FD_108218 | JGI IMG/M metagenome (GOLD analysis project Ga0160454, IMG submission 108218) | Enriched millipede-associated microbial communities from UW Madison campus, WI, USA - HID1971M_E6 MG | ecosystem: Host-associated > Arthropoda: Insects > Digestive system > Unclassified ... | reverse complement strand
GCCAGGCCGGCCAGCGCGGCGCCGCCGCCGAACACCAGCATGAACACGCGCGGCACGTTGTGGCCCAGCGCCTCGACCATCTCGGGGTGCTTGAGCGCCGCCTGGATCACCAGCCCGATGCGGGTGCGCGTGAGCAGCAGCCAGACCGACAGCAGCATGAGCAGCGCCACCAGCATGATGAAGGAGCGCGACTTGGGGAACTGCGTGCCGTAAAGCGTGAACAGCGGCCCCTGCAGCGCCTGCGGCAGGCCGTAGGGCACGGTGGAGCGGCCCCACACCAGCTGCACCACCTCCAGGATCAGGTAGGACAGGCCGAAGGTGACCAGCAGTTCCGGCACGTGGCCGAACTTGTGCACCCGGCGCAGGCTGTAGCGCTCGAAGGCCGCGCCCAGCGCGCCCACCAGCAGCGGCGCGATGAACAGGGCCGGCCAGAAGCCCAGCACGCCGGACAGCGTGTAGGCGAAATAGGCACCCAGCATGTAGAAGCTGGTGTGGGCGAAATTGAGCACGCCCATCATGCTGAAGATCAGGGTCAGCCCTGAGCTGAGCATGAACAGCAGCAACCCGTAGCTGATGCCGTTCAGCAACGAGATGGTGAAGAATTCCATGTGCCTTGTACTCCCCAGCGGGTGAAAAAAAAGGGCCCGATTCCATCGGGCCCTGGCGGTCGGACGCCGCGGGCGATCAGGCGCCCGGACGCTTCATCTGGCAGGACGTCGGCGTGCTGGCGACGTACGCGTCGTAGAACTTCACCGGCGCCAGGGTGTAGCCGGTGTTCTCCGGGCTGTACGGGTACTTGGTGCTGGCCTTCTCCCAGCGCGTGATGTACAGGCCCTGCTGCATCTGGTGGTCGGCGCGACGCAGCTCGACATCGCCGTTGTAGCTCTGGAACTTCATGCCCTCGAGCGTGGCGGCCACCTTCAGCACATCGGTCGACTTGGCCTTGGCCATGGCTTCGCTGAGCGACAGCAGCACCGTGTACAGGTCGGTCGTGTAGATGTCGTCGTTGAAGCGCTTCTTGTACTCGGCAGCCCACTTCTGCATCTGCCCGCCCATGTTGTAGTGCGAGTAGCCGACCTGGTAGACCTTGCCGTCGGAGGCCGCGCCCATGGCCGTCGGCGTGCCGGTGGTCACGGCGTAGTAGGTGAAGAACTTGACGTTCAGGCCGGCGTCGTTGGCGGCCTTGATCAGCAGCGCCAGGTCCGAGCCCCAGTTGCCGGTGATGACGGTGTCGGCACCGGACTGCTTGATCTTGGCGATGTAGGGCGCGAAGTCGCGCACCTGTGCCAGCGGGTGCAGGTCGTCGCCGACGATCTCGACGTCCGGGCGCTTGACCTTCAGGTTCTCCTTGGCGAACTTGGAGACCTGCTGGCCGTGCGAGTAGTTCTGGTTGAGCAGATAGACCTTCTTGACATCGGGCTGCTCCTTGATGAAAGTGGTCAGCGCCTCCATCTTCATGGAGGTATCGGCGTCGTAGCGGAATTGCCAGTAGCTGCACTTGCTGTTGGTCAGGTCGGGGTCGACCGCGGCGTAGTTGAGATACAGCATCTCCTTGCCGGGGTTGCGCGCGTTGTTCTTCTCCAGCGCGTCGATGATGGCCAGCGCCGGGCCGGAGCCGTTGCCCTGCAGCACGTACTTGGCGCCCTGGTCCATCGCCGAGCGCAGCGCGACGGTGGTTTCCTGCGGGCTCAGCTTGTTGTCGATGGCGATGATCTCGAACTTGACGCCGGCGGCGTTCTTCTCGTTCATCTTCTCGGCGAAGAACTGCAGCGTCTTGAGCTGGTTCGTGCCCACCGCGGCCATCAGACCCGACAGCGGATCGATCCAGGCCAGCTTCACCGTTTCACCCTTCTGGGCGAAGGCACCGGCAGCGCTGGCTGCCAGCACGCCGGCGGTCACGATCTTCAAAGCGAACTTCATTTGACAGTCTCCAGGGTTTGCTGGGCGCCGACTTGGCCCCAGGTGACGAGAACAATTACAAGCGCTTTCAAGGCGGGGCCTGCCCCGGGATTGCACCTAAGCTATCACGCAAGTGACAGCCTGCGGCACCCGGATGCTACCCGCCGGTAGAAGCCGAAGATCAAAGACCGGGCAGCTTGTAGTCCTTGAGCAGCTCGCGCAGCCGCGTCTTGAGGATCTTGCCGGTCGCGCCCAGCGGAATCGCCTCGACGAACACCACGTCGTCGGGGATCTGCCACTTGGCGATCTTGCCCTCGTAGAACTGCAGCAGCTCCTCGCGCGTCAGCTGCGCGTCGGGCCTCCTGGCCACCAGCACGATCGGACGCTCGTCCCACTTGGGATGGAACACGCCGACGCATGCCGCCATGGCCACCGATGGGTGCGCCACGGCGATGTTTTCCACGTCGATGGAACTGATCCACTCGCCGCCGGACTTGATCACGTCCTTGCTGCGATCGGTGATCTGCAGGAAGCCGTCCGCGTCGATGGTGGCCACGTCGCCGGTGGGGAACCAGCCGCGCCCCTGCGCATCGTTGACCAGCGGATCGCCGCCCTCGCCCTTGAAGTACGACTGCACCACCCAGGGGCCCTGCACCAGCAGGTCGCCCGGCGTCGCACCATCCCAGGGCAGCTCGCGCCCGTCGGCGTCGATCACCTTCATGTCGACGCCGAAGATCGCGCGGCCCTGCTTCATGCGCACCTGCAGTTGCGCCTCGGGCGGCATGTCCAAGTGCTTGTTCTTCAGCGTGCACAGCGTGCCCAGGGGCGACATCTCGGTCATCCCCCATGCGTGCAGCACCTCGACGCCGTAGTCGTCCTGGAAGGCGCGGATCATCGCCGGCGGGCAGGCCGAGCCGCCGATCACGGTGCGGCCGAGCGTGGTGAAGCGCAGGCCCTGCGGCTTCATGTGGGCCAGCAGCATCTGCCAGACCGTCGGCACCCCGGCGGCGAAGGTCACCTTCTCCTGCTCGATCAGTTCGTAGACCGACTTGCCGTCCAGCGCGGGGCCCGGAAAGACCAGCTTGCAGCCCGTCAGCGCGGCCGAATAGGGAATGCCCCAGGCATTGACGTGGAACATCGGCACCACCGGCAGCACCGAGTCGCGCGCCGACAGGTCCATCACGTCCGGCAATGCCGCGGCGTAGGCGTGCAGCACCGTGGAGCGATGGCCGTACAGGGCGCCTTTCGGGTTGCCCGTCGTGCCGCTGGTGTAGCAAAGGCTGGAGGCCGAGTTCTCGTCGAACTGCGGCCAGGCATAGGTGCTCGACTGGCGCCCCATCCAGGCCTCGTAGCTCACCAGGTTGGGCACGCCGGTGTCGGCCGGCAGCTTGTCGGCATCGCACAGCGCGATCCAGCGGCGCACCGTCGGGCAGCGCGCATGCACCGCCTGCACCAGCGGCAGGAAGCTCATGTCGAAGGCCAGCAGCGTGTCCTCGGCATGGTTGACGATCCAGGCGATCTGGTCCGGATGCAGGCGCGGGTTGACCGTGTGCAACACCCGTCCGGAACCCGAGACGCCGTAGTACAGCTCCAGGTGGCGATAGCCATTCCAGGCCAGCGTGGCCACCCGGTCGGAGAAGGCCAGCTGGTCGGCGTCGAGCGCATTCGCCACCTGGCGCGCGCGGTCGGCGACCTGCGCCCAGGTCGAGCGGTGGATGTCGCCCTCCACCCGGCGCGAGACGATCTCCCCGTCCCCATGATGCCGCTCGGCAAAGGTCAGCAGGGACGAAATCAGCAGGGGATGGTCCTGCATCAGGCTCAGCATCGGGATGTCTCCTCAACAAGGGTGGCGAAATGATCGGCCGGCAGTATTGCGCAGCGCAGCATCCCCGGCACAGCGGGAATGCCCGTAGCGCCGGCCCCCGGTTTCGCGGGGGAATGGCGGACCTGAGGGAGAATCGGCCTTTCGCCGGCGCGCGGCGGGACGCCCCCGCCCGCGCCGCCCTGCCCGTTCGAGGGCGTTCACCGCCAAGACCGCCAGACATGAGCTACCCCGTCCAGAAGACCGACGCCGAATGGAAGGCCCTGCTGGCCGAGAAGGGGGCCGAGGCATCGGCCTTCGAAGTCACGCGCCACGCCGCCACCGAACGCCCCTTCACCGGCAAGTACGAAGCCGAATGGGCCGACGGCACCTACCACTGCATGTGCTGCGGCGCCAAGCTGTTCGAGGCCGCCGCCAAGTTCGACGCCGGCTGCGGCTGGCCCAGCTTCGACCGGGAAGCCGTGCCCGGCGCCATCCGCAACGTGGCCGACCGCTCGCACGGCATGGTGCGCACCGAGAACGTCTGCGCCAACTGCGGCGCCCACCTGGGCCATGTCTTTCCCGACGGGCCGACCGACACCGGCCTGCGCTACTGCATGAACTCGGCCTCGCTCGACTTCAAGCCCAAGAACTGAATTGCGCCGGGCGCCACCGCGCGTGCCCCTGCCGCCCCCGCCTTGTCCTCATGAAACTCCTGCTCGACTTCCTGCCGATCCTCCTGTTCTTCGGTGCCTTCAAGGTCTACGACATCTACGTGGCCACCGGCGTGCTCATGGCGGCCACCGTGGTGCAGATGGCCACCATCTGGTTCATCGACCGCAAGCTGCAGCCCATGCACAAGGTGACGCTGGTGCTCATCCTCCTGTTCGGCAGCCTCACCCTGGGCCTGCACGACGACCGCTTCATCAAGTGGAAGCCGACCGTGCTCTACGCCGCCATGGGCATCGCGCTGGCCGTCGCCTACTGGGTGATGAAGAAGAACTTCCTGAAGATGCTGCTGGGCAGCCAGATGGCCCTGCCCGACCGCATCTGGGGCCGGCTGAACGTGGCCTGGATCGGCTATTGCCTGTTCATGTCGGCCGTCAACGGCTGGGTCGCGGCGCTCTACAGCACCGAGGCCTGGGTTAACTTCAAGCTCTGGGGCTACGTGTTCCCGATCGCCTTCCTGGTGGCGCAGGCCGTCTACGTGGCGCCGCACCTGAAATCGGACGAACCCCATGCCTGATCTGCACGACGACGACGCCGGCGGCCTGGCGCCGCCCACCGCCGCCGAGATCGACGCGCTGCTGCGCGCCGCGCTGTCGCCGACCTTCCTGGAGGTGATCGACGAGAGCGCCGCCCACGCTGGCCACAGCGGTGCCAACGGCCTGGGCTGGGGCACCCATTTCCGGGTCCGGATCGCCTCCCCGCTGTTCGCCGGACGCCCCCGGGTGGCGCGCCACCGCCTTGTGTATGATGCGACGCAGGATCTGATGGCCCGGGGCCTGCACGCCCTGGCCATCGAAGTGACCGACTAGTACACACGGCACCGATCCCAACCCGCCGCCACGCGGCGCACACACGAAAACTTCCTTTCCTGTCTCCCATGAAGAAAAAGTTCTTGAAGGTCGCTGCGACCGCGGCGCTCCTGGGCGCGTTGTCCGTCGCCGCACAGGCGCAGAACATTGCCGTCGTCAACGGCCAGGCCGTGCCCAAGTCGCGCGTGGATGCGCTGGCGGAGCAGCTGAAGGCCGCTGGCCGTCCGGTCACGCCGGAGATGGAGCCCGCGCTGAAGGAAGAAATCGTCATGCGCGAGGTCTTCATGCAGGCCGCGCGTGAGAAGGGCCTGGAAAAGTCCGACGCCTACAAGGCCCAGGTCGAGCTGATGCGCCAGGCCATCCTGATCCGCTCGCTGTTCGACGACTTCAACAAGACGCACCCGGTCACCGACGCGCAGATCCAGGCCGAGTACGACAAGTTCGTCGCCGCCAACAGCGGCAAGGAATACAAGGTCCGCCACATCCTGGTCGAGAAGGAAGACCAGGCCAAGAAGATCATTGCCGACCTGAAGAAGGGCGGCAAGTTCGAGGACATCGCCAAGAAGCAGAGCAAGGACCCCGGCTCGGCGGCCAACGGCGGCGATCTGGACTGGGCCTCGCCCGCCAGCTTCGTGCCCGAGTTCTCGGAGGCCATGACCAAGCTGGACAAGGGCCAGATGACGCAGGAGCCGGTCAAGTCGCAGTTCGGCTGGCACATCATCCGCGTCGACGACGTGCGCCAGGCCAAGCTGCCGGCGCTGGCCGAGCTCAAGCCGCAGATCGCGCAGCAGCTGCAGCAGCAGCAACTGCAGAAGTACCAGGACGACCTGCGCGCCAAGGCCAAGATCGAGTAAGGCCCGCCGGCCCGACCGACTACAACCCCCGCGTCATTGGCTGGCCCGGGGGTTTTTTCATGGCATCCGCCATGGGCGTGCCCGGAGCGTTGAGCGCGCGCCCTACCCCATGTGACCGAGGTCGCGCAGATCCGACCGCAAGGCCGAGGTGTCCCCGTGGCCCAGCGGCAGGTTGATCAGCAGTTCCAGCCGGCGCTGCAGCGAATAGAGCGTGCGCAGGGCCGAGCGCTCGGCCTCCTGGCGGTCCGCCAAGGCAGCCGCGTCGTCATAGGCCCACAACCCGCTGATCGGCTGGCCGGGCCATGCCGGCTCGTCGGCGATGCAGCGCTCGTCCAGCGTCACGACGAAGTCCAGCCGGGGCGGCGCCACGCGCCACAGGTCCGTCCATGCACGGGGCGCGGCCGCGGGCACCGGGATTCGTGCGGCGGCCAGCGCCGCCAGCGCGGCCGGATGGATGGCGCGGTCGACCCAGCCCGGCTGGCCGCACGACTGCGCCACGAAGGCATGGCCGGCCATGTGGGAAAGACAGGCCTGCGCCAGCACGCTGCGCAGCGAGTTGCGCCGGGAAACGAAAAGAATGCGATGCGGCACGGGGTTCCTGCACTTCCAAGATGTCCGGGCGCGCGTGCCAGGCGCAAGCCGAACCGTGCAGGCATTCTAGGCCGCAGCAATGGCGCTGATTCTTCTGCGCCGCGCACCTGGAGGCGCGCAGGCCTCAGGCGCCGTCCCAGACCACCGAGCGCATCGAGATCGACGCCGCCTGGAAGCCCTCGTTGAAGAAGCGCGGCACGTCCTTGCCGGCATCCACCGCGCCGGCCGCATACAGCAGCGGCAGGTAGTGGTCGTAGGTGGGATGCGCCTCGCGCGCGACGGCGCCCAGCTTCTGGAACTCGTCCAGCTTGTCCAGCTCGCCCTGTGCGATCCAGCCGCCCACCACGGTGTCGAACTCGTGCGCCCAGTCGTAAGCCTGGTGGTCCGGCTGGTCGAAGCGGATGGCGCGCAGGTTGTGCACGATGTTGCCGCTGCCGACGATCAGCACCCCATGCTCGCGCAGGCGCCGCAGCTGCCGGCCCAGCGCGAAATGCTCGGCCGGGGCCTGGGCGTAGTCCATGCTCAGTTGCACCACGGGGATCTCGGCGGCGGGGAACATCGGCTTGAGCACCGACCAGGCCCCATGGTCCAGGCCCCACTGCGCATCATCCAGCCCCAGCGCGGCGCCGGTGTGCGGCTGGCGCATGGCCTGCGCCATCGCGGCAGCGGCTTGCGGCGCGCCCGGGGCCGGGTACTGCTCGGCGAACAAGGCCTGCGGGAAGCCACCGAAGTCATGGATGGTGCGTGGCTGCGCCATGCCGGTCAGCCACCAGCCGCCGCGCGTGAGCCAGTGCGCCGAGATGCACAGGATGAGCTGCGGCGCCGGATAGCGCGCCCCGAATTCCCGGCCCAGCGCCTGCCACTGGCGGCGCCAGGCGTTGTCCTCGATGGCGTTCATCGGGCTGCCGTGCCCAATGAACAGCACCGGCATGCGGGGGGACGGCTTCAGGCCGGACAGTTCGGAGGACATGGCCTAGCCCACCCACTTGCGGGCGTTGTGCCAGATCTGCATCCAGGGGCTGAATGCGCCCTTGTCGCCGGAGGTCCAGCTCATCTGCACGTTGCGGAAGACCCGCTCCGGATGCGGCATCAGCGCCGTGAAGCGACCGTCGGCGGTGGTCACCGAGGTCAGGCCGCCAGGGCTGCCGTTCGGGTTGAACGGATATCGCTCGGTCGGCTGGCCCCGGCTGTCGACGTAGCGCATCGCGCCGATGACGCGGCTGGCGTCGCCGCGCTGGCCGAAGTTGGCGAAGCCCTCGCCGTGCGCCACCGCGATCGGCAGCCGCGCGCCGGCCATGCCGGCGAAGAACAGGCTGGGCGAGTCCAGCACTTCCACCTGCGACAGGCGGGCCTCGAAGCGCTCGCTCTGGTTGGTGGTGAAGCGCGGCCAGTGCTGCGCGCCGGGGATGATGTCGGCCAGTTCGGCGAACATCTGGCAGCCGTTGCACACGCCCAGGCCGAAGGTGTCGCCGCGGCCGAAGAAGGCCTGGAACTGCGCCGACAGGCGCGGGTTGAAGGTGATCGAGCGGGCCCAGCCGATGCCGGCGCCCAGGGTGTCGCCGTAGCTGAAGCCGCCGCAGGCCACCACGCCCTGGAAGCTGGCCAGGTCGGCCCGGCCGGCATGCAGGTCGCTCATGTGCACGTCGAAGGCGTCGAAGCCGGCCTCGGTGAAGGCATAGGCCATCTCCACGTGCGAGTTCACGCCCTGCTCGCGCAGGATGGCCACGCGCGGACGCTGGCCGAGCACCGCCGGCGCCTCGGGCAAGGCACGCGGCAGGTGCAGGTGCAGCCCGGCGTCCTGCGGGTCGCCGGCGGCGGCATGCTCCTGGTCGGCGCAGGCCGGGTTGTCGCGTTCGCGGGCGATCTTCCAGCTCACCGAATCCCAGACCTGCTGCAGATCCTGCAGGCCGGCGCCGAACACCGACTTGGCGTCGCGCCACACCTCGATGCGGCCCTTGCCCGCGTCGATGGGCGAGCTGACCGGGCGCGTCTTGCCCACGAAATGGCTGCAGGCCGACAGGCCGTGCGCGCGCAGCGTCTGCATGACCTCGTTGCGCTCGGCGGTGCGCACCTGCAGCAGCATGCCCAGCTCTTCGCTGAACAGCGCCTTGAGCGTCAGTTCCTCGCGCCGGGCGCTGACCTGCGTGGCCCAGTTCTTGGCGTCACCGTATTCGGCGCGGCTGTCGCTGATGCCGTCGCCCTCGGTCACCAGCATGTCGACATTGAGCGCGATGCCGACCTGGCCGGCGAAGGCCATTTCGCAGGCGCTGGCGAACAGGCCGCCGTCACTGCGGTCGTGCAGCGCCAGGATGCGGCCCTGGCCACGCAGATCGTTCACCGCGGCCACCAGGCGCACCAGGTCCTGCGGGTCGTCCAGGTCGGGCACGGTGTCGCCTGGCTGGCCCAGCACCTGCGCCAGCACGCTGCCGGCCATGCGATGGCGCCCGCGCCCCAGGTCGATCAGCACCAGCGTGGTGTCTTCCAGCGTCGCGTCCAGCTGCGGCGTGAGCGTGCCGCGCACGTCGTCGATGGCGGCGAAGGCGGTGACGATCAGGCTCACCGGCGAGGTGACCCGCCTGTCCTGGCCATCGGCCTTCCATTGGGTGCGCATGGACAGCGAATCCTTGCCCACCGGAATCGAGATGCCCAGCGCCGGACACAGCTCCAGGCCGACCGCCTTGACGGTCGCGTACAGCGCGGCGTCCTCGCCGGGGTCGCCGCAGGCGGCCATCCAGTTGGCCGACAGCTTCACCCGCGGCAGCTCGATCGGCGCGGCCAGCAGGTTGGTGATGGCCTCGGCCACCGCCATGCGGCCCGAAGCGGGCGCGTCGTGGCTGGCCAGCGGCGTGCGCTCGCCCATGCTCATGGCCTCGCCGGCGAAGCCGCGGAAGTCGGCCAGCGTGACGGCGCAGTCGGCCACCGGCACCTGCCACGGCCCGACCATCTGGTCGCGGTGCGTGACGCCGCCCACGCTGCGGTCGCCGATGGTGATCAGGAAGCGCTTGGACGCGACGGTGGGATGCGACAACACGTCGATCGCCGCCTGTTGCAGGCTGACGCCGGTCAGGTCCAGCGGCGCGAAGCGGCGCGCCACGGTGCGCACGTCGCGGTGCATCTTGGGCGGCTTGCCCAGCAGCACGTCCATCGGCATGTCGACCGCGTCCGGATCGGCCGCGCCCTCGTCGGTCAGGCGCAGCTGGCGCTCCTCGGTCGCCACGCCGACCACCGCGAAGGGGCAGCGCTCGCGCTCGCAGAAGGCGGTGAACAGCGGCAGCGACTCGGGCGCGATGGCCAGCACGTAGCGCTCCTGGCTCTCGTTGCACCAGATTTCCTTGGGCGCCAGGCCGGATTCCTCCAGCGGCACCGCCGACAGGTCGAAGCGCGCGCCGCGCCCGGCGTCGTTGGTGATCTCGGGAAAGGCGTTGGACAGGCCGCCGGCGCCGACGTCGTGGATGGCCAGGATCGGGTTG
>Ga0160454_100555_pt1 | contig 10167 bp, 9 predicted proteins | sample HID1971M_E6MG_FD_108218 | JGI IMG/M metagenome (GOLD analysis project Ga0160454, IMG submission 108218) | Enriched millipede-associated microbial communities from UW Madison campus, WI, USA - HID1971M_E6 MG | ecosystem: Host-associated > Arthropoda: Insects > Digestive system > Unclassified ... | reverse complement strand
GGCGCGCGCCGCCTCCAAGAGCGTGAAGGTGCCGATGAGATTGGTCTGCACGAACGGCGCGGGTCCGCTCAGCGAGTTGTCGTTGTGCGACTCCGCGGCATAGTGGACGACGGCATCGTTGGCCGCGAAGAGTTCGGTCACGAGCGATGCGTCGCAGATGTCGCCCTGGACGAACCGGAACCGCTCGGCCGGGAGCCCATCGAGGGAGGCGAGGCTGCCGGCATAGGTGAGCTTGTCAAGCACAGTCACTGACATGTCGGTGTTCTCGAGCACATAGTGCACGAAGTCGGATCCGATGAATCCTGCGCCGCCGGTCACGAGGAGGTTGTCCATTCGGGAGAGTTTACCCGGTGCGGTGTCGGTGCCAGGGATGGCCGGCGATCCGAGCGCGTGCCCTTCAGATCGCGGGTGACCGCATTGCCTCTGTGACACACTGGTGTTCATGCGCGGCATCGTTCTCGCCGGGGGCACAGGCTCCCGGCTGCACCCGATCACGCTCGGAGTCTCGAAGCAACTCGTTCCGGTATATGACAAGCCGATGATCTACTACCCGCTGTCGACACTCATGCTCGCCGGCATCCGCGACATCCTCATCATCACGACGCCGCATGACGCTGATCAGTTCCAGCGGCTTCTCGGCGATGGTTCGCAGTTCGGCATCTCGTTGACCTATGCACAGCAGCCGTCGCCCGATGGTCTGGCGCAGGCCTTCGTCATCGGCGAAGAGCACATCGGCACTGACACTGCGGCACTGGTCCTTGGCGACAACATCTTCTATGGGCAGGGGATGGGTACGAGGCTCCGCCGATACGAGTCGCTCACCGGCGCGGCTGTGTTCGGATACTGGGTCGCGGATCCGAGCGCCTATGGAGTCGTGGAGTTCGACGACAGTGGCAAGGCGCTCAGCCTCGAAGAGAAGCCGGCGCGCCCGCGAAGCCACTTCGCGATCCCCGGCCTCTACTTCTACGACAACGACGTCGTCGAGATCGCCAAGAGTCTGCGCCCGTCGGCACGAGGCGAGCTCGAGATCACCGATCTCAACCGGATCTACCTTGAACGCGGTCAACTGCAGGTGGAGGTGCTCCCTCGCGGCACCGCTTGGCTGGACACCGGCACCTTCGACTCGCTCAGCGAGGCGACGGAGTTCATCAGGACGGTGCAGAAGCGTCAGGGGCTCTCGATCGGGAGCCCGGAAGAGGTCGCCTGGCGATTGGGATTCCTCACGGACGACGAGCTTCGAGCCCGCGCCGAACCGCTCGTGAAGATCGGGTACGGCAACTATCTGCTGGGGATCCTCGCTCAGGGGCGCCACAGCTAGCCGGGTAGAATCACGGGGGCCGGCGATCTGTTCTGCCGCCGCCCACCAGCTTGCGCGGTGACCGTTCTGCCGCATCTAGGAGTCAGCCTTTGCATATGGAGCAACGTGCCAGCGCGGTCGAACCGGTCGCTTTCCCTGCCGGCGGACGCCGGATCGTCTTCTACCTCCTCCATGACAGCCGCGGCGACGTCGACGACTATGTCGTATACAAGCTCCGAGAGCTGAGGCCGTTCGTCCAGCACATCTTCGTCGTCGTCAACGGTCAGCTCACCGACGAAGGCCGCTCGCGGCTGGATCCGGTCGCCGACACCGTCTGGGTCCGTGACAACGTCGGATTCGATGTGTGGGGGTACAAGACGGCGATGGCGCGTTTCGGTGCCGAGCGGCTTGCCGAGTTCGACGAGCTCATCCTGATGAACTACACGTGGTTCGGACCGGTCGGCTCGTTCGCGCCCGTGTTCGAGCGCATGGACGGGCAGCGGGTCGACTTCTGGGGGATGACTGATTATGGTGCAGAGACGCCGAACCCCTACACCCGCACAGGTGTGCTCCATCGTCACCTCCAGTCGCACTGGATCGCGGTCCGCAAGAGCATGTTCACCAGTGATCAGTGGCGTGTCTACTGGGACGAGATGCCCGTCATCACGACATACGCCGAGTCGATCCTGACCCACGAGTCACGGTTCACGCACCACTTCGAGCAGCTCGGCTTCACCTCGGCGGTGGCGTTCGCTGTCGACGACTACCCGTCGCAGCACCCGGCGCTGCTGAATGCCGATCTGCTCCTCGACGACGGCTGCCCTGTCTTGAAGCGCCGTGCATTCTTCCACTACCCGCCGTACCTTGATCGCCATGCGGTGATCGGTCGGTGGACGATCGAGAAGGCCGAGTCCTACGGATACCCGGTAGCGATGCTCTACCAGAACCTCGTGAAGAACTCGCAGCCGAAGTCTCTCTACGCGGATGCCTCGATGATGGAGGTCCTTCCAGACGTCGACGTGTCGTACGACCCGGAGCGGCCGCTGAGGCTGGCGGCGGTGGCGCACATCTTCTATGAAGACATGACGGACGAGCTGCTCGATCGTCTCGTGATGCTGCCTGCTCCGTTCGATCTGTTCGTCACCACGACCGACGACGAGAAAGCTGCAGCGATCCAGGTCGTCCTGGATGAGCGCGCCGACGAGAAGGTGGCTCGATCAGAGATCCGCGTTCTCCCCTCGAACCGCGGGCGCGATCTCAGCGCGTTCTTCATCGCCTGTCGCGACGTCCTCGAGGTGGGTCGCTACGACCTCGTCGTGAAGGTCCACTCGAAGAAGACCGTCCAGGATTCGTACAACGCGGGTCGCTACTTCAAGTACCAGCAGCTGGACAACGTGCTGAACTCCCCGGGGTACGCGGCGAACGCCGTCGCGCTCTTCCAGAAGGAGCCCGGCCTGGGTCTCGCGTTCCCGCCCATGATCCACGTCGGCTACCCCACGATGGGCCGGGGGTGGTACGCGAACAGAGTGCCGGCCGAAGCTCTTGCCAAGGAGCTCGGAATCCGCGTCCCGTTCGACGACATCTCGCCGCTCGCGCCCTATGGGTGCTTCTGGTTCGCACGCCCGGAGGCGCTACGGCTCCTTGTCGATCACGAGTGGCAGTACGAGGACTACGCCGAACCGGATCAGCACCGCGACGGCAGCCTCGCACACGTGCAGGAGCGACTCATCTCGTATGCTGCGGCTGAACTCGGGTACCACACGCGGACGATCTCGGCCCTAGAGCACACAGCGATCAGTCACGTCGCGCTGGACTTCAAACTGGATCAGATGGGCGCGACCATGCCCGGCTATCCGATCGACCAGATCCAGTTCCTCCACCGGGCGGGATGGCTCGGGCACGGAGGCATCGTCGCACTGACTCGTGTTTACCTCAAGCTGAACCACCCGAAGATCGCTGCGGCGTTGCGCCCGCTGGAGCGCCCCGCGCGCATCGCCCACGCCTGGCAGTGGCGGATGCGGCACCGCGCGGAACTCAAGAGGAACCGCGAGGAGGTGGCCGGTGACCTCGCTGAAGGAGAGCTTCGATCCGAGGAATAACAGCATCGGATTCCTGCGCTGGCTGATGGCCTTCATGGTCATCTTCTCGCACGCCGGCCCGCTAGGAGGCTTCTACGGCGGTCAGGATCTGGGCACACAGTGGAGCGACGAGCAGTCCCTCGGTGGTGTCGCCGTGGCGGGGTTCTTCTTCCTCTCGGGGTTCCTCATCACTAAGAGCAAGATGGGCCGCGCGTCGACCCCGCGGTACTTCTGGCGCCGCATCATGCGTATCTTCCCGGGCTGGTTCCTCATCCTGCTGGTCACGGCGTTCGTCTTCGCGCCGATCGCATGGATGCAGGAGAACGGCTCGATGGACGGCTTCTGGAATGCGACCGTCGACTCGCCGCTGACGTACTTCTCGAACAACATGTGGCTCCCGCTGATGCAGCACAACATCTCCGGGATGGGGACCAGCATCCCGTTCTACACGCAGCACGGCGGCTTCGAGTGGAACGGCTCGGCCTGGACTCTCGCGTTCGAGTTCGGCTGCTACATACTCGTGGCGATCCTCGGCATCATCGGCGCCCTCTCGCACCGCCTCGTCGGCGGCATCATCGCGACGGGGATCATCCTCCTGGCGATGATGCAGTGGTTCGGGATCGGCAACCTCGCGGCGCTGACCCCCGCCTTCGGCGACTACCGAGTTCTCCTCCTCTACGCTCCGTTCGCCTTCGGAATCCTCTTCGCGCTGTTCGGCGACCGGATCCCGATCGACAACCGGCTGGCGATCGCATGCGTCCTGATCGCAGGGTTCACGTACGCGAAGGGTGGGTGGCTGATCGTCGGCCAGTACGCCTTCTGCTACATCCTCATGTGGTTCTCGATCAAGGCGACCAAGCTGAAGAACTGGGACAAGCACGGCGACTTCTCGTATGGCATATACATCGTGGCGTGGCCGCTGATGCAGTTCAGCGCCTACTTCGGGCTGCAGAACGCGGGCTGGGTGGTTTACCACCCCGTGATCGTCGCAGGATGCCACGCCTATGCCTACTTGAGCTGGCACCTCATCGAACGCCCTGCGCTTCAGCTCAAGGACTGGACTCCTCGGTGGCTCGCATCGCTGCTCGTCCGCACCGCGCGGCCACGCCACGCCGCGTTGGACTGGCTCGACCCGAGTCGAGCAGCGCCGCGACCCGTTCCGGTCGTCACAGGAGCAGCTGCACCGCAGTCCTTGACGCGGAGCCCTGTGCCTACGTCGCCCCCACTCGGCGAAGCATCGACGGAATCGGTCGTGGCAGGTCGGACGGAACGCGCATGAGCGGCACCGGTGGCGCCGACATCGTCCACGGATCCGGCCTGCCCAGCCCGCGCTGGTGGCGCCGGTACAAGGACATCCCGCTCATCGTTCTTGCGATCCTGTCGCTCATCGCGGCGCTGATCGGCTGGGCGACGCAGTATCGCCTCGACGCGGCCGCCGCGCAGCCCGCACCGGTGGCGTCGTCGGACTCTGGCGACCCGGCCGTCGCGACGGCGTGTCGCCCTCCGATAGCGAAGCCGGCAACGGAGCCGTGGATCGATGACGACGGCGCTGGCGAGGCGACGTGGAACGCGAACTCGGCTCAGCTTGAGGACCCGGTGGTTCTCGGCCGCGACGGCTGGGCTTTCTACAACGACCAGATCGAACAGAACTTCTCGCAGGCGATCGGCCGGCGGTATCTCACCGTCGCCGAGGCCGGAGCCTGGCACGACTACTTCGCGGCCCTTCAGTCGGGGCTCGCTGATCAGGGCATCGAGCTGTCGATCCAGATCAGCCCGTCCGCGAGCAGCGTCTACCCGCAGCAGCTCCCGGAGTGGACGGACGGCATTCGGGGCTCGACCCCGCTCGATCAGTTCCTGGCGGCGTCCCCCGACCTTCCCATCGTGGACTTCCGCAGCGCGCTGCGTACCGCCTCGGAGTCCGACACCGTCTACACACCCGTCAACAGCCACTGGACCGATTTCGGCGGCTACGTGGCGTGGCAGGCGTACGCCCGATGCCACGACGCCACCTATCCGGACAGTGACGCATTGTGGGTGCCGTCTGTCTCAGGAGTCGAAAGCACTCGCATCTACAACGAGTACGCCGCGTACGGCGTTGCCGACACAGGACCGGAGTGGACCGTCCCCACATTCGACGAGTCTTTCGCCGACGTGGCCGTGACGGACTCGGAGGGCAATACGACCACCGTCGACGGCGAGGACCCCCTCGATCTCTCGAAGCTGCCGGCCGCGACATCGACCGAGGCTGCGAAGACCGATCAGACGGCACTCATCCTTCGAGACTCGATGGGGAATGCTCTGTCGCCGTACTGGGGACAGACGTTCGCGAAGACGTGGCAGATCCAGCATCGGTACGATGATTGGTCGAATCCGCCGAACTTCCGTGCGCTCGTCGACCAATATCACCCCGACGTGGTCATCGTGCAGCTCGCGGAGCGCCATCTCGCCAACGCGCCGGCGGTGGGGATCACCCCGGGCTACTGAGCCGGCGTCGTGTCGGCTTGGCGCGCCATGACCTCGCGGATGACAGTGGCGTCGCCCCACACGCCGGGGGAGTCGTACGGACGGTCGGGGAAGGCGCCGTACTGGAGCGTCAGCCCGAGGTCGTGGGTGGCGATGAAGTCCTCGACCTGCGCGGCGAGCGAGATCGGCGTCCCCGAGCAGCAGTTCACGGTGCCGACGACATCCTCGGCATCAGTCAGCGCCGCGATCTGGCGACCGAGTTCGTCCACCGGAATGAAGTCGTACAGGTTGCGACCCGAGGTGAACGGGAATTCGGACCGGCCTTGGTCGGCGGCATCCAACAGCTTGCGGAAGATGGACTCGCTTCGACGGTCGTCGCCGAAGATGTAGTAGGCGCGCACCCACGCCAGCGAGGTGGTCGCAGGGAGCGCCAACGGAAGCGCCCGTCGCAGTGCGTCCTTCGCGATCCCGTACTGCGACAGCGGAGACGTGGGCGTGTCCGCCTCGATGGCGCCTTCCCAGTAGCCGACCTCGTGCATCGTTCCGAGCGCGACGATCCTCGCGACGCCGTTCTGGGCCAGTGTCGTCAGCAGCTGGAAGTGCGACGACAGCTGCGACATGTGAGCGGGCGAGTTGTGGCGGAAGCCATCCTTCCACGCGAGGTGGACGACCGCGTCCGGGACCGGGCCCCAAGTCGTCGGGTCGAAGTCGTCAGCCAGGATGTCGGCCTCGACGATCTGCGCCCGAGGGTCGAGCTCGGCAGCGCCACGCCGGCGGACCGTCGCAACGACCTCGTGGCCCCTGTCCAGGAGCCCGGTCACGACGTGAGGGCCGATGTAGCCCCCGGCTCCGGTGACGACGACTCGTGACATTCCGATCCTTTCGCGCGACCGTCGGCGACGGCCGCCGGTCGGCCCAACGCGCCCGCTTTGGTGCTCTCACACGAGGATACCGGTGCCGGATGCCGTGGACGGGGCTGCCAGAATCCGCCGGGTATAGTTATGCAGTTCATCGACATAGGCGGAGCTTTTGGATACGACCGACCGGTTCGCGCGGATTGCGGCGACCCCGTTCACGTCATCGGACTCTCGCGGGTTGAAGTTCCCTGGTCGCGGGGGCAAACTGCGTGAGGTATTCGGTCGCAGAGACCTACTCGCGCTCCTCGTGAGGCGAGATCTCCAGGCACGATACCGCGACAGCGTGCTCGGTTTTCTCTGGACGCTGATCCGGCCGCTGGTGCAGTTCCTCATGTACTACCTGGTGCTCGGCCAGTTCCTCCGGGCAGCAGAGGGCATCCCGCAGTTCGCGGTGTTCCTGTTCGCGGGTCTCACGATCTACAGCTTCTTCGCGGAGATGGTCCAGGGATCCACGTCGTCGATCCTGAGCAACGCGGGACTCGTCAAGAAGATCTATCTGCCGCGCGAGATCTTCCCGCTCGCGAGCGTTGGCGCTGCGGGTTTCATGTTCCTGGTCCAGGTCCTCGTTCTGCTGGGCGGCGCGATCGTCTTCCAGGCGCTCCCGGCACCGATCGAGATGCTCTGAGTGTTCCCGTCGGTCCTCCTCATCCTGATCTACGGACTCGCGTTCGGGATTCTGCTGTCGGCCCTGAATGTCTACCTTCGCGACGTCCAGTACGTGACTGACGTCGTGCTGATGCTCGCCATGTGGCTGTCACCGATCGTCTACGCGTGGACGATGGTCTCGAACGCGTTCGCGAAGGTCGGGCTTCCGTCATGGGCTCTCGAGGTGTACACCAACAACCCGATCACGCTTGCCGTCCTCGGGTTCCGAAAGGCCTTCTGGGGGGCGGGGACAGCGGCCGACTACCCCGACGACCTGCTGCTGAGGACGACGGTGGCGGCCGTGATCGGCCTCGTGCTGCTGTTCATCTCGCACCGTGTCTTCACGCGGCTGCAGGGCAACTTCGCGCAGGAGATGTGATGCAGGCATCCAAGCATGGTCCCGTCGTCGTGCGCGTCGAGGACGTCACGAAGCACTTCGTCGTCCGCAAGGACAACAGTCTCAAGGAGCGCATCGTTCACGCGGGTCGTCGTGGGCGCGCACATCGGCAGCAGTACACGGCCGTCGATCGAGTGAGCCTGGAGATCGAGGCAGGCACCACCGTTGGCCTCCTCGGTCCCAACGGTTCCGGCAAGAGCACGCTGCTCAAGCTGATAGGGGGGATCGTCTCCCCGACCTCCGGGGAGGTGCTGACCCGTGGGCGGATGGCCGCGCTGCTCGAGCTCGGCGCCGGGTTCCACCCGGATCTGAGCGGCCGCGAGAACGTGTATCTGAACGCCTCGATCATGGGCCTCAGCAGGGCGGAGACCGATGCCCGCTTCGATGAGATCCTCGATTTCAGCGGGATCGGCGACTTCATCGACACACAGGTCAAGTTCTACTCGTCGGGGATGTTCGTACGCCTGGCGTTCGCGGTAGCGGTGCACACGGATCCCGATGTCCTGCTCGTCGACGAGGTTCTGGCCGTGGGTGACGAGGCCTTCCAGCGCAAGTGCATGGACCGGATCGCGCGATTCCGTAGTGAAGGCAGGACGATCGTCCTGGTCTCGCACTCGGCCTCCCAGGTGCAGGAACTCTGCGACCGGGGCGTCGTGCTCCGCGACGGTGAGGTCGTGTTCGACGGCGACGTCAACGATGCGGTGTCCGCGTTGCGCGACGTGCTGGAGGGACGGCGAGTCGGCGAGGCTCCGCCTGCCGACGCCGGCAAACCGATCGAGATCACGGCGATCGAGGTGCTCGACAGCGAAGGCCGCCAGCGCAAGACGACACCGGTCGGCTCGCAGATGAAGGTCCGCATCCACGTTCGCGCCCAGCGAGCGATGGCGACCTGGAACATGGGATTCAGCATCGATACGCCGACGGGCCAGATGGTCCTCGCATCGAACACCGAGCGACTGGACGTTGCGCTTCCGGCCATTCCCGCCGGTGACTCGAGCATGGAATTCGAGATCGAGAGCGCCAACTTCGGTCCTGGGCAGTACTTCGTGAACGCGAACGTATGGCCGGTGCTTCCGGAGGACACGCACATCATGTGGCAGGGTGCGAGATTCACGATGGAGCACGACGACCGCAGCATCGGCACCGTCGCCGCGACCATTTCCATCGTGTAGGAAGTTTGGCTCTTGTCAGAACACGTGATGACGCCGAAAGTGTCGATCATCGTCCCGGTGTACAACTCGGAGCGGTACCTTCCGGCGTGCGTCTCGTCGATTCTGGAGCAGGACTACCGGAACATCGAAGTGCTCCTCGTCGACGACGGTTCCACCGACAGATCGGGAGCGATCTGCGACGAGTTCGCCGCAGCCGACGAGCGCGTCGTCGTCCTGCACCGCGAGAACGGCGGGATCGCCGCCGCGCAGAACAGCGGGCTCGATGCGGCAACCGGCGAACTGGTGACGTTCTGCGATAACGACGATCTGATGAGCCGGCGCATGATCGGCCGTCTCGTCGACATCCTGATCGACGGTGATGCCGACATGAGCTGCTGTCGCTGGTACAACGTCGGCGCCAGCGCTGCCGCTGAGCTGCGCGCGAGCCACGCCGACGACGAACTCGGCCGCGTGATCGTGTTCGACCGGCCGGGCGCGTACTACCAGCGCGTGTTCAGCCTCGTCCTGCGCAAGCTCACCCGCAGGAAGCTGTACTACTTCAGTGAAGCGAACTGGGGCAAGCTCTACCGCCGTTCGCTCTTCAACGGGCTGCGGTTCCCCGAGAATCGCTACGCGCAGGACGTCGCCGTCGCGATGGACCTCTACGGTCGGATGAACGCCGTGGCCTCGTGCGATGATCGCCTCTACTACTGGCTGCAGCGTGCCGACAGCGTGTCGCACAGTCTGCGATCCACGAAGTACTACCACGACATCGTTCTCGCACACGGCAGGTGCTTCGAACTGGCCCTCGACGAGGGGATCCTGCCGGCGCGCGCGTACTTCGGCCTGCAGGCGATCCGCGCCCAGAAGAGGAGCGTGGTCACGGCGGCTGATCGGGCGATGTATGACCGAGACCGTCGCTACGTCGTGGACCGCTTCGCCTCGCTCACGGCATGGCAGCGAGTCCAGTGCGCTGCGCTCCACTGGCTCCGACTCATGGAAGTCCAGATCTACAACCGCACTGTCCACCGTCGGGCCTGATCATGGCTCGCGTGGCATTCCTCTCGGGATTCGGAGAGCACTGATGGATCTTCTTGTTGTCGGTTCTGGGTTCTTCGGGCTCACCATCGCGGAGCGGGCGGCGGCGTCTGGTCGTAGGGTCACGGTGATCGATCGCCGTCACCATGTTGGTGGGAACGCGTATAGTGCTGCGGAGCCG
>Ga0160454_100554_pt1 | contig 10194 bp, 7 predicted proteins | sample HID1971M_E6MG_FD_108218 | JGI IMG/M metagenome (GOLD analysis project Ga0160454, IMG submission 108218) | Enriched millipede-associated microbial communities from UW Madison campus, WI, USA - HID1971M_E6 MG | ecosystem: Host-associated > Arthropoda: Insects > Digestive system > Unclassified ... | reverse complement strand
GCCGTGGGCCGCGGCCATGATCTCGGGCGTGAGGGTGCGCGCCTCGAAGTGTTCGTCCAGTGTTTGCGTGGCCTGCGGGTTGCCGTCGTCGAGAAGGGTGAGCAGATCGCCCTCGGGCGTGATGGCCACCAGCCGGTCGGCCATGACCAGCGTGACCCACAGATTGCCGAAGGCGTCGAAGGCGAAGCCGTCGGGAAAGCCGGGCAGCCGGCGCGGGCCGTACACCTCGCGCTCGCCCAGCGCGCCGTCGGCCAGCACCTTCAGGCGCGAGATGCGCCGCGCATTGCTTTCCACCACGTAGAGCCATTGCTCGTCGGCGTCCATGCGCACTTCGTTGGTGCCTTCGAAACCGTCCGCGACGATGCGCGCGCCGCGTTCGTCGATGACGGCGATGTAGCCGTCGCGGGCGCGGGCGTTGATGGAGTCGGTCCACGGCTGCATGCGGGTCGTCACCGTCAGCCAGATGCGCGAGCGCGAATCGCGCAGCACGAAGTTGGCCTTGCCCAGCGGCTGGCCGTCGATGCGGTCGACCCACCGGCGCACGCGGCCCTGCCGGTCCATGGTCTCGACCGAATCGGTGCCCCAGTTGGCGATGACGAAGTCGCCGCCGGGCAGGAAGGCCATGCCGTTGGGCAGCGAGCCCTGGCTGAGCACATAGCGCTCGGCGAAGCCGGCCGCCGCGCCGTCGTTGGCGGGCGCAGCGGGCACGACCAGGCGCTGGCCGCCGTCCGCCGCGATGCGCATCACGCCGCCACGGGCGTCGGCCGCCCACAGCGTGCCGTCGCGCTCGGCCAGCACGCATTCGGGCCGCTGCAGATCGTGGCCGACGTGGCGGATGGCGGTGCGGTCGACCTGCCAGCCGCGAAGGGGGTTGTTCTTTTGCATGCGCTTGAAAGCGAAGAGAGCGCGAAGCTTAGGAAGGGCGGCGCCGGCGCACCAACAGATTCGGCGGATGCCAGCCATCGCGGCTGGCGATACCTGGAGGAGGCGCTCATCAGGCCCTAAGATCGGGCCCCTTTCGTGGAGACAAAAGCATGCGTTACCAGCGCATCGACCTGAACCTGCTGGCCGCGCTCGACGCCTTGCTGGCCGAACGCAACGTGACCCGCGCAGCCGAGCGCATGCACATGACGCAGTCGGCCATGAGCGGCGTGCTCTCGCGCCTGCGCGACTATTTCGAGGACCCGCTGCTGGTGCCCGTGGGCCGCAGCATGCAGCTCACCCCGCGCGCCGAAAGCCTGATCCAGCCGGTGCGCGACATCATCCTGCAGGTGGACGCGACGCTGGGCGTGAAGCCGGATTTCAAGCCCGCCGAGGCGCGCCGGCATTTCACCGCCATCGCGTCGGACTACGTGTCGCAGGTGCTGCTGGCCGAAGTGCTGCGGCGCATCGCCGTGGCGGCGCCGCACCTGAGCTTCGATATCCGGCCGACCTACGCGGGCATGGGCGAGGACCTGGACAAGGGCCGGGTGGACTTCCTCGTCACGCCGGCGCACCTGACGCTGGCCGAGCATCCGCAGGAGATCCTGTTCGAGGACACCTACCACGTCATCGCCTGCCAGCAGAACGCGGCGCTGGGCGAACGCATCTCGCTGGACGAATACATGGCGCTGGGCCATGTCGTCTACCAGAACGAGCAGGGCAGCAACCCGTGGTTCGAGCAGTGGTATGCCAACCAGCATGGCCGCACACGCCGCATCGAGGTGGTGGCGCACGGCTTCCTGCTGATGCCGCGCTTCATCGTCGGCACGGGGCGCATCGCCACCATCCAGACGCGGCTGGCGCACCAGTTCGTGCAGGGCATGCCGCTGCGCCTGCTCGATCCGCCCTTCGAGACGCCGCGCCTGACCGAGGTGCTGCAGTGGCACCGCTTGCGCGACGACGACCCGGGCGTGCGCTGGGTGCGCGAGCAGATCGTGGCGGTGGCCGGCGCGATGCCGGCGATCTGATCAGGCGGCGGCCGCCGCGCGCCGCTTGCGTGCCGGGGGCGTCCTGGTGCGGGCGGCCTGGGTGGGCTGGATCGCCGCCAGCCCGCCGAGCGCGTAGGCGTGCAGGTGCGCCACCAGCTGCGCCGCCGGCATGGCCGCCACCTTGCCGGCCGGGCCGGGCATCTGGTGGCTGGCCACCAGCAGCATCAGGCATGGCGCCATGGTGCTGATGAGGCAGCGCAGCAGCGCCGGGTCGTCCGCGGCCAGGCCGCTGATCTGGCTGATGATGCGCACCACGATGGCGATCTTCGGTTGCAGGGCCTCGCCGAACACCTCGCGCAGGTTCGACGTCGGCGCCAGCACCTCGCGCGCGAACAGCCGGGCATGCCAGCCCCGGGGCTGGCGCGAGGACTGCACCAGCATCTCGAACACCGCGCGCAGCTTGTCGCTGGCCGGCGCGTCCTGCGCGTCGATGCGGTGCAGCTCGTCCAGGCTCACCATGCGCTGGTGCGCCTCGATCAGCACCGCCTTGTACAGGCCGCCGCGGCTGCCGAAGTGGTAGTTGATGGAGGCCAGGTCCACGCCCGCCTCCCCGGCCACCAGCTTGCTGGGGGTTTGCGCATAGCCCTGGGCCGAGTACAACTGCCCGGCCGCCTCGAGGATACGCAGCCGCGTCAGCTCGCCATCGGTGCGTACCGTGCGTTCGCTGGTCGTGGTTGCCTTGTTCCTTGCCATAACTTAAAATCAATTTAAATTTAGTCTACCGGCGCCATTCTTGCGCCGGAACGCACCCAGCGCAAGAGGAACCATGAAGAAGCCCGTCATCCTTGCTGCCGTCGTCGTCCTCGCCGCCGTCATCGCCGGCGCCTTCTGGTGGAACCAGCGCGACAAGCGTGACGACGGTTCGATCACCCTGCACGGCAATGTCGACATCCGGCAGGTGTCCCTGGCCTTCGACGGCAACGGCCGGGTCGAGCAGATGCGGGTGGACGAGGGCGCCCAGGTCAAGGCCGGCGACGTGCTGGCCACGCTGGACACGCGCACGCTGGCGCTGCAGGCCGAGCAGGCGCAGCACCAGATCGAGGTGCAGCAGCAGTCGCTGCTGAGCCTGAAGAACGGCTCGCGCCCGGAGGAGATCGCGCAGGCCCGCAGCCGGCTCGCGTCGGCGCGGGCGCAGGCCGGGCAGTCGAAGCAGGACCTGGCGCGGCTGCAGAGCATCGGCGCCAAGACGGACGGCCGCGGCGTCAGCAACCAGGACATGGACCGCGCCCGCAGCAACCTCGCGGTGGCCAATGCCAAGGTGGACGAGCTGCGCGAGGCGCTGCGCCTGGCGCAGGTCGGCCCGCGCGCCGAGGACGTCGCGCGGGCGCAGGCGCAGCTGCAGGCCTCGCAGTCGCAGCTGGATTTGTTCAAGCACCAGATCGCGCTGGCGCAACTCAAGGCACCGAGCGACGCGGTGGTGCGCTCGCGCCTGCTCGAGCCGGGCGACATGGCCACGCCGCAGAAGGCCGCCTACGCGCTGGCGCTGACGCAGCCCAAGTGGGTGCGCGTCTACGTCATGGAGACCGACCTGGGCAAGGTCAGGCCGGGCATGGCCGCCAACGTGTACGTGGACAGCCAGCCGGGCCAGGCCATCGGCGGCAAGGTGGGCTACATCTCCTCGGTGGCGGAGTTCACGCCCAAGTCGGTGCAGACCGAGGAACTGCGCACCCGCCTGGTCTACGAGGTGCGGGTGCTGGTGGACGACCCGCAGAACCACCTGCGCCTGGGACAGCCGGCCACTGTCGTGCTGGCGGCGCCGAGCGCGTCATGAGCAGCCAAGGCGCGCCGTCCCTGGTGGCCGAGGGCGTGCGCAAGGTCTTCCCGGCGCCGGGCACCGGCACGCTGACGGCGGTGGACGATGTCTCGCTCACCGTGCGCACCGGCGAGCTGACCGCCATCGTCGGCCCCGACGGCGCCGGCAAGACCACGCTGATCCGCATGATCGCCGGCCTGCTCGCGCCCGACGCCGGCCGGTTGCAGGTGCTGGGCACCGACGTCAGCGCGGACCCGCAGGCGGTGCAGGACCGCATCAGCTACATGCCGCAGCGCTTCGGCCTGTACGAGGACCTGAGCGTGCAGGAGAACCTCGACCTGTACGCCGACCTGCACGGCGTGCCGCACGACGTGCGGCGCCAGCGCTTCACGCGCCTGCTCGAGATGACCGACCTGCAGCGCTTCACCGCGCGCCCGGCCGGCAAGCTCTCGGGCGGCATGAAGCAGAAGCTCGGGCTGGCCTGCACGCTGGTGCGCTCGCCCGACCTGCTGCTGCTCGACGAGCCGAGCGTGGGCGTCGACCCGCTGTCGCGCCGCGACCTGTGGCAGATCGTGCAGCAGCTGGTGGACGACGAGCAACTGAGCGTGGTCGTCAGCACCTCCTACATGGACGAGGCCGAGCGCTGCGCGCAGGTCTTCGTCATGCACCAGGGCCGGGTGCTCGACCAGGGCACGCCGGACGGCCTGCGCGAGCGCGCACGCGGGCTCACCTTCGTCGCCGCGCCGCCGCCGGGCGTGGTGGCGCGCGCGCTGCAGGCGCGGCTCATCGATGCGCAGGACCGGATCGTCGACGCGGTGCCCAAGGGCGGCGCGGTGCGCTTCATCCGCCGGCCCGATGTCGACGCGTCCGCGCTCGGCGACCTGCTGGCCGGCACCGAGGCCCGCCCCCGGCCGGAGGAACTGGAGGACGCCTTCATGATGCTGCTCAAGCAGCATCAGCAGGACAAGGGCGAGTCCGAAGCCGCGCCCGCGGCGGCGCCGGTCGGCGATCGCCCGCCGGTCGACAAGGCGCAGAACGACGAGCCTGTCATCCAGGTGCACGACCTGGTGCGCAAGTTCGGCGACTTCACCGCCGTGGCCAGCACCTCCTTCGAGGTGCGGCGCGGCGAGATCTTCGGCCTGCTCGGGCCCAACGGCGCCGGCAAGACCACCACCTTCCGCATGCTGTGCGGGCTGCTACCGGCCACCAGCGGCCACCTCGAGGTGGCGGGGCTGAACCTGCGCACGGCGCGGGCGCAGGCGCGCGGGCGCATCGGCTACGTGGCGCAGAAGTTCGCGCTGTACGGCAACCTGTCGGTGCGCGAGAACCTGGAGTTCTTCGGTGGCGCGTACGGCCTGTACGGCCGCGCGCTGCGCGAACGCGTGCAGGCGGTCGAGCGCGAGTTCTCGCTGGAGCCCGACGCCAACAGCGGCCAGCTGCCCGGCGGCTACAAGCAGCGCCTGGCGATGGCCGCCGGCCTGCTGCACGAGCCCGACATCCTGTTCCTCGACGAGCCGACCAGCGGCATCGACCCGCTGGCGCGGCGCGCCTTCTGGCGCCGCATCACCGCACTGGCGCGCCAGGGCGTGACGATCATCATCACCACCCACTTCATGGAGGAGGCCGAGTACTGCGACCGCATGGCGATCCAGGACGCGGGCGAGCTGCTGGTGCTGGGCTCGCCGCAGGAGGTGCGGGCGCAGGCCGGGCCGGACGGCGCGGCCGACATGAACGCGGCGTTCATCGCCATCGTCGAGCAGGGGCGCGCGGCGCGCGCGCAGGCGGCGGCCAGGGAGGCGGCATGAGCCCCCGCCCGGCCGCGCCGAAGGGGGCTCGCACCGCAGCGCGTGGCGCGGAGGTCCTTCCATGAGCGCCGTGCCGCGCGAACAGGGGGCCCGTGACGCGGATGCGGCCACCGCTGCATCGGCCGGCGGCTTCTGGCCGCGCCTGGTCGCCCTGCTGCGCAAGGAGCTGCGCCAGATGGTGCGCGACCGCAGCAACCTGGCCGTGGGCCTGCTGCTGCCGGCGGTGCTGATCCTGCTGTTCGGCTACGGCCTGTCCTTCGACGTGACCGACGCCCCGGTGGCGGTGGTGCTGGAAGACAGCTCGCCCACGGCGCGCGACGTGATCGCCGGGCTGCAAGGCTCGCGCTACGTGGCGCCGGTGTGGACGACCAACGTGCACGAGGCCGAGGATCTCATGCGCCGCGGCGCGGTGGTCGCGGTGCTGCGCGTGCCGATCGACTTCTCGCGCCAGCTGGCCGCGGGCCAGGGGCGGCTCGAGCTGTGGCTCAACGGCATCGACTCCACCACCGCGACCAGCGTCGAGGGGTACGTCGGCGCCGCCATCGCGAGCTGGGGCGCGCGCCAGGCGGACCGCGCCGGCGGCACCGCCACGGCCGGCACCGGGCCCGGCAGCGTGACCATCGAGCAGCGCATGTGGTTCAACGAGGCGAACACCAGCACCTGGTACCTGGTGCCGGGCCTGCTGGCGCTGGTGATGACGCTGATCGGCGCCTTCCTCACCTCGCTGCTGATCGCGCGCGAGTGGGAGCGCGGCACGCTGGAGGCGCTGTTCGTCACGCCGGTGCGGCCGCTGGAGCTGGTGCTGTCCAAGCTCTTCCCGTACCTGGTGGTCGGCGCCATCGACCTGGTGCTGTGCCTGCTGGCCGCGCGCTTCCTGTTCGAGGTGCCGATGCGCGGATCGCTGCTGGCGATCGTGGTGGCGTCGCTGCTGTACCTGCTGGTCTCGCTGCTGCTGGGGCTGTGGATCTCGGGCGTGACGCGCAACCAGTTCCAGGCCAGCCAGATGGCGCTGCTGGTCAGCTTCATGCCGGCCATGATGCTGTCGGGCTTCGTGTTCGACACGCGCAACATGCCGGTGGTGGTGCAGGTGATCAGCCAGATCCTGCCGGCCACGCACTTCATGGCGCTGATCAAGACGCTGTTCCTGGCCGGCGACGACTGGCGCGTGTTCGCACGCGACTGCTCGATCCTGTGCCTGTACGCGCTGGTCCTGACCTTCCTCACGACCCGGACGCTGCGCAAGCGGCTGCACTAGAGAGACATGGCATGCAAGAGCTGATCTCGTCATTGCGCCGCATCGCCTTCCTGTGCCGCAAGGAGCTGCTGGCGATCCTGAAGGAGCCGGCCACCCGCGCCATCCTGATCGCGCCGGCGCTGGTGCAGTCGCTGCTGTTCGGCTATGCGGCCAGCTACGACCTCACCCACGTGCCTTACGCCGTGCTCGACCAGAGCCGCGGCGCGGCGTCCACTGAACTGCTGGCGCGGCTGGATGGCACCGGCGTGTTCGACCGCGCCGCCACGCTGCAGTCGCCGCAGCAGATCCCGGACGCGGTCGACCGCCAGGGCGTGCTGCTGGTGCTGAGCATTCCGGCGGACTTCGAATCGCGCCTGGCCGGCGGGCAGGCGGCGCCGCTGCAGGTCATCCTCGACGGGCGCAACTCCTCCACCGCGGGCGCCGCGGCCGGCTATGTGAGCAACATCGTCGCCGCCTACAACCAGTCGCGCGGCGCCGCCGCGCCGGTGGCGCTGGAACGGCGCGCGCTCTACAACCCGAACCTGGAGTCGCGCTGGAACATCATGCCTGGGCTGATCGCCGGGCTGAGCATGCTGCAGACCCTGCTGCTGGCCGCGCTGTCGGTGGCGCGCGAGCGCGAGCAGGGTACCTTCGACCAGCTGCTGGTGACGCCCCTCACGCCGATGCAGATCCTGGTGGGCAAGGCGCTGCCGGCCATGCTCATCGGCATCATCCAGTCGACCATCATCCTGCTGGTGATCCGCTTCTGGTTCCAGATCCCCATGAGCGGCTCGCCCTGGCTGCTGTACCTGGGGCTGCTGACCTTCACCGGCGCGGCGGTGGGCATCGGGCTGTCGGTCTCGGCGCTGTCGCTGAACATGCAGCAGGCCATGCTCTACACCTTCTTGCTGATCATGCCGCTGATGCTGCTGTCGGGCCTGCTCACGCCGGTGCGCAACATGCCCTGGGTGCTGCAGATGGCCACCTATGCCAACCCGCTGCGCTTCGGCATGGACCTGGTGCGCCGCGTCTACCTCGAAGGCGCGACGCTGCACGAGGTGGGCTTCGACTTCCTGCCCATGCTGGTCATCGGCGGCGTGACGCTGCCGCTGGCGGCGTGGCTGTTCCGCCATCGTCTGTCCTGACCGCGACAAGGACCGCCCATGACTTCCTCCATCCGACTTCTTCCTTCGGCCAGCGCCGCGCTGCTGGCGCTGTCCCTCCTGGCCGGCTGCGCCGTCGGTCCCGCCTTCGTCAAGCCCGAAACCCCGAGTCCGCCGGACTGGAACACGTGGCGCAGCGGCGATGCGTCGCTCGCGGTGCCGCCGCCCCGTGTCGATGCGCTGCCGCAGGACTGGTGGCGCCTGTTCAACGATCCGGTGCTGACCCAGCTGGAGCAACGTGCCCTGCAAGCCAGCCCCGACCTGCAGACCGCCGCGCTGCACTATGCGCAGGCGCGCGTGCAGCGCCGCGCCAGCGAGGCGCAAGGCTGGCCGAGCCTGAACCTGGGCGGTGGCATCACTCGGCGGCGCGACAGCGAATGGGGCCCGGGCACGCGCATCATCGATGCCATCACGCCCAACCGCCAGCCGCTGATCGACATCCTCAGCCAGCCCTACACCGACTACCAGGTCGGCTTCGACGCTTCGTGGGAGCTCGACCTGTGGGGCCGCGTGGCGCGCTCGCTCGACGCGGCGGATGCCGACACCGCCAGCCAGGCCGCCCTGCTGCGCAGCGCGCAGCTCAGCGTCGCCAGCGAAGTGGCGCGCAACTACTTCGAGCTGCGCACCACGCAGCGCCAGGTGCGCCTGGCGCGCGAAGACATCGCGGCGCTGTCAGACCGGCTGGGCCTGCTGCAGGCGCGCGTGGATGCCGGCGCGCTCGACCATTTCGACCTCGACCGCCAGCGCGCCGAGCTGGACGGCGTGAAGGCGCAGCTGCCCCCGCTGCTGGCGCAGGAGGCGGCCAGCGCCAACCAGATCGCGCTGCTGCTGGGCGAGCACCCCGGCGCGCTGCGCGACACGCTGGCGCCGGTGCCCGCCGCCGCGCAGGACGCCCAGGCCGCGCTGCCGGACCTGAGCGTGGGCATCCCGTCCGAAGTGGCGCAGCGCCGTCCCGACATCCAGGCGGCCGAGGCCAGCCTGCGCAAGGCCACCGCCAACATCGGCGTCGCCACCGCCGAGCTGTACCCGAGCGTGCGCATCGGCGCGAAGTTCGGCTACGACTCGTACCTGGACAGCGAGTTCGGCACCTGGGCCAGCCGCACCTGGTCGATCGGCCCGAGCTTCGACCTGCCGCTGTTCGACCACGGCCGCCGCAAGAGCGTGGTCGCGCTGCGCGAGCTGCAGCAGCAGGAGGCGGCCATCAACTTCCAGCGCACGGTGCTCAAGGCCTGGCAGGAGATCGACGACGCCTTCAGCGGCTATGCCGCCGAGCGGCAGCAGGCCGAGCGCCTGGCCGCGCGCATGGCCAGCGCGCGCAGCGCCTACCAGCTGGCACAGGCGCGCTACGACGGCGGCACGGTGGACTACACCGCCGTGCTCGACAGCCAGCGCAGCTACCTGCAGGCGCGGCGCGACCTGGCCGGCAGCCAGGGTCGGCTGAGCGCCCGCTACGTGGCGGTGAACAAGGCGATCGGGAACGTGCCGCAGGCGACTGACACGGTGGTGGGCGCGGCCGGCGAGTGAGGGGCGGGGCCCTGCGCCTTCTCGATCACCGCTGCGCCAGGTATCCCGCCAGCTTCGCCCGCAGCAGCTTCGCCATCGCCTCCAGCCGCGCCCCCACCCGGAACGACGGCCCGGCCACCAGTAGCGCGAAGCGGCGGTCGGCCAGCTGGAAGGGCACGGCCACGCCGGCCAGGTCCTGCGTGAACTCCGCATTGCCCTGGAACCAGCCGCGCTCGATCGAATGCGCGATCTCGGCCTCCACCGCCTCCGCGCTCAGCAGCGTCGTGTCGGTGAACGATTCGAAACTCGCGCGCTGCAGGATGGCGCTGCGCTCGGCCGGCGTCATCTGCGACAGCAGCGCGCGGCCGGTGGCGGTGACGTGCAGCGGCACGCGCTTGCCCACCGGCGCCGCGTAGCGCACCGAGCTGGGCGACTCCACCGTTTCCACGAACAGGGCATGCGCGCCGCTGGCGGCCGCCAGCACCGCCGTCTCGCCGGTCTCGTCCACCAGCGATTGCAGCAGCGCGTGCATGTCCTTCGGAATCGGCTGCGCCGCCTCGATCTGGCCGACCAGCGCGGCCCACACCGGGGCCGGGTAGTAGCCCCCCTTGGCCTTGGGCTCGTACAGGAAGCCGCGCGCGGTCAGCGTGCCCAGCAGGTTGAAGGTGCTGGAACGCGGCCAGCCGAAGTGCCTGGCGATGTCGGCCAGGCTCGCGGGCCGCTGGTGGGCGGCGAAGAACTCCAGCAGGTCCAGGACGGAGGCGGC
>Ga0160454_100552_pt1 | contig 10216 bp, 9 predicted proteins | sample HID1971M_E6MG_FD_108218 | JGI IMG/M metagenome (GOLD analysis project Ga0160454, IMG submission 108218) | Enriched millipede-associated microbial communities from UW Madison campus, WI, USA - HID1971M_E6 MG | ecosystem: Host-associated > Arthropoda: Insects > Digestive system > Unclassified ... | reverse complement strand
GCCGCGGCCCCTGCGCCGAAGTCGGTCAGGGTGCGCGCGACCCCGCCGTCGACGAGAACGAGTTCCCCGAACGAGTCGGGACGCGCCACCGCGGCGACCACGCGGTCTCCGGCGGCAGCGTGACCGCCGACCTCGAGGTCGCCGCCCAGCACCTCCGAGACCTCGCCGTCGCGCGAGATGCGCAGCAGCCGCACGCGGCCGCGCGTGCCGTCGTGCGCGAGGAAGTCGTCGCCGTCCGCGGTGAGGTGGCCCTCGCCGAGGTACACGTCGTCGAGATCTGTCAGGCGTCGTGGGCCGTCCGGCTCCAGCAGCCACAGCCCGACGGCCGGCGCCACGAAGTCGCGTCCGTCGCCGACCTCGTGGCCGAGCACCGCGACGGCGCCGTCGTCGGCCACCGCGATGTCCGACAGCGACAGTCCGGCGTCGGCGCCGAGCACCTCGCGCTCGCCCGAGCCGTCCACGGCGACCGCGACCACGCGAGTGCGCAGGTCGCGCACGGCGGACTCGATCTCGTCGGTCGAGGTGAGCAGCTCGCGGCCGTCGGCCGAGAACACCAGCCCGGCGTGCGAGGTGGTGCCGGCCGTCAGCTGCTGAGCCTCGGCGGCCAGGACGGCCTTCTTGGGAGCGTCCGCGTCATCGTCGCGGACGGCGGCGGCCGGCTCGTAGAACGGCTCGGCATGCACATCGGGAGCGGCGATCACGAAGACATGCGAGGGACGATCGCCGATGTAGCCCAGGCCGTTCGCGTGCCAGCGGATGCCCGTGATGTGACGCGGAGATTCGGCTGCGGCATCCAGTCCCTCCACGCTGCCGTAGCGGCCCCTCTCGGGCACGCGGGCGAGGAAGGCGATCGAGGCGCCGTCGGGCGACCACGCGTAGTCCTCGACGCCGAGCACGGCCTCGGTGGCCTGCACCGGCTCGCCGCCGGCGGCGGGCACCACGTGCACCTGCGGCTTGCCCTTCGCGTCGCCGCGCACGAACGCGAGGCGCGTACCGTCGGGCGACAGGCGCGGCGCGCCGTCGGCGGTGCCGCGGGTGAGCCGGCGCGGCGCGCCCTCGGGAAAGTCGACGCGCCACACCTGCCCGACACCGCGGTTGGCGACGATGTCGGGGCGGGAGGTCGCGAAGACGGCGAACGACCCGTCGGGCGCGATGTCGGGACGCGAGACCGCGATCAGGGTCTCGATGTCAGTGGCGCGCACGGGTCACTCCGCCCCGAACGACGACACGTCGCCGATCAGGCGCGTGTTGCCGGACGGGATCGGGTCGTACGCGGCGGCGGCGACCTCGGCGGCGAACTCCGACACGTTGTAGAGCTTGCCGGCGTCCTCGCGGCGTGCGGCGATGGCACCGGGATTGGCCCGCTCGAGCAGCGTCGCGGTGATGGTGCCCTCGATCATGTCGCCCGACACGACCACGAACTCGACACCGCGTTCGGTGAGCGCCGGGATGCGCTCCCGGAGCGCGTCCTCGCCGGCGCGCTTGGACAGCGCGACGGGTTCGTACTCGGGCATGGTCGGGGTGGTGCGGATGAAGTGGGCCTGGTGGCTCGTGACGAACACGACGCGGGATCCCTCGCCCAGCAGCGGCAGCGCGGTCTCCAGCACGCTCACCTGGGCGTCGCGGTTCAGCTGCAGCGCGTAGTCCTCGGCCATGCCCGACTCCATGCCACCCGAGGCATTGAGCACGAGGATGTCGAGCCCGCCGAACGTCCGCTGCACCTCGTCGAACATCGCCTGGACGGATGCCTCGTCGGTGAGGTCCGCACCCACGACGAGCGTCTGCACACCGAGCTCGCGCAGCTGCCCCGCGAGCTTCTCGGCGCGCGGGGCCTTGTTGCGGTAGTTGATGACGACGTTCGCGCCGGCCTCGGCGAGGTAGCGCGCGGTGTCGGCGCCGATGCCTCGTGACGAGCCGGTGACGAGGGCGGTCTTGCCGCTCAGCGAACCAGCGGGAATCGGGGTGGAAGTCTCAGTCACGCAACGACCCTACCTGCTAGGTTCGAGGCAAGAGGAGGCGCACCGTGGAGCTCATCCAGACCATCGAGCAGTGGGCGTGGATCGGCTGGCTCGTCCTGATCCTCGTCTTCCTGGTCATCGAGATGCTCACTCTCGATTTCACGTTCCTGATGCTGTCGATCGGCGGGCTGGCCGGACTCGGCGCAGACCTGCTCGGCGCCCCGATCTGGCTCCAGGTGATCATCGCCGCCGCCGCGGGCGCGGTGCTGATCCTGTTCCTCCGCCCGCCGTTGCTCAGACGCCTGCGCCGCGGCGAAGACACCACGCCGTCGAACGTCGACCGGCTCATCGGACTCAGCGGCACCGTCGTCTCGACGGTCGGCCTTCACACCGGTCAGGTCAAGCTCGCCAACGGCGACGTGTGGACCGCCCGCGCCGACTCCCGTCACTCGGCAGAGTCCGACGACCTGGAACCCGGCACACGCGTGCTGGTCAGCCGCATCGACGGCGCGACCGCGATCGTGCGCACCCCCGAACCGCTCACCCCTCCGGCCCCCGAGGAGCCTCGCCTGTGAACGAGTCCATCATCCCCACGACGATCGGCTGGCTGCTGGCGATCGCCGTCTTCATCTTCGTCCTGGTCGTGCTCGTCCGCTCGATCCGGATCATCCCGCAGGCCAGCGCCGGCATCGTCGAGCGCCTCGGGCGGTACCACAAGACGCTCAGCCCCGGTCTGAACCTGCTCGTGCCGTTCATCGACCGTCTGCGGCCGCTCATCGACATGCGTGAGCAGGTGGTGTCGTTCCCGCCGCAGCCGGTGATCACCGAAGACAACCTGGTCGTCTCGATCGACACGGTCGTCTACTTCCAGGTCACCGATGCCCGCGCCGCGACCTACGAGATCGCGAACTATCTCGGCGCCGTCGAGCAGCTCACCACGACCACCCTCCGCAACGTCGTCGGCGGGCTGAACCTCGAAGAGGCACTCACCAGCCGCGACAACATCAACGGTCAGCTCCGCGTCGTCCTGGACGAGGCCACCGGCAAGTGGGGCATCCGCGTCGGACGCGTCGAGCTGAAGGCGATCGACCCGCCGCTGTCGATCCAGGACTCGATGGAGAAGCAGATGCGCGCCGAGCGCGATCGCCGCGCGCTCATCCTCACGGCCGAGGGCACCAAGCAGTCCGCGATCCTCACCGCCGAGGGTCAGCGGCAGGCCGAGATCCTCAAGGCCGAGGGCGACAAGCAGGCCGCGGTGCTGCGCGCGCAGGGTGAGGCCGAGGCGATCCAGACGGTCTTCAACGCGATCCACGTCGGCAACGCCGACGACAAGCTGCTCGCCTACCAGTACCTCCAGACGCTGCCCAAGATCGCCGACAGCGCGTCGAGCAAGCTGTGGATCATCCCGAGCGAGTTCACCGAGGCGCTGAAGGGCCTGTCGGGTTCGTTCGCGGGAGTGATGGATGCCGCCTCCCAGGGCCGCCCGCGGGGCCCGGTCGCGCCGCCCCTGCCCGAGGCGCCGCCTCTGCCTGAGGTGCCTCCGCGCCCCGACCTTCCGTGACGCACCCCTGGTTCGCGGGCGTCACTCCCCCGCGCGTGCTCGCGCATCGCGGCCTGGTGACGCCCGCGGCCGCGTCGAGCGGCATCGCCGAGAACTCGTTCGCCGCCGTTGCCACAGCTCACTCTGCCGGTGCCGCGTACGTCGAGTCCGACTGCCACCTCACCGCCGACGGCACCGTGGTGCTGTTCCACGACGAGGACCTGTCGCGTGTGACCGGAGATCCTCGGCGGATCGCCGATGTCTCCGTCCCGGAGCTCGAGGCGCTCATGGCCGACCGTGGCGGCCTCGTCACGCTGGCGCAGGCTCTCGACGCCTTCCCGACCATGCGCTTCAACCTCGATGTGAAGGCGAACGATGCCGCCATCGCCGTCGGCACGATCGTCGCGCCGTTCGCGGACCGCGTGCTCGTGACGAGCTTCTCCGACGACCGGCGGCGCGCGGCACTGGCGGCCGCCGCCGCCGTGGGCCGCGGCATCCTCCCCGCGACGTCGGCCGGAACCGGGACGATCGCACGACTTCTCACCGCCGTCTCGGTCCGGTCCGATCGGCTCGTCGCTCGCGCGCTCCGCGGCATCGACGCACTCCAGGTGCCCGAGCGTCAGGGGCGCCTCCGTGTGGTGACGCCGCGGCTGCTCGCCGCCGCACACCGGCACGACGTGGAAGTCCACGTGTGGACCGTCAACGACGCGGCCGACATGCGACGGCTCGTCGAGATGGGGGTGGACGGCATCGTCACCGATCGGGCCGATATCGCTCTCCGCGCGCTCTTCTAGCACAGGCGAGTGACCGGCGGTAGTCTCCGCTGTGCATCCACTGTGAAAGGTCGTTGAACCGGCCCGCTTCGGATGATCCGCTCAGGTCACTTCGTTATACCTGTACAGCGACGAGAGGACCACAAAATGGCAGACCGCAGCCTGCGCGGCATCCGACTCGGCGCCCAGAGCCTACAGAGCGAAGAGGGCGTCGTTTTCCATGAGCGTGCACAGCACATCTACACGTGTTCGACGTGCGGACGTGACACGACCCTGACTTTCGCGGCCGATGCCGAGGTCCCCCCGGCGTGGGAGTGCCGCACCTGTGGTGCCGAGGCGCTGCTGCGCGTCGGCGAAGGCACGGCCACCGTCGACCACTCGGGCGACAAGACGCCCCGCAGCCACTGGGACATGCTCCTGGAGCGCCGCACCATTCCCGAGCTCGAAGAGCTCCTCGAAGAGCGCCTCGCCTACCTGCGGGCCCGCCGCGGCGGAGAAGACGCCGCGAAGCTCAGCGCCTGACGCTCATTCGACATCCGCGACGCCGGTCCCCTCGGGGGCCGGCGATTTCGCGTTTCGCCGGGCTCCCAGCACCCCTGCCACGAGCAGGGCGATGACCCCGCCCCACACCAGCAGCAGCTGGATGGCTCCTCCCGCGAACACCGCGGGGGTGAGGCCGGTGCGCAGCGGCACGTCCTCGAGCATGTGCCCCGCCGTGTCGGCCGGGATGCCGGCGATCTCGGACCCGTCGGGCGCGATGATCTGACTCGTGCCGACGGTCGAGATGTTCACCACCGCGCGCCCGGTCTCGACGGCCCGCATGCGGGCGAAGGCGAGCTGCTGCAGGTTCTCGTCGGTACCGCGGAAGTCCGCGTTGTTCGTCTGGAACATGAACACCTCGGCACCGTCCTGCGCACCGTCCCACACGACATCGTCATAGATCACGTCGAAGCAGATCGCGAGGCCGACGCCCACGCCGTCGACGTCGAAGTACGGCCGCGCGCCGCCGGGCGTGTACTCCCGTTGGATCAGGTCGATCAGATCGGGGGCGAACAACCGGTAGAACGCGCGATCGGGCACCCACTCCCCGAAGGGGACGGGATGCCGCTTGTCGTACACGTCGACCGGGTTGTCGGCATCCTGCTCCCACAGCAGCGACGAGTTGAAGTACTCGTCGCCGCGCTGCGTCACGGCGGCCACGACGAGCGGCGCGTCCATGCGCTCGGCCAGTTCGTCGAGCGTGCGCGCGGTGCTCTCGTTCATCGTCGGATCGGAGTCGACGCCACCCTCGGGCCACAGCAGCACGTCGACGTCCTCGCCGAACAGCGGCGCGGTCGCCGACAGCTGCGCGTTGAGCACGTCGTTGCGGCTGCGCTCGTCGAAATAGCCGGCGGGACCGTTGCCCTGGACGGCGGCGACGCGCATGGTTCCGGCATCCGTCGTCGGGAACTGCGGCAGCACGAACAGCAGCACGAGCAGGAGCACCGCCGGCAGCGGCGTGCGCAGGTCGCGGTAGCGCCCCAGACGCGCCCACTCGACCGCGGATGCACACACCATCACGATCAGGAACGACAATCCGGCGACGCCGACCCACGAGGCGACGCTCGCGAGCGGACTATCGGCCTGCGTGATGCCCACCCTCCCCCAGGGGAACCCGCCGTACGGCCACGTGCCGAGCAGCTGCTCGCGCAGCACCCACAGTGCAGCGACGAGCGCAGGAAGGGCCACCAGACGCGCCCACGCGCCGCTGCGCACCCGAGGAACCCAGCGGTACGCCAAGGCGATCGGGACGGCAGCGACGGCCGTCAGCGCCGCTTCGAGGATCGACAGCGCGAGCCACGGCACCGGGCCCAGGTAGCGGGCGGTGAACGACACGTTCACGAGGAAGAACGCCAGGCCGAACACGAAGCCGACCAGCACCGCGCTCCACGCCCGGCGGCCGATGAGACTCACCAGCGTCAGCGGGATCGCGACGAACACCATGGGCCACCACGCGAGCGCGGGGAACGCCGTCGTCAGGGCGAGCCCACCCGCCGCGGCCGCGATGACCGCGGCCCACAGCGGCAGCATCGGGCGTGGCAGCAGCGGGCGCGGAAGAGCAGGGCGGGGTCGCGCGTCGGGCACGGCTCCCAGCCTAGGCGAGCCGCCTAGACACCCGAGTACGCCACGATGCCGCGGCGCACGGCGTCCAGCGCCTTGCGCGCCGTCCCCGCGATCGGCTGATCCGCGACGAGCGACAACTGGTCCAGGAGGTCGATCGTCTGCTTGCTCCAGCGCACGAAGTCACCGGCGGCCATGTCGGCCTCGACCAGCACGCGGTCGAGCGTGCCGCCGCGCGCCCACGAGTGCATGGCGCCGGAGAGTCCTGCGGCGACCGGCTCGGAACCGGGCAGCCGGTGCTCGCGCTCCAGGTCGTCCAGCTCCTGCCACAGGGTGAGCGTCGCGTCGAAGGCCGCCCGGAACGCGCCACGCGGGAGCCCGCGCTCCCCTGGGCCGCCGTCGTCGCGCCTCGGTTCGTAGACCAGCGCGCACGCGAGAGCGGCCAGGGAGGCGGCATCCAGGTTCTTCCAGATGCCCCGCCGCAGCGACTCCGCGACGAGCAGGTCGCGTTCGCCGTAGAGGCGGCGCATTGTGCGGCCGGACGGGGTCAGCGAGGTCGCACCGTCGTCCGACACCGCCACGTACTCCAGCGCGCCGAGCACGTCGACCACGCGGTCGAAGATGCGGGCGACGGTGCCGGTGCGCGTCTCGATCTGCCGCCGCAGCTTGTCGACGTCGCGCTTCATGCGCCAATAGCGCTCTGCCCAGCGGGCGTGGTGCTCGCGGTCGGGACAGGAGTGGCAGGGATGCCGCTGCATCTGCTTGCGCAGGCTCGTGATCTGCCGCTGACGCTCGTCGCGCGTGCGGCGCGACGCGTTCGCGTCCTTGCGGTTCGTCTTCTCCAGGTCGCTGAGCTCACGGCGGACGCGCGAGTACTCGGCGAAGTCGCCGCGGTCGCACGTCATCGCCTTGGCGTACCCGGCGAGCGTCTCCTCGAGCTCGCGCACCTGCCGCGCGATCCCGACGACCGCCCGGTCCGCCTGGAACTGCGCGAACGACGACTCCAGGATCTCGCGCGCCCTGGCCCGGCCGAACTGGTCGATGAGGTTCACTGCCATGTTGTACGTCGGCCGGAAGCTGGAGTTGAGCGGATACGTGCGGCGCGAGGCCAGCGCGGCGACGGCCTGCGGGTCGAGCCCCTCGGTCCACTGGATGACGGCGTGACCCTCGACGTCGATGCCGCGCCGCCCGGCACGGCCGGTGAGCTGGGTGTACTCCCCCGACGTGATCGCGACCCGCGCCTCGCCGTTGAACTTCTCCAGCTTCTCCAGCACGACGGTGCGCGCGGGCATGTTGATGCCGAGCGCGAGGGTCTCGGTCGCGAAGACGACCTTGACGAGCTTGCGCTGGAAGAGCTCCTCGACGACCTCTTTGAACGCGGGCAGCAGCCCGGCGTGGTGCGACGCGACGCCGCGTTCGAGGTTGTCGCGCCACTCCCAGAATCCGAGCACCGCGAGGTCCTCTTCGAGCAGCGTCCGGGTGCGCTCCTCGATCACCTCGCGGATCTCGCGCCGCTCGTCCGGCGTCGTCAGACGCACACCCGAGCGGCGGACCTGCTGCACGGCCGCGTCGCAGCCGACACGGCTGAAGATGAAGAAGATCGCCGGCAGCAGGTTGGCCCGCGACAGCAGCTCCACGACGTCTGGGCGGTCCAGCCGCTCGATGCGTTGCACGTTGGCCGATCTGACCGGCCGCTTCCCACCCTTGTTCGGACGGTGCCGGGCTGCCTCGTAACCGGCGTGCCGTGAGCTGTTCGAGGCCTGCACCCGCTGGTTGCGCGCGAAGTTCGCGCCCTTGAACGAGCGGATGCGCATGAGCTCCTGGTTGACCTGCGCGGTGGCGATGCCGGCACGGTCGTCGAAGAGCGGCAGGAGGTCGCCGCGCACGAGGACGTGCTGCTCCAGCGGCACGGGACGCGTCTCCGACACGATCACCTCTACCGCAGGTTCGCCGCCGTCGGCCCCGCCTCCCCGCACGGTGTCGAGCCAGTCGCCGAACTCCTCCGCGTTGGACACCGTCGCCGACAGCGACACGAGTCGCACGCTGGGCGCGAGATGGATGATGACCTCTTCCCACACCGCGCCGCGGAACCGGTCGGCCAGATAGTGCACCTCGTCCATGACGACGTACCGCAGCCCGCGCAGCGCCGGCGAATCGGCGTACAGCATGTTGCGCAGCACCTCGGTGGTCATGACCACCACGCGGGCGTTGCCGTTGATGTTCGTGTCGCCGGTGAGCAGGCCCACCTCGTCGGCGCCGTACACCTCCTGCAGCTCACGGAACTTCTGGTTCGACAGCGCCTTCATCGGCGTTGTGTAGAACGCCTTGTCGCCCGGCTCCCGCATCGCGAGATGCACGGCGAACTCGCCGATGATCGTCTTTCCCGCACCGGTCGGCGCGGCGACCAGGACGCTCCGGCCGTCTTCGAGCGCCCGGCATCCCTCAAGTTGGAACGGGTCGAGATCGAACGGCTGGGATGCCGCGAACGCGGCCGTGATCGGATGGCTGCGGCCGTGGCGCGCCGAGTCGCTCGCACGCGCGTAGCGCTCAGCGGGGCCGGGATCGCTCACGAGACCTCGGGCGGCAGCAGGGTCGAGTTGCGCTTCGCCTTGCGACGGTCGAACAGCATCGACAGACCGGCGGCCGCGAAGAAGAGCACGACGAGGATTCCGGCGAGCATCACCATGCTCACCACGTCTGCGGCGGGCGTCGCCAGCGCGGCGAACGCGGTGGCGATGAGCACGGCGACGCGCCATCCCTTGAGAATCGCTCGACCCGACATGATCCCTGCCATATTCAGCGCAACCAGGAACACCGGCAGGACGAACGAGACTCCGATGACGATCATCAGCTTGAACACGAAGTCGTAGTAGTCAGGCGCGTTGTAGAAGTTCGCACCGCCCTCGGGCGTGAACCCCCACATCAGCTCGATGACGTGGGGCACGATCAGAACGCCGATGTAGCACCCGGCGAAGAACAGCGGGACGGCGGCCGCGACGAAGCCGACGGTGTAGCGGATCTCTTTGCGCGTGAGACCGGGCATGATGAACGCCCAGATCTGCCAGAGCCAGACCGGAGCGGAGAGAAAGAGTCCGATCGTGAACGAGATGCGCATCCGCAGATCGAATGCGGACGTCACCGCGCCGAAGTTCAGGGCTGAGAAGTCATCGCCCCGCTTGGCAGCGATCTCGCGGATGGGTCCGGTGATCCAATGGATGATCGGGTCGGTGATGACGAACGCGATCACCATTCCGACGATAAGTGCGATCGCCGCGATCATCAGCCTCCGACGCAACTCCCGAAGATGCTGGCCGAGCGACATGCGTCTGTCGCGCCTGGGCGCCTCCGGCCCCTCGATGGGCGCGGAGCCGGTTGCGGCCACCATTCGCTACGGCTTGTGTTCAGCGGTCGTGTCAGTCGTGCCCGGTGCTGCGAGAGGGATCGCCTCGGCTGCAGCCGACTCTGCGGTGCCGCTGGACGTCGGTGCCTCGTCGGACTTGTCGTCGTCCTTCATGGCCTTCATCTCACCCTTGAACACGCGAGCCGACTGACCCATGCTCTTGGCCAGCGCCGGCAGCTTCGCCGCGCCGAACAGCAAAAGGATCACGACGAGCAGGATCAGCAGGTGCCAGCCGTTCAGATTGCCGAACATGAGGAGCTCCGTCGTTTCGCTTCAGGAAGGTTGCCGTAAGTCTAACCCGCTGAGACCGGACTGACGCCGCGCCTCAGCGGTACTGCGCGAGTCCGGCCTCGGCCCATTCGGCGACCGCGCGTCGCGCCGCGGGCGGCTCGAGCACCTCGACGACGCCGCTCCGGCGAGCAGCCAGGCGGCGGAGGCTGAGCTC
>Ga0160454_100551_pt1 | contig 10226 bp, 13 predicted proteins | sample HID1971M_E6MG_FD_108218 | JGI IMG/M metagenome (GOLD analysis project Ga0160454, IMG submission 108218) | Enriched millipede-associated microbial communities from UW Madison campus, WI, USA - HID1971M_E6 MG | ecosystem: Host-associated > Arthropoda: Insects > Digestive system > Unclassified ... | reverse complement strand
GCTTGCCATGGCGCGGGATTCTAGGGGGCGCGCACATCGATGCACGGCGCGCATCAAATCCGGCCGCCGATTTCAACAATTTCCAGTGCCCCGCGCCGGGCACGGGACGGGGCTTTTGGATACATTTCCGCCACCATGCAATCCCCTTCCACCTTGAGCATGCGGCAAGTGCTGTTGTGCGGCGCCCTTGTCGTCACCCTGTCCATGGGCATCCGCCACGGCTTCGGCCTGTGGCTGCAGCCGATCACGCAGGACCAGGGCTGGACGCGCCAGACCTTTTCCCTGGCCATCGCGGTGCAGAACCTGGCGTGGGGCGTGGCCGGGGTGTTCGCCGGCATGCTGGCCGACAAGCTCGGCGCATTCCGCGTGCTGGTGCTGGGGGCCGCGCTGTACGCGCTCGGCCTGGCCGGCATGGCATTGGCGCCCACGCCCTTGCTGTTCACGCTCACGGCCGGCGTGCTGGTGGGCATGGCGCAGGCCGGCACCACCTATGCCGTCGTCTACGGCGTGATCGGCCGGCAGATCAGTCCCGAACGCCGCTCCTGGGCGATGGGCGTCACCGCCGCGGCCGGCTCCTTCGGCCAGTTCTTCATGGTTCCGGTGGAGGGGCAGCTGATCCTGCCACTGGGCTCGAAGAACGCGCTGCTGGTGCTGGCGCTGATGGCGCTGGTGATCGCGCCGCTGGCCTTCGGCCTGCGCGAGCCACGGGCGTCCGGCGCGGCGGCGTCGCGCCGGGAGCAGACCATCGGCCAGGCACTCACGGAGGCCTTCCGCTACCGCAGCTTCGTGCTGCTGATGGCGGGCTACTTCGTGTGCGGCTTCCAGGTGGTGTTCATCGGCGTGCACATGCCCAGCTACCTGCGCGACCACGGCCTGGCGCCGCAGGTGGCCAGCTACGCGCTGGCGCTGATCGGGCTGTTCAACGTGGTCGGCACCTACGTCGCCGGCTCGCTCGGCCAGCGCCTGGCCAAGCGCAAGATCCTGGCCTTCATCTACCTGGGCCGCGCCGTCGCCATCGGGGTGTTCCTGCTGGCGCCGCTGTCGCCGTTGTCGGTCTATCTTTTTGCCGCGGTCATCGGCGCGCTGTGGCTGTCCACCGTGCCGCCCACCAACAGCATCATTGCCGACACCTTCGGGGTGGCCCACATGTCGATGCTCAGCGGCTTCGTCTTCCTGAGCCACCAGGTCGGCTCCTTCCTGGGCGTGTGGCTGGGCGGCTTCCTGTATGACCGCACCGGCAGCTACGACGTCGTGTGGTGGATCGCCATCGCGCTGGGCATCTTCGCCGCGCTGGTCAACCTGCAGGTGCGCGAGGGCCCCATCGTGCGCGCCGCGCCCACGCCGCAGCCGGCGTAACATCGGCGCCCTATGCATCACGCACCGCGCCGGCCTGTCCGTCTCGAGCGCGCCGCCTGGCTGGCGGTGGCGCTTGCGGCGCTGGCCGGCACGTTCGCGCTGTATGTCCGCCCGGCCTTTCTGGTCACGCTGATCGACCAGATCTGGTCATGCTTCTGACACCGCCGCGGCCGCTGTCCCCGCCCTCGCCCTGGATCGTTCGCTGGCACCACCTCGTGCCCGCGGGTGGCCGCGTGCTGGACGTGGCGTGCGGGCACGGCCGGCATGCGTACTGGCTGGCCGCGCAGGGCCATCCGGTGACGGCGGTCGACCGCTCAGGCGACGCCATGGCCAGCCTGGCGCCGCTGGCCGGGCATGGCGCGGAGATCGTGCAGGCCGACATCGAGGACGGCCCCTGGCCGTTCGCCGGGCGCGGCTTCGACGCGGTGGTCGTCACCAACTACCTGTGGCGGGTCCGCCTGCCGGACGTCGTGGCGGCGGTGGCGCCGGGCGGCGTGCTGCTTTACGAAACTTTTGCACAAGGCAACGAGACCGTCGGCAAGCCCTCGCGGCCGGACTTCCTGCTGCAGCCGGGGGAGTTGCTGCGCGCCAGCGCCGGCCTGCGCGTGGTCGCCTACGAGGACGGCTTTCTGGGCCAGCCCGAGCCGCGCTTCGTCCAGCGCATCGCCGCCGTCCGGCCGAACGCGGCAGCGGCCGACGCGCCGGCCCGGCATGCGCTGACGGCCTGACCGGCTCGCCATTTGCAACGATTCGCACCGATTCGCGGCGGACAGGACGATAGCCGCCGGCTCCCGCCCCCAGTAAAATGGGCACTTTTGTCCCAAAGAGACATCCCTTGCAGCAACTGACAGGCAGCATCGTCGCGCTCGTGACACCCATGCATCCGGACGGCAGCGTCGACTATCCGACGCTGCGCCGGCTGATCGACTGGCACATCGAGGAAGGCACCGATTGCCTGGGCGTCGTCGGCACCACGGGCGAATCGCCCACCGTCAACGTCGAGGAACACCGCGAGATCATCCGCGTCTCGGTCGAGCAGGCGCGCGCCCGCGTGCCGGTCATGGCCGGCTGCGGCGCCAACTCCACGCAGGAGGCGATCGAGCTGGCCCGCTACGCCAAAGAGGTGGGCGCCGACTCGCAACTGCAGGTGGTGCCCTACTACAACAAGCCCACGCAGGAAGGCCAGTACCGGCACTTCAAGGCCATCGCCGAGGCGGTGGGCGACCTGCCGATGGTGCTCTACAACGTGCCCGGTCGCACCGTGGCCGACATGGCGCACGACACGGTGATGCGGCTGGCGCAGGTGCCGGGCATCATCGGCATCAAGGAAGCCACCGGCAACATCGAGCGCGCCCAGTGGCTGATCCGCGAGAAGCCGGCCGACTTCGCCGTGTACTCCGGCGACGACCCGACGGCGGTCGCCCTCATGCTGTGCGGCGGCCAGGGCAACATCAGCGTCACCGCCAACGTGGCGCCGCGCAAGATGCACGAGCTGTGCGTGGCGGCCATCGCCGGCGATGCGCGCCGCGCGATGCAGATCCAGCTGGAACTTATGCCCCTGCATCGCCATCTGTTCGTCGAGCCCAACCCGATTCCGGTGAAGTGGGCCATGGCCCGCCTCGGCCTGTGCGGCGGCGCCATGCGCCTGCCGCTGACCGAGCTGTCGGAGTCGGCCCATCCGGTGGTGGAAGGCGCATTGCGCCAGTGCGGGTTGCTCAAGGACTGATGCGACGCGGCGCAGGTGCGTGCAAGCCGGCGGTGTCCGGCACCGCGCACCAGTGCCTCGACGCCAGGCTCCGACCCGCCTCGCCGATCTTTCGCGACCTATCTCTCCCAGGAAGATGACCTTGAATATCCCCTCGCGTCTCGCCCTGCTGGCCCTCGTCGCCAGCCTCGCGGCCTGCTCCGCCCTCGAGAGCGACAAAATCGACTACAAGAGCTCCGGCAAGGCACCCTCGCTGGACATCCCGCCGGACCTGACCCAGCTGTCGCGCGACAACCGCTATGCCATCCCGGGCAACGGTCCGGTGTCGGCCAATGCCATGCGCGCCGGCCAGGCCTCCGCGCCGGGCGCGCCGACGGCACTCGCCTCGGTCGGCGACGTGCGCGTCGAGCGCTCCGGTTCGCAGCGCTGGCTGGTGGTCAACCGCACGCCCGACCAGCTGTGGGATCCGATCCGCGACTTCTGGCAGGAGAACGGCTTTCTGCTGACCACCGACCAGCGCGACCTGGGCATCATGGAAACCGACTGGGCGGAGAACCGCGCCAAGCTGCCGCAGGACATCATCCGCTCGACCCTCGGCAAGTTCATCGATTCGGTCTACTCCACCGGCGAACTCGACCGCTTCCGCACCCGCCTGGAGCGCACGCCCAGCGGCGGCACCGAGATCTACGTGACGCATCGCGGCATGGAGGAGGTCTACGCCAACAGCAGCAAGGACCAGACCGTCTGGCAGCCGCGAGCGGCCGACCCGGCGCTCGAAGCCGAATTCCTGCGCCGCATGATGGTCAAGCTGGGCGTCTCGCAGGAGCAGTCCAAGGCCATGGCCGCCTCGGCCGCCGCCGAGCCGCAGGCCCGCCGCGCCACGGTCACCACCGTCGACGGCCTGCCTGCGCTGCGCATCAACGACGAGTTCGATCGCACCTGGCGCGTCATCGGCCTGTCGCTCGACCGCACCGGCTTCACCGTCGAGGACCGCGACCGCAGCGCCGGCACCTACTTCGTGCGCTACGTGCCGCCGGACCGCAAGGAACCGGGCACCTGGGCCAAGATCATTTCGCTGGGCCGCGCCAGCGCGGACAGCAAGCCGCTCAAGCTGCGCGTAGTCATCAAGAGCCAGGGCAACGTCAGCACGGTCACCGTGCAGAACGAGCAAGGCGCGCCGGACAGCTCGGACAACGCCAAGAAGATCGTCCAGGTCCTGGCCGACGATCTGAAGTAGGCCGGGCATGCTGCGTTTTCGCAGCCTCGGCAGCGGCAGCGCAGGCAACGCCACGCTGGTCGAGGCGCGCGAAGGCGCGCACTGCACGCGCCTGCTGGTCGACTGCGGCTTCGGCCTGAAGCAGCTCGAGGAAAGGCTGGCGCGCGCGGGCCTCGCCGGCAGCGACATCGACGCCGTGTTCGTCACCCACGAGCATGGCGACCATATCGGTTGCGCGCACGGCTTTTCGCGCCGGCACGGCGTGGCCGTGTGGATGAGCGAAGGCACCTGGCGTGCCACCGGCGAGCGCGACTACGGCGAGCGCCTGCGGTTCGCCCGGGACGGCCAGGCCATCGAGATCGGCGCGCTGCGCCTGTCGCCCTTCACCGTGCCGCATGACGCGCGCGAGCCCCTGCAACTGCGCTGCAGCGACGGCGCGCGCCACCTGGGCCTGCTGACCGACCTGGGCCAGTCCACGCCCTACGTGCTGGACCAGCTGGCCGGCCTGCATGCGCTCATGCTGGAGTTCAACCACGACGTCGAACTGCTGGCCCATTCGCACTACCCTGCCTCGCTCAAGCGCCGGGTCGGCGGCGGCTGGGGCCACCTGTCGAACGCGACCGCGGCGAGCATGGCCTCGACGCTGGTTCATCCCGGCCTGCGCCATCTGGTCGGCGCGCACCTGAGCGAGCACAACAATCGCCCGGAGATCGTGCGCGCGGCGCTGGCGCAGGTGCTCGGCGCACGCGCCGACGAGATGCTCACGGCGGACGCCGCGAGCGGCACGCCGTGGCTGGACCTGTAACACAATAAAGCAAATGGGCGATTTCATGCGCCCATGAAAAAGGCCGCGCAAGGCGGCCCGGGCTGATCTCTCGACACGATCGTCGCGGCAATGGCCGCGCGCCACCAATCACTGCTTCTTCTTGGCGTCCTCGGCGGCCTTGCGGGCGGCCTCCGTCGCCTTGTTTGCGGCGTCCAGCGCAGAGTCGGTCGCCTTGTTCGCGGCGTCCGCGGCGGCACCGGTGGAACTGCTTGCCGCAGCGGCGGCAGAGTTGGCGGCTTCGGTGGCCTTGTTGGCCGCATTCATCGCGGCGTCGGCTGCCGGAGACGAGGCCGGCGCCGGAGCCGTGGTGACAGGTGCGGGTGCAGGTGCGGGTGCGGGTGCGGCCGGTTCCTGCTTGCCGCAGGCGCTCAGCGCGGCGGCGGCAACGACGATGGCCAACCAGCGGGTCTTGTTCTTGATCGACACGGGATTCTTCTCCTTGAGCGAAATTGCGAAAAAACCGCCGTCTCGGCGCTGTGACACCGAGCGACACGGAACGTGCGATTCTGGTGCGCACGGCCGCGACGCCTGTATCAAAGCGTGCGCTCGCTTTTCGCTCAAAGCCCCAGTGTCGTGACCGGAAAGCCGGCGCGGCTATGCCGCAGGCATTCGTCGATGGTCTCGCGCAAGTGCCTGCGCGCGACCGCGTCGCGGCTGCACAGGCCGGTGCAGCGTTCGACGTCCAGGCGGCGCAGGCTCCAGTGGGCCGTCCAGATCGCGCTGGGCACCTCGGGCAGGCCGCTGCCCTTGCACACGCGCGCCTCGACGATGTGCGACCACATCTGTCGCCAGTGCACGAAGCGCGCATGGTGCCGCTCGAACACGGCAAAGCTCTGCGCCACCAGCACCAGCTGGCGGCCGGCCGCCGCCCAGCGCTGCAGCGACTCGGTCACGGCGCGCTCGCCCAGCGGCCAGTCGGCGAAGTCGGCGTCGGCCCAGACCATCTCGCGCCAGCCGGCCGTGGCCGCGGCGTCCAGCGCGTCGCGCACGTGCTGCGCGAATTCCTGCGGCCCCTGGAACCGGCCGTCCGGCAGCCGCGGGTCGGGCGCCGGCTCAGCGTGCATGGGCCCATCCCGCATCGCACCAGTCGTGCAGCAAGGCCAGCGCTTCCTCGCTGACGGCGGCCAGCTGGCGGGCGTCGAGTTCGCGCTGATCGGCCAGGCGGCGCATCAGCGTGGCGTCGCGCCCGCCGGCGCGGAAGCTCTCGCCGTTGATGTAGACGTGGCGCGCGTCGTAGAGCATGCGGGTGCGCCGGTCCAGCACCAGGTGTTGCCAGGGGGCGTCGGGCACCGGGTTGTCGAGATCGAACCAGACATCGGGCTTGGGCTCGGTCATCGTTTCGCCCAGGGCGCGCTCCACCGCCAGCGGATCGCGCAGGGCGCGCGCGACGGCATCGTGGGCAAAGGCCTGGAGCGCCTCGGGGATGGCGCCGGCGTGCTCGACCGCGCCCTGCCCGGGGTCGCGGTAGTGCGCGTCGGCACCCGCCAGGCCGTCGGCCAGCGCTTCGGCATGGGCCTCGGCCACGCGCGCCAGCAGGTCGGCGCCCAGCGCGGCGCGGGCCGGCGAGCGCAGGCCGATCGAGTAGGTCATGCAGTCGCCGCCCTCGGCGACGCCGTCGTGGGCATACAGGGGCGGCAGGTAGAGCATGTCGCCCGGCTCCAGCACGAAGGTGTCTTCCGGCTCGAAGCCGTCGATGATCTTCAGCGGCAGGCCTTCGCACAGCCGTGCGCCGGGCTGGCGCCCGATCGACCAGCGGCGCCGGCCTGCGACCTGCAGCAGGAACACGTCGTAGCTGTCGAAATGCGGCCCGACGCCGCCCTGGTCGCTGGCGTAGCTGATCATCAGGTCGTCCAGGCGCGCGTCGGGCAGGAAGCGGAACGGCCGCAGCATGGCGTGGATGTCGTCGTGATGCAGGTCGACGCCCTGCACCAGCAAGGTCCAGCCCGGCTGCGAGAGCGGAGGCAATTGCCGGCGCGCCAGCGGGCCGTGGCGCAGCGACCAGCCCGGGGCGGCGTCGATGCGGCGGATCAGGCGCGACTCGACGCCCTCCTGTCCCGCCATGTCGAACAACTGCGAACGCGAGATCGGTGGCACGATGTGCGGCATGGCCGCGCGCACGAGCAGCGGCTTCTTCTGCCAATGGCGCCGCATGAACTGACGGGGGCTGAGGCCGCCCAGCAGCGCCAGGGGTGTATTGATGTCCATGGGAGAATTCTCGTATGGAAATCTCAAGACATTGCGTCGTGGCCCTGACCTGGACGCTGCGCGACACACTCGGCGAAGTGCTGGACGTGCTCGAGGAACCGGTGGAGTTCCTCGTGGGCGGCGACGACCTGCTCGCCGCCATCGACGAGGCGCTGCAAGGCCATGAGCCCGGCGCGAAGGTGCAGTTGCACCTGGAGCCGGAGCAGGCCTTCGGCGACTACGACGAGGAACGGGTGTTCCTTGAGCCGCGCGCGGCGTTCCCCAAGGAACTGGAAGAAGGCATGACCTTCGACGGCAGCGCGCTGCCCCGGGGCACCAGCGGCACGCTGCCGGCCGACGGCTTCTACACCGTGACCGAGATCTACCCGGAACACGTGGTGCTCGACGGCAACCATCCGCTGGCCGGCATCGCCCTGCGGCTGGAGCTGAAGGTGGAATCGGTGCGCGAAGCCACCGAGGAAGAAGTGGGCAGCGGCACGGCGGGCTCGGGCTTCTTCAAGGTCCAAAGCACCCTGCCCGGCAACGACACGCTGCACTGAGCCGTCCGCAGGGGCATCACGAAGCGCCTGTCCAATGGCATCGGTCACCGTCGACCCCGATTCCGTGCGCGAGTTTGCCGACGGACCCTCCTTCCACGACTGGCTCGCCCGGCATCACGACAAGGAGGACGAGGTCTGGATCAGGATTCACAAGGTGAATTCGGGACTGGCTTCCGTGACGCCGAAAGAAGCCATCGACGTGGCGCTTTGCTGGGGATGGATCGACGGCCTGCGAAAGGGATGGGACGACAGAAGCTACCTGCAGCGCTACACGCGACGGCGCAGCAGGAGTGTGTGGAGCAAGATCAACGTCGACAACGTGGCCCGGCTGGTCCAGGAAGGCCGGATGACCCGACACGGCCTTGCGGAAGTGGAGGCCGCCAAGGCGGACGGTCGCTGGGATCGCGCCTATGGCAGCGGCAAGGCGATGAAGATCCCCGACGACCTCCAGGCGGCCATCGACGCCGAGCCCGGCGCCAGGAGAATGCTGGCGGGTCTGAGCGCGCAGAACCGCTTTGCGCTCGCCTTTCGCGTTCACAACATGAGGACGGCGGCAGGTCGCCAGCGGAAGATCGAGACCTTGGTCGCCATGCTCAAGCGCGGCGAAACGATCTATCCGCAGAAGAAAAAGTAGGGTCGCGTCCGCCAGCCGGGCCATGCCGGCAGGAAAAGAAAAGGCCGGGCAATGCCCGGCCTTTTCTTTTCGGGTGGCGCGCCCTTGTCTTGGGTGGCGCGCCTCAGCCGCGTGCGTCGGCGCGCGAGATCTGGCCGTTGCCGTCGATGCGCACCCGGTCGCCGACCCGCAGGTCGCCCGGGCTGGGCACGTCGAAGGCGCGGTAGCCGCCATCGTCCGTCTGCACCGACAGGCGGTAGGTCTGGCTCACGGCAGGCGCCGAGTAGTTTCTCGACTCGATGGTGTTGCCCAGCACCGCGCCGCCCAGCACGCCGGCCACGGTGGCCAGGGCGCGGCCGCTGCCGTGGCCGATCTGGTTGCCCAGCACGCCGCCGGCCAGGCCGCCGATCACGGCGCCGGTGCCATTGGTCTGCCCGCTGGGGCCCTGCGTCTGGACCACCTCGATGTTGACCACCCGCCCGTACGCGGCATAGGGTGCGGCCGCCGGATACGGTGCGGCCTGGTAGGCCGGCTGGGGCTGGTACGGATAGGTGGTGGTCTGGTAGTACTGCGGCGGTGCGGCGACGCAGGCGGTGAGTGCGGCCACGGCCGCGATGCCAAGGCCGAGTCGGCCCCAGCGAGTCCGGATGCTGTTGTTCATGTCTTGTTTCTTCCTCGTATCGGGAATGCCGCGCGCATCGCGCCACGCTTCCCATGCTCGCGCAGCGAATACAACGCGCGAGTCAGTGGTTTGGAGCACCGGGCGCAGGAACTGTTCCTGCCTTTACGTCGCAGAAACAGCTCCGGGTTTGTTCCGGGCAAATCGAAGGCGTCAGTGCTTGCCGGTCGAGCCGTAGCCGCCCTCGCCGCGCTGGCTGGGCGCAAACTCGGCCACCACGTTGAAGCTGGCCTGCACCACCGGCACGATCACCAGTTGCGCCAGCCGCTCCATCGGCTGCAGCACGAAAGGCACGTCGCTGCGGTTCCAGGCGCTGACCTTGAGCTCGCCCTGGTAGTCGCTGTCGATCAGGCCGACCAAGTTGCCGAGCACGATGCCGTGCTTGTGGCCCAGCCCCGAGCGCGGCAGGATCATCGCCGCGAAGCCGGGGTCGGCCAGGTGGATGGCGATGCCGGTGCCGACCAGCTGCCAGGCGTTGGGTTCCAGGGTGATGGGCGCATCCAGGCAGGCGCGCAGGTCCAGGCCGGCCGAACCGGGCGTGGCATAGGCCGGCAGTTGATCCTGCATGCGGGGATCGAGGATGCGGACGTCGACTTTCATGGGCTGCTTCTTACTTCTTGCGCGATGAGGCGGCGCCGCGTTCGAGCTGTTCGCGCAGCGCGCCGAGTGCGGCCGTGAGGCCGCGGTTGAACAATCTTTCGGGCGACAGGGACCCGGGTGAAAAAGCCGGCGCGAAGCCCCGGCCGGCCGGCACGGCCGGTGCCGGGGCGCCGCCTGGCGACGCGATGCCGCGCGCCCCGTCGCTGCTGCCGTCGTCGAATTCGGGCACGCGCTGCGGCGCGAATACGGCGCGTGCCGAGCGCGCGGTCAGGCGCTCCACGTAGGCGGCGAAATCACCGCCCGGCGGCGTGTTCCAGTCTGGATTGAGCGGCATGCTTCAGGCTCCCGCGGGCTTGGCAGCGCCCAGCCGCGCCGCGATCTCGACCACCAGTTCGCGCGCCAGCACCTGCTTGGGCGCGCGCGGCAGTTCGCGCACGCCGTCGGCATCGACCAGCAGCAGGGCATTGTCGTCCCGGCCGAAGGTCAG
>Ga0160454_100549_pt1 | contig 10266 bp, 7 predicted proteins | sample HID1971M_E6MG_FD_108218 | JGI IMG/M metagenome (GOLD analysis project Ga0160454, IMG submission 108218) | Enriched millipede-associated microbial communities from UW Madison campus, WI, USA - HID1971M_E6 MG | ecosystem: Host-associated > Arthropoda: Insects > Digestive system > Unclassified ... | reverse complement strand
CTGCCAATGGTCAGGCCATTAACCAGCTGTTGGAAGAAGTGATAGATGTCAGGCATTACAGCGCTCCTAAAAACCTGATACGCATTTCACTGGTGGAGTCATTTTCCCGCCCGGGCCCCGTGGATCTGCATCCACTTCGAATCCGGGGTTTGCCAGCGAACCGCTGATGACGGTTTTGAGATTTTCAGGTGGGGAGACTGGCGGATCACGCCAGCGCGGCCCAGGTACGTTCGTAAAACAAAGCCCACGGCACGCCGTGGGCTTTATTGGCAGTCAGTCAGGCAAGACCTTACTGAGGCTTGGCTTCAGTTTTTGGTTTGCCGAAGTGCCACTCGTAGACCACGAATTTGAAGTCTTTCAGGTCGCCTTTCTCGTCGAAGGCCAGGTCGCCAGTTGGAGTCTTGAAGGTACCCGCGTGGATGGCTTCAGCCACTTTGGTCGCGTCTTCGGACTTGGCGGCCTTGATGCCGTCGGCGATCACGGTCACAGCCGAGTAGGCCGGGAACACGAACGGACCGCTCGGGTCTTCTTTCTTGGCCTTGAACGCATCAGCCAGGGCAACGTTGGCCGGATCCTGGTCGAAGGATTTCGGCAGGGTCACCAGCAGGCCTTCGGAAGCGTCCTTGGCGATCTGCGAGATGGAGTCGTTACCCACGCCTTCCGGACCCATGAACTTGGCTTTCAGGCCTTTTTCCTGGGCTTGACCCAGGACCAGGCCGCGCTCCGGGTGGTAGCCGCCGTAGTAGACGAAGTCGACGTTGGCTTGCTTGAGTTGGCGATGATCGAGGAGAAGTCCTTGTCGCCGGCGTTGACGCCTTCGAACACGGCAACCTTGGTGCCTTTCTTCTCGAGGGTCTGTTTAACGGCGGTGGCGATGCCTTCACCGTATTGCTGTTTGTCGTGCAGGACGGCAACGATTTTCGGTTTGACGAAATCGGCGATGTAGTTACCGGCGGCAGGGCCTTGGGCGCTGTCCAGGCCGATGGTGCGGAACACCATTTTGTAACCACGAGCGGTGATGTCCGGGCTGGTGGCAGCCGGGGTGATCATGATCACGCCTTCGTCTTCGTAGATGTCCGAAGCCGGTTGGGTGGAGCTGGAGCACAGGTGACCGACCACGAACTTGACGCCGTCGTTGACGACTTTGTTCGCGACCGCTACCGCTTGTTTTGGATCACAGGCGTCATCGTATTCGACGGCTTCGAGCTTCTTGCCGTCTACGCCGCCTTTGGCGTTGATCTGTTCAATGGCCATTTTGGCGCCGCTGAACTGCATGTCGCCGTATTGGGCTACAGGACCGGTCTTGGGGCCGGCGATGCCGATCTTGATGGTGTCAGCTGCGAACGAATGGCTGGCAACCCCGGCCAGAACCATAGCGGCAAACAGTTTGGAAATCTGCTTAGTAGCCTTAGTCATAGTGCTCCACTCTTACTGTTGTAATTTTTATAGTCCTGGCGCCGTTGGCAGCAGAACCGGGTCAGATATCTACGACATCCCCCGGAAAAGCCCCCCGGCAACTGTACCGGTACAGTGTAGAGCGCCGATTGTCAGCCTGGGAAGCTGGCGCCAGGGGGCAAAACTTGGGGGTGTCGCTTTTTTGAAAGAAAAAGTCAGAATTGCGGCGGGGTTTTGACGGGCTTATAGCCAGATTCCGTGCATTCCTTGGCTTTCCTGCGCTTTTCATTCGGTCACTCAAATTGCATCTGGGTTTTTCTGCCTGACCACCGACGTTATCATTGCGTCGATTTCTTTTCCGGACCGGACCCATGACTGAAGAACCTAGCACCCTCTATGCCAAACTGCTCGGAGAAACCGCATCTATTTCCTGGAAGGAACTGGAGCCGTTCTTCGCCAAGGGTGCCCTATTGTGGGTCGACCCGAGCCTCGATTTGATCGCCGCAGGCGAAGCTGTAGCCACTGATGAAGGCGAGAAAGTGGCTGCCTGGCTGGCCGAAGACAAGGTCGCCAAGCTGTCTGAAACGCGGGCGCTGGATCTTTTCGAACGGGATCCGCAGCTGTGGGCTGTGGTGGTTTCGCCGTGGATCCTGATCCAGGAAAGAGCGCAGGCCTGAGTGCGTGCACCATGGTGGTGCCATGGCTGAGCCAAGGAAAGTGTGTAGCCGAGTAGCGTGATGGCAGGTTGCCGTAGAGAAAGGCCACGCTTCACGGTGACGTAAACGTAACGGGAACAGTTGGTAGGACAGCTGAGCGGCTGACCAATTGTTTCTGGATGTTGAAAGGCCGTTGAATTCGAGATCGTTTTCGCTGACAAGCCAGCTCCTGCAGGAATTTGATGTCGAACACCTATTTCGTGAACGACACCGAACCTGTAGGAGCTGGCTTGCCAGCGATGGGAGCGACTCGGTACCCAGTCAGTCTCAGAAAGTCTTGCCTGTGTGGTTATTCAACGAAATCACCTTGGTCTTGCCAATCCGGTGACGATAGATCTCACGCAGGTACTTGATCGCTTTCTTCACGCAATCGCGTGACAGCCGTATGTCGTTGATCGAGACGAACTTGTCCTTGTCGTTGATCAGCTCGCGATACTTCTTCTCGTACATCGGCTTGATCGCGTACCAGTTGGTATCGAGGATTTTCGCCGGGTTCTCGAACTCGTTGAGCAGGTCGTCGATCAGGTCTTCATCGAAGTGCTCGTTGATGATGAAGTCCAGGACCGAGTTGTCCAGGGTGTCGTCGAAGCGGTACGGCGTACGGGCAAAGCAGCGCTTGATGAACGCCACGATCAAGGTCAGGAAATCGTCCGACAGGCACGGGCTCTTGGCGATCAGGGTGGTCAGCGACAGGTTGGCCGAGGCGCCGATCACCAACGCATAGCGCTTGAGCGTGGTGTTGGGGAACAGACTGTTGAGGTGGGTCTTCAAGCGGTTCAGGTCCATGTAGGACAGCTTGTAGTCCTTGGGCAGGGAAACGATCGACACCACCGATGAGCAGTTCTTGAAGAAGTGCAGATCGTGCAGGGCGGCCGCGTCATACCCCGAGTTCTTGTACTGCTCCAGCGCCGCGCGATAGCGCTTGGACTCGATGGGCAGCAGGCTGATGCCTTCGATGGCCTGGGTGACCTTGTTGAAGTGCGGCAGGTCGATGGAGCGGAAGAACAGGTCGTCGATGTTCAGGCGCTGCGGTTCTTTGTCGAAGACCTTGAACTTGTCGCTGCTCGGCGGCGGGGTTTCCGGCACCACGGATTCGGCATAGGCAATGGCCACCGGGCCGGCGAGACTCATGAACAGGTCGTTGGCGTCCAGGCGAATGGTTTCGCCGATGTCGATGCCGGCACGGCGGAAATAGTTCTGGTCGTAGTCGGTGGTGACCGCCTGAGCCGTCAGAATGTTGAAGATCTGCTGCGAGATGTACTGGTTGGCATGCTTTTCCATCGCGTTGACGTCGATGTTCTGGATGTTGCCGTCATCGCTTTCTTCGGCATAACGCATGATGTCGTTGGAGATCAGCATCATCGCGTTCCATGGGCGGATACGGCCCATGACGCTGGCTTCACTGCTGTCTTCGTTGGCGAAGTTGTAGGAGAAGTCCCATTCTTCCGACAGGTATTTGCACAGCAGGCGGCCGGCGTTGATGTGCAGCGCCTCGGACATTTCACTGCGGTGATCGGATATGTTTGGCAGTACGCAGATGCCGCTGGTGAAGATCGGTTCGAAGACGAAGGAATGACCGCTTTTGCTGTCGTGCTCGTCCATCGGCCGGGTGTCGAACGTCTTGTTCATGTACGAGTGTTGCTGGGCCAGGCCGAATTCCGAAGCCATGCCCGAACCGGTACCGCCACCGGCACTGAAGATCGAGAAATACAGGCGCGACTGGTTGGCCTTGATGCCACAGCTGTCGATCAGGTACGAGTGGATCATCTTCCAGTCGGGGCTGGAGAAACGCTGGGTGTCCTTGTTCAGGATGATCTTGGCCAGGTACTGGCCGAGAATCGGCGCGTTACCGGCACCACCGGCATGGACTTCCGACAGGTCCATGATTTTCATTTTGCTGTAGTCGCGCAGGAAACCGCTCTTTTCGCCTTTGCGCGAGAAGCGGATACGCCCGGCGATGTCCTTGTCCAGGTCGCCCAGCATCACCAGCGGTTCGACCAGGAACACCGGTTTGGTGGCCTTGTTCGACCCCAGGCGCAAATTGTTGCGAATCCACTGTGCCGGGCTATAGCCTTTTTCCGCATAGCGCTTGTCTGGCGACAGGCGATCTTCGTTGTTGAATTCGTTGAGGTAGAACTTGCGGGCGTTGTAGACCAGTTCCGCGACATCCAGCGCGATGTTCGAACCGCAGCGGCCCAGGCCAATCAGGCACACCGACGGGAATTCCTGATCGTTGTGCTGTTCGTTGTCACCTTCCAGGTGCGCTGGGCGCGGGAACACCATGTCGCGCAGGCCGTCGAGGTTGTCGAGGATGCGATCGGTGTTGGTTTCGGTGAAGTACAGGTATTGCTGGGTCGCCAGCGGGCGCGACGGCGTCAATGGCTTCGACGGCGTCAATGGCTTCGACGGCGCAGGGCTGTTCGCCGCCGGGCTCAGCGTCAGGTCGGAAAGCGCAGGGGCTGGATTGTTTTTAGAAGTCATCGTTCGCCATGTACCTGGGCTGGTGGGTCGGGCAACCTGTTGTCGTCGACCATCACGGAATGAGAACTCGCGTCTTTTATCAGCGCGAATTGTCCCGGGCGGCGCAGCCAATTGGCGCGTCGCCCGGCGGAATCCTTTCCTGAGTCTTGATAAATCGGCCAGTATTCGCTGTTCTTTAATCAAAAGGAGGCAAAATGATGTCAACGCTACCGTCCCTGGGTTTTGCCGGAATCGGCCTGATGGGCTTGCCGATGTGCCAGCGTTTGCTCGCCGCGGGTTACCCGCTGACGGTGTGGAACCGCAATCCGGCCAAGTGCGCAGCGCTGGTCGAGGCCGGGGCACGCCAGGTCGCCACACCTGCCGAGTTGTGCCAGCACGCCGAGGTGGTGATGTTGTGCCTGGCGGATACCTCAGTGGTCCGCGAGGTGGTTTTCGGCGAGTCGGGCATTGCCGAGGGGGCGAAAAAGGGTCAGCTGCTGGTGGATTTTTCCAGTCTGGAGCCCACGGCGACCCGGGAAATGGCGACAGAACTCGGCAAGACCGGCATGGGTTGGCTGGATGCGCCGGTGTCCGGTGGGGTGGTGGGGGCCGAAGCCGGCAGCCTGGCGATCATGGTCGGCGGCAGCGCGGCAGACCTTGAGCGGGTCAAACCGGTTTTGCAGAGGCTCGGCCAGCGGGTGACGCACATGGGCGCGGTGGGAGCAGGGCAGGTGACCAAGGCCTGCAACCAGATGATCGTTGCCTGCAATGCGCTGGTCATCGCCGAAGTGGTGGCCCTGGCGGAGCGCTCCGGGGTCGATGCCAGCCTGATCGCCGAGGCACTGGCCGGTGGCTTTGCCGATTCGAGGCCCTTGCAGTTCCTTGCACCGCAAATGGCCCAGAGCCGTTTCGAACCGGTCAAATGGCACGTGCGGACCTTGCTCAAGGATCTGGATTCAGCGGTGAAGTTTTCCCGCGAACAAGGTTCGGCGACGCCGATCAGCGGCCTGGCCGCGCAATTGATGCGCCTGCATGGGGCCCAGGGTTTCCTCGAGAAAGACCCCTCTACATTAGTGCAGATGTACCGTGCACAAGACTCAGGGGCGTGACGCTGTACGATTGCTTGCGCTGGTTGATTTCGTTCAGCACGGGCCGCAGTTCCGCCAGCGGTACCGGGCGACTGAGCAGGTAACCCTGGACGAAGTCGCAGCCGTGGCGCTCGAGAAACTGGTACTGCTCGAAGGTTTCGACGCCTTCGGTGACCACCTCCAGATGCAGGGTGTGGGCCATGACGATAATGGCCTGGACGATCTCCATGTCCTGGGTGGCGATTGGAATGTCCTGGATGAATGATCGGTCGATCTTCAGCGTGTTCAGCGGCAAGCGCTTGAGGTAAGCCAGGGATGAGTAACCGGTGCCGAAGTCATCGATCGACAGCGACACGCCGAGGGCGCGTACCTGGCGCAGAGACACCAGCGTATCGGCGATGCTGCCCATCAGCGCATTCTCGGTGACCTCCAGTTCCAGTCGGTGGGGCTCGACCCCGGCGTTGCGCAACGCGAGTGAGATTTCGTCGCTCAGTTCTTCGCGCGCCAGAGTCAGGGGCGAGCAATTGATGGCGATCTTCAGGTTCGCGCAACCCTGGTGCGACAGCTCGCCCAGGTCCTCGCAGGCCTTGCGCAGCACCCAGTTGTCCAGTTCGGTGATCAGGCCATTGGCCTCTGCGATGCCAATGAAGCGGTCCGGCGCAAGAAATCCATGGACCGGGTGCTGCCAGCGGATCAAGGCTTCGAGTTTGCTGACCTGGCCGGTTTTCAGGTCATAGATCGGTTGGTAATAGAGCATCAGGCCGGTGTCTTCGCGCAGGGCGTGGCGCAGTTCTTCTTCCAGTTGCAGTTCCAGCATGGCGCGCGCCTTGAGGTTGGCACTGAAGAAATTCAGCCCATTGCGGCCACTGTCCTTGGATTGATACAGCGCCAGGTCGGCGTTTTTCAGCAGTTCTTCGCAGGTCTTGCCGTCCTCGGGGAACACGCTGATGCCGATGCTGGTGGTCATGACCATGCGCCGCCCGGACAGCTCGATGGGTTCCTTCAGTTTCTGCATGATGCGCTGGGCCATCTGGCGCGCTTCATCACGGTCATGCAGGTCGATGAGGATGCAGAATTCGTCGCCACCAAAGCGTGCCACCACATCTTCATGGGTGCGCACCGAGCTCTTGATGTGCCGGGCGAGCACCTTGAGCAGTTCATCGCCGGCATCGTGGCCGAGGCTGTCGTTGATGCGCTTGAAATGATCGATGTCGAGGAACAGGACGGCGAGCATGCCGCCTGCCTGGGTGCGCTCCAGGAGCTTCTCGGCGAACAGCTGGTTGAACCCGCGACGGTTGACCAGGTTGGTCAGGGCGTCGTAGTGCGCCACCTGTTGCAGGGACATGCGCGCCTGGTCCAGTTGGCTGAGCAGCGAGTTGACCCGCAGCAGGTCGCGGTCCTTGTGCTGCAGCTTCTTGTCCGCCAGCGCCGCGCTGATGCAACTGCCGATGATCAGCAGGGTCATGACGGCGACCGTCAGGCCCAGTTGCAGATGGTTGTTTTCACCCGGCTGGGGCAGCAGGCTGCCGTTTGGCAGTACCAGGGAGAAGGCGGCCATGCCGGTGAAATGCAGGGTGAAGATGCCTGCTCCCAGCACCAGGCTGCCGCCGCATTTGAGCAACTGATTGAACAATCCCTCACCCGTGCGCAGATAGCTGGCCAGCAGCAACGCCGCCAGACTGGCGCCGATGGCGATCATGATCGAAAGGATGAACAGCCCGGGATGGTAATAAGCCGTCGCTTGCGTACGCATGGCGGCCATGCCCACGTAATGCATGGTGGCGATGCCCAGGCCGATGATGATCGACGCCTTGCAGCATTGCCGGAAATTCAGTGCAGGCAGGCTGAGGGTGTGCATCGCCAGCCATGACGCACACAGGGCGATCAACAGGGACACAAGGGTGATGGGCAAATGGTACTGCACGTCGATCGGCGCCTGGAACGCCAGCATGCCAATGAAGTGCATGGCCCAGATTCCGCCGGCCAGGCATCCGGCGCCGATCCAGCGCCAAAGGCGTTGGGACGCTGGTTTTTGCGCCTGGGCAACCCGTTCGGCCATATCCAGTGTGGCAAAACTGCCAGCGCAGGCGACCAGAAAAGCCAGCAGCACCAGGAAAGGGTCATGTGCGCAATGGAGTATGACCTGTCCGCTGTCTGCCAGCTCTGTGGTGAAATGCAGACCAAGCCACTCCATAGCGTGCCCCGTGGTTGTCTCCCTGCCGGCAATCAACGCTGGCGAATGTGTTGGAGTATAGAAGCCGTGCATCGAACGCAAGGAATAGTGGCACATTGTCTCCCAATGATTTTGGAATGGGCTTTAGTGCGTTTGGAAATAAAATGTCGCATGGGCCGCGTCGGTGCCCATGGGCGGGTATCAGCTTTACGAATAATTACAGACAGTGCCGGCCAGCCTGACTAGATTGCAGGTTCCGGGTGGCAGGCAAGCCCCCATAACAATAAAAAAGAGACGGACCCATGCAGAACTCGACCCAAGCGGCGAATGCCTGGCGCATTCTGTTCCTGCTGTTCCTGGCCAACCTGTTCAACTTCTTCGACCGCACCATCCCCGCCATCATCATCGAACCGATCCGCATGGAGTGGCACCTCAGCGACTTTCAACTGGGGATCATCGGTACGGCATTCACCATCGTCTACGCGATCGCCGGCCTGCCGCTGGGGCGAATGGCCGATACCGGCTCGCGCAGCAAGTTGATGGGCTGGGGCCTGGCGGCATGGAGCGGCCTGACCGCAGTCAACGGCATGGTCGGCAGCTTCTGGAGTTTCCTGATCGTGCGCATGGGCGTCGGCATCGGCGAAGCCAGTTACGCGCCAGCCGCCAATTCGTTGATCGGCGACCTGTTTCCGGCGCATCGCCGGGCGCGGGCCATGGGCATATTCATGCTCGGGCTGCCGTTGGGTCTGCTACTGGCGTTCTTCACTATCGGCGCGATGGTCAAGGCCTTCGACAGCTGGCGCGCCCCGTTCTTCATTGCCGCGGTACCGGGGCTGATCCTGGCGATCTTCATGTTTTTCATCAAGGAACCGAAACGTGGCGCGGCCGAAAGCGTGCAGGTGTCCCAGGAGAAGATCGACCGGCCGATCCGCCGGGTGCTGGCGGTGCCGACCTTCCTGTGGCTGGTGATGGCGGGACTCTGTTTCAACTTCGCCACCTATGCCTGTAACTCGTTCATGGTGCCGATGCTGCAACGTTATTTCCTGATGCCGTTGCAGGAGGCCGCAGTGGCGACGGGGGTGATCGTCGGTGTAACCGGGTTGTTCGGCCTGACATTGGGCGGCTGGGTGGCGGACAAGATCCATCAGCGGGTTGCCAACGGTCGTCTGCTGTTCGCCGCGTTCAGCCTGATCATTTCAACCCTGTGCACGGCGTGGGCGCTGCATTCGGGGCGGATCGAGATCGGCGTTTTCGTGGCCGTCTTCAGCCTGGGCTGGTTGTTTGCCTATAACTTCTATACCTGCGTTTACACGGCGATCCAGGACGTGGTCGAGCCGCGCCTGCGGGCCACCGCCATGGCCTTGTTCTTTGCCGGGCTGTACCTGTTGGGCGGTGGGTTGGGGCCAGTGGTGGTCGGCGCCTTGTCCGATCACTTTGCCCACACGGCGATGCTCGCGGCGGGTGCCGGGCAGATGACCGAGGCGTTCAAGGCGGTGGGCCTGCATGACGCGATGTACCTGATCCCGGTAGCGCTGTTCTTCACCATGGTGTTCCTGGTGTTGGCGTCGCGGTGTTTTGTGCGCGATGCCAAGCGGATGAAGGATGGGTTGGGTAGCGTAGTCGAGCCTGAGGGGGCCGCGGCGACTGCTTAATCGCTTTCGCGAGCAAGCCCGCTCCCACAGGGGGATTGCATTCCAGATGTGGGAGCGGGCTTGCTCGCGAAGAGGTAATAAGTAGCACTACAAAACTCAAGCAAACAAAAAAGGCCCGCATCGCTGCGGGCCTTCTTTTTTTACCGGTGAAGCAGGGGACTTAACCCGCCACCAACACCCGGATCGCTTCCAGTCGCAGCGCAGCCTTGTCGAGCATGGCCAGGCCTTGTTCGCGTTGCTTGCGCAGCGCAACCAGTTCGCTGTCACGTACGGTCGGGTTGACCGCTTGCAACGCGGTCAGGCGTGCCAGTTCTTCGTCGGTGTCGGCGGCCAGGCGACGTTGCGCCTCTGCCACGCGTTCGGCGTGACGTGGGTAGATCTTGTCTTCGCCGGCGTTGATGCGAGGCGTCAGCTGATCGCGCTGGGCCTGGATGAACTTGTTGGCGCTGGCGCGCGGTACGCTTTCGAGTTGATCGTTCAAGGTCTCGAACGACACCCGGGCCGACAGGTCATTGCCATTGGTGTCGAGCAGGCAGCGCAGGGCGGCCGGCGGCAGGTAGCGGCCCAGTTGCAGCGAACGCGGGGCAACCACTTCGCTGACGTAGAGCAGTTCCAGCAACACGGTGCCGGGTTTCAGCGCCTTGTTCTTGATCAGTGCCACGGCGGTGTTGCCCATGGAACCGGACAGCACCAGGTCCATGCCGCCCTGGACCATCGGGTGTTCCCAGGTGATGAACTGCATGTCTTCGCGAGACAGCGCCTGGTTGCGGTCGTAGGTGATG
>Ga0160454_100546_pt1 | contig 10448 bp, 9 predicted proteins | sample HID1971M_E6MG_FD_108218 | JGI IMG/M metagenome (GOLD analysis project Ga0160454, IMG submission 108218) | Enriched millipede-associated microbial communities from UW Madison campus, WI, USA - HID1971M_E6 MG | ecosystem: Host-associated > Arthropoda: Insects > Digestive system > Unclassified ... | reverse complement strand
TGGCGCGAGAACGGCATCGCCGTTGGCTTCGACTGCATTCCACAGCACTGCTTCTTGCACCTGTTCCATCTGGAGTGGCACCGCAACGTCTGGGCACATGTGCAGCATGTCCAGCCCTACGTCTACCAGCCGGCGCTGCGCGACAAGCTGGTGCTGCCGCAGGCGCACCGCGACCTGATCGACATCCTGACTGCCGACCGCAGCTTCCTGGTCGAGGACGTGGTGCCCGGCAAGGCCGGTGGCACCACCATCCTGTGCAAGGGCGCGCCCGGGCTGGGCAAGACGCTCACCGCCGAGGTCTATGCCGAGGTGGTGGGCAAGCCGCTGTACCGGGTCCATTCGGGCCAACTGGGCGTGACGGCCAGCTCTGTCGAGGCCAACCTCACTGCCATCCTGCGACGCGCAGCGCGTTGGGATTGCGTGTTGTTGCTGGACGAAGCGGACGTCTACATCCGCAAGCGCGGCGACGACCTTCAGCACAATGCCATCGTTGCCGAATTCCTGCGCACGCTGGAGTACTTCACGGGCCTGTTGTTCATGACGACGAACCGCGTGGACGACATCGACGATGCCATCTTGTCGCGCTGCATCGCCGTCATAGCCTACGAGCCGCCCGGCCCCGAGGATGCCCGGCGTCTGTGGGCCACGCTGGCGCGGCAGTTCAGCGCGGATCTGCCCGAGGATGTGATTGCCCATCTGGTAGCGCAGTACCCCGGCATCAGCGGCCGCGACATCAAGGAGCTTCTCAAGCTCACCACCAAGTACTGTCGTCGAAAGGGCCTGCCGCTGAGCGCGTCGGCCTTTGCGGGTTGCGCGGTGTTTCGCGGCCTGGCAGGTGAGAAAGCGGGCAGCGAATGATCGATCCGAGTCTCCTGGGTGGCGCCTTGGGCGGCCGCTTCACAGCCTTCAGCCACGGCGGCGCCGTCACCGAGGCGCCACTGCCGCCGGGACGTCACGGCCTGGCATTCGAGGAAGGGCGCGAGGCGGTGTTGGTCGTGCCCGAAGGGCTGGACACGACTTCCCCGGTTCCGCTGATGGTGCTGTTCCATGGCGCGGGCGGCGAAGCCAATCGCATGCTTCCCTATTTCGTGCGCTGGGCACGCAGCCGCGGCTTCCTCTTGCTGGCGCCGCAATCCATGTTCCCCACGTGGGACATCGTCATCGGAGGCCACGGGCCGGACCTCGAGCGGCTCGAGAGCGCGCTGACCCGAGTCGCGGCGCGTTTCCCGCTCGATCCGTCGCGACTGGCCTTCGCTGGCTTTTCAGACGGCGGCAGCTATGCCTTGTCCACGGGCGTGACCAATGGCGACGTCGCCAGCCATGTCATTGCCTTGTCGGCTGGCTTCATGAACGCCTTCACCATGTTCGGCACGCCCCGCGTGTTCATTGCCCATGGCCGCTCGGACAGGCAGTTGCCGATCGAGACCAGCGCCGTTGCGCATGCGCGCCGGCTGCTGGATACGCATGAATTGACCTTGCTGCCCTTCGACGGTGACCATGTGATCGTCCCGTGGGTGGTGGAACGGGCCGTGGATTTCTTCCTGGGGCCCCACTTGGGGCAAGCGCCCAACGCGTCTCCAGGGCGGCCCTAGCCCATCGAGCGACTCGATGGGTGCCTGTCGCGCGTCGCGTCTGCCCTGAGCGTGCCGGTTCTGCGAAGCACGAGAGAGGGGGTTGCCGCATTGGCGCAAGCGGCCCCTCGTGCGCTTTGCAGTGCGAAAGCAATCGGCCGTCACAACCCCTGCCATCATCGGCAACTGCGCCAACCGCCCACTTCGAAGTGGAAGTGGTCGGCATGCACCGCGTTGTAGTCCGGCCCCAGCACGCCGTCGAAGAAGCTGCACGCGCCCTGGTGCGCGGCGCGCAGGAACGCGGCCTGCTGCTCTGCCGCGGCGCCGGCGTCGCCGTCCGGCGTCCAGTCGCCCCGCACCACCACAGGCGCGCCGCCATCGGCCCGGGTGAAGGCGGCGATGTCCAATGCATCGGCCAGCGCATGGCGGCTGCGCCGGCCCGCGCCGCCCTCCGGCGGGCGCCGCCCGTTGACCACATCGCGGCAGGCGTAGCCGCCCAGGTGGTCGATGCGCGCGATGCGCGTGCCCAGGGACGCCTCGGCCGCGGGCTGCAGCACGTGCCGCTCCCACATCGCGAAGGACAGGGCCACGCGGCAGCTGGCCAGCACCGGCGTGCGCAGCGGCGCCTGCGCCGCGCCGCGCAGCCGCACCGCGTTGGCGAGCGCGCAGCCTTCGCCGGTGACGCGGTCGGGCACCGGCTCGAACTGCGCGCCGGATTCATGAAGCAGCGCCAGGCAGCGGGCCGGCGACTGCTGCGCGCGACGCAGTTTCATCGGTGTGAGCAGGTTGGAGGTTTCCAGCGGCGCCAGTTCGGCCCACGGGTTGTAGCGGTCCGGAATGGCGAGCCAGCCCGCGCGCAGCGCCCAGGTGCCGGCGAGCGCCAGCAGCGCGATGACGAGGACAGCAAAGATGCGCGGCGCCATGGCGGCCCAGCATGGGGCCAGACGGGCGGCGGCGGTGTAGGCCAGCGAATCTGCGCGATGCAGGAGACAATCGCCGCCGGTCGCGCCGCACGAGCGCGGCACTCCCCTCCTCCCCCTGCGCGCGCGCGAATCTTCCCTTGTCCTCCTCCGACCATCCCGTCCTGACGAACCGCAAGGTCGTCTTCCTCCTGGCCCTGTTCTGCTGCGTGCTCTGGGGCAGTTCCTTTCCGGCCATCAAGGGCGGCTATGCGCTGTTCCAGATCGCGCCGGCCGACGTGCCGTCCAAGCTGGTGTTCGCCGGCTGGCGCTTCCTGCTGGCGGGCGCCCTCCTGCTGGCGTACGCGGCAGCGAGCGGCAAGCGCCTGCGCGGGCTCACCGGCCGGGGCCTGGCGCAGATCGCGCTGCTCGGGCTGACGCAGACCACGCTGCAGTACGTGTTCTTCTACATCGGCCTGGCCTACACCACGGGCGTGAAGAGCTCGATCATGAACGCCACCGGCACCTTCTTCAGCGTGCTGCTGGCGCACTTCATCTATCACAACGACCGCCTGACCTTCCACAAGATCGCCGGCTGCCTGCTGGGCTTCATCGGCGTCATGGTGGTCAACTTCGGCGCGGGCTGGTCCGGCCTGCTGTCCTTCGACTTCACGCTGCTGGGCGAAGGCTTCGTCGTCATCGCCGCCGGCGTGCTGGCGGCGGCGAGCATCTACGGCAAGCGCGTTTCGCAAGGCATCGACCCGATCGTGATGACCGGGCTGCAGCTGCTCATCGGCGGGGCTGCGCTGCTCGCGGGCGGCTATGGCACCGGAGGCCACCTGGGCGACGTCACGCCCGCATCCGCGGCCCTGCTGGCCTACATGGCGGTGCTGTCGTCGCTGGCCATCTCCATCTGGAGCCTGCTGCTCAAGTACAACCGCGTGAGCATGGTCACCGCCTTCAACTTCATGGTGCCGGTGTTCGGCGTGGCGCTGTCGGCGCTGTTCCTGAACGAAAGCATCCTGGAGTGGCGCTATGCCGCGGCGCTGGTGCTGGTGTGCTGGGGCATCCGACTGGTGACCCGGTAGCCGGCGCCGCGGGAAGGCCGGGGGCGCCTCGATGGCGGCGCTGCGGCATCGCGATGGGTCAGGAGAAGGCCTCGGGCAGCGGGGCAGCGCGGCGGTGGCACAGGGCTTCCGGCGCGCCATCGGGCGCCTTCGGCGCCTCGACCGGCATGGCGTCCGAACCCTCCGGAATGACGGGAAGCGTGGGCGCCTCCACGGTGTAGATCGGCAGGATCTTGTTCGCGCGGTGGTACGTGCGCTCGCCCGCCTTTCGATACATCGCCTGGTCGCGCCAGTCGCGACCGAGTTGCGCGCGAAACCTGAAGAAGTCGCCGGGCTTGAGATGACGGAACTGCATGGCTCTTGGCGCGCTGGGCGCCCGTGGTAGGAAACTCCCTTGCCCCGTAGAGTAGGTAGTAACCCTGATAGTTCCAGCAGCCTGCCCTGCCCCTGTCACCTGGGCGACCGCGCTGAACGCGAATGCTTCGCGCTCGGCTTCACCTTGCGCCTGCCCGCCCCGGGAATGGTGGCCGCCGCCGCGCGGCGGCCACGCCGTCAGGGCGTGACCGCGCCCTCTTGCTGCGCCGCGACCAGGGTCTGCGCCTTGCCCTTGCGCTGGCTGCGGAAGAAGGCGAACACCTGCCACGCCACCAGGATGGCAATGGCGCCCAGCAGCGTCGCGCTGATCGGGCGCGTCACGAAGACGCTGAAGTCGCCGCGGCTCAGCAGCATGGCGCGGCGGAAGTTCTCTTCCATCATCGGCCCGAGGATGAAGCCGAGCATCAGCGGCGCCGGCTCCATGTCCAGCCGCAGGAAGGCGTAGCCGACCAGGCCGAACACGGCGGTGGTGTAGATGTCGTCCAGGTTGTTGTTGATGCTGAAGGTGCCCACGCAGCAGAAGAACAGGATCGCCGGGAACAGCACGTTGTACGGGATCTTGAACACCGACAGCCAGTAGCGCACCAGCGGCACGTTCAGCACCACCAGGAACACGTTGCCGACCCACATGCTGGCCACCAGGCCCCAGAACAGGTCCGGATGGCCGGCGATCATGTTCGGGCCGGGCTGGATGCCCTTGATGATGAACGCGGCCATCATCAGCGCCATGACCGGGTTCTCGGGAATGCCGATGGCCATGAGCGGGATGAAGCTGGTGCGCGCGGCCGCCTCGTCGGCCGCGGCCTGGCCAGCCACGCCCTCGATGGCGCCCGAGCCGATCTCGTGCTTGTATTTCGACAGGCGCTTGTCCGCCGCATAGGCGGCGAACTGGGCGATGGTCGGGCCGCCGCCGGGCAGGATGCCCAGCACCGAACCGATCACGCTGCCGCGCAGCGCGCTCGGGATGATGCGCTTGAACTCGTCCCACTTGGGCAGCAGCTTGATCTTGCCGTTGAAGGGCGTGAGCGTGCTGCGCGCGTCGAGGTTCTTCACCACCTCGGCGATGCCGAAGCAGCCCAGCGCGATGCTGATCAGGCCGACGCCGTCGACCAGCGACGGCAGGTCCATCGTGTAGCGCATCATGCCGCTGTTGACGTCGGTGCCGACCATGCCCAGCAGCACGCCGACCATGGCCATGGCCAGGCCGTTGAGCAGGTTGCCGGCGCTCACGAAGCTCACGCAGAAGAAGCCCAGCAGCATCAGCGCGCAGTAGTCCGGCGGGCCGAACAGGAAGCCCACCTCGCCCAGCGCCGGCGCCATCGTCGAGAGCACCAGGATGGCCACCGTGCCGCCGATGAAGCTGGAGATGCCGGCCGTGAACAGCGCCAGGCCGGTCTTGCCCTTGAGCGTCATCTGGTAGCCGTCGATGCAGGCCACGATGCTGCTCGCATGCGGGATCTTCATCGTGATGGCACTGACGCTGTCGCCGTACTGCGCGCCGTAGTAGATGCCCGCGAGCATGATCAGCGACGAGCTGGTCGGGATGGAGTAGGTCAGCGGCAGCAGCAGGCTGATGGTCGACAGCGGCCCGAGGCCGGGCAGCAGGCCGATGAGCGTGCCCACCGTGCACCCGAGCGCGCAGTACAACAGGTTCTGCAGCGTCAGCGCGTGCTCGAAGCCGAAGGCGAGGTTGTGAATGACTTCCATCATTGCCCCAGAAGCGGGAGGTTCAGTCCCAGGACGTACTTGAAGGCGTAGGCGACCGCGATCAGGCCGACGCTGATCTTCACGTTACGCACGACCGAGTAGGAGGTGCCGGCGGCGGTCGCCACGAACACCAGGAACACGATGCCCGGGATCATGTCCAGGTGCTCGGAGATGAGGGCGAAGCCGGCCAGCCCGGTCAGCACCAGCGCGATGTTCTTGACGCTGTGGTTCATCGGCGCCGGCGCCACGAAGTGCGAGCGCACCACCGTCAGCATGCCGATCACGAACAGGATGCAGCTGATCATGAACGGGAACAGGCCGGGGCCGCCGCGGCTGAAGTGCCCGATCGGGTAGTGCAGGTAGGCCACCAGGCCGAACAGCACGGCAATGGCCATCAACACCAGCCCGCGCACGAAGTTGCGGTTCTGGAAGTTCATGCGGGCCACCCGGGCGCGCGAGGGGTGCGGCCGCCCGGACGGTGCGGCACTGTGGTCGACGTCATTCGTCTGTCTCCTGATAGGGGAACTCGCGCGGCCCGACAGCGGGTGCGCAACGATGACGATCGTATGAATCGACGCTTTCAGTCGCCTACCAATGCATCACTTCGCTTTCAAAATACGTACATCCCCTCATCGGGGAGTAGGGGTGATCCCGTAGGCCCCTACTGGATCACCTTGTCGGCGCGGTTGAGCAGCGTCCGCGGAATGGTCAGGCCCAGTTGGCGGGCGGTCTGCAGGTTGACGATGAGCTCGAACTTGGTGGGCTGCTCGATCGGCAGGTCGGCCGGCCGCGCGCCCTTGAGGATGCGGTCCACATAGCGGGCGCCGTCCTTGCCCTCGGTGCCGTAGCCCGGGCCGTAGGCCATGAGGCAGCCGTTCTCGGCATAGTCGGCGCGCGCGCAGATGGTCGGCAGGCGGTGCTCGGTGGCCAGCTGCGCGATCAGCTTCTGGTTGGAATTGGCCACCGGGTTCAGCGTGATCCACACCGCGTCGATGCGCGCCGCCACGGCGTCCCGGAAGGCGGCCGCGTACGCATCGGGGCTGCTCGCCGGCATCGAATGCAGTTGCAGCCCGAGCGTGGTGGCCGGCGCCTGGCTGGCCTCCCACTGCGGCACCGAGCCCGGCGCCTGCGGATCCCACAGCACCGCCACGCGCACGATGCCGGGCCGCGCCTCCTGCAGGATCTCCAGCCGCTTGCCGGTCAGGATGGCGGCCACGTTGGTCACGCCGGTGCTGTTGCCGCCCGGGCGCGCCAGGCTCTGCGCCAGGCCGGTGGCGATGGGGTCGGTGACGCCCATGAAGACGATCGGCACGGTGCTGGTGGTGCGGCTGGCCGCCTGCGCGGCGTTGGAGGTGACGGCCACCAGCACGTCGATGTCCAGGCGCAGCAGCTCGGCCGCCAGCTCGGGCAGGCGCCGGAGGTCCTGGCTCTCGTGGCGGTACTCGACGAGGATGGTCTGGCCTTCGACATAGCCCAGGTCGCGCAGCCCCTGGCGGAAGGCGGCCAGGCGCGGCGCGTCGGCGCTGGCGGAGACGGCTGCCAGGTAGCCCAGGCGCGGCACCTTCCTGGGCACCTGCTGCGCCAGGGCCCAGGGCGCCAGCGCCCACAGCACGGCAAGGCAGACCGCCTGCATGGCCCACTGCAGAAGCCGGGAACGACGACGCATCAAGGCACCTCCTTGCCGCCTGCATCCACGCGCACGCAGCGCGATTCTGCGCGCTTTCGGCGTCGGGCTTCCCAGGCGTGGGCTGGCGATGTCCAATCGGTGGGTCATGACGCCTCTGGACACGTCGTCGTCTCCCATGCCGCTCGCGGACGATGCGGCGGCGGGCGCCGGCGCGCGGGTGGACGTGCACCGCGGGCGCATCTTCCGCAAGTACCTGCTGCTGATCCTGTCGCTGGTGATGGCGGTGCTGGTGGCCTCCAGCGCCGTCAGCCTGTACTTCTCCTACCAGGAGAACAAGGCGGCGCTGGCCAGCCTGCAGCAGGAAAAGGCCATCGGCGCGGCCTCGTACATCGAGCAGTACATCCACCAGATGACCGGCCAGCTGCGCTATGCGGCGCTGGCCCAGCTCGACGCGACGGACATGGAATCCCGCCGCACCGAGTTCTGGCGCCTGCTGCGCCAGGCGCCGGAGGTCACCGATGTCGCCTGGCTGGACGCGTCCGGGCGCGAGCAGATCGAGGTGTCGCGCCTGGGGCTGGACGTGCTGGGCGCGGGCGCCGACCGCTCGGCCGAAGCGGCGTTCCGCGAGGCGGTGGCCGACACGCCATGGTTCGGCCCGGTCTACTTCAACCGCGACACCGAGCCGTACATGACGATGGCGATCCGCGCCGGCGGCACCGGCAGCACCAAAGGGCCGGTCACGATCGCCGAGCTGAACCTCAAGTTCATCTGGGACGTGGTGCAGCGCATCCGCATCGGCCAGCGCGGCAAGGCCTACGTGGTCGACGGCAACGGCCTGCTGGTGGCCCACCCCGACATCGGCATGGTGCTGCGCAAGACCAGCATGGCCCAGCTGCCGCAGGTCAGGGCGGCCGCGGGCGACGTCGCCACGCCGGTCGACGCCATGGTCTCGCACGACACGCAGGGCGCGATGGTGCTGACCTCGATGGCGACGATCCAGCCGCTGGGCTGGAAGGTGTTCGTCGAGCAGCCCATGGGCGAGGTGTACGGCAGCCTCAACGCCTCGTTCCTGCGCGCCGCCGTGCTGCTGCTGGCGGGGCTGCTGGTGTCCGCCATCGCGGCCTGGCTGCTGGCGCGGCGCATGGTGCGCCCGATCCGCACGCTGGCACGCGGCGCGCGCCGCATCGGCCAGGGCGAGCTGAACCAGCAGATCGTGCTCGACACCGACGACGAGCTGGAAGGCCTGGCGCAGCAGTTCAACCGCATGTCGGCGCAGCTGCGCGCGTCCTATGGCGAGCTCGAGCGCAGGGTCGATTCGCGCACGGCGGAACTGACAGCCGCGCTGGAGCGCCAGACCGCCACCGCCGAGGTGCTGCGCGCCGTCACCCGCTCGCCGACCGACCTGGCGCCGATGCTGCTGGCGGTGGCGGACCGCTCCGCCGCGCTGTGCCATGCCGACGGCTGCCGCATCTGGCTGCTCGAGGGCGACCACCTGCGTTCGATGACGGCCTACCAGGGCCAGGGGCAGCCGCGCGGCGAGGGCGCCGGCACGGGTCGCGACGAGGTGCTGCCCCTGACGCGCGGCTCGGTGGTGGGCCGCGCCTTCGTCGAGCAGCGTACCGTGCTGGTGGAGGACGTGCTGCCGCTGCTGGCCACCGAATACCCGGACTCGCACGAGCCGCAGTCGCGCCACCACTTCCGCACGGTGCTGGGCGTGCCGATGGTGAGCGAGGGCGAATCCTTCGGCTGCATCGCGGTCATCCGTCGGGCGGTGCAGGCCTTCACGCCGGCCGAGGTGCGGCTGGTCGAGACCTTCGCCGACCAGGCCGTCATCGCGATCCAGAACGCGCGGCTGTTCCATGAGCTGGACGAGAAGAGCCACCAGCTCGAAGTGGCCAACCAGCACAAGTCGGAGTTCCTGGCCAACATGTCGCACGAGCTGCGCACGCCGCTCAACGCCATCATCGGCTTTTCCGAGGTGCTGACCGAGCGCATGTTCGGCGACGTCAATGCCAAGCAGATGGAATACCTGGGTGACATCCACTCGTCGGGCCAGCACCTGCTGTCGCTCATCAACGACGTGCTGGACCTGTCCAAGATCGAGGCCGGCCGCATGGAGCTGGAACTGAGCATCTTCGACCTCGGCCTGCTGCTCGACAACGCCATGACGCTGGTGCGCGAACGCGCCCAGCGCGGCGGGCTCGCGTTGTCGCTGGACGTGGGCGACGGGCTTCATGCCTGGGTGGCCGACGCGCGCAAGCTCAAGCAGGTGGTCGTCAACCTGCTGTCCAACGCGGTCAAGTTCACCCGCGCCGGCGGCAGCGTGCACCTGAGCGCGCGGCGCATCGAGGTGCCGGGCGGCACCGCGCCGCTGGCGCAACTGCGGGTTCGCGACACCGGCGTCGGCATCGCGCCCGAAGACCAGGCGCTGGTGTTCGAGGAATTCCGCCAGGCCGGCACCGACTACCTGCGCAAGTCCGAAGGCACGGGGCTGGGCCTGTCGCTGGCGCGGCGCTTCGCGCACCTGCATGGCGGCACGCTCACGGTGGAAAGCCGGCTGGGCGAAGGCTCCACCTTCACGCTGGTCCTGCCGCTGCTGGAACTGGAGGCGATTCCATCATGAGCACCATCCTGATCGTCGAGGACAACGAGAAGAACATGAAGCTGGTGCGCGACATCCTGCGCCTGCAGGGCCACGGCACCGTGGAGGCGCGCACCGGCGCGCAGGGCGTGCAGCTGGCCGTCGCCCACCTGCCGGACCTGATCCTCATGGACATCCACCTGCCGGGCATGGACGGCGTGGCCGCGCTGCAGCAGATCCGCGCGATACCCGCGCTGGCGATGGTGCCGGTGATCGCGGTGACCGCCTCGGTCATGCCCGACGACGAGCGGCACATCGCCGGCTCCGGCTTCGATGCCTACCTGACCAAGCCGATCTCGGTGCGGCCCTTCCTGGCCGAAGTGGAACGGTTGCTGCGCCAGGGGCGAAAGGCGGCGCCATGAACCCGCGCCCAGGCGCTGCGAAGGAGGCTCGCACCGCAGGCCGTCAGGCCGGAGGTCTTGCATGAGCGCGCACATCCTGGTGGTCGACGACGTCGAGAAGAACGTGCGCCTGCTTTCCGACGTGCTGGCCGTGCACGGCTTTCGCACCAGCGCCGCCGCATCCGGCGCGCAGGCGCTGGCGCAGATCGCCGCCGATCCG
>Ga0160454_100544_pt1 | contig 10694 bp, 7 predicted proteins | sample HID1971M_E6MG_FD_108218 | JGI IMG/M metagenome (GOLD analysis project Ga0160454, IMG submission 108218) | Enriched millipede-associated microbial communities from UW Madison campus, WI, USA - HID1971M_E6 MG | ecosystem: Host-associated > Arthropoda: Insects > Digestive system > Unclassified ... | reverse complement strand
TGGGCATCCAGGCGTTCGAGCCGATCCTGATCGAAGGCAAGGCCATCCAGCTGCACCCGCTGGTGTGCGCCGCCTTCAACGCCGACTTCGACGGCGACCAGATGGCCGTCCACGTTCCGCTGTCGGTGGAAGCGCAGATGGAAGCCCGCACGCTGATGCTGGCATCCAACAACGTGCTGTTCCCGGCTTCGGGCGAGCCGTCCATCGTGCCGTCGCAAGACGTGGTGCTGGGCCTGTACTACACCACCCGTGACCGCATCAACGGCAAGGGCGAAGGCCTGATGTTCTCGGACATCGGCGAAGTGCAGCGTGCGCTGGACGCCGGCGTGGTCGACCTGACCACCAAGGTGGCCGTGCGCATCACCGAGTGGAACAAGAACAAGGAAACGGGCGAGTTCTCGCCTTCGACTTCGCTGGTCGACACCACCGTCGGCCGCGCGCTGCTGTCCGAGATCCTGCCCAAGGGCCTGGCCTTCTCGAACATCAACAAGGCGCTGAAGAAGAAGGAGATCTCCAAGCTCATCAACGCCTCGTTCCGCAAGTGCGGCCTGAAGGAAACGGTGGTCTTCGCGGACAAGCTGCTGCAAAACGGCTTCCGTCTGGCGACCAAGGCCGGCATCTCGATCGCCATTGACGACATGCTGGTGCCGACCGAGAAGCACAGCATCATCGACGCCGCTTCGAAGGAAGTGAAGGAGATCGAGCAGCAGTACGTCTCCGGCCTGGTGACGGCTGGCGAGCGCTACAACAAGGTGGTCGACATCTGGGGCAAGGCGGGTGACGCCGTGTCCAAGGTGATGATGGCCCAGTTGTCCAAGCAGAAGGTGGTCGACCGCAACGGCAAGGAAGTGGACCAGGAGTCGTTCAACTCCATCTACATGATGGCCGACTCCGGCGCCCGCGGCTCCGCAGCCCAGATCCGCCAGGTAGCCGGCATGCGCGGCCTGATGGCCAAGCCGGACGGCTCCATCATCGAGACGCCCATCACCGCGAACTTCCGCGAAGGCCTGAACGTGCTGGAGTACTTCATCTCCACCCACGGTGCCCGCAAGGGCCTGGCCGACACGGCACTGAAGACGGCCAACTCGGGTTACCTGACGCGCCGCCTGGTGGACGTGACGCAGGATCTGGTCGTGACCGAGCAGGATTGCGGGACCAACAACGGCTCCCTGATGCGCGCCATCGTCGAAGGTGGTGAAGTCATCGAATCGCTGCGCGACCGTATCCTGGGCCGCTCCGCCGCCGACGACGTGGCGCACCCGGAAACGCGTGCCGTTCTGCTCAAGGCCGGCGAGATGTTCGACGAAGACAACATCGAAGTGCTGGAAGCCGCCGGTGTCGACGAGGTGCGCGTGCGCACCGCGCTGACCTGCGAGACCCGCTTCGGCATCTGCGCCAAGTGCTATGGCCGCGATCTGGGCCGTGGCGGCCTGATCAACATCGGCGAGGCGGTCGGCGTGATCGCCGCCCAGTCGATCGGCGAGCCGGGCACGCAGCTGACGATGCGGACCTTCCACATCGGTGGTGCCGCTTCGCGCGCTGCCATCGCCTCGAGCGTGGAAGCCAAGAGCAACGGCGTGATCGGCTTCAACGCCACCATGCGCTACGTGACCAACTCCAAGGGCGAGCTGGTGGTGATTGCCCGCTCCGGCGAAGTGATCATCCACGACGAGCACGGCCGTGAGCGCGAGCGTCACAAGGTGCCGTACGGTGCGGTGCTGTCGGTCAAGGCCGACCAGCAGATCAAGGCCGGCCTGGTGCTGGCCAACTGGGATCCGCTGACCCGCCCGATCATCACGGAGTTCGCCGGTTCGACGAAGTTCGAGAACGTCGAGGAAGGCCTGACGGTTGCCAAGCAGGTGGACGAAGTCACCGGCCTGTCGACGCTGGTGGTCATCGACCCCAAGCGCCGCGGTGCCGCCAAGGTGGTGCGTCCGCAGGTCAAGCTGGTCGACGCCTCGGGCAACGAGGTGAAGATCCCCGGTACCGACCACTCGGTGACCATCGGCTTCCCGATCGGCGCGCTGATCCAGGTGCGTGACGGCCAGGACGTGGGCCCCGGCGAAGTGCTGGCCCGTATCCCGATCGAAGGCCAGAAGACCCGCGACATCACCGGCGGTCTGCCGCGCGTGGCCGAGCTGTTCGAAGCCCGCTCGCCCAAGGACAAGGGCCTGCTGGCCGAGATGACCGGCACCATTTCCTTCGGCAAGGAGACCAAGGGCAAGATCCGCCTGCAGATCACCGACCCCGAAGGCAAGGTCTGGGAAGAACTCGTGCCCAAGGAAAAGAACATCCTGGTGCACGAAGGCCAGGTGGTGAACAAGGGCGAGGTGGTGGTGGACGGCCCGGCCGATCCGCAGGACATCCTGCGCCTGCTGGGCGCCGAGGAACTGGCGCGCTACATCGTCGACGAGGTGCAGGACGTCTACCGTCTGCAGGGCGTGAAGATCAACGACAAGCACATCGAGGTGATCGTTCGCCAGATGCTGCGCCGCGTCGTGGTCGAGAGCCCGGGCGACTCCACCTACATCATGGGCGAGCAGGTCGAGCGTTCGGAGATGCTCAACACCAATGACGCGCTGCGCGGCGATGGCAAGATCCCGGCGACCTACACCAACCTGTTGCTGGGTATCACCAAGGCGTCGCTGTCGACCGACAGCTTCATCAGTGCCGCGTCCTTCCAGGAGACCACGCGCGTGCTGACCGAAGCGGCCATCATGGGCAAGCGCGACGAGTTGCGTGGCCTGAAGGAAAACGTCATCGTCGGCCGCCTGATTCCCGCGGGCACCGGCATGGCGTACCACCAGGCACGCAAGGCCAAGGACGCGATGGACGAGGCCGAACGCCGCGCCATTGCGGAAGCCGAGGCCGCCGAGCTGGAAGCCAGCCACGCCGCGGCCGCTGAAGCAGAGGCGGACGCCGCCGGCGCCACCGCCGTCGACACCACCGCCAGCGAAGGCAGCGCCACCGAGTAAGGACAGGGATGTCGCTGGCGCCGAAGCGAAAGCTCCGGGCGCCGTGACGCTCCTGCCACTTCGGCCAACAGCGCCCCCGTGCCGTTCCGGTGCGGGGGCGCTTCCTGTTTAATGGGTCCATGAACAGTCTGAGCCACCTGCTGCCCGCGTCGATCCACTGGTGGGTGCTTGGCGCCGTGCTCGTCTTCTGGTGTGTCGGCGCCTACAACCGGCTGGTGCGCCAGCGCTCGGCTGCGCTGGTCGCCTATGCGGCGCTGGATGCGGCGCTGGGCAAGCAGGTCGACTACGTGAAGTCGCGTGTCGCGGCCGAGGGTGCCGCGCCCCACGAAGGCGCCGACGAGCACAAGGCGCCCGCCGTCGCGGCGCCGGGCGGCAACTCCGACACGCTGCTGGCCGCCGCCGCGCAGACCGCCGCCATGATGGCGGTGGCCCGCCAGAAGCCGCTCGAACCGGCCGCCATCGAGGCGCTGGCCACGGCGGTGAAGGTCTTGCTGGTGGCCTGGGAGAGCCGCTTTCCGGGCGAAGCGGTCGGCTTCGACACGGACGGCGTGCTGTCGCGCCCGGCGCCGCTGGGCAATGGCCCGGGCGCCAAGGCGGCGGGTGATGCGGCCGGCACGGCCGCGCCGGCCTCGCTCGCCTGGCCCGAGCCCACCGCCGCCACGGAAATCACGCGCGGCCAGTTCAATCTGTCGGTGCTCCAGTACAACCGCGCCATCTCCCAGTTTCCGGCGGTGCTCATCGCCTGGCTGTTCCGGCTGCAGCGCGCCGCGCCGCTGCTCTAAGGGCCAAGGGCCTTACCATCGCCAGCATCTTGGTTCCCGATTCCATCCATTCCCCATCCGCGCCGTCCCCCGGGACGGCGCCTCCCGGCGAGCAGCCTCCACTTTGGCGCCAGCTGCAGGAATGCGCGCGCGTCATCGCGGCGGTGCGTGCCGGCCAGTCCGGCACGGCCGCCTTCGATGCCGTGCCGCCCGACCTGCGCCCGGGCGTCCAGGCCCTGGGTTTCCAGGTGCTGCGCTGGCTGGGCCGCGCCGAGGCCTTGCGCCGCCACCTGGCGCGCCGCACGCCGCCACCGGCCGCCGACGCGCTGCTGTGCACGGCGCTGGCGCTGGCCTGGCAGCGCGAGCAGGCGCCGTTCGAGCCCTTCACCCTGGTCGACCAGGCGGTCGAGGCCGCCAAGCGCCATGCCGGCACCCGTGCCCAGGCCAGCTTCATCAACGCCTGCCTGCGGCGCTTCCTGCGCGAGCGTGACGATCTGGTGGCCGCCACCGACAGCGAGCCGGTCGCCCACTGGAACCACCCGCGCTGGTGGATCGAGCGGCTCAAGCAGGACCATCCGCGCCAGTGGCAGCAGGTCCTGCAGGCCAACAACACGCAGGCGCCGATGACGCTGCGGGTGAACACCCGCCGCGGCGACGCCGGGCTGTATCGCCAGACCCTGCTGCAGGAGGCCGGCCTCGAGTCCTGGCCGGTCGCGCGCAGCGGGCTGCAACTGGCCCGGGCCCGTCCGGTGCGCCAGCTGCCCGGTTTTGACGAGGGCGACGTCTCGGTGCAGGACGCGGCCGCCCAGCTGGCCGCGCCGTTGCTGCTCGACGGGCTGGCCCGGCCGCCGAGCGGCGCGCCGCTGCGCGTGCTCGATGCCTGCGCCGCTCCCGGCGGCAAGACCGCGCACCTGCTGGAGCTGGCGCAGGACCGCCCCATCGAGGTGACGGCGCTGGAGATCGACGCCGCCCGCAGCCGGCGCATCGACGACACGCTGCAGCGGCTCGGTCTGGCCGGGCAGGCGCGCATCCAGGTGGCCGACGCCGGAACTCCGCGCCAGTGGTGGGACGGGCGCCCCTTCGACGCCATCCTGCTCGACGCCCCGTGCACCGCCTCGGGCATCGTGCGGCGCCATCCGGATGTGCGCTGGCTGCGCCGCGAGAGCGACGTCGAGCAACTCGCCGTGCAACAGGCCAGCCTGCTGGCCGCCCTGTGGCCGCTGGTCAGGCCGGGCGGGCGGCTGCTGTATTGCACCTGTTCGGTGTTCCGGGCCGAAGGCGTGCACCAGATTGATGCGTTCCTTGCGCACAACACAGACGCCCGTTTGATGCCCTCGCCCGGTCATTTGATGCCGCAAAGCGGGCGCAATGCGGGTGGCGTCCCGGAAAATCCTCTGGGTGACCACGACGGATTCTTCTACGCCCTGCTCGAGCGGCACCCTGGCTGAAGCGCGCCGACCGGCCCTCCTGCGCTGGTTTCTCGCGGCCGTGGTGCTGTGCCTGCTGGCGCTGGCCGCCCCCGGCCCGGCGCGGGCCGACGACGGCGACGTGGAACTGACCCAGTTGCGGCTGCTGCGCGGCGATGACGGCGTCTACCTGAACGCCGCGGTGCAGTTCGAGGTGCCGGAACTGGTGGCCGAGGTGCTCGAGAAAGGCATCGCCGTGTATTTCGTGGCCGAGGCCGAGCTGTTCCGCGAGCGCTGGTACTGGTGGGACACGCGTGTGGCCAAGGCCTCGCGGCACATGCGCCTGGCCTATCAGCCGCTGACGCGGCGCTGGCGGCTCAACGTGTCGCCGGTGCCGATCAGCAATGCCGGCTTCGGCGCCTCGGTGGCGCAGAATTTCGATTCGCTCCAGGATGCGCTGGAGGCGATCAAGCGCATCGGCCGGCTGCGGCTGGCCGACTCGGCCGACGTGGACTACGAACCCGAGCACCCGGTGGTGTTTCGCTTCCGCCTCGATACTTCGCAATTGCCCCGGCCGTTCCAGATCGGCGCGGTGGGCCAGTCGGACTGGAACATTTCGGTCGAACGCAGCGTGAAGCTTCCCATGGAGAAAGCCCCGTGAGCGACAAGCCCGGGCGCCCGCCCGCCTCGCCCGAGGCGCGCCGCTCGCGCGCGCGGCGCTGGACGCTGAGCGTGGTGGCCGCGCTGGTCACCGCCATCGGCCTGGTGCTGATGTTCCTGCTGGCGCAGGCCACCAACAACCGCGCGCTGTACGAGCGCAACTACGCGCGCCTGTTCGGCATCAACGTGGTGGTGGCGCTGATGCTGGCGCTGGTGCTCGGCTGGGTCGCGTTCCGGCTCATCAAGCGGCTGCGGCAGGGCAAGTTCGGCAGCCGGCTGTTGATCAAGCTGGCGGCGATCTTCGCGCTGGTGGGCGTGGTGCCCGGGCTGCTGATCTACGTCGTGTCCTACCAGTTCGTGTCGCGCTCGATCGAAAGCTGGTTCGACGTCAAGGTCGAGGGCGCGCTGGACGCCGGCCTGAACCTGGGCCGCGCCACGCTCGACTCGCTGTCGCAGGACGCCTCGAACAAGGCACGTGCCGGCGGCGCCCTGCTGGCCGATGTGCCGGACACCTCTGCCGGCCTGGTGCTCGAGCGCATCCGCGAGCAGTTCGGCGCCAGCGACGTGCTGCTCTGGTCGGGCAACGGCCAGTTGATCGCCGGGGCCGGCGCCTCGCGCTTCCAGCTCAATCCGGAACGGCCGCCCGCGCAGATGATGCGCCAGGCGCGCACCGGCAGCGCGGTCGCCCAGATCGAGGGGCTGGACGAGCCGCAACAGCCCAACGCCACGGCGCCCCCCGCCGCCACCGTGCGCGCGCTCGCGCTGGTGCGCCGCCCGGGCTTCGACCTGGGTGCGGACACCCGGCTGCTCGAACTGCTGGTGCCGCTGCCCTCGGCGGTGGTCGCGAACGCCTTGGCGGTGCAGGAGGCGAACCGCGAATACCAGGAGCGGGCGCTGGCCCGGGGCGGCCTGCTGCGCATGTACATCGGCACGCTCACGCTGAGCCTGTTCCTGGCGGTGTTCGGCGCCGTGCTGCTGGCGGTGCTGTTCGGCAACCAGCTCGCGCGGCCGCTGCTGGTGCTCGCCGACGGCGTGCGCCAGGTGGCGGCGGGCGACCTGCGGCCGACCACCGTGCTGCCAGGCAAGGACGAACTGGGCGGGCTGACCCGATCCTTCGCGCTCATGACGCAGCAGCTGGCCGACGCGCGCGGCGCCGTCGAGAAGACGCTGGGCGAACTGGACGCGGCGCGCGGCAACCTGCAGACCATCCTGGACAACCTCACCTCAGGCGTGATCGTGCTGTCGGCGGACGGGACGGTCACCTCCACCAACCCCGGCGCCACCCGCGTGCTGCGCCTGCCGCTGGCCGCCTACGAAGGCCGCAAGCTGGCGGAGGTGCCCGGCCTGGAAGCATTCGGCCAGGACGTGCTGCAGCAGTTCGCCGAGTTCGAGGTGGAGCGCTCCCAGCACGGTCTGGACCATTGGCAGCATGCCTTCGAGCTGCACGTCGGCGGTGCACCGGACGACACCATCAACCTGGTCGCGCGCGGCGCCGACCTGCCGGGCCCGTCGCGGCTGCTGGTGTTCGACGACATCTCCGAAATCGTCTCGGCGCAGCGGGCGCAGGCCTGGGGCGAAGTGGCGCGCCGGCTGGCGCACGAAATCAAGAATCCGCTCACGCCCATCCAGCTGTCGGCCGAACGGCTGGAGATGAAGCTCGCCGGCAAGCTCGAGGGCAGCGAGCAGGCGGTGCTGGCCAAGTCGGTCAAGACCATCGTCGACCAGGTCGACGCCATGAAGCGGCTGGTCAACGAGTTCCGCGACTATGCGCGGCTGCCGGCCGCCGAGCTCAAGCCCGTCGACCTGAACGCGCTGGTGACCGACATCCTGCATCTGTACGAGAACGAGACCAGCCACGGCCGGGTGCAGGCCGAGCTGGACACCCGCTGCCCGCCCATCCGCGGCGACGCGCAGCAACTGCGCCAGGTCATCCACAACCTCCTGCAGAACGCGCTGGACGCCACCGACGCCGCCGCGCAGGCGGCCAGCAGGCAGCATGGCCAGCACCCAGGCGCGGCCATCGCGCAGCCGGTGCTGGTGCGCACCCGGCTGGGCGACTCGGGCGAGCGGGTGCGCCTGACCGTGCAGGACGCGGGCACGGGATTTGCCGAGAACATCCTCAAGCGCGCCTTCGAGCCCTACGTCACCACCAAGGCCAAGGGCACCGGCCTGGGCCTGGCCGTCGTTAAGAAAATAGCTGACGAACACGGTGCCCGGATCGAACTTTCCAATCGCATTCAGGATGGGGCTGTGGTAGGGGCCCAAGTCTCGCTATCATTTGCGTTGTTGCAACAACGGTCTTCTGTTGCTGCAGCGCCGCATTCATCTCAAGAACATCCCGTCATCTGAGCATCGTCCCAACAGGCATTCATGGCAAATATTCTCGTGGTCGACGATGAGCTGGGCATTCGCGACCTGCTCTTCGAGATTCTCAATGACGAAGGTCACAACGTTGAACTGGCCGAAAACGCGGCCGAGGCCCGCGCCGCACGTCAGCGCGCCAGGCCCGACCTGGTGCTGCTCGACATCTGGATGCCCGATACCGACGGTGTCACCCTGCTCAAGGAGTGGTCCACCGCCAATCTGCTGACCATGCCGGTCATCATGATGAGCGGGCACGCCACCATCGACACTGCAGTGGAGGCCACCCGCATCGGCGCCTTCGCGTTCCTGGAAAAGCCGATCACGCTGCAAAAGCTGCTCAAGGCGGTCGAGCAGGGCCTGGCCCGCGAAAGCGCGCGCCGCGCCGCCGCCGCCGTGGTGCCGCCCGCCAGCGCCTACAGCAGCGTCGTCACCACCACCGGCGACAGCGCTTTGCTGCCCTCGTCGGCCGCCATGGCGCAGGCCGACCCGGGCCCGCAGTCCAACCAGAGCTTCGACCTCGACCGGCCGCTGCGCGATGCGCGCGACGGCTTCGAGAAGGCGTACTTCGAGTTCCACCTCGCCATGGAGAACGGCTCCATGACCCGCGTGGCCGAGAAGACCGGCCTGGAGCGGACCCACCTGTACAGAAAGTTGAAGCAATTGGGCGTCGACCTTTCCAGAGGCCGCAGAAGCGCTGTATAATCGTGGGCTTCGATGCTGAGTTTGATCCGATCGGTTCAGCGCGAAGAAAGCCATAAGGCCCGGTAGCTCAGTTGGTAGAGCAGCGGATTGAAAATCCGCGTGTCGGTGGTTCGATTCCGCCCCAGGCCACCAAACAACCCGCAAGGGACCCAAAAGCCCACTATCCGTCTCTCGATAGTGGGCTTTTTGCTTTGCCTGCCTCACACGCAGCCAAAGCTGCCGCAAGCATGTGACAGCACACCGCGCAATGTGTTGCACAAGGCACCTGCCCCACACATCTGGCGCAAGGCATTCGGCGCATAGTCCGTCCTGCATCGCATTGCGCAGATCCCAACACTGAACGCCGCGCATGCCGAGGAGGAGGCAACCATGAGGATGAAGCACCTTTTCTCCGGTGTCCTGGTGGCCGCGGCCATCGCGAGCGCCCCATGGGCCCAGACGGTGATGAAGATGAGCATCTCCGTCTCCCAGAACTCGCACCTGGGCGTGGGCATCGACACCTTTGCCAAGGAAGTGGCGGCGAGAACGAACGGCCGCTACAAAATCGAGGGCTTCTACAGCGGCTCGCTCGGCGGCGAGCGCGAGTCGATCGAGGCGGTGCAGCTGGGCACGCAGCAGCTCACCTTCTCGTCGACCGGCCCGGTGCCGAACTTCGTGCCCGAAGCGAAGATCCTCGACGTGCCCTTCCTGTTCCGCGACAAGGCCCATGCGCGCGCGGTGCTCGACGGGCCGATCGGCCAGGAGTTGCTGGCCCAGTTCGACGCCAAGGGCTTCAAGGCGCTGGCGTGGGGTGAGAACGGGTTCCGGCACATGACGAACAACAAGCGCGATGTGAACACGCCCGAAGACCTCAAGGGGCTGAAGATGCGCACGATGGAGAACCCGGTGCACATCGCGGCCTACAAGAGCCTGGGCATCATCACCACGCCGATGGCGTTTCCCGAAGTGTTCACCGCCCTTCAGCAAGGCACCGTCGACGGGCAGGAGAATCCGGTGCCGGTGATCCTGGCGGCCAAGTTCGCGCAGGTGCAAAAGCACATGTCGCTGACCGGGCATGTCTATTCGCCCGCGGTCATGCTGATGAACAAGGCGGCGTTCGACAACCTCAGCGCTGCCGACAAGAGCGCCTTTCTCGAAGCCGCAAAGCTCGGCGTGCAGGCCAATCGCGCGCGCGTCGACACGGACGAAGCCAATGGCGTGAAGGCGTTGCGCGAGCAGGGCATGACCGTGATCGAGACCGTCGACAAGACCCGGTTCGTCGCCGCGCTGGCGCCGGTGAACGAGCAGTTCGAGAAGCAGTTCGGCAAGGCCAACCTCGACCGGATCCGGGACTTCAACAACAAGTAGCAGGCGCGTGTTCGATCCGCCGTTCCGCCGCGCGTGGTGCACGCTTCAGGTTCTGGCCTGCATGGCGCTCGCGGCGTGCAGCGGCGTCCGGTCCCCGGGTTCCTCGCACGCACCCGCGCAGATCGAGAACTCGCTCGGCATGCGCTTCGTGCTCGTGCCGCCCGGCACCTTCGTCATGGGCGGCGATGAAAGTGTCCAGCGCCTGGCGCGTGCCTACCCGCTCTACGCGCGCCCCTCTTTCAGGAACTGGAATACGGCGCAGACCCGCTACACGCTGGTGGGCATGCGCCTGGTGCGGGAGTTGACGCATGACCAGCAGTGAGCTTGCCAAGGTGCTCTGGGACCTGGCGAACGGATTGACGGCCTTCGCGGTCGTCCAGGCCCTCGTCTTTGCCTACGCCTGCGCGAAGAAGGAGACGGGCGACATCATCAACCGCCGGGCCATCAAGCTGGCGCTGGCGGTCATGCTGGTCGCGGTC
>Ga0160454_100543_pt1 | contig 10707 bp, 7 predicted proteins | sample HID1971M_E6MG_FD_108218 | JGI IMG/M metagenome (GOLD analysis project Ga0160454, IMG submission 108218) | Enriched millipede-associated microbial communities from UW Madison campus, WI, USA - HID1971M_E6 MG | ecosystem: Host-associated > Arthropoda: Insects > Digestive system > Unclassified ... | reverse complement strand
CTGCATCGTGTAGTTGCGCGTGCGCCGCACGTCCTTGTTCTCGGTCGGGTAGATCAGCGGCGGCACCGGCTGCTTGTCCAACTCGACGTTGCCGCGCATCGAATCGACGAGCCCTTCCTGCGGGGCGGCGCGATTGACCGGGGCCTGGGCCGCGGCCGGCAGTGCCAGGGCGAGCGCGGCAAGCCACGCAGCGGCCAGGCGCACGAGGAGCATGTGGTGGGCCGCCATGTCACACCTTCACGATCTTGACCGCGCACTTCTTGTAGTCGGTCTGGTTGGAGATCGGGCAGGTCGCATCCAGCGTGACCTTGTTGATCAGCTGGCTGGCGTCGAACCACGGCACGAACACCAGGCCCTTGGGCGGCGTGTCGCGTCCGCGCGTCTCGATGCGCGTGCGCATCTTGCCGCGCCGCGACACCACCTCCACCTCGACGCCGCGGCGCAGGCCGAGCTGGCGCGCGTCTTCCGGGTGCATGAAGCACAGCGCGTTGGGGAAGGCGCGGTACAGCTCGGGCACGCGGCGCGTCATCGATCCGGAATGCCAGTGCTCCAGCACGCGGCCGGTAGCGAGCCAGAACGGATACTCCTTGTCCGGCACCTCCGGCGGCGGCTCGTAGGGCAGCGCGAAGATCACCGCCTTGCCGTCCTTGTTGCCGTAGAACTCGAAGCCGGTGCCGGTCTTCACGTACGGGTCGCTGCCCTCGCGGTAGCGCCACAGCGTCTCCTTGCCGTTCACCACCGGCCAGCGCAGGCCGCGCACCTCGTGGTACGTGTCGAACGGCGCCAGGTCGTGGCCGTGGCCGCGGCCGAAGGTCGCGTATTCCTCGAACAGGCCCTTCTGGATGTAGAAGCCGAAGGCCTTGGCCTCGTAGTTGGCGTAGTCGCTGGTGACTTCGGTGAGCGGAAACTTGTCGACGTTGCCGTTGCGGTACAGCACGTCGTACAGCGTCTTGTCCTTCAGCTCCGGCTTGGCCGCCACCAGCTCGGCCGGCCACACCTCCTCGACCTTGAAGCGCTTGGAGAACTCGACCAGCTGCCACAGGTCCGAGCGCGCCTCGCCGGGCGCGTCGACCAGCTGGTGCCAGAACTGCGTGCGGCGCTCGGCGTTGCCGTAGGCGCCTTCCTTTTCCACCCACATGGCGGTGGGCAGCACCAGGTCGGCGGCCAGCGCGGTGACGGTGGGGTAGGCGTCGCTGCACACGACGAAGTTGTCCGGGTTGCGGTAGCCGGGCAGCGTCTCCTGCACCATGTTGGCGGCCGCCTGCATGTTGTTGTTGCACATGACCCAGTAGGCGTTGAGCTTGCCGTCCTTGAGCGCGCGGTTCTGCGCCACCGCGTGCAGGCCGGGCTTGGGCGGCACGGTGCCCTCGGGCACGCGCCAGATCTCCTCGGCATGCTTGCGGTGCTCGGGGTTGGCCACGACCATGTCGGCCGGCAGCCGGTGCGAGAAGGTGCCCACCTCGCGCGCGGTGCCGCAGGCCGAGGGCTGGCCGGTGAGCGACATGGGCCCGTTGCCCGGCTGCGAGATCTTGCCCGTCAGCAGGTGCACGTTGTAGACCATGTTGTTGACCCAGGTGCCGCGCGTGTGCTGGTTGAACCCCATGGTCCACAGCGACATCACCTTGACATTGGGGTCGGCATACAGCTCGGCCAGTTCCAGCAGCTTTTCCTTCGGCACGCCGGACAGCTTGCTCACGTAGTTGGCGTCGTACTTGGCCACGAAGCTGGCGAACTCGTCGAAGGTGCTCGGCGTCGCCGCGTTCGGGTCGGCGGCGTTCTTGGCGGCCTTCTGCAGTGGGTGGTCCGGGCGCAGGCCGTAGCCGATGTCCGTCGCGCCCTTCTTGAACACCGTGTGCTTGTCGACGAACTCCTTGTTGACCTTGCCGCTGCTGATGATGTGGTGCGCCACGTAGTTGAGGATCGCCAGGTCGGTCTGCGGCGTGAAGATGATCGGCAGGTCGGCCAGGTCGAAGGAGCGGTGGCCGAAGGTCGACAGCACGGCCACCTTGGTCTTGGGATGGCTCAGGCGCCGGTCGGTGATGCGCGTCCAAAGGATCGGGTGCATCTCCGCCATGTTCGAGCCCCACAGCACGAAGGCGTCGGCGTTCTCGAAGTCGTCATAGCAGCCCATCGGCTCGTCCATGCCGAAGGTGCGCATGAAGCCGGTCACCGCGGAGGCCATGCAGTGGCGCGCGTTCGGGTCGATGTTGTTGGAGCGAAAGCCCGCCTTCATCAGCTTGACCGCGGCGTAGCCCTCGAACACCGTCCACTGCCCGGAGCCGAACATGCCCACCGCCTCCGGACCCTTGTCCTTGAGCACGCGCTTGTACTGCTGCTCCATCACGTCGAAGGCCTGCTTCCAGCTCACCGGCGCGAACTCGCCGTTCTTGTCGTACTTGCCGTCCTTCATGCGCAGCAGCGGCCGGGTCAGCCGGTCGCTGCCGTACATGATCTTGGACAGGAAGTAGCCCTTGACGCAGTTCAGGCCGCGGTTGACCGGCGCCTCGGGGTCGCCTTGCGTCGCCACCACGTGGTTGTCGCGCACCGCCACCGTCACGCCGCAGCCGGTGCCGCAGAAGCGGCAGGGCGCTTTCGACCACTTGAGCTTCGTCATGTCGCTGTCGGTGACGAAGTTGGCAGCCTCGGCCGGCAGCTGCACGCCGGCCACCGAGGCGGTGGCCGCCACCGCGCTGCGCTTGATGAAGTCACGCCGTGTGCTCATCGCCCACCTCCTGGTTCATCGAGGCCGCGTCCTCGCCATGCTGGTAGACCAGCGCGGCCGACAGCACGCCGTGGATGGTGTGCAGGACGTCGAGCTGCGCGGCAATCGACCGGAAGCTGGCCGCCTCCAGCGTCACGACCAGCCGGCCATCGTCACCGGCCGCGTGGACCTCGGCGCCCGGCAGGCCGGCGATGTGATCGTGCACCGCCCGCCGGTGCGCCGGATGGGCGTGGACGACGACGCCGGCGATATGCCATTCGTCGGGCCCGTCCTGCGCATGCGTGATGCAAGCATTCGTTTCCAGCATCGGCCACTCCTCGGCGCGCGCGCGAAGGCACGCCCCTGCTGAACATCAAGACAGCATGAAGATCAGGCCCGCGCGCCATTACGCGGACGTGTCCGTTCTTTGTCGAACCGCGCTCAGTGGGTGGGCGGACCGCTCACCATCTGGGTCATCCAGACCAGGAAGCCATAGCCCGCAACGATGATGACCGACAGCACGGGCACCATCACGGCCGTGAGGAAGATGAAGCTGCGCCACTCTTCCTTCTTGCGCTGCTGCGCATCCGGTGCCGTCTCGCCGTCTTTCATCGTGGGGCCTTCGTTCTCGATGCGATGACGCTGCGATTAGAGACAAGGCGCCCACAAGTGTCAATTCCCGGGACGATTTCCCGTATTCAGGGCGAGAAGGGATTCGCCGTCGCGAACCACAGCGCGATGCCGGTGGCGATGATGAAGGCGCCGTCGGTCACCCCGGCGGCCAGGAAGAAGGTGGACTGCAGCTGGTCCTTCAGCTCGGGCTGGCGCGCCGCCGCCTCCAGCAGCTTGCCGCCGAGGTTGCCGATGCCCAGGCAGGAGCCGAGGGCCGCTATGCCGATGAGCAGGCCCACGGCCAGGGGAAGGAAGTCGGTGCCGGTCATGTCGAAGTCACTCCGTCGTTGCGCCCTGCGGGCCGGGGCTTGCGGCGGCCGGTGCCATGGCGGCCCCGGTTGACCTCACTGTCGTGGCAATGGCGCGCGGGGTCCATGACGCGGCAGGTCATGGAACCGGCGCCTTGCGGCGGCTCAGCGCAGTTCGCGTCGCAGGATCTTGCCGACGGTCGACTTGGGCAGCGCGTCGATCAGCTGCACCTGCCTGGGCACCTTGTAGGCGGTCAGCTGCTCGCGGCAGAACTGGGCCACCTGCGCCTCGGTCACGTCGCTGCCGGGCGCGCGCACGACGAACAGCTTGACCGCCTCGCCGGTCTTCTCGTCCGGCACGCCGATGCAGGCGCACTCGGCCACGCCGGGGCAGGCGCTGGCCACGGCTTCCACCTCGTTGGGATACACGTTGAAGCCGGACACGATGATCATGTCCTTCTTGCGGTCGACGATCTTCAGGAAGCCGCGCGCGTCGAACACGCCGATGTCGCCCGTGCGGAAGTAGCCGTCCGCGGTGAACGAACTGGCGTTCGCTTCCGGCTTCTCCCAGTAGCCGCTCATCACGTTCGGGCCCTTGACGACGATCTCGCCGGCCTGGCCGATGCCCACTTCGGCGTTGTTGTCGTCCAGCAGCTTGACGTCGCTCGACGGCAGCGGCAGGCCGGTGGTGGCGGTGAACTCGGTCACGGCCACGGGGTTGAAGGACAGCACCGGGCTGGTCTCCGACAGGCCGTAGCCTTCGCGGATCATGTGGCCGGTGACGGCCTGCCAGCGCGCGGACACGGTCGGCACGATGGCGGCGCCGCCGCCGGCGGCCAGCACCAGGCGAGACCAGTCGACCTCGCCCAGCTTCGGCTGCATGGTGAGCCCGGCGTACAGCGTGTTCACGCCCGTGATCACCGTCGGGCGGGCCTGGCGCAGCGTCTCGACGAAGCCGTCCATGTCGCGTGGGTTGGCCACCAGCCAGTTCTCGGCGCCGAGGCTGAAGTAGTTGATGAAGTTCACCATCAACGCGAAGATGTGATAGAGCGGAATGGCGGTGACCACCACTTCCACGCCCGGGCGCGTGGCCGCCGGCATGAACAGCGCGAACTGCGCGCAGTTGGCCAGCAGGTTGCCGTGCGACAGCGTCGCGCCCTTCGACAGGCCGGTGGTGCCGCCGGTGTACTGCAGGAACAGCACGTCGTCGGTGCCGAGCTCGACCGGGGCGAACGGCAGGCCGGCGCCCAGGCCCAGTGCCGTCGACAGGGGCACGGCGCCGACCAGCCGCGCATCGACCGGCGGGCTCGGCAGCTTGCTGTCGGCGGCCAGGCCCAGGCCGGCCGTCACCACGCGCGTGACCGCCGTGTTGGCCGCGATCTCGGCGAAGGTGGCGGTCGAGCCGTTGTAGATCACGAGCATGCGCGCGCCGGCGTCGTTGAGCTGGTGCTCCAGCTCGCGCGGCGTGTACAGCGGATTGACGTTCACCTGCACCGCGCCGGCGCGGATGATGCCGAGCATGGCGATGGGGAAGGCCAGGATGTTGGGCGTCATCACCGCGACACGGTCGCCCTTCTTCACGCCTTCGGCCTGCAGCCAGGCGGCGAAGTCGCGCGAGAGCTCGTCGACCTGGGCGTAGGTCAGCGCCTGGCCGAGCGACTGGAAGGCGGTCTTGTCGGCGTAGCGCTGCATGGCGGCCTCCATCAGCGCCGTGACGCTGGGGTAGGCGGCGGGCGCGATCTGCGCCGGAATGCCGAACTCACGGTAGGTGGCCAGCCAGGGGCGTTCCTGTTGCATGGTGATCTCCTCGGGTCTCTGTCTTTGTCTGTGCGAAAAAGGGCCTAGTTCTTCCGGCCCGGGGCCGGGGAGGACGAGAGTGTAGGGTCAGCCTCGCCCAGGAAGAATTTCAGCGTCAGGCGTTGCACCAGGTTGCCGTACGGCGGGTAGAACAGGCTGATCGGGAAGAAGCGGTGGCGCTTGAACACCGTCTTGGCGTGCGACAGCTCGCGAAAGCCCTCCACGCCGTGATAGGTGCCCATGCCGGAGTTGCCGACGCCGCCGAAGGGCGCGTCGTGGTTGATGGTGTGCCAGCCCCAGTCGTTGATGGTGACGCCGCCCGAGTGCGTCTGGCGCAGCACGCGCTGGCGCTCGGCCGCGTCGTGGCCGAAGCAGTACAGCGCCAGCGGGCGCGGGCCGGCGTTGATGTGCGCCAGCGCGTCGTCCAGCTGGTCGTAGGGCAGCACCGGCAGCACGGGGCCGAAGATCTCCTCGTGCATCAGGCGCATGTCCGGCGTCAGGCCGGTGACGATGTGCAGCGGCATGCGGCGGCCGGGGCCGGGCTGGCCGCATGCCTCGATGGTCGCGCCCTTGTCGCGCGCGTCGTCCAGCAGCGCCTGGATGCGGGCGGCCTGGCGGTCGTTGACGATGGCGGTGTAGTCGTGCGAGGTGGCGACGCTGCCGCCGAACAGGCGCGAGAAGGTCGCCTTCGCCTCGGCCACGAACTGGGCCATGCCTTCGCGCGGCACCAGCGCGTAGTCGGGCGCGACGCAGATCTGGCCGGCGTTGGTCGCCTTGCCGTGGGTGATGCGGCGCGCCGCTTCGGCCAGCGAATAGCCGCGCGTGACCAGGGCGGGCGACTTGCCGCCCAGCTCCAGCGTCACCGGCGTGAGGTTGTCGGCGGCGGTGCGCATCACGATGCGGCCGACGCCGGGCGAGCCGGTGAACACGATGTGGTCGAACGGCAGCGAGGTGAAGGCGTTGGGGTCCTGCAGTTCCTCGCCCACCAGCGCCACCTCGTCCTCGGAGAAGGCCTCGGCCAGCATGCGGCGCAGGGCGGCGTTGGTCGCCGGCGTGACCTCCGGCATCTTGATCATCACGCGGTTGCCGGCCGCCAGCGCCGCGGCCAGCGGACCCAGCGCCAGGTACAGCGGGAAGTTCCAGGGCACGATGACGCCGACGACGCCCTTGGGCTGGTAGGTCACGCGCAGGCTGTTGCTCATGAACAGCAGTTCCGGCCGGCGGCTGCGCGGGCGCATCCAGCGCGACAGGTGCGAGATCGCGTGGTTGATCTCCAGCGTGGAGCCCAGCACGTCGAGCATCTTGGATTCGGCCGGTGCGCGGAAGCCGAAATCGTCGCTGATGGTCTGCGCCAGCACGTCCTGGTAGCGCAGCAGCTGCTGCTTCAGCCGGCGCAGCGCGGCCTTGCGGGCGCCGGCGTCCGGAAAGGGCTGGCGCGTATAGGCGGCGCGCTGGGCCGCGAAAACGTCTTGCAGGCGTGCGTCGGCCTCGGTGGTCTGCGCTGGCAGGCGGGCGGTCATGGTCAGTCTCCTTGATTGGCTGGCCGATCGAGGGCCAAGGTGCCCGAAGTTTGAGCGCCGCCTTGGGTTTGCACGAGGTTGAAGCGCGCCAGCTGGGGGGTGAAAATGCGCCAAACTTGCGCATTCCCAGGGTAACCGAGCATGGAACTGATCTTCTCCGAACACCCCGACGAGACCCGGCCCGGGCTGGCCGCAATCGCAGGCGCGCATGGCCTGCTCGGGCTCGGCCCGCTGGTCGCGGAAATGCAGGCGCAGGGCATCGCCGCCGAGGCGCTGCTGCTGGGCACCGGCCTGTCGGCGCCGCAGATCGGCGACCCGCGCTCGCGCCTGTCGAGCGAGCAGAAGCTGCGCATCTTCCGCAATGCGCGGCGCCTGTCGCGCACGCCCGACCTGGGCCTGCGCGCTGGCGCGCGCACGCGGCTGAGCGACTTCGGCCTGTACGGCTACGCGCTGGTCAGCAGCCCGACCTTCGGCGACGCGATCATGCTGGGCATGCGCCACCTCAAGCTGGCCGGCCCCATGCTGGAGAAGCGCTTCCGCGTCGAGGGCGACACCGCATGCTTCGAAGGGCACGACGTGATGGCGCTGGGCGACGTACTGCCGCTGGCGACCGAGTACTGGTTCAGCACCGTGCATCGCCTGATGTGCTGCGTGCTGGAGGCGCCGATGCCCTCGCGCCAGCTGCTGCTGCCCTACCCGCGCCCGGCCCATGCCGCCGCGTACGAGCGGCTGTTCGGCTGCCCGGTGCGCTTCGACGCCGGCATCATCCAGTGGCAGTTCGACGCCGCGGTGCTCGCCGCGCCCTGCCCGAATGCCAACCAGATCACCGCCGAGATGTGCGCGCAGACCTGCGAGCGCATGCTGCGCGACCTGCCCGAGGAGTCCGACCTGGAGCGGGCGGTCCGCACCGCCTGCCTCAACAGCTGCGGCGACTTCCCCAGCCTGGAGCAGATGGCGGCTCGCCTGTCGCTGTCTACCCGCACCCTGCAGCGGCGCCTGTCGCAGGAGGGCCGGCACTACCAGGGGCTGGTGGACGAGGTGCGCGGGTCGCTGGCGATCGAGTTCCTCAGCCAGACCGGGATGTCGGTCGAGGAAATCGGCCAGCGGCTGGGGTTTTCCGACGCCTCCAATTTCCGCAAGGCCTTTCGCAAGTGGACCGGCCAGGCGCCGGGGCACTACCGCGCCACCGCTGCCGCTGCTGCCGCGGCGCTCGCCTGACGCGCGCTACGCCGCGCGCGCCAGCATGCGCTTGAGGTAGCGGCCGGTGTGGCTGGCGGCGTTGGCCGCCAGGTCTTCCGGCGTGCCCTCGCCGACCACGGTGCCGCCGCCGGCGCCGCCTTCGGGGCCCATGTCGATCAGCCAGTCGGCGGTCTTGATGACGTCCAGGTTGTGCTCGATCACCACGATCGTGTTGCCGGCATCGCGCAACTGGTGCAGCACCTTGAGCAGCAGCTCGATGTCGGCGAAATGCAGGCCGGTGGTCGGCTCGTCCAGGATGTAGAGCGTGCGGCCGGTGTCGCGCTTGGACAGCTCCAGCGCCAGCTTGACGCGCTGCGCCTCGCCGCCGGACAGCGTGGTGGCGCTCTGGCCCAGCTTGACGTAGGACAGGCCGACGTCGAGCAGCGTCTTGAGCTTGCGCTCGATGGCCGGCACCGCCTTCAGGAACTCGTGCGCCGTCTCCACCGTCATGTCCAGGATTTGCGCGATGTTGCGGCCCTTGTACTGCACCTCCAGCGTCTCGCGGTTGTAGCGCTGGCCGTGGCAGACCTCGCACGGCACGTACACGTCGGGCAGGAAGTGCATCTCCACCTTCACCACGCCGTCGCCCTGGCAGGCCTCGCAGCGCCCGCCCGCCACGTTGAAGGAGAAGCGGACGGGCCCGTAGCCGCGTTCCTTGGCGGTGTTGGTCTCGGCCATCAGTTCGCGGATGGGCGTGAACAGGCCGGTGTAGGTGGCCGGGTTGCTGCGCGGCGTGCGGCCGATCGGCGACTGGTCGACGTTGATCACCTTGTCGAAGTTCTCCAGCCCCTCGATCGCCTCGAACGGCGCCGGCTCGTCGTGCGCGCGATAGATCTGCCGCGCCGCCGCCGCGTACAGCGTGTCGTTGACCAGGGTCGACTTGCCCGAGCCGGACACGCCGGTGACGCAGGTGAGCAGGCCGACGGGGAAGTCGACGCTGACGTTCTTCAGGTTGTTGCCGCTGGCGCCGAGCACGCGGATGAGCTGCAGCGCATGGGGGGCGGCGGTGGCGGTGGCAGCCTCGGCGGCCGCCGCCGCGGCGCGCCGCTGCGGCCCTTGCGGGAAGTTGCTGCGCTTGCCGGCCTCGGCCGACTTCGACCTGGTGGCGGGCGGTGGCGGGGGCGCATGCAGCACCGGCAGGCGCGGGGTGCGCCGCGCCGGCACGGCGATGCTGCGCCGCCCCGACAGGTACTGGCCGGTGAGCGACTCGGGCGCGTCCGCCACCTGCTGGTAGGTGCCCTGCGCCATCACGCGGCCACCGTGCACGCCGGCGCCCGGGCCCATGTCGATCACATGGTCGGCGGCCTCGATCATGTCCTCGTCATGCTCGACCACGATGACGCTGTTGCCGATGTCGCGCAGATGCTTGAGCGTGCCGATCAGGCGGTCGTTGTCGCGCTGGTGCAGGCCGATGCTCGGCTCGTCCAGCACGTACATCACGCCGGTCAGGCCCGAGCCGATCTGCGAGGCCAGCCGGATGCGCTGCGCCTCGCCGCCGGACAGCGTCTCGGCGCTGCGGTCGAGGCTGAGGTAGTTCAGGCCGACGTCGTTGAGGAATTTCAGGCGCAGGCCGATCTCTCGCACCACCTTGTCGGCGATCTCGGCCTTGGCGCCGTGCAGCTTCAGCGACTGGAAGTAGGCCAGGCATTCGCGCAGGGTCAGCCGGCTGATCTCGAAGATGGCCATGCGCCCCGGCGCCTCGCCCGGCTGCGCCGGCTCGCCCACCAGGAACACGTTGCGCGACTCGATGCGCAGGCGCGAGCCGCCGCAGTCGGGGCAGGGCTGCACGCTGCGGTAACGCGCCAGCTCCTCGCGCACCATGGCCGAATCGGTCTCGCGGTAGCGCCGCACCATGTTCGGGATGATTCCCTCGAACGGGTGCCGGCGCGTGAGCTTCTTGCCGGCCTGCGCGCCCGACTCCATGGTGTAGCTGAACTTGATCTCCTCGCTGCCCGAGCCGTGCAGCAGCACCTGCTGCACCGATGCCGGCAGCGATTCGAACGGCGCGTCGATGTCGAACTTGTAGTGCTTCGCCACGCTCTCGAGCAGGCTGAAGTAGTAGCCGTTGCGGCGGTCCCAGCCCTTGATCGCGCCGCTGGCCAGGCTCAGCGACGGAAAGGCGACCACGCGCGCCGGGTCGAAGAACTCCCGGTGGCCCAGCCCGTCGCAGGCGGGGCAGGCGCCGATGGGCGAGTTGAAGGAGAACAGGCGCGGCTCCAGCTCGGCCAGCGAGTAGTGGCAGATCGGGCAGGCGAACTTGGCGTTGAACAGGTGCTCCTTGTCGGCCGCGCCCTCGCTGCCCAGCTCCAGCGCGATGGCGCGCCCGCCGGCCAGGCGCAGCGCCGCTTCGAAGCTCTCGGCCAGGCGCTGCTGCATGTCGGGCCGTGCGCGCAGCCGGTCGATCACCACGTCGATGTCGTGCTTCTCGTTCTTCTTGAGCTGCGGCAGGTCGCTGTATTCGTGGGTCTGACCGTCGACCCGGAAGCGCACGTAGCCGGCCGCCTGCATCTCGGCGAACAGCTCGGTGAAT
>Ga0160454_100542_pt1 | contig 10747 bp, 9 predicted proteins | sample HID1971M_E6MG_FD_108218 | JGI IMG/M metagenome (GOLD analysis project Ga0160454, IMG submission 108218) | Enriched millipede-associated microbial communities from UW Madison campus, WI, USA - HID1971M_E6 MG | ecosystem: Host-associated > Arthropoda: Insects > Digestive system > Unclassified ... | reverse complement strand
CAGCTGCGCCGGGTCCACCGGCTTGTGCAGGAGCGGCAGGTCGCGTTGCGCCACCTCGATCAGCCGCTGCGGATCGGTGTCGCCGCTGACCAGCAGTGCGGGGATCGCGTCGTCGTTGTATTCCTCGCGCACCCGGTCGATCGCGTCGATGCCGGTCTGGTGCTCGCGCAACCGGTAGTCGCTCACGATCAGCTCGGGCTTGCCTGAGACGGCGGCGGCGGCTTCCAGAAGTTCGTCGGCGCCGACGGCCGCCAGCACACGCAGGCCCCAGCCTTCGAGCAGCAGCTGCAGACCCTGGCGACTGGGTGCGTCGTCGTCAACCACGAACACGAGCGCGGGACGCGGCGGCGGCGGCTCGGGCACCTCGGTCGCGGCGATGGCGCCGCGCTCGTCAGCGATGGGCCCGGGTTGTTGGGCGCGCGGCAGTGTCAGGCTGAACACCGTCCCGCGTCCGACTCGCGAACGAAGGTCCAGAGGATGCTTGAGCAGCGCGGCCGTCCTGCGCACGATGGCCAGGCCGAGGCCCAGGCCCCTGCTGCGCTCACGTTCCGGATTGCCAAGCTGGTGGAACTCCCAGAACACCCGCTCGTGCTCTTCCTGCGGGATGCCGGGGCCGCTGTCCCAGACCTCGACCCGCACCGCCAAAGGCCCCACGCCCCGGCAACCGATGATCACCCCGCCGCGCGAGGTGTGGCGGATGGCGTTGTCCACCAGGTTGCGCAGGATGCGCCCGAGCAGGGCCGGGTCCGACTCCACCACGGCGGCACCCGGGCGCGCCCGCAACTGCAGCCCGCGCGCCTGCGCCTGCGGGGCGAACTCGAGCACCAGCTGCTCGATGAGCCCATCCAGCGCCACCGGCTGCTTGCGGGGCACCACCACGCCGGCGTCGAGCCGCGACAGGTTGAGCAGCCCTTCGAACAAGGTGCCCATCGCCGATGCCGCGCGCGCGATGTTGTCCACCAGCGCGCGGCTGGACGCCGGCAACGCGTTGCCGCGCAGCACGCCGACGAACAGGCTCAGCGCGTGCATGGGTTGGCGCAGGTCGTGGCTGGCCGCGGCCAGGAAGCGCGACTTGGCCTGGTCGCTGCGCACGGCCGCTTCCTTTTCCTGCTGCACACGCTTGAGCAGGTCCAGGTTCTCGAAGCGCAGGCGCAGCGAATCCTCCTGCGTGCGGAACATGCGGTGCGCAAAGGCCAGCGTCACGAACAGGTAGAGCGCGCCCGCCAGCGACATCACATGCAGCAGCGGATGCGGCACCAACCCCATCGCCAGCATGGACGGCGCGAAGTACGGAACCTGGAAGCTGTAGAGCATCGGCAGGTCGATGCAGTAGGCATAGATGGCGCCCGTGCCCATCGTCAGCAGCGCGATCACCAGGAACATCTGGTGCGCAAGCGGCGCCTGCAGCATCCACCATGCGGTCGGCAGACCCCACAGCAGGCCACCCAGCGCCGTGCCCACCAGCGTCTGGCGATGCCAGCGCCGCAGCCGCGCCACATCGTGCTCGCCGCCGTCGCGCCACGAACGCCAGGCCACCCAGCCGCGCGCCGCCGTCAGCAGCACGTTGGCCCCGATCCACAGCAGCAGTTGCGACGCAGGCACCGCGCCTTTCAATGCCGCCGCGACCAGCCCCGAGGTGAGCAGCACGCCGAGCAGGGCGAAGGGCAGGTTGCGCCGCAGGGCGTGCATGCGGGCGGCGAACACCGGGGCGGCGGATGACGGCGGGAGGGGTGGATGCATGGACGAGGGGACGGCGGGAGATGGCGGTTGCCGGACAGCACGGAGTTGCATCGAAAGGGCCTGCGTCTCGACGTCCGCTATCGGGAAGCCGCCGGGGCGCCTCGGGCGCTCTCAGGCTCCTGCGGCTCTCAAGGCTCGAACAATCTCGCTCTTGCGCCGCGACAGGTCCTGAGAGTCGATGCATTTGGCGGAAGGCGGCGGCACACACACCTGCGCACTCAGGCCTTCTGCGTATTCCAAGGGGCTCTTGGGCGAGGAAAGCGGAAACTCTCTGGCCGGATTGCGCACATCAACTCCCAACTCAATCAGCACGCTGACGAGCTCCACCGAGTATCGGCGGATGGCCGTGCTAAGTGCGGTGCGGCCGCCTACGTTTGGTGTGTCGAGATTCAGGCCTCGCTCCTTGAGCGCAAGAAAAACAGGGACAGTGCTTGCCCCCTGCTGCGCAGCAAGCATGACCAGGTCATCGCCCAACTTCGGAAAAGATGCGCCGTTGCGCACCAGCCAAGCCTGCGCCTCGACGTTCGGTCCAGCCGTTCCGATACGCTCGTCCTTCACGTCGGCACCAGCCTGCTTCATGAAATCGAGCACTGAGGTATTGGCGTATCTACTTGCCTCCTTCAACGGGGTTGTCACCGGATTGCTGGGGAACGTCCGCCCTTTGGCATTGATGTCCAGCCCCCAATTCAATAGACGCTTCACGTCGTCGACCGTACTGAGCCGAACAGTGTGAAAGAGGGTGGTGCCATACTCGGTTCGGCTCTTCGGATCTGCACCGCGGGCGAGCAACTGCTCAAGAATGGCGGGCCGGCGTCCCGCTTGAACGATCACATCCGCGGTCATGAATCCGGCCGAGCCAGTTTCCAGGTAGGCCTCAGTCAGGAGTGCCGCATTCTTCTCAACGGCGCACCGGAGCACGCGCTCGTCTCGGACCCTGAGCCCGAGCGAATACAACAAGCGAACGAGATCTGCTCGCTCGACTTCGCCACCTTCCGAGCGGCAGCTAGCCAAGAAAAGGTCCGATGCTTGCTCTTCGCTGAGTTGCCTGGCATTGGCGATCAGCCAGTGTCGGAAGTAGTCGAGATTGCCGACTTCGAGGCCCTGCCGCGCCACCTTCGCATACTGCTCTGGACTGAGAACGATGCCAGACTCGGGCGCTGCCAGCGCATCAATGAGGTCCTGCCGCCTTTGCAGGAACGCGATCTGATAGAGCCGGACGGGATCCACCCAGCCAGAACGAACCAGCGAACGAGCGACTACAGTGGCCCCGCTGGCCGCCGGCGCGAGAAACGCCTTCTGCCATGCAAGAAGGTCGCAGCCACCGGGCGATGGCCCCGGACCGAAGATCACCTCAATTTCAACCCTCCGGTTCTTCGCCACGTCCATGGCCGGCATGCCGGGATAGGCTTTGAGCGGCGCGCGTGTACCACGTCCTTCGGCCAGGATGTTGGCCGGATCCCAATGCGTGTGGGCGAGCATCCATCGCTTGACGGCCTCGGCTCTCGCTGTAGCGAGCCGGTCGGGGTGAGACTCCCGCGGCAAGGCATGGCCGACCGCAACAAAGTCCATCAAGCGACGATCGCCAATCCTGCACCGGAGTTGATCCAGCTTGTCGTTCTCTTCCCCGTCGATAGTGGATGAACCCTCCGCAAAGAAGGTATCAGCGGCGAACGTCCGCTTCTCTTGGGACCACGCCGGCAAACTCCCAAGCGCGAAAGCCAGCACCAGCAGAGCCAACGATGAAGGCATTCTTCGAATGTGAGTCATGTGACTGACCTGAAGCCACGGAAGAATCAGCATCAGTTCCACGTCTCGTAGTGACGCGCCCTGAGGTCCCGTTCGAAGAACGATTTCGGTGGCGACGCCACTTGCCTTCAACTGCACAGGGGACCGGTACAGGCCGTTTCATCGTTCAAGTCGACGACCGTGCTGTGCCCGGGGTTGCCCGTCGGCCTGGGCACGCCCTTGGGCACCAGGAACGTGGCGAGGTTTCCCCCGTACAGTCCGGCAGGGAAGGCAAACGGCTTGAGCACCACGTACGAGCGGTGCATTCCGATGGGCACCTTCACCGGCGGCGGGGTGCCTGCATCGGCGCCGGCGACGGGCGGGACGTCAACCTTGCCGGTGGCAGACGCCTTGGCAGCGCGCTCGCGGTACGCCGCCCTGACCATCTCGATGTCCGCCTCCGTGACAGGCCGAATGGTCCCCTTGGACATGGCCGCTTCCAGCCCCGCGGTTCCCGCCAGAGGCGCCCTGGCATCACGGAAGCTGTCGGGCGGCGAATCCGGCGACGTGACGAAGTCTCCCCTGGGCTGCAGGCTTTCGTTCATCTCCACAACGCCGTTCTGCGGCTTGTTGTAGACGCGGGCCACTTCCCTCCCGAACAGGATCCGGGCCTTGGGGTTCAACCAGCCGAGCCCCGAGTCGCCTCCGATGTACGCATAACCGCAATCCGACTTGTTGTCGTAGCTCGGCGTCAGCACGGGCGTGTCCTTGGGCAGGCCGGCGACGACTTGCCGGTGGTAGCCCGTCGCGTAGACCGCCACGATGCGGGTCCCGCGGGTCCAGCCGATGTTCCAGATCGATGGTTCATACGCGCCGAGGATCAACGCCACGGGCCTGTCCGAATGCACGGCGATGTCGAACTGCGTCGCCTCGTGCCCCGACTGGTCGATCTGGAATCCCGCCCGTCGGCCCGAATAGCTGCCGGCTGCCAGGACGATGGTGTCTTCGGGTACCTGCAGCCCGGCAAAGGAGCAAGGCTGGCGGGCCGGGATCGGACGTTGTGGCTCGTACTGGAAGGGCACCAGGTCCTGGGCCCAGGTCGCCGATGCGGCCCATAGCATGGCCAGAACGGTGGCTGCCTTCTTGGGCGCGCCAAGCTTTCCTCGGATCAATTGCTTCTCCGCTCAGCCTGATTCAAAGTGTCAGTTCATCGCAGCCTGCGCAGCCACGCCATGCACGGCGTTGCGCGCAATGGACCTGAGCCGGCGCGTGCCCACGATGCCCACGACGATGTGCACGGCCAACGCCACGATCAGGATGATGCCGCCCACCAGCAGCACAGATTCCGCCGGCAGGAAGAACGCGAAAGGAATGGTGCCCAGTTCCGCGGCGAGCATCACACCCATCTGGATCCGGCCGAACTGTCTGGCGGCCAGGGCGCGCGCATTGTGTGGGTCCTTCTTGAGCAAGGCCCGCAACGGCGCGAGCGCGCCGCCGCCGAGGATCACCTTCATCACCAGCATCGGGAGCTTCAGTCCGAAGGCGGCGGCCGCGATCAGCACCAGATAGGTGACGGGCATGCCCCAGATCGCCCAAGGGCCGAGCCAGCCGAGGTTCTCCGGCTGGCCGATCTGGTCGAACGGCGATCGGGAAGTCGAACGTGCGGCAGGCTTTGCGTCGGCGGCCGGCGCTGCGACACGGCTTGCGGACTCGCGGGCCGGCCCGATGGGCTTTCCACAGTCGGCGCAGCGTGCCGCCGCGAAAGCGTTCTCGGCCTCGCAGTGCGGGCAAATCATGGCTGGGGCTCTCCTCGCTCCTGTAGCCACAAAATGTATCCAAGGCGTTGGCGAAAGCCAATTGAAACGCGTTGCGTTGTTGCGCTTGCGTTGAACCGGAATCGGGCGCTACGGAAAGCCCCCTCAATCGTGAGGAGAGGTGCGGCCGGCATCGCCCTGCGCAGTGGCCGCGGGTTGCCGAAGCTCCTGCGCCAGCCCGATGAGAATTCCCTCGGGCCCGCGGATATAGCAAAGCCGATAGATGTCCCGGTACTGCACCACCTGGTCGACCAGCTGCGCGCCGCGCTGGACGAGCCGCGCCACCGTGTCGTCGATGTCCTCCACGGTGAACATGACGCGCAGGTAGCCCAGCGCGTTCACCGGCGCGCCGCGGTGATCGGCCGCCACGGCCGGCGCGAGGAAGCGGGACAGTTCGAGCCGGTTGTGGCCGTCGGGCGTGCGCATCATGGCCACTTCGACGCGCATGCCGGGCAGTCCGGTCACGCCGTCGGCCCAGTCCCCCTCGACGGGGGCGCGCCCCTCCAGGCTCAGGCCCAGTTCGGTAAAGAAGGCGATGGCGGCATCGATGTCCTCGACCACGATGCCCACGTTGTCCATGCGCTTGACCGTCATGCTGCCTCCTTGCTATCCCGCCAAGGTGTATTCCAACGCCCAGAAGTGCTCCCATTCGCGATAGGTCGCGGATGAAGCGAACGGCCGGGCCGCCTGCAGCAACGCGTCGCGCGAAGGGAAGTTCTTCAGCACCCGGTGCCGCGAGCCGTCTTTCAAGGGCCGGATCTGGTAGGTGTTCCCGTCGGCGTCCCGCTCGGAAACCGGGGTGCTGCTGCCTTCGACATAGCGGTTGTCGATGAAGACGACCAGGGCGCCCGGCCTGAGCACCCTGTGCAACCCGGCCAGGAACTGCTGCACCCGATCCAGCGGCACATGCGACCACCAGAAGCCGGCAAAGGCCGCGTCGAAGGAAGCGGCGCGCAAGGGAAGGTCGTACGCGTCGCCCAAAACGAATTGCACCTTGTCCGGCGCCACGCGCGTGCGCGCGATCTGCAGCGTTTGCTCGGCCGCATCGAGGGCCACCACGCGGGCCGCGCCCGGCGCGAAGAACTGCGTCCAGTAGCCCGTGCCGCAAGCCAGCTCGAGCACTGACGACTGCCCTTCGAACACGCGTGAGATCCATGCCTCCATCGCCCGCAGGTCCGGCTGCCGCTCGGGCTTGCGATAGATGCCGTCGTATTCCGAGGCCCGTGCCGAATAGTAGTCACGCATCCTGCTGCCGCCCGGCGTTGGGCCGATACGTCAGCCACCCCGCCACCAACGTCCCGCCCTGCGCGCGGTCCTTCGGATGGCTGCGGCCTTCCGTGACCGGAACCTCCTCGAAATCGAAGGGGCTCATGCCTTCGATGCAGGCGACGTTGACGCCGTACTGCGTGGGGTCGGAGCGCCTCGCGTGGAAGGTGTAGATGCCGCATCGGGCGCAGAAGTAGTGCTTCGCCTCGCCGGTGTTGAACTGGTAGAGCGTCAGGCTGTCCTGGCCCTGGAGGACCTGGATGCCGTCCAGGTTGGCGCTCACCGCCACCGCGCCGCGCATGCGGCAGAACGAGCAGTTGCAGCGGCGTGCCGTGCGCAGGCCGTCGGTCAGCAGCACCGTGAACTTCACCGTGCCGCAATGGCAGGCGGCGCGAAGCGGGGTGCGGGCTTCTGCGTCCTTCTCTTCAAGTGTCATGTGCCTGGCCTCCGACATGTGCAAGGAAGCGCCATCTTAGGCACAAAAAAACCCGGCCGAAGCCGGGTTTCCTTGCTGAGCAGCAGCAACGCTGCGGACCTTACTGCACCACGCACTCGAACGATGCCGCGACGTTCACGTCGCCGTTGCCCTTGTACTTCGGCCAGGCCGGGTAGTCGCACAGCGGGCGCGTGCGGCCGGGCACGCCGGTGATGTCGGTGGCCACCTGCCCTGTCGGTGCCTTGCCGTCGACGCGCCATTCGTCCAGCGCCGTCAGCGAATCCCAGGCGACGTTGAAGACGTTGCTCGACGCATGGGCGTAGCCGGCCACTTCGTAGAAGCGCACGAACGAGTTCACCGTCGATGCGCCGAACTGGTTCTGCAGCCGCTCGTAGTACTGGCGCGTCGGGCGCGAGCTGACCACCGTGTCGGTCAGGCCATGCGCGATCAGCAGCTTGCCGCCGCGTGCCTGGAAGTCCGAGATGTCGGTCTTGGCGTCCAGCAGCCGGGCGACCTCCTGCATGCGGGTGCCCCAGGCGCCCATGTTCTCCGGGTCGAACGACAGCGAGACGAAGGCCGGATCGCGCGTCACGAAGTACTTCATGAACTGGTCCGCCAGCTGGGCCATGAACGGCGCCGTCACCGGCATCGGCGTCGCGGGCTGCGCGGTGCCGAAGTTCACGAAGCTCACGTAGGCCTGCGTCGGCTTGTTCCAGGCGGTGATGCCGGTGTCCGCGCCCCACATGTTGAAGCCCGGGTGCGTGGTGTCGCCGTTGAGCATCGGCACCTGGAAGTTGAACGCGCCGTTGAGCTTGTTCATGGCGACGATCTGCGCGTCCGACAGGCAGCTGTCGCCGGTGTCGGCGCCGCCGGCGCAGCGCAGCGGCGCGCCGCGCAGGGTGGCCGTCGCCGGGTCGAAGGTCGCGTTGCAGACGTTCTGGTTGGCGATGAGCCCGTCCTTCACGCCGTCCAGGCTGTCGCAGGCTTCCATGGCGGCGTCGTACAGCGCGAGCCGCTTGGCGGGGTTGGGGTAGGCGCCGGGCTGGGCCAGCGTGCGGCTCATGAACTGACCGGACAGCAGGGCCGCCGTGTCGTTCCACGCCGGGTACCAGGCGATGGCGCCGTCCCAGTCCTGCGGCCAGCGCTGGATGATGGTGAGCGCCTCGCGCCCGCCGTTGGAGCCGCCGGCGAAGTAAGACTTGACCGGCAGCGTGCCGTAGTACGCCTTGATGATCGCCGTCGCCGCGTCACGCGTCTTCTTCAGCGCGTCGCCGCCGTAGTTGCGCAGCGCCTCGTCGTTCGCGCCGAACAGGCCGTCGCGCGTGGCCAGCGCGTTCGACTGGTGGCCCGAGTCGCTGGCGAAGGTGGCGTAGCCGCGGCCCAGCGGCGTGGGCTTGTCGGTCGGGCCGGCGGGCACATTCGACTTCAGGCTGGGGATGGTGCCGTTGAACCCGCCGCCGCCGAACATGACGGTCTTCTGGTTCCACTGCACCGGCAGGCTGACCTGGAACAGGATGTTGGGCGCGGTCACGTCCACCGGCGTGATCTTGCCGGTGATCTCGCAATACGACGGCACGGCCGTGGCGCCGGTGCCGCTCGCCGCCACCAGGTTGGCCGAGGTGACCGAGCCGCCCAGCGTGGGCAGCCCGATGGACGCCGCGGGCACGACCATGCCCAGCAGCTTCTCGCACGGCAGCAGCGTCGGCGTCGCCGTGGACGCCGGCGGTGTCGTCGTGGTGTCCGTGGCCGGTGGCGGCGCCGTCTGCGCGACCGTGTCGTTGTCGCTGCCGCCGCATGCGGCCAGCGCGGCGGCCGCGGCCACCAGTGCGACCGCGTTCAGGGTCATCCGCTTCCCAATCTTGCCTGTCATAAGTCTCCTTTTTGCAGTTTGAGTTTTCTCTGCGGGGGTTTCCCGGCAACGCCGGGGGCTTGCCCGATGCACGGGCAATTCAAAAAAAGAAAGAGTGCGTGGATGCGGCCCGCGTGGCCGTTCGCGGCCGTTCGCGGCCGTCAGGCCACTGCGACGTTGACGCCCAGGTAGCGGTCCTTCGCGGCGTGGTCGGCGGCGAACTCGGCGTTGGTCGCCTCGTACACCACCCGCCCCTGTTCGAGGATGTAGTGGCGCTGCGCCAGCTGGGTGCAGACCTCCAGGTTCTGCTCGACCAGCACGATCGGCATGCCGGTGGCGCTGATCTGCTTGAGCTGCGCCACGATCTCCTCGACGATCACCGGCGCGATGCCCTCGACCGGCTCGTCGAGCATCAGCAGCTTCGGGTCGTTCACCAGCGCCCGCGCAATGGCGAGCATCTGCTGCTCGCCGCCCGACAACTGGGTGCCGCCGTTCTTGCGGCGCTCCTTCAGGCGCGGGAAGATGCGGTACACATCCGCCAGCTGCCACGGCGAGGTGCGGCGCACCGCGATCGCCAGGTTCTCCTCGACCGACAGCATGGCGAAGATGCCGCGGTGCTCGGGCACCAGGCAGAGGCCCCGCGCCGAGATCTGGAAGGGCTCCTGCCCGGCCAGGTCCCGCCCCTCGAACACCACCCGCCCGCGCGCCGGCGCCAGCACGCCGACGATGCTCTTGAGCGTGGTCGTCTTGCCCGCGCCATTGCGGCCCAGCAGGGTCACGACCTCGCCCGCCTTCACGCTGAACGAGACGCCCTGCAGCACGTGGCTCTTGCCGTAGTAGGCGTGCAGGTCCTCGACCTGCAGTACGACGTCGGTGGTGGTGCTCAATTCATTCCCCCGGTGATCATGTTGCCCAGGTAGGCCTTGCGCACCTGCGCGTCGTTGCGGATGGCGTCGGGCGTGCCCTCGACCAGCACGCGCCCCAGTTGCATCACGGTGATGGTGTCCGAGATGCCCATCACGATGTCCATGTTGTGCTCGATCAGCACCACCGCGTAGCCGTCGTGCTTCAGGCTGGCGATCAGCTGCTTCATCTCGTCGATGTCGTCCACGCCCATGCCCGAGGTCGGTTCGTCCAGGAAGACGATCTTCGGCCGCGCGGCCAGCGCCATCGCCACCTCCAGCCGCCGCTGCTGCCCGTGCGACAGCAGCGCCGCGGGGCGCTCGGCCACCGGCTCGAGCCGGAAGCGCGCGAGCAGGCTGTCGGCCACCGCCGTCGCAGCGTCGCCGGCGCGCGGTGCGCGCCAGCCGAACAGCGCGGCGCGCGGTGCCCGGCCCTGCGCCGCCACGCGCAGGTTCTCGCGCACGCTCAGGCTCTGGAACAGGCTGGTGACCTGGAACGAGCGCGCCAGCCCGCACTGCACCCGCTGGTGCCCGGGCAGGTGGCCCACCTCCTGGCCCTCGAAGCGGATGCTGCCCGCGGTGATCGGCACGGTGCCGGTGAGCGAATGGAACAGCGTGGTCTTGCCCGCGCCGTTCGGCCCGATCACCGAGTGGATGGTGCCCGGCATCACGTTCAGGTCGACCGACTCGACGGCCGTGAAGGCGCCGTAGCGCTTGGTGACGCCGCGCGCCTGCAGCAAGGCGCCCTGCTTCTGCCGAGACTGGACGGCGCTCATGCCTGCTCCTTCTCGCGTGCGGCGGCAACAGGCGCCTCGGCGCCCTTGCCGCTGCGCAGCGCCAGCGCCACGCGTTCCAGCAGGCCCCACACGCCCTTTTGCATGTACAGGGTGACGGCAATCAGCAGCAGGCCCAGCAGCATCATCCAGCGCGGCCACACGGAGGCGAGCCAGTCGGCCGTCACCACGTAGACCGCCGCGCCGATGACCGAGGCGAACAGGTTGCCGGTGCCGCCGAT
>Ga0160454_100540_pt1 | contig 10783 bp, 8 predicted proteins | sample HID1971M_E6MG_FD_108218 | JGI IMG/M metagenome (GOLD analysis project Ga0160454, IMG submission 108218) | Enriched millipede-associated microbial communities from UW Madison campus, WI, USA - HID1971M_E6 MG | ecosystem: Host-associated > Arthropoda: Insects > Digestive system > Unclassified ... | reverse complement strand
TTCCTGAACAAGATCCTGCAGCACTGAAGAGCGGCCCACAGCCGGCGCCATGCCGGCCGCGGGCAACGCTCGCCAGGAGGACTCAGCGCCCCGGCAGCGCGAAGGCCACCACGTAGGCCTTCTGCCGGTCGTGCGGGTTGTGCGGCGCCCCGGCGGCGGTGACCACCACCATCTGCCGCCCTGTCTTCTTGTCGATGAAGGTGATGGGCGTGGCTTGGCTGCCGGTGGGCAGCGCGCCCTTCCACAGTTCCTCGCCCGTCTCGGTGCTGAAGGCGCGCAGGTCGTAGTCCTGCGTGCCCGAGAAGAACACCAGTCCGCTTGCCGTGGCGACCGAGCCGCCCAGCGTCGGCATGCCCGGCATGAACGGAACGCCCAGCTTCAGGCCCAGGGGGCCGGTGTCCTGGACGGTGCCCACCGGGACCTGCCAAACAAGCTTCCTTGCGGCCAGGTCGATGGCCGAAAGCGTGCCGAAGGGTGGCTGGATGCACGGCACGCCCAGGGGCGACACGAAGTTGTTGACGTAGACGCCGAAGGGCGTGCCGGTCATCTTCGAGTAGATGCCGTGCGGGTCGATGCCGCCCATGGCGTCCACCACGGCCCGTGGCAGCAGGCGCGTGGACACCGCCATGCGCAAGTCGTTCACCAGCAGCAGGTTGCGGCTGTGGTCGATGGTCGCGCTGCCCCAGTTCATGCCGCCGTAGTTGCTGGGGAACTGCAGGGCGAGTTTGCCATCCCCGGGCGGCGTGAAGTCGCCTTGGTAGCGATGGCGCTTGAAGCTGATCCGGCACCTCAACTGGTACACCGGCGTCATGCCCCAGGTGCGCCTTTCGCTGGGCTGCTGCGTGCCGATCGCCGGCATTCCGACCGAGTAGGGCTGGGTGGGCGAGTAGCGCTCGCCGCTGGCGCTGCCGGCCGGAGCCGGAAGCTCCCGCACCGCGGTGACCGGCTGGCCGGTGCGGCGGTCGAGAACGAAGATCTGCCCACGCTTGGTGAGTTGCACCAGTGCCGGTACCGTGCCGCCCTTGCCGTCGGGCATGTCGAACAGCGCGGGCTGCGACGCGACGTCGTAGTCCCACAGGTCGTGATGGGTGGTCTGGAAGCTCCACCTGGGGCGCCCGGTCTGCAGGTCCAGCGCAACGACCGACGAACTGTACTGGTCGTCGAACGGCCTGCGCTTGCCGCCCCAGTAGTCCGGCGTGGCGTTGCCGGTGGCCACGAAGACGGAACCCAGCGCAAGGTCGAAGGCCATGGGCGCCCAGGCGTTGGGCGTTCCCCGCGTGTAGCTCTGGCCCGGCGGCGGCAGCCGGGTGATGTCCGGGTTGCCCAGGTCCCAGGCCCATTCGAGTTCGCCCGTGCGCGCATCGAACGAGCGCACGGCGCCGGTCGGCTCGTCGACGCTGACGTTGTCGGCGATCCAGCCGCCCAGGACGATGTGGTCCCCCGCCACCACCGGTCCGGTCGTGGGCATGTAGAAGCCGGGGGCCACCGTGCCCATGCCGCGCTTCAGGTCGGCCGTTCCCTTGTCGCCGAAGCTTTCGCAGACCGCGCCGTCGGATGCCCTGACGGCGATCATGCGGGCGTCCGAGGTGGTCACGATGATGCGGGCGCCGCACGCATCCTTCGGCGGCTGCCCAGGGGGCGCCGCCGAGCCGGCGGCCGTCGGCCGGTAGTAGCCGACGCTGCGGCAACGCTTCCAGAACGGCGAATCGCTCCGGGGGTCGAAGCGCCATTTCTCCTTGCCCGTGCTCGCGTCGAGCGCGGTGACCACATGCCGCGGCGAGCAGTGGTACAGCGTGTCCTCGACGAACAGCGGCGTGTTCTGCTCTTCTTCCTGGTCACCGTTGCCGGGGCGCTCGTAGGTCCAGGCGACCTGCAGGTCTTTCACGTTTTGCGGCGTGATCTGGTCCAGCGGCGCGAAGCGCGTGCCTTCGCCCGTGCGGCCGTAGCTGCTCCAGTCGTTGCCTGCCGCCAGCGTGGCCGGCGATGTCTTGCCGGGCCGCAGCGCCACCTCGTGGCGGATGACGCCATGCGGCCGGGTCATCAGGACCAGGGCGGCGGCGAAGACCGCCGTCAGGACGAAGGCAGCCGGCCAATAGCGCCCGCGGCGGGGCCGGCGGCCATCGGCGTGGCGGTGCCGTGGCGCCAGCAGCAACGCGACGATCGCGAGCGCGAGCGGGGCGACCGTGCGTGGCACGAGCGCCCAGAAATCCGGTCCCACCTCGGCCCAGGCCCAGGCCAGGGTGCCGGCAAAAGTCAGCAGGTATACCCAGACTCCGGCGATTCGGCCCTGATTGCTGAGCCGCGCCGCCGCCAGCAGCGCGGCGCCGGCGACGACGTAGTACCACGACCCGCCCAGCCAGGCCAGGTAGGCGCCGCCGCCGAAGAGGAAAACGCCGAGGACCGCCAGTCCCAGCGCATAGACGCGCAGCCGGAGGCCCGGTCGCGACGGATCGGCTTGCGGATCGGTGGATCCGTGCCTTGGATATTGCTTGTTCATTGTGACTCCCTGAGTGCGGCCGGAAGTGAGAGGCCGCGTTGTGACTCTACCGGCCCGCGGCCGGCGTCCTGCGCGCATGTGCCGTCTGGCCACTTCCGCCGCGCCGGGGCATGCGCTAGGCTCTTTCGCGCGTAGACGGCTCCGCGAGCGTGCCCCTGGCGGCACACAACAACAAGGAAGCGCTGTGCATGAACCGACGATCGATCCGGACGCCGTCCGATGGACCATTCCGAGCGCGTCCAGGTGCTGGCTGGCAGTCGGCCTTGTCGCCGCAGCCACGGGCGCCGCAGCACAAGCACCGCCGCAACGTGACCCGCCGATCTCGGCGTGGGTGATGGGCACCACCGTCTACCGCGGCAGCCACAAGGGGCAGCGCTACGTGATGCACGCCAGCGTCATCGCGCCCGGCAACCCGCAGAACCCGGGCGGCTCGGCCGCCTTCGGCGTCGACGACGCGGGCAACGTCACCTTCATCGGCCGCACCGAGTACCAGCCGACCCAGGGCCTGTCGACCGTCAGGCGCCACTTCGAGACACCCAAGCCGCCGATGACGGGCGAGCAGGCCCCGCGCTACCTCATGGTGTGCTCCTGGCCGCTCGACGACGCGCGCAAGGCCAGCGGCCCCATCACCGTGGGCTTCGGCGAACGCGACGATGCGGGCACCAGCGTGTCGAAGGACGGCACGCTGCAGGAGAGCGTCAACATCAAGTGGGTGTCGGTGCCCTCCGCGCGGGCGAAGGACAAGTTCGCCAAGGCTGACTATTGCGACGAGGTGGCGAGGACGGGCAAGTCGTCCGCGCCGCCGTGGCTGCTGCCGGGCAAGGAACGTTGATGGGCGGGGCCATCGGTCGGCGTGCGCCGACGGTCGGTGTCGCCGCGGCAATCGCCGCTCTCGCGATCTGGGCCGCGCCGCCCGGTGCCCGGGCCGCGGCCTTCGAGACGCTGCAAGTCGGCCAGGGCGTGCCGGACGGGGAGATCGACTTTGGCCCGTCAAGAGTGATCCTTCCGCCGCCGGCATCCGAGTGGCAGGTCATCGCGACCAAGGCCAGCCATTCGATCGCGCCGAGCGGAGACCGCATCTACGTCATCCCGCTTCGCAATGTCGTCCTGGTGCGGGCGCAAGAGGGCAAGTGGTCCGGTCTGATCGAGGTCGGCGGCCTGGGCGAGTCCCTGGCCTGGGCGCCGTGGATGGCGGCGCCGTGCACGGCGTCCAGGCGGATGATCTACGCGGAGGGCATGAACGCGGACAAGTACAAGCCGAACTGCGTGATGGTCACGTCCTCGTTCCCGATGAAGGAGGTCGGCGCCTCGCCAGGCGTGTTCGAGGACGCCATGGAGTGGCTGAAGGAACATGGCATCGCGTCCCCCGAGTTCGTCCATCTCGGCCGCCTTGCCCGGTTTTCAGATGGGAACTACAACCACCTGCATGCCTATCTGTCGGCAGACGTGCACCCCGCGGACTCGGCACCACGGATGATGCGCTTCCTGTCCTGGATGAAGGACGCCGCCAGGCTGGGCGACGACGGCCGCGGGCCGGTGGTGACACTGGGGCCGCTGGCCCCGCTTCCCGAACGCTGAGTCGGCGCCAACTTATTGCTTTTGGCTTCCCCCGTCTGTGGGGGTCATGCCGCGCCCTTCTCGCGGGACAATGAAGCCCCGGGCCCGTGCCCGGCCCGCGTCTATGAACCTGGTGGACTTCTCTGACACGCAGTTTCTTGTGCCCTGCAAGCGGTGCGCCGAACTGCTGCAGGACGGGGACCGCTTTTGCCGCTTCTGCGGCGAGTTGCAATGGGATGGCGCGGCCCTGGTGGAGAACGGGCCGGGCGGCCAGCGCGACCGCAAGTCGCTCACCCTGATCGCCGGCGGTGCCGGCAGTGCCGGCGTCGTGGCCGATGCGCCGCACCGGCATTGGCTGGTGCCCACCGCCTGGCGCATGCGCAAGCCGCCCGCGGGTGCGGCGGACGTCCCGCCCGGCTGGTCGCGCAGCGCACGCGGTGCCAGCCCGATGTTGCTGGGCATCGCCACCGCGCTGCTGGTGATCTTCGGCGGCGTGCTGGCACACGACCTGTGGGTCGAGCGCCGCAACGAGGGCGAGCGGCTGGGCCAGTTCAACGCCAAGCTCGACGAGATGCAGCGCCACCTGGACGAAGGCGCGGCGGCGCAACAGGCGCCGGCGCAGCCGCCTGGGGGCGCGGTCGAGGCGCCGTCGCCGTCACTGCCCCCGACCGCGCAGGCGCCAGCGCAGGCCGCGCCGCTGCTTCCGCCGGAACCGGCGGCGCCGCAGGCGCAGGCTCCTGCGCCACCCGAACCCGTTGCCCCCGCCGCGTCCAGGGCCGAAGCCCCGCCGCCCGTTGCCCCGCCGCAGCCCGAGGTCAGGATCGCGGCCGAAGCCACGGCGCCGCCGCCGCCGCCCGCCGCCGCCGCCGCCACGCCCGTGGTGGATCCGCCAGCGGCACCCGCACCCGCACCCGCACCCGCACCCGCACCCGCAGCGGCAGCGGCAGCGGCAGCGGCGCCGCCCGAGCCCGCGAACCTGCCCCCCGGCTGCAGCCCGGCCCTGATGGCCATGGCGCTGTGCGGCCGGCCCTGAACGACGACCCGCTGAAGGAGCGAGCATGCCGATCCGATCCATCCTCGCCGGCCTCGGCCTGGCACTCCTGGTCCCGCTTGCCGCCCATGCCGAGCCGGCGCAGTACAAGATCGTCACCGCGTCCAGGACCGGCACGTACATCCAGATCGGCCGCGACCTGGCCAAATGGGTGGCACCGCCGGCCGACATCTCGCTGGAGGTGCTCGAATCCAAGGGCTCGGCCGAGAACGTCCGGCGCATGCGCTTCGAGCCCGGCGTGAAGCTGGCGCTGGTGCAGTCGGACGTGTTCCAAGCCTACCTGGACGAGGCCAAGGCCGGCAACCGCGAGGCCGGCAACCTCATCCGGCCGCTGCGCCTGATCATGCCGCTGTACGACGAGGAGATCTATTTCGTGGTGCGCGCCGATTCACCGCTCAACGCCATCCACGAGATCAAGGACAAGAAGATCGGCGTCGGGCCGATCGGCAGCGGCACGGCGCTCACCTCGCGCACCCTCTACCAGCTGATGTTCCAGCAGCCGATGCCCGAAGGCAGCGCCCAGTACCTCAGCAACGAGGATGCGCTGGCGCGCCTGACGGTCGACAAGAGCATCGACGTGGCGATCATCGTGGCCGGCCAGCCCGCCAAGCTGTTCGCCGACATGCAGCCGGAGGCGCGCAAGTTCATCAAGCTGCTGCGGCTGGATGACGCCGTGCCGGAGGCCGCCCGCGCCCACAAGACCTACTTCCCGGCGACCATCCGGGCCGCCAGCTATTCGAACTGGCTGACGAGCGACGTGCCGACCTGGACCGTCAAGGCGTACCTGGTCACCTACGACTACGGCCTGCAGTCCACCGTGGGCTACCTGAACCGCTTCGCCGACTCGCTGTGCGCCAACTTCGGGCAGCTGCAGGCCAACGGGCATCCCAAGTGGAAGCAGGTCAAGCTGGAGCTGCCGGCGCTGGGGCAGGGCTGGCGCTACTACCCGCCGGTGGAAAAGCGCCTGCGCAGCTGCATGACGGCGCAGGCGCAACCGGCCAGCCTGCCGGGCGTGCCGCTCGCGCCGCAGGGCCCCTGCACCGAGCAGGAGCTGGTGCTGGGCATCTGCCGGCGCTGAGTCAGGCGCATCAAGGCGCGCGCAGGTGCGGGTTGGTGGCGAACAGCTCCGCCGCCCAATCCACGAAGGCCCGCACCTTCGGGCTCAGGTGACGGTTGGGCGGATACACCACGTAGATCGGCAGCGGGTCGCGCGACCAGTCGGGCAGCACCTGCAACAGCTCGCCGCTTTCCAGGTGCGGCGCCGCCTGGAAGGTCACGCATTGCGAGATGCCGAAGCCTTCCAGCACCGCCCGGAAATGCGCGTTGGCCTCGTTCACCGCCACGCGGTAGGGCACCATCACCTCCCGGTCGTCCTCGCCCTTCTTGAACTGCAGCGCATGCATGCCGCGCGAGCGCTGCGAGAAGAAGGCCACCACGTGGTGGCGCTTTTCCAGGTCGTCCGGATGCACCGGCATGCCGTAGCGCTTGATGTACGCCGGCGAGGCCACGGTGACGAAGGGCAGCAGCCCGATGCGCCGCGCCACCAGCGACTGGTCGCGCAGCTGGCCGACGCGGATCACGCAGTCGACGTTCTCGCTGATCAGGTCCACCGGCCGGTCGGTCACGCCCAGGTCGACCTGGATCTCCGGGTACTGGTCGCAGAACTCCTTCAGGCGCGGCAGGATGAGCAGTTGCGCCGTCGACGAGCCGACGTCGATGCGCAGCTGGCCCTTCGGGCTGGCCTGGGCATTGGTCATGCTGGCTTCCAGCTCGTCGAACTCGCCCAGCAGCCGCGCCGCCCGCTCGTAGTAGGCAGCGCCGTCGGCCGTCACGCTCACGCGCCGGGTGGTGCGGTTGAGCAGCTTGGACTGCACCCGCTCCTCCAGCGCCTGGATCTGCTTGGTGACGGTGCCCTTGGGCAGGCGCAGCGACTCCGCCGCGCGCGTGAAATTGCCGGATTCGACAACGCGCACGAAGGTGCGCATGGCGAGGATGGGATCCATGCTTCTCGTTCTCCTCATGGCCCGGCTGGCCGCCGGGGGAGCGGATTCTCACACGCAAGATTCACGCGATTGTTCGCCACAAGGAAACAGAGTGGCGTGCGGCGCGGGACTTCCCGTATCGCCGGCGGGGACTAATATCCAGACCATCGCGCCCCGTGGCGTGCCCACCGCAAGAGCCGTCAGACCATGTCGCCCCGAACCTCCACCGCCGCCGAGCCTGTCGCCACCGCCGAAACCGGCGCGGGCATGGCCTCGGCCGAGCGCGAGCTGCCGGTCGAGCTGGCCGGCCGAGACCCGGTGCGGGTGCGCCTGTACGGCCAGCGTCAGGCGGCCGGCGGGCCGCTGGTGCTGCACTTCCACGGCGGCACCTTCGCCTGCGGCGAGCTGGACGACGGCCGCATGGTGGCCCGGCTGCTGGCCGGCAGCGGCGCGGTGGTGGCTTCGCTGGCCTATCCGCAGAAGCCGTTCCCCGAGCCGATCGAGGTCGGCTACGGCGTGCTCGAGTGGCTGTACAAGCAGCGCGTGAAGCTCGCCGGAAAGGCCGCGCGGATCTACCTGGCCGGCGAGGAAGCCGGCGGCAACCTGGCGGCGGCCGTCGCCATGATCGCGCGTGACCGCGACCATCCGCCGCTGGCCGGCCAGCTGCTGCTGTCGCCCATGCTCGACCCGTGCACCGGCTCGGCCTCGCTGCGCGACGCGCGGGCGCAGGACAACTCGCCATGCAAGTGGGCCGCCGGCTGGGCCAAGTACCTCGGCCGCCTGTCCGACTCGATGCACCCGTACGCGGTGCCCGGCACGTCGCTGCGCCTGGGCCGGCTGGCGCCGACGCTGGTGGTGGTCGGCCAGGACGATGCCCTGCGCGACGAAGGCCTGGCCTATGCCCGCCGGCTGCGCGACGCCGGCAACGCGGTGACCGAGATCGTGCTGCCCAGCACGGCGGGCTGGGAGGACTCCCTGGCGCAGGGCGCCACCGGCGAGTGTCCGTGCGAGACGATGGTCAAACGGCACTTCGACGAGTTCCTCAGCGCCGCGCCGCCCCCCGCCGACTGACGACCTGGCCGCGCGCCGCGGCCCGCCTTCTTCTCCCGTTTTTCGTTCCGCCTCCCGGTGCGTGACCCGCGCCGGCGTGGCTCGCTGCATCCCTTATCGGACCCCACAAGGAGCCTCGACATGACCCGGCAACAGCTTTCCTTCTCCGCCCGCAAGGGCCTGTGGCCCACGCTCACCGCCCTGACGGCGCTGGCGGCGCTCACCGCCGCCGTGCTCGGGCTGGACGCCCGCAAGGCCGAGGCCAGCCATGCGCCGGCGGCGCCGCCGGCGGTGCCCGTGTCGGTGGCGGCCGTGCAGGCCGAATCGGTGCGCACCTGGGACGAATTCTCCGGCCGCCTCGAAGCCGTGCAGCGCGTGGAGGTGCGCCCGCGCGTCGGCGGCGCCGTGCTGACGGCGCACTTCCAGGAAGGCGCCTTGGTGCGCCAGGGCGACCTGCTGGTCACCATCGACCCGGCCCCGTACGCCGCCGAGGTGGAGCGGGCCGAGGCCCAGGTCGCCGCCGCCCGCGCCCGGCTGAGCTACAGCCGCAGCGAGCAGGCCCGCGCCAGCCGCCTGTGGGACGAACGCGCCATCGCCCAGCGCGACCTCGACGAGCGCAGCAATGCGCAGCGCGAGGCCGAGGCCAACCTGCGCGCCGCCCAGGCCGCGCTTAACAGCGCGCGGCTGAACCTGGACTACACGCAGGTGAGGGCGCCGGTCGCCGGTCGCATCGGCCGGCTGGAGGTGACCGTCGGCAACCTGGTCGGCGCGGGCGCCGCGGCGCCGGTGCTCACCACGCTGGTCTCGGTCAGCCCGATCTACGCCAGCTTCGACGTCGACGAGCAGGCCATCGGCAAGGCGCTGAAGGCCTTGCCCAGGAGTGCCGATCCGCGCGGCGCCATCGGCCAGATCCCGGTGCAGATGGGCACCGTGGCCAGCGACGGCACGCCGTTCGAGGGCCGCCTGCAGCTGATCGACAACCAGGTCGACGCCAGGAGCGGAACGGTGCGCGTGCGTGCCGCCTTCGACAACCCGGGCGGCGTGCTGATCCCGGGCCAGTTCGCCCGCATCCGCATGGGCCAGCCGGCCGACAGCCAACTGCTGCTGGTGAACGAGCGCGCCATCGGCACCGACCAGGACAAGAAGTACGTGCTGGTCGTCAACGGCGAGGACAAGACCGAGTACCGCGAAGTGAAGCTCGGCGCCCCGGTGCGCGGGCTGCGCGCGGTGCAAAGCGGGCTGGCCTCGGGCGAGCGTGTGATCGTCAACGGCCTGCAGCACGTGCGGCCCGGCGTGCAGGTGGCGCCCACCGCGGTGCCGATGGACGCGCCGGTGGCGCGGGCCGCCGCCGAACCGGCGCGCGTCGCGAGCAGCAACTGACGCCGGCGCGGCGAAGCCAGGCCGCGCACTCCTTTCTTCTCATTCTTTGATCAATCCGTGCCGGCGCCCTGCGCGCCGGTGGGAGGGCATTCCCATGAACCTGTCGAAGTTCTTCATCGACCGGCCGATCTTTGCCGGCGTGCTGTCGCTGCTGATCTTCCTGGCCGGCCTGATCGCGCTGCGCGGCCTGCCGATCTCCGAGTACCCGGAGGTGGCGCCGCCCTCGGTGGTGGTGCGCGCCCAGTACCCGGGCGCCAACCCGAAGGTGATCGCCGAGACGGTGGCGGCGCCGCTGGAGGAATCGATCAACGGCGTCGAGGGCATGCTCTACATGGGCAGCCAGGCCACCACCGACGGTGTGATGACGCTGACCGTGACCTTCAAGCTCGGCACCGACCCCGACAAGGCGCAGCAGATGGTGCAGAACCGCGTCTCGCAGGCCGAGCCGCGGCTGCCCGAGGAGGTGCGGCGGCTGGGCATCACCACCGTCAAGAGCGCGCCCAACATCACGATGGTGGTGCACCTGGTCTCGCCCAACGGCCGCTACGACATCGACTACCTGCGCAACTACGCGGTGCTCAACGTGAAGGACCGGCTGGCGCGCATCGACGGCGTCGGCCAGGTGCAGGCCTGGGGCGGCGGCGAGTACGCCATGCGCGTGTGGCTCGACCCGCAGAAGGTGGCGCAGCGCGGGCTGTCGGCCACCGACGTGGTGTCCGCGATTCGCAGCCAGAACATCCAGGCCGCCGCCGGCGTGGTGGGCGCGTCGCCGGGGCTGCCGGGCGTGGACACGCAGTTGTCCATCAACGCACAGGGCCGGCTGTCGAGCGAGGAGGAGTTCGGCGACATCATCGTCAAGATCGGCGCCGACGGCGCGGTGACGCGGCTGCGCGACCTCGGCCGCATCGAGCTGGGCGCGTCCGAGTACGCCCTGCGCTCGCTGCTGGACAACAAGGCGGCGGTGGGCATCGGCGTGTTCCAGGCGCCGGGCTCCAACTCGCTGCAGATCTCGGCCGACGTGCGCAGCGCGATGAAGGCGCTGGCGCAGTTCATGCCCGAGGGGCTGGAATACCGCATCGCCTACGACCCGACGCAGTTCGTGCGCGCCTCCATCGACTCGGTGATCCACACGCTGCTGGAGGCCATCGCGCTGGTGGTGCTGGTGGTGATCCTGTTCCTTCAGACCTGGCGCGCGTCGATCATCCCGCTGCTGGCGGTGCCGGTGTCGGTCATCGGCACCTTTGCCGTGCTGCACCTGCTGGGCTT
>Ga0160454_100537_pt1 | contig 10919 bp, 6 predicted proteins | sample HID1971M_E6MG_FD_108218 | JGI IMG/M metagenome (GOLD analysis project Ga0160454, IMG submission 108218) | Enriched millipede-associated microbial communities from UW Madison campus, WI, USA - HID1971M_E6 MG | ecosystem: Host-associated > Arthropoda: Insects > Digestive system > Unclassified ... | reverse complement strand
GGGTGCTTCGACCTCCCGGATGGCCGCAGCGCAGGCGTTGGGCAAGGGTGGGCCGGTCTGGAAAACGGGGGCGGTGGGTGGGTTGGGGGGGAGCGGATGGCTGACGGATGACGAAGGCGAGCCTGTCGGAGCCGTGGCACCACAGGCGACGACGAGTATCGCGATGACGCAGGCGACGCAAGTGGCGAGTCCGGTGCGTTTCATGGCGCGTCCTGGTTGATTGGTCTGGATGCGTGCAGGGTCAGCGAACCGGATAGACCGGGTCCGCCGCTGGCGTGTCGCATCCGAGGAAGTTGCGCATCAGCGCAGCGAGGCTGGGGTCGGCCCGCACCTTGTCAGCCAGACGATCTCGTGTGACCAGCGCATTGGGCATGGATGCGTTCGTCGCAAGCGAGGCGCCTCCGCCGCACACATGTGCTTGCGCCGGTTCAGGTGTCAGCACCTTTCGATCCCAGTCAAACCCGTCGCCCAATGCGGTGTGGCAAGTTCGGCACGAGGACCCGACAACTTCCCTGTAGAAGCGGGCCGCACCAGGGCGCGTGCGTTCGGCTTCCTGCCAGTCGGGCGGCACGAAGTTGTGGTCGAGCGTGGCGCTGCCTGACGCATACCAGCCTTCAACGAGCCGGCGAGTGGGCGTGTTGGCTTCCTCGGTGGCGACGACAAGGTCGTTCAGGCGGCGGAGATCCTGCGCCTGTATCGGCTCGGTCATTGACATCGCGGACCCGAAACTGAAATTGCCGGTGTCGAAGGGCAGAAAGCGCGAGCCCAGGTACGGCGAAGGGTTGCCCGCTTCGGGAAAGCGCCCGTTGTACGCGGAACCGCCATGGCAGGCGACGCAGGCGCCCGGAAGGTACTTCTCTCCGCGTCCATCGAGATTGATCGACGCGAGCAGGGAGCCGTCAGGGCCGAACGTGGCGAATTTGGTGAACGGGTCGTTGTTATTGACGCCAGGAGTGGACGACCACTCCATGCCCACGCAGGCCACCATGCGTTCGCCGTTCAGCGCCTTGTCCATGACGTCGTCCACCTCGCGCTGCGTTCGCCCGTCCGGTCCGGGATGATTGCAGACGAGGAACGCGATGTTCCGGGGCGACTTCTTCGATGCGCTCATCCTGCGCACCAGATTCAGGTCCATCTTGTTGATGTACGTGGCGCTCGCCTGCGGGCCGGAGGATGCGTGGGGTGGCAACTCGTGCTCGCGCTTCCATTCCTCCATCGTCATGGGTTCGATCATGTTGCCCTGCGCATCGCAGTCCTTGACCATGCCGAATGAGCGGTAGTAGCGGCATGCCGATTGGCGGGTGTCGGCGCCCTTGTAGGCGAGGAACTGCCGCTCCCCCGGCAAGCGTTCGGAGGCGCTCCCCACTTCCTGCACGATCATGCGGCCTCGAACGCTGCCGTCGAATCCGTTGGCCACCATGCGCTGTATGACCGGTCGGCTGTTTGGGATCTGGTATGAAAGGCGGATCGGGGGCGTGGCGGACGTGTAGCCGGAGGCGTCGGGCGAAGGCGGCACGTCCAATAGGGTTGTGTAGCCCTCGCACTGGATTCGCAGTCGCAACGTCGCGCGCACGGCCACGGAGGCTTCGATCATGTAGTCGCCGTAGCGGTTCACGCGACGCGAGGGCGTGATCGGCACGTCGTCGGCGGACAGCAGTTGCACCGAGGCGCTGGAAAGTTGCTGAAAGTACTCGTTCTGCGTGCCGCAGACCCCGCCGTCGGCAAATCCGATGTGGCCGAACAAGCGCAAGTTGAGCGCCTCGGTGACGACTGGCGATACCGGCTGTACGGCAGATTGGCCGCTCCCTTGCAGTGGCCCGCAGTCTTCAAGGGGCGAGCCAGGTCCGTGGCCGCATCGGATGCGATAGAGGCCGTCGGCTGCCAACTGTGGCAAGCTGACTTCGCCGCTGGCATCGGTGACGCCGGTGAAGGTGACGGCACCGCTGTCGGCACGAATGACTTGGACCGGAATGTCCGGGAGGTAGATTTCGCGCGCGCCAGCGCCGCCATCTCCGAAGGATGTGATCTGCGCGGGCTTGAAGCGCAGGCGCATGCCGCTGCCCTTGCCCATCACCGACGGCGGCTGGTGTCGGCCATACGCGCGAATCTCCGACGGGACTTCCAGCGCGTCGGATGAAACCGCGTACTGCTGCTGGACATATCCTCCCCGCCCATCGCCGACAGTCACGTAGGCAAAGTGAAGCCCTGGTCCTGATGGCAACTTCCAGACCGTCGTCGGCGCGTTGCGGTTGTCCACCGTTCCGGCAGTCACGCGCCATTCGTACTTGAGCGCGTCACCATCCGCGTCGCTGGCGGCCACGGTGAGCGTGGTTTGTTGGGGCCCGCTGTCTCGTGTGTTCTCGGAGCTGCCGCCGCTGGCGCCACCGCCTGCGCTGCTGCTGCCCCCGCCACACCCTGCCAGGAGCGCCGCAAGGGTGCATGCGCCGAGCGCGATCCGAAGACCGGGATGATCGAACCACTGCGTCAGGCCCATTGTCGAAACTCCTTGGTCTCGCGCAATGCAAAGGGCAGTACCGCGCGATAGGCACGGCGCTGCGAAGGTCAGTTGTGTTGGGGCCGGATCACGCCGGCGTGCCGCGCGTGGAGCGCGGCAATGAGAAGGATCAACCGGGGGGCGCGATGGGATCGAGGAGGACGCGCCGGACAGGGCTCATCGACTGCGTGTCGAGTTCCCTCGTCGAGATCTTCGGGCTGGCGAGTCGGGCGAACGCTGCTGAATCGGTGGCGTTTTCATGATTCCCCTCTCCGTGGAGCCGACATCGTCGAAAAAACAGTGGCGCCGGAAAATACAACAAACGGCGTAACGAGCTTTCGTCTTGCGCGACCCGGATGCTTGTGATACGCACTTTCTCAGTCCGTTCTGGGAGGTCGCCAAGCAACCCCTGCCTCACTGACATACGCCGCCCGGTGGATGTCTTGCGCGCCTGGGCTGCTTAAGCTTTGCGCCTGCCGACCCTGACCGCGCCGGCAGCTGGCCGGCACGCCGTCGGCAGCGGCGCGGAAATCACCGCCAACGCGAAGAGGTCCGCCATGACGCGATCCGCAGAACTCATCCAGTCCGGCGACCCGGCCGGCGCGCTGAAGGCCCTCACCGACGAGATTCGCGCCAAGCCTGCCGACGCGAAGCTGCGCGTGTTCATGGCGCAGCTGCTGTGCGTGCTCGGCCAGTGGGAGCGTGCGCTGAACCAGCTGACGGTGGCGGCCGAGATGGACGCGCTGGCGGTGCCGATGAAGCAGGTGTATGGCGACGCGATCCGCTGCGAGAGCCTGCGTGCCGAGGTGTTCGCCGGCAAGCGCACGCCGATGATCTTCGGCGAGCCCGATCCCTGGCTGGCGATGCTGATCGAGTCGCTGCTGCGCCAGGGCGCGGGCGAGGACGCGCTGGCCGAGGACTTGCGCACGCGCGCCTTCGACGCGGCGCCGGCCAGCCCCGGCACGCTGGACGGCCGCCCCTTCGAATGGATCGCCGACGCGGACATGCGGCTGGGCCCGGTGCTGGAGGCCTTCGTCAACGGACGCTACTACTGGGTGCCGTTCGCGCGGCTCGCGCGCATCGAGCTGGAGCCGCCGGAGGACCTGCGCGACGTCGTCTGGCTGCCGGCGCACCTGGTGTTCGAGAACGGCGGCGAGACACTCGCGCTGGTGCCCACGCGCTACGAAGGCAGCGAACGCTGCGCCGACGACGGCGCGCTGCAACTGGCACGCAAGACCGAGTGGCGCGAGCTGCGGCCCGGCGTGTGGGGCGGCTGGGGCCAGCGCATGTGGAGCAGCAGCATGGCTGGCGACGACAGCGGCGACGAAAGCGGCGAGCACCCGATGCTCGACGTGCGCCGCATCGACTTCGGCGCAGCAGCACAAGCAGCGGCAGAAGAAGGAGGAGCGGACGGTGCCTGAGCTGACCGTGCAGGAGCGCCTGCAGCCTTCGCTGCTCGACCGGCTGGTGGACCATGCGCCGGGCGAGACGCGCGAGGGCGACGAGCAGCGCGTGCTGACGCGCCAGGCGCTGCGCCAGGCGGTGCTGCGCGACCTGAGCTGGCTGTTCAACGCCACGCACCTGGGCCCGCGCGTGATCGACGAGCAGCGCCATCCGCATGCGGCGCGCTCGGTGCTGAATTACGGATTGCCTATGCTGTCCGGCCAGTTCACCTCCTCGGTGCAGCGTGCCAGCATGCAGCAGGCTCTCAAGAGCGCGATCACGCAGTTCGAGCCGCGCATCCTGCCCCGCACCCTTGAAGTGGAACTCGTCATGGAAGGCTCGGCACTCGAATCGCACAACCGCATCGGCCTGACCATCCGCGGCATGCTGTGGGCGCAGCCGGTGCCGCTGGAGTTCCTCATGCGCAGCCGCATCGACCTGGAAGAAGGCCGCATCGAGATCGAGGACGGACGCTGACCGCGTCACCACCGCGCGCCGGAGCACATCACCCATGGACCCACGGCTGCTGAGCCTCTACGAGCAGGAGCTTCGCTACTTCCGCGAAAGCGGCGCCGAGTTCGCGCAGGCCTTCCCGAAGATCGCGCACCGGTTGGGCATGGAAGGCCAGGAGGTGGCCGATCCGTACGTGGAACGCCTGATCGAGGCCACCGCCTTCCTGTCGGCGCGCGTCGGGCTGAAGCTGGATGCGGAATACCCGCGCTTCACCGGCCACCTCCTGGACATCGTCTACCCCAACTTCCTGGCGCCCACGCCGTCGATGGTGGTGGTGAATCTGGAGGTCGATGCCGACGATGCCGGCCTGGCCGGCGGCCCGGTGGTGCCGCGCGGCAGCGGCCTGCGCGCGCGCCACGCGGCCGGGCAGAACACGCATTGCGAATTCCGCACCAGCCATGCGGTGCGGCTGTGGCCGCTGCAGGTGCGCCGCGCGCAGTACTTCAGCTATGCGCCGGACCTGCCGCTGGCGCAGCACCCGGCCGGGCGCGACATCCGCGGCGGCCTGCGCATCGCGCTACATGCGGGCGGCGGGCTGCAGTTGCGCCAACTGCCGCTGGACGAGCTGGTGTTCCACCTCGGTGGCGCCGACGACGTGGCGTGGCAGCTGCATGCCTGCCTGCTCGGCAAGCCGCTGGGCGTGCTGGTGCAGCCGCTGTCGGCCAGCGGCCAGCCGACGGCGGCAGGCGCGGGCGCCATCCGCCACCTGCCGGCCGAATGCGTGCAGCCGGTGGGCTTCGAGGACGACGAGGCGCTGCTGCCGGTGACGGCGACCGGCTTCTCCGGACATCGGCTGGTACAGGAATACTTCGCCTTCGCGCAGCGCTTCCAGTTCGTGCGCCTGGGCGGGCTGGCGCCGGTGCTCGCGCAGATGGCGTGCAGCGACGTGGAGATCGTCGTGCTGTTCTCGCGCGGCGAGGCGGCGCTGGAAAAGCTCGTCGGCGCCGACAACCTGCGGCTGCATTGCGTGCCGGCCATCAACCTGTTCGGCAAGCGGCTCGACCGCGTGGCCGTGAACGAGGGCGTGAGCCAGTTCCACCTGCTGGCCGACCGCACCCGGCCGCAGGACTTCGAGGTACACAGCGTGCAGTCGGTGGTGGGACACGGCAGCCCCGGCGATGGTGATGCGGCCGAGACCCGCTTCCTGCCCTTCTACGCCGCCTTCCACGGCGCGCGCACCGGCCACGCGGCCTACTTCACCACCACGCGCGAGCCGCGCCTGCATTCGCAGCGCGCGCGCAGCGAGGGGCACCGCAGCAGCCACATCGGCTCCGAGCTGTACATGCAGATCGTGGATGCGCAGCAGGCGCCCTATGCCGCGACGCTGCGTCAGCTGGCCGTGGGCGCGATGGTGACCAACCGCGACCTGCCGCTGCTCATGCCGCTGGGCCAGGGCAACGACTTCGACTGCATGGATTCGCAGCCGGTGCAGCGCGTGCGCGTGCTGCGCGGGCCGTCGCGGCCGGTGTCGCCCGTGGTCAGCCAGGGGCTGGGCTGGCGCGTGCTGGATCACCTCGCGCTGAACTACCTGTCGCTGGCCGACAGCGGCCCGCAGCAGGGCGCCGCCGCGCTGCGCGAGATGCTGATGCTCTATGCCACGCACGGCGACGAGGCCAGCCAGGCGCAGGTGCGCGGCCTGCTGTCGGTGAAATCGAAGCCCGTGGTGCGGCGCCTGCCGCTGCCCGGGCCGATCGCCTTCGGCCGCGGGCTGGAGGTGGCGCTGGAGGTGGATGCGAACGCCTTTCGCGGGCACAGCGCCTTTTTGTTCGGCGCGGTGCTGGCGCGCTTCCTGGCGCGCCATGTGGAGATCAACCATTTCGTCGAGACCGCGCTGGTGCTGGCCGGCCGCGGCGAAGTCATGCGCTGGAGGCCGCTGTGCGGAACCCGTCCGATCCTGTAGCGGCGCATGAGGCGCACGACACGGCGCAGGCGGCCGACGACGCGCCGCGTGCCCGCGTCGGCGCCTGGCTGCACGCGCGCGTCGCGACGCCCTGGGACTACGACTACTTCGCCGTGCTGCGCCGGCTGGAGGCACTGGCGGCGCCGGCGCCGCGCTGGGGCCATGCGCTGCTGCCGGGCGCGGAGCCGCTGCGCGTCGGGCAGGAGCCTTCGCTGTCCTTCGCACCGTCCAGCCTGAGCCGCTTCGAGCCGGGCGCGGCGCAGGCGCCGCGGCTGCGCCAGCTGTTCTTCGGCTACATCGGGCCGAACGGCCCGCTGCCGGTGCACCTGAGCGACTTCATCCGCGAGCGCACGTTCAACCACGGCGATGCCACCTGGCTGGCTTTTCTCGACACCTTCGCGCACCGCTTCTCGCTGTACTTCTACCGGGCCTGGGCGCAGGCGCGCCCGGCGGTGGGCATGGATCGGCCGCAGGAAGACGGCTTCCGGCGCCGGCTGGGCGCACTGGTCGGCCTGGGCACCGACGCACGCGCCGGACGCGACGAGCTGCCCGACGACGCGCGGCTGCACTTCAGCGGCTGGCTGGCGCGGCGCGTGCACGACGCCGAAGGCGTGGAGCGGGTGCTGGGCGCGTACTTCGACGTGCCGGTGCGGCTGGAGCGCTGGGTCGGGCACTGGATGCGCCTGCCGACCGAGGAGCTGACCCGGCTGGGCCGCGGCGGGGCCGCCAGCAGGCTGGGCGGCGGCGCGCTGCTGGGCCGCCGCGCGTGGGACCGCCAGCACCGCGTGCGGCTGCACCTGGGCCCCCTGTCGCTGGCCACGTACCGGCGCTTCCTGCCGCCGGGCGAGGCGCGCTGCGAACTGCAGCGCTGGATGCAGCAGCTGCTGGGCGACGAACTGTTCTGGGACGCGCAGCTGGTGTTGCGCAAGGAGGAGGTGCCCGCCATCCGCCTGGGCGCGCAACGCGGCAACGCGCCGCGCCTGGGCTGGGTGTCGTGGCTCGGCGCGCGAACGCGCGCGCGCGATGCGGCCGACGTGCGCATCGACGGCGACACGCGCTACGCCGCGGCCGCCACGCAGTGAGGAGACAAAGACCATGTCCGAGATCAGCCGCACCGCCCTGTTCGGGAAATTGAATCCGCTGGCCTACAAGGCCATCGAAGGCGCCACCGTCTTCTGCAAGATGCGCGGCAATCCGTACGTGGAGCTGGAGCACTGGTTCGCCCAGCTGCTGCAGCTGCCCGACTCCGACCTGGCCCGGGTGATCCAGCACTACGGGCTGGACGTGTCGGTGCTGGCGAAGGACATGACGGCCGCGCTGGACCGGCTGCCGCGCGGCGCCACCGCCATCAGCGACTTCTCGCCGCACATCGAGAACGCCGTCGAGCGCGGCTGGACCTACGCCACGCTGCAGTTCGGCGAGGCGCAGGTGCGCACCGGCTACCTGCTGGTGGGCATGCTCAAGACACCCAGCCTGCGCAACCCGCTGCTGGGGCTGTCGAAGCAGTTCGACAAGGTCAAGGTGGAAGACCTGGCCGACCACTTCGCGGCCATTTGCGACGCCTCGCCCGAATCGAAGATGCGCGCGCAGGACGGCACCGGCATGGGCTCGGGCGCGCCCGGCGAGGACAGCGGCGCGATCGCGCCGGCGGCCATGGGCAAGGGCGACGCGCTGAAGAAATTTGCTGTCGATCTCACGCAGAAGGCGAAGAAGGGGGAGATGGATCCGGTGACCGGGCGGGACGAGGAAATCCGCCAGATCGTCGACATCCTGATGCGCAGGCGCCAGAACAACCCGCTGCTCACGGGCGAGGCGGGCGTCGGCAAGACGGCGGTGGTGGAGGGCTTCGCCCAGCGGCTGGCGCGCGGCGACGTGCCACCGCAGCTCAAGGAGGTGAGGCTGCTGACGCTGGACATCGGCCTGTTGCAGGCGGGCGCGAGCATGAAGGGCGAGTTCGAGCAGCGGCTGCGCCAGGTGATCGACGAGGTGCAGGCCTCGCCCACGCCGATCATCCTGTTCATCGACGAGGTCCACACGCTGGTGGGCGCCGGCGGCGCGGCCGGCACCGGCGACGCGGCCAACCTGCTCAAGCCGGCACTGGCGCGCGGCAACCTGCGCACCATCGGCGCCACCACCTGGGCCGAATACAAGAAGTACATCGAGAAGGATCCGGCGCTCACGCGCCGCTTCCAGGTGGTGCAGGTGCCGGAGCCTGACGAGGTGAAAGCCATCCTCATGCTGCGCGGCGTGGCCAGCGTGCTGGAGAAGCACCACCGGGTGCAGCTGCTGGACGAGGCGATCGAGGCGGCGGTGAAGCTCAGCCACCGCTACATCCCGGCGCGCCAGCTGCCCGACAAGGCGGTGAGCCTGCTCGACACGGCCTGCGCCCGCGTGGCCGTGAGCCAGCACGCCATGCCGGCCGAGGTGGAAGACTGCACCCGGCGCATCGAGGCGCTGACGGTGGAGGGCGAGATCATCGGCCGTGAAGCCGCCATCGGCATCGACGTGGGCAAGCGCCAGGCGCAGGCGCAGCAGCTGCTGGCCGAGGCGCAGGCCGAGCTGGCGACGCTGCAGGCGCGCTGGGACGAGGAGAAGGCGCTGGTCAACCAGTTGCTGGCGCTGCGGGCGAAGCTGCGGGATGGCAACCGTCCGGTGGACAACACCGAACAGGGCGCGCCCCCATCGGACGTGGCGGTGGTCGCCGCCGGCGGGCCCCCAGCCCAGCCCGCCTCCAGCGGGGGAGGGAGCGAAGAGCGGGCCGCGCTCCTGGCCGAGCTGCACGCACTGCAGGCGAAGATCAGCGCGGTGCAGGGCGAGTCGCCGCTGATCCTGCCGTCGGTCGACGCGCAAGCGGTGTCGTCGGTGGTGGCGGACTGGACCGGCATCCCGGTCGGGCGCATGCAGCGCAACGAGATCGAGACGGTGCTCAACCTGCCCCGGCTGCTGGGCGCGCGCGTGATCGGCCAGGACCATGCGATGGAGATGATCGCCAAGCGCATCCAGACCTCGCGCGCCGGGCTGGACAACCCGCAAAAGCCGATCGGCGTGTTCATGCTGGCCGGCACCTCCGGCGTCGGCAAGACCGAGACCGCCATCGCGTTGGCCGAGGCGCTGTACGGCGGCGAGCAGAACATGATCGTCATCAACATGAGCGAGTACCAGGAGGCGCACACCGTCTCCTCGCTCAAGGGCGCGCCGCCCGGCTACGTGGGTTATGGCGAAGGCGGCGTGCTGACCGAGGCGGTGCGCCGGCGTCCCTACAGCGTGGTGCTGCTCGACGAGGTGGAGAAGGCCCACCCGGACGTGCACGAGCTGTTCTTCCAGGTCTTCGACAAGGGCTTCATGGAAGACGGCGAGGGCCGCAGCATCGACTTCAAGAACACGCTGATCCTGCTGACCACCAATGCCGGCACCGACCTGATCGCCAGCATGTGCAAGGACCCGGAGCTGATGCCCGAGCCCGAAGGCATGGCCAAGGCGCTGCGCGAGCCGCTGCTGAAGATCTTCCCGCCGGCGCTGCTGGGGCGGCTGGTGACCATCCCCTACTACCCGCTGTCCGACGAGATGCTGGGCCAGATCGTCAAGCTGCAACTGGGCCGCATCAAGAAGCGGGTGGAATCGCGCTACCAGATCCCCTTCGCGTACGGCGACGACGTGGTGAAGCTGGTCGTGAGCCGCTGCACCGAAAGCGAATCGGGCGGCCGCATGATCGACGCGATCCTCACCAACACCATGCTGCCGGACATCAGCCGCGAGTTCCTGAACCGGATGATGGAGGGCAAGCCGATCGCCGGCGTGTCGGTGTCGGCGCGCGACGGCGCCTTTGCCTACGACTTCGCCTGAACGGCGCGGCCACAGAAGCAGGAGACCGGACATGGCCGTCGGCTTCGAGTTCCAGTCGCCCACGCTCAGGGTGCTGTCCATCACCGCGAAGCAGGAGGCGCAACTGTGCGACCTGCAGGCCAGGGCCGACTGGGCGGGCCTGAAGGCGGCGGCCGACGCCATCGACGGCAACCCCAGCTACTTCGGCAAGACCACGGTGCTGTCGCGCAGCGCCATGGGCTGGTGCATCGTTCCCGACGGGACCGACGTCGAGTTCGTGATCAACCACATCCCGATCGAGTCCGGCGGCGCGACGCGCCTGGCCGGGGTGATGAAGAGCGTCGACATGACGGTGGAGCGCATCACCAACCTCTTCGTGCGCAACGGCCGCAAGGCGGTCTGCCCCTACGTTGTTCGCAGCGACGATGCGTCGCTGTTCAACCAGTTCCCGCCTTTCCTGATGAAGTGGTCGCTCAGCGGCGACAGCGATGTCATCGGCTTCCCGCAGATCACCGGCGGCGTGGCGCTGGAGAAGCTGCGCAAGCTGTTCAAGATCCTGGCGAAGAACACCGAATCGTCGGATGGGTTCCTCGGCGCCGAGAAGCAGCCCTACGTCGCGCTGATGGGCAAGATCACGACGGGTTTCAAGGCCAAGGCGACGCGCGACCCGAACTGGCCGGCGCACGAGCCCTCGCGCGAGCTGCGCAGCCTGGCGAGCCTGGTGGCGGCCTACCTGTACCGCGGTGC
>Ga0160454_100533_pt1 | contig 11148 bp, 8 predicted proteins | sample HID1971M_E6MG_FD_108218 | JGI IMG/M metagenome (GOLD analysis project Ga0160454, IMG submission 108218) | Enriched millipede-associated microbial communities from UW Madison campus, WI, USA - HID1971M_E6 MG | ecosystem: Host-associated > Arthropoda: Insects > Digestive system > Unclassified ... | reverse complement strand
CGTGCGCTACTCGCTGGAGAAGCCACTTGCATATGTGCAGAGCAACGTTGTCGGTTTCACCAACATTCTTGAAGGCTGTCGGCATCACGCAGTTCGCCACCTGGTCTACGCGAGCAGTTCAAGCGTATACGGGGGAAACACGAAGATGCCCTTCGCCGTGACCGATCGGGTGGACAACCCCGTCAGCCTTTATGCGGCCACCAAGAAGGCCAATGAATTGATGGCGCACACCTACAGCCATCTGTACGGCCTTGCCACCACGGGTCTGCGCTACTTCACGGTCTACGGCCCATGGGGGCGTCCGGACATGTCGCCGTGGTTGTTCACCAGCGCGATTGTCGAGGGTCGACCCATCAAGGTCTTCAACCACGGAAAGATGCGGCGCGACTTCACCTACATCGACGATATCGCCGAAGGAACCGTGCGAGTGCTTGATCGTGACGTCGGACAGCGCTACAAGATCTACAACATTGGCAACAACGAACCCGTCGAACTGATGGATTTCATCGGTGCCATCGAGGGGGAGCTTGGCATTGACGCGAAGAAGGAGTTCCTTCCGATGCAGCCGGGTGATGTCGTCGCCACCTTTGCGGATGTCGAAGAGCTCAAGCGAGACGTGGGCTACGAGCCCACCACGCCTCTCAGCGCCGGACTGAAGCAATGGGTCGATTGGTACAAGCGCTATGCGATGGGCGAGGCCGGCGGCGCTCAGCTTGCTGATGAGGCCGTGCAGGTCTCCTGATCTGCGCTGGAAGCCATGAAGACGAATCAGTCGTTGAGGCGAAACATCGGCCTGCTTTTCCTCGTGAAGGCTTCGGGGTTTGTGCTACCGCTGTTGACGCTCCCGTACCTTGCGCGCGTCCTCGGTCCGCAGGAACTTGGCGTGGTCGTGGTGGCGCAGTCGATGGCTCTGTTGCTCGCTGTCGTCATCGAGTACGGTTTCTCGCTTTCTGCAACCCGGGACGTCTCGCGCCATCGAGATGAGCCCGGCCAAGTCGCGGAACTGGTGTGCCGCGTCCATAGCGCCAAGTTGCTGCTTTCAGTAGTCGCCCTGGCGTTGGCATTGCTGACCGCCAAGTTCGTGCCGGGGATGGGCAATGTGACTTTCGCAGTTGGTGCCTGGGCCTATGCAACTGTCATCGGCTTTTCCCCTGCGTGGTTCTTTCAAGGCATGGAGAACCTCCGGTTGATGTCGGCGATGGATATCGCAGGCAAGACCGTCTCGGTGGCGCTGATCTATCTGTGTGTTGGAAGCGATGGCGCCGAGAGCGTCCTGTTTCTGCAGTCCGCTGGGCCGGCCGTCGCCATGGTCCTCAGCATTGGGTGGATGTACCGTTCGGTGGACTTCCTTCCTCCGCGTCTTGCTCAGGCGTGGTTGGGACTCAAAGAGGGCGGCTCAATGTTCATATTTCGAGCTGCCATCAGCCTCTACACACTCGCGAACGTCTTCGTGCTCGGGTTGTTCGTCAGTCCGGTTCAAGTTGCGTTTTTCGCAAGTGCAGAGAAGCTCGTTCGCGGCGCGGCGAGCGCGATCGGACCTGTGTCGCAGGCGATCTACCCGAGAGTCGCGCGCCTGGTGATGGAGGATAGACCTGCGAGTATCCGGCTCGTCCAACGCACTCTGGTCTGGATGGGCTCCGCCACGCTCGCCGGGGCAGTATTTGCATGCGTCGTTTCACCCGAGGTCACCCGCGCCTTCTTCGGCCCGGGATACGAGCCGGTAGCCGGGATGGTGCGCGGACTCGTCTGGATCGTGCCGTTGATCGCTGTTGGAAACGTGCTCGGCATTCAATGGATGCTGGCATTGAAGATGGATCGCGAATTCAACGCCGCAGTCATCTGCGCCGGCGTCATCAACCTGATTGCTGCGGCGTGCTTGGCCAGGTCCTGGGGCGCCAATGGGATGGTGGCAGCTTCGATTCTGTCCGAGACGGTGGTTGTGGTTCTGATCCTGTATGCCCTGGTAAAGCGCCGGGCATTGCCGCTACTCCATTCTCGATTCCGCGCTGAGCCGTAGTAAATGGAATCAACGGTTGTTTATTGCGTTGCAGCGGCATGTCTAGGATACGTCCTTCTGTCGACAATCCGATTCAGACGAATTCTGTTCGCTGATCCGTTTCAGCCGAGGCTGGTGTATCGCTTTTTGGTTCTCTACGCACTGGTTTTTTCTGCGCTGTCAGCGAAGAATGCAGAAACATTCCATTTTGTGACAACGCTGGCTATTCTTTTTGCAGCGCTAACGTTTCTAATTTGCCTAGATCTCGTGGCCATTGTTGGGCCTAAGGCCACTGGTTCGACGGCAACGCTGGTTGAGTCGCCGAGAGATGCTTTTTATGCGAAAGCATTCCTCTTGCTCTACGCGATTGGGTGGGTGTGGCGCGCATATGCCCTTCAAGCAGGTCTTCTGCATGGGACGTTCCTCGCTACGCAAATAGAAACGACCGAATTTGGTAACTTGATTGGGCAATTAAATGGATTAAGCCTGCTGGCATTGATGGGGAGACTGGTCTTCGTCCGGAGCGATCGGATCACTTTAACCATGCTTGCCCTAGTCGCTGCCGAGATCGCTTGGGCTTTCATGTCAGGTTCGAAGATTGCCATTCTGTACGTAATATTCCCACTCCTGCTGGTGGCATATCGGCGAACCTGGTTGCGCTTCAGTTTCAAGCGCGCGCTTTTTGGGGCTGCTGCGGCGCTTATCTTGGTGCAGATCAGTTTTGGCGTGGTTACGGCTTATCGGGCCAGCGTCCAGCAGTCAGTTTCAAGCGGAGAGGGGCTGGCGATTTCGGCAGTGCTCAACGGAATCGCGGATGCACTTACGGGCGGAGTAGAAGGTCCGCAGGACGCCGCGGGAGACGTGGGCGGGGGGCTCTCAGATCGATTGAATTGGGCTGGATTCTTTGGAGTCTTGATCGAGAGAGATGATATCTGGGAGGAATCTTGGTGGGGCAGTTCGTACTCTCCAATATTCACGTGGTGGATCCCGAGATTCTTGTGGGCAGAAAAGCCGACTATCTCAGTTGGAGCTTGGTATGGCGAACAAGTGTTGGGTTGGAGCGGATCTCGATCTGAAGGCGCTATCACCATTTGGGGCGATGGGCTGATGAATTTTGGTTTTCCAGGTGTGCTCTTTGCTAGTGTTGCTTGGATATTGTTGATCTATTTTGTTTACGACAGAGCCGGCCGCCGAGGACGTTGGGGTTTGTTTTTCTTGTCCGCCATCTATGTTAAGTTGCTTCTCGGGCTTGAGCAGAACTTGGCGGCTCCACTTGTGGCGTTGCAACTTCAGTTGTTGCTTATATTTGTGGTTCGGCTGATATTTGATGTCTCGGCGAACTTGCTGATGCGAAGGGCGTGATATCCATGAAAATTAGCTTAATTTTGACGTGCTTCAATGAGGCTGAGAGCATCGAGGGGCTCATTTCCGATGTGCTGAGCCAATCCAGAATTCCAGACGAAATGGTCGTCGTCGATGCCGGTTCGCGTGATGAAACAGTTCAAATTCTGAAGAGCTTTGAGTCTGCGTTCTCTGAGAGGGGGGCGCTCTTGTCACTCCACGTGGTGCCCGGGGCTGGAATTGCGCATGGCCGCAATCTGGCCATTGGCCTGGCGAAATATGAAGTGATTGCAGTAACTGACGCTGGGTGCAGGTTGAATCGCGATTGGCTGGCGGAAATCACTGTTCCAATCACGCGGGGATATGCAGATTTCGTTGGTGGTTTTTTCCTGCCTGTTGCCAAGACCTATTTTCAATCGATCTTGGCCGCTTTGACCACCGCGAAACGCCCCGGCCGGAACTTCATGCCGTCCAGTAGATCGGTGGCATTTCGCAAGGCAATCTGGGAAAGAGTTGGTGGCTATCCTGAATGGCTTCCGTGGGGAGAGGACACCCGCTTCAATACGAACTGCCTTGAAGCTGGCGCGCGCTACGTGGTCGCCGCTGACGCAATCGTGCATTGGGAAGTGCGTCGTACTTGGCGGCAAGCCTTCACCCAGTTCAGGCGCTACGCCTTCGGTGATGGTTTGGCACGCCGAATCACTCCATCACTCGCCTTGACAACGCTCGCTCATGGGGCAGTCGTTGTCGCACTGATTGCAGGGCAGCCGGCGTACTTGATATTGATTCCAATTCTGGGGGCAGCCTGGGTGATGCGGAAGAAAGGGATCAAACTTCGAGATCTACCTTATGCCACCGGCCTTGCTGTGACGATTCAATTGGCGCGGTCATTCGGGTATCTCGCAGGCTTGGTATCGCGGGCTCCGAAGGCACAGGGGCAAGGATGAAGTTTTTGATCGTTACTGCGACGTTCGCTCCGCGTGGGTCCTCGGCCGCAGTCAGGCTAGTTCACTTCGCCAAGTACTTGAGCCAAATAGGCCACGAAGTACAGGTTCTGACCTATTCGGATGACATGCTTACGCTATTCTCGGCAGAGGATGTGGCGCTTAGTGCAAAGGTTCCGAGTGCTGTAAATGTCTCGCGGATCGCGGGCGGGCCGCTCCGGCGCTATGTGTTTAAGGGAAAAGCGCGCGGCGGCAGTGACGCTACTGCGACAAAGAATCGCCATAGGGGTAACCCGCTGGTCTCCCTGCTCGTTCCAGATCCCCACGTGGATTCGGTAAGAGGGTTCATTCGCGCCGGTAACTCTCTTGTTGAGCGATTCGCGCCTGACGTGGTCCTGACCCATGGTTACCCTTTTTCCATGCATTGGGTAGGCGCTGCACTTAAGCGTCGCTTCCCTACCGTGCGGTGGGTCGCCGACTACGGCGACCCATGGATTTCGACGCCCGTGTCAGAACTGCCTCGCCCGGCTTGGCGACGCTGGCTGGATCGCCGACTGGAGTCGAGGTGGCTCCGTCGTGCGGATCTCGTGACAGTGACGACTGAACCCACCAAGGCCTTGTACGAGCGGGAGTTTCCGTTCTTGCGAGGCAAGGTGGACGTGATTGCCATGGGCTACGACCCGGACGACTTGCGCGAGGTCGTCCCACTCGTGCGTCCTCCAGAACTCGAAAACAAGCTCCTGCTCGTGCACACGGGCCGCGTCTATCCGCAAGCTCGTGATCCGGCGCCGTTCGTTCGCGCGATGGAACTGCTTGCGTCGGAGTCCCCTGAACTGTTCAGCGAAATCAAGGTGGTGCTGGTCGGAGAAGGAGACGATCACGTCAAGGCACTCGTCCAAGGATCTGCGGCCGCGTCTGCGTTCGTGTTTGTGCCTTGGGTGCCAGTGGCTGAGAGCATCGCCTGGATGAAGACCGCCGACTGGTTGCTCTTGTTTGGCAACAAGGGCGGCGTGCAGGTACCAGGAAAGGCCTATCAGTACGTGGGGACGGGGCGGCCGATCTTCATGACTGCATTGACGACAGAAGATCCGACAGCGGACATTGTTCGACTGGCCGACAAGTCGAGGGTGGTCGAAAACACATCAGAACGACTGTGCGCGGAGATCAAGCGGTTGCTGATCGAGCGCGACCTGGTCGATGTGTCGACAAGCAGCGACAGAACCGACCAGAAATCTGCCTTTGCGTGGCCCAGCCTGATGGAACGGCTCACCGGCGCAGTGCGCCCACTTTTGGCGCCGTCCGCCAATTGATGGAGGGGCCCACATGAAGTTTCTGGTCATCGCAGGATTCGCAGAGTCATTGATCGGCTTTCGCGGTCCTCTGATTGCTGCACTGCAGGCACAAGGCCTGGAGGTCCACGTTGCGGCTCCGGGGCTTGTGGCGGGAGACCCCGTTCGCGAGAAGTTGGAGCGCCAGGGCCTTGTAGCGCACGACGTCCCGATGCAGCGGACGGGCATGAATCCTCTCGCGGACCTGCACACGGTATGGGCGTTGTGGCGGCTGATGCGTCGTATCCGACCGGACTACGCCATGGGCTACACGATCAAGCCGGTGATCTATGGCTCGCTGTCTGCGTGGCTGGCTCGCGTGCCCAATCGCTTCGCCTTGATTACGGGCCTCGGACACAGCTTCCAAAGTGACGGCAGTCGACCAGGTCGACTGGAGTCGCTCGTTCAGAGCCTGTACAGAGTCGCCCTGGCGCGGGTCAAGAAGGTGTTCTTTCAAAACCCGGACGATGAGGCTCTGTTTCGGGAGCGGGCCATTCTCACTCCACGGACAGGCTCGTGTGTGGTCAATGGTTCGGGCGTGGATGTATCCAGCTTCGCGGTTGCTCCATTGCCTCAGGATCGGATTCGATTCCTGCTGATCGCTCGTTTGCTGGCTGGCAAGGGCGTTCGCCTCTATGCGGAGGCCGCCCGCAGGGTTCGAGAGCGGCATCCACTCGCAGTCTTCTCGCTGGTTGGGTGGATTGACGACAACCCCGATGCGATTCGGCAAGAAGAACTCGATAGCTGGGTCAGCGCCGGGACAATCGACTACAGGGGCCGCCTGGCGGACGTGCGACCGTCGATCGAAGCCAGTTCGGTGTACGTCTTGCCTTCGTACTATCGCGAAGGCACACCGCGCACCGTGTTGGAGGCGATGGCCATGGGCCGAGCCGTGATCACGACGGATGCACCGGGCTGCCGAGAAACCGTCATTGATGGTGAAAACGGCTTTCTGGTGCCAGTGAAGTCGGTCGAGTCATTGGAGCGAGCCATGCTCGCGTTCATCGACGCGCCGGCACTCGCTGCACGTATGGGCGTTCGATCTCGCCAGATTGCCGAGGAGCGATACGACGTTCACAAGGTCAACGCGGTGATGCTGCGCGAGATGGGTATTGCATGAAGCGCAGTCTGGACGTTCTGATCGTGCTCTGCGCGATCCTTGTGCTGGCCTTGCCGCTGCTGTGTCTGACCTATCTGGTACGCCGTAGGCTCGGCGCTCCAGTGCTGTTTCGGCAGACTCGGCCCGGATTCTTGGGGCGGCCGTTCCAGATGGTCAAGTTCCGTACCATGACGGACGAGCGCAGCCATGACGGCTCCTTACTGCCCGATGCGAAGCGCCTCACGCCCTTCGGCTGCTTCCTCCGCGCCACCAGCCTTGACGAACTCCCCGAACTCTGGAACGTCCTCAAAGGCGACATGAGCCTGGTCGGCCCGCGCCCGCTGCTGATGGAGTACTTGCCGCTGTACACACCGGAGCAGGCGCGTCGCCACGAAGTGCGGCCCGGCATCACCGGCTGGGCGCAGGTCAACGGCCGCAACGCGCTCAGCTGGGAAGAGAAGTTCGCGCTCGATGTCTGGTATGTCGACAACCGGTCGATGTGGCTGGACATCAAGATCCTGTGGCTGACGGTGAAGAAGGTGCTGGTGCGCGAAGGCATCAGTGCTGCAGGCGAGGCGACCATGTCCAAGTTCACCGGGAGCGCCCGCGGATGAACGATCAGGAGCAGGGCAGCGTTGCGAGACGCCGCCTGGCCTTGCTCGGCGCGAGCGGGCACGGCAAGGTTGTTGCCGACTCTGCCCTGGCCGCGGGATGGGGTGCGGTGTCCTTCTTTGACGACGCGTGGCCGCGTCGGGACGCCAACGGTGCATGGCCCATCGTTGGCGGAACGGCGCAGCTCGCCGCGCGCCTGAGCGAGTTCGATGGCGTGGTCGTGGCCATCGGCAACGCCGCGATTCGGGTGCAGAAGCAGCTGGAGTTGGCGCGTGCGGGTGCTGCTATCGCGACCGTGATCCATCCGCGAGCCTGGGTCAGCCCGCATGCGACGTTGGGCGCGGGCACGGTGGTGATGGCCGGTGCGGTCATCAATGCGGATGCAGTGATCGGCCAGGCCTGCATCATCAACACCACGGCGTCGGTCGATCACGACTGCCGTTTGGCCGATGGCGTTCACATCAGCCCGGGCGCACACCTTTCGGGCGATGTCCATGTAGGCGAATGCAGTTGGGTCGGCGTCGGCTCGTCGGTGCGCCAGGGCATCCGGATCGGCGCTGGCGTGATGGTGGGCGCCGGCTCCGTCGTGGTGAAGAACATTGCCGACCACCTCACGGTCGTGGGCTGCCCGGCCGCGCCACTGGCGGACAAGTAAGACGAATTTTGAGCGCGCTTCGCTGCGCGGCTGACGACAACTCTTCTTCAAAGAATCAATTCCAATGCTCAACACTCCGTTCTCCCCCTGGCCCAGCTTCACCCAGGAAGAAGCCGCCGCCGTCCAGCAGGTCCTGCTGTCCAACAAGGTCAACTACTGGACCGGTACCGAGTGCCGCGAGTTCGAAAAGGAATTTGCCGCCTGGAGCGAGACTGCCCACGCCATCGCGTTGTCCAACGGCACGCTGGCGCTGGATGTCGCGCTCAAGGCGCTGGACATCGGCCCGGGCGACGAGGTGATCGTCACGCCGCGCACGTTTATCGCGAGCATCTCCTGCGTGGTGAATGCCGGCGCCGTGCCGGTATTCGCGGATGTGGAAGAAGACAGCGGCAACCTCTCGGCCGACACCATCGCGCGGGTGCTCACGCCACGCACCAAGGCGGTGATCTGCGTGCACCTGGCCGGCTGGCCGTGCGACATGGATCCGATCATGGTGCTGGCCGGGCAGCACGGCTTCAAGGTCATCGAAGACTGCGCGCAGGCGCACGGCGCGCGCTACAAGGGCCGCCGCGTCGGCAGCATCGGCCACATCGGCGCCTGGAGCTTCTGCCAGGACAAGATCATGACCACCGGCGGCGAGGGCGGCATGGTCACCACCAACGACCGCGCGCTGTGGTCCGCCATGTGGTCGTTCAAGGACCACGGCAAGAGCTGGGAAGCGGTGTACGAGCGCCAGCACCCGCCGGGCTTTCGCTGGCTGCACGAGACGTTCGGCACCAACTGGCGGATGCTGGAGATGCAGGCGGCCATCGGCCGCATCCAGCTGCGCAAGATGTCGGACTGGACGGCCATGCGCGTGCGCAACGCGCAGGCGATTCTCGAAGCCTGCCGCTCGCACGCCGCCCTGCGCGTGCCGGAACTCGACCCCGCTGTGGGGTCGCACGCGCAGTACAAGTGCTACGTGTATGTCCGGCCCGAGCAATTGGCCGATGGCTGGAGCCGCGATCGCATCGTCGAAGCCATCACCGCAGCGGGCGTACCCTGCTACCAGGGCTCGTGTTCCGAGGTCTACCTCGAAAAGGCGTTCGACGAGACCGGCTGGCGGCCGGCCGAGCGCCTGCCCGTGGCGCGCCGCCTGGGCGAAGAGAGCCTGATGTTTCTCGTACATCCAACACTTTCCGCCGCCGAAGTGGAAAAAACATGTGACACAGTTCACAAAGTGTTGAAACTCGCCGCGCGCTAAAACAGACGTTCGTATCGTTTGTTAAATAATCCTTCCCACTGCCTCTGAGCCGTCGCGCCGGGAGGACCAACCACAACAACATGCTCTCGCCAGGAGGGCGATTGCTGGGCATTGCATGAACGCGCGAGCGGCACGAGAAAAATTCACCTGTTGGGCTTTCTGGGTCGCCGTTGTCCTGGCCGGCGTGCTGGCATTGGTGCCCACGATTCCGGACGCGGTACCCACCACCGGCTGGGACAAAAGCAACCACCTGTGCGTGTTCGCCGTCCTGGGCCTGCTGGGGCGCGCGGCGTATCCGCGCCGCTTCGCGGCGGTGCTGGCCGGTCTGCTGATCTACGGCGGCCTGATCGAAATCGCGCAGTCGTTCACGCCCGCGCGCCAGGCGGAGTGGGCCGACCTGCTGGCCGATGGGCTGGGTCTCGGTGTGGCCTGGCTGTGCGGCCAGGGGCTGAACCTCGATCCCTTCCAGCGCTCGGTCGATCCGGTTCTTGGCATGCCGCGCGCCGTCAAGCGCGTGGTGGCGCTGGGCGTGGATGCGTTCCTGTGCGTGCTGAGCGTGTGGCTCGCCGTTTCCATGCGCATGGAAAGCTGGGTGCCGCTGGCCGGTGCCTATTGGTGGGCCGTGGCCGGCGCGCTGTGCCTGGCGCTGCCGATGTTCATCAGCTTCGGCCTGTACCGCGCCATCTTCCGCTACGGCGACGGTGACGCCCGCGCCGCCATCTGGGGCGCCTGGCTGCTCTACACGGTGGTGTACGTGTCGGTCTTCTCGATCGTGGGGGTCGAAGGGGTGCCGCGCACCGTGGGCGTGATCCAGCCGCCCCTGCTGCTGCTGGGTGTGGCCGCCTCCCGGGCGCTGGCGCGCAGCTGGCTGGGCGGCACGTACCGCGGCATCGTTTCGCGCGACAACCAGAAGGTGGCCTACGCGCTGATCTACGGTGCGGGCTCCGCCGGGCAGCAATTGGCCGCCGCGATGGCGCACAACCCGGACATGCAGGTGGTCGGCTTCCTCGACGACGATCGCCACCTGCACGGCGGCAACATCGGCGGCCTGCGCGTCTACAGCCCGGACCTGCTGCCTGCGCAGCTGTCGCTGCTGCGCGTCAATACCGTGCTGCTGGCCATTCCCTCGGCGCCGCGCCGGCGTCGCAACGAGATCATCCAGCTCATGCTGAAGAACCATGTGGCGGTGCGCACGCTGCCCGGGCTCATGGATCTCGCGCATGGCCGGGTCCAGACGAGCGACCTGCGCGAGCTGGAGATCGACGACCTGCTGGGGCGCGACCCGGTGGCGCCCGACCGGGCCCTGTTCAGCCGCAACATCCGCGGCAAGGTGGTGCTGGTGACGGGCGCCGGCGGTTCCATCGGCAGCGAGCTGTGCCGCCAGATCCTCAAGAACGCGCCCGACACGCTGCTGCTGGTGGAGCGCAGCGAATACGCGCTCTACGCGATCCAAGGGGAACTGCAGGAAATCCTGGCGTCCTCGTCCGGCAGCGAAGGCCGGCGCATTCGCGTGGTGCCGCTGCTGGCCTCGGTGCGCGAGGAAAGCCGCATGCGCGAGATCATGAGCACCTGGCGTCCGCACACGGTGTACCACGCCGCGGCTTACAAGCATGTGCCGCTGGTGGAGCACAACGCGGCCGAAGGCGTGAAGAACAACGTGTTCGGCACGATGATCACGGCCATGGTGGCGGCCGAGTGCGAGGTCAACGACTTCGTGCTCGTCAGCACCGACAAGGCGGTGCGCCCGACCAACATCATGGGCACCACCAAGCGGGTGTCCGAACTGGTGCTGCAGGCGCTGGCCCAGCGCGCGGCGCGCACGGCCGGCAGCACGCGCTTTTGCATGGTTCGCTTCGGCAACGTGCTCGGCTCGTCCGGCTCGGTGGTGCCGCTGTTCCGGCGCCAGATCCGCGAGGGCGGTCCGCTCACG
>Ga0160454_100532_pt1 | contig 11182 bp, 8 predicted proteins | sample HID1971M_E6MG_FD_108218 | JGI IMG/M metagenome (GOLD analysis project Ga0160454, IMG submission 108218) | Enriched millipede-associated microbial communities from UW Madison campus, WI, USA - HID1971M_E6 MG | ecosystem: Host-associated > Arthropoda: Insects > Digestive system > Unclassified ... | reverse complement strand
GACGGGCGATTTCGACGTCCAGTCGCTCGCGCGCATCGGCCGGGGCGACCTGGCGAGCGACCCGGCGCTGGCGGACAACGCCGGCCGGGTGGCGCAGGTGGAAAAGATCGACGGTGCCATCGGCGGCTGGACCGCCGGGCGCACCGTGGCCGAGGTGCTGCAGGCGCTGGGCGCGGCCGATGTGCCGGCGGGGCGCATCTACACCATTGCCGACATCGCGGCCGACCCGCACTTTGCCGCGCGCGGCATGCTGCAACCGCTGGCGCGGCCGGACGGCAGCGAGCTGCTGCTGCCGGGTTTCGTGCCCAAGCTGTCGGACACGCCCGCCAGCCATCGGCGCGATGCGCCGCGCCTGGGCGGCGACACCGACGCGGTGCTGCGGGAGGTCGGCCTGACCGAGGCGCAGATCGCCGCGCTCAGGGCGCGCGGCGTGGTGGCCTGACGAAGAAAACGCTCAGGCGTCGCTGCGCAGCTGCTCGATCAGGTCGATGTACTGCTGCTTGGCGGCATCGGCTGCCAGTCCCTTGCGGGACGTCCAGGCGTCCCACTTGGCGCGCGCCACGATGTCGCTGAACGACGGCTTCTTCTCGGTGTTGTCGCCCTGGGTGGCCTGCTTGAACAGGCCGTAGATCTTCAGCAGCGTGGGGTTGTCCGGCCGCGCGGGCAGGAGCTTGGAATTGGCCTCGGCGGCCTCGAAGCGGGCTTGCAGGTCGGACATGGAGCGATCGGTCCCCGGGATGATTCAGATGATGAAGCGGCCATTGTGCTTCATGAATCAAGGGGAATCGCCCGCTAGGGGGCTCAATGCTCGGAGGCCAGCTTGTGACGGGCGATTTCGACGTCCAGTCGCTCGCGCGCATCGGCCGGCGCGCAGGCGGCGGCGCGTTCGAGCAGCCGGGTGGCCTCGGCGTGGCGCGACTCGCCATACAGCATGTGCAGGCCCTGCGCATATTCGATGGGGCCGTTGGGCGAGTGCGGGTTGAGCTGCAGGGCGCGCTCGAAGTGCTCGACCGCGATTTCGGCGCGGGCGCCGTAGGTCATGCGGGCGACCAGCGCACCCACCTTGTCGATCACCTCGGCGTGAAAGGTGCCCAGCGCCAGCTGGGCGTCGGCATGCAGAGGGTCGAGCGCGACCACGCGCTCCAGCGCGCCCTTGACCTTGTCGCCCAGGCCCTGCGCCAGCGCCCGGGCCACGCTCACGCCCTGGCTGTAGCGGCCGAGCGCATAGGCATACCAGTAGTGGGCCGGCACGTCGTCGGCATGCGACTTGGCGCGGGCGCCGGCCCGTTCGGCGACCATGCGAAACAGCGACAGGCGCATGGCCTCGTGCGGCTCGAGGTAGGCGGCATAGATGGCGGCGGCGCGATCGGCCAGTGCCAGGCCGCAGGCACTGCCCTCGTGCAGGCCGGCGTGGGTGGCGCGCTCGAAGTCGCCCGCGTGGAAGGCGGCCCACCCTTCGGCCAGGACGCCCGAAGCCGGTGGCGGAAAGCGACCCTGGCCGGCATGCAGGCGCTGCCAACGGGCGAGGGCGCTGTGGGCGTCGACGGCGGGCAGGTCCGGGAAGGCGGCGCGTTGCCAGGGTCTGGTGAAGTCGGCGGACGTGTGGGGCATGGTCAGCCTGCCCTCATCCGCGTGGCGACCGCGGCGGGAGCCGATGCCGCACGTTGGGCGTGAATTCGTGAATCGCCATGGCACAGCGGTCCGGCGTCGATCGTTCGTAACATGCCCAGCGAGCACCTTGGCTGACCATATCTGGATCCTCTTTAGTTTCGGGCGTTTGTCCCCGTCGGAAGACTCTATCGCAGCGCGCGCAGCGCAGCCACAACTGCAGTAGGCTCCGCGGATGCCCCCGAGCCTAGGGATCCAACTCTGGTTTACGCGTCTAGTAGCGCCGGCGCAAACGAAAAAGTGAGTGGAGTCATGAGCGTTCAACGTGTTGTCCTGATACCGCCGGCGGCGCCTGGCAGCAAAGGAGATGAGGGGATGGTGAAGGGAGCCATTGGGCTCTTCCATCCACTCCCGATTGTTTTGGTCAACCCAGAGCCAGGCAGTTCTTGGCTAAGTAGGATCGAGCCCCTCCTGGATGAGTCGGAAAGAATTTCCGAAGTGGCGGCTCCTATGGCGTCCGTGGCAAAGGACTTGGGTGCGGATGATCTGCTTTTTTTTATTGGTGCCGACGTAATTGACGGAACCTGCGGCCTAGAACCAGCCATTGAGCGCCTGAACCTTGCTGCAGATGCATTGCTTCATGGTATTTCTGTTTGCGTGACTTGTTCGTTTCGGTCCTGCGTCGCCCCGGAAATTCTTGAACGAATTCGTCTCATGCTGGGTGTTCACTTCCTACTTCGGGACAATGATTCGCTCGCAAACTTTCGTCGGCAGACACAGCTTGATGCAGAGTATTTTCCCGATCTCGCCCTTTTCTCGAAAGGGGGCGCGACAAAGGTCTCGGAGGAAATTGTTGCTCGCGTTGCTTGTGAGCGGCGTGCTTCGAGAACGGTGATCGCAGTAAATTTCGCTGAGCATTCCTTCCGATCCTTTTACGACGATCATTCAAGTCCATGTCGGAAGGAGTTCATTGAGGCTGTCTTGCGAAGTTTGCTTGGAGAATTTCCCGATGCGTTCTACGTCCTCCTGTCGAACGACGAGAGAACTTGGCACAACCATCCGTCAGACGATGAGTATGCTCAGTTGGCATTCAACTGGCTTTGCGGGGGCATAGGTTCGAATAACGTCGTCAAGGTGGAAGGCGCCTCCTACGGCGATAACATAGCTATTTTGCGCTCTATTGACCTTCTTGTTACTGGCCGAATGCATTTGGCTCTCGCTGCATTTCGAGCCGAGACGATCCCGCTGGTCCTAATGGGGAAAGGGAAAGGATATACGTCAATCGATAAAATGCGAGGTGCATTTAGGAAGCATCTCGATACGGCCGAAGGAATTGTTTCGGAAGTGGAAAAATTGGGTGAAGTGATTGTTTCTGTGTCCAGCCATCGTGAGCGATTGGTGGGTAGATTGCGTAATGTGAATTTGTCGCTGAGCGCGTCCAGAAAAGAGGCTTCTCGGGGGATTTTTCAACGAATAGATGAAAAAAGCAGCGAAATCCCTGGGGGCGATTCCAGTTTGAGATCCATGGCTATTACTGCTGTCAGAATTCTCGGGCGTCAAGCTGATCAATTGGCGATTGAACGAGAGAGATCAAATGGGTTGCAGCAGGAGTTGCGAGGGTGCGCTGACGCGCTTGCCACAGAGCGCGTGTCCTCACATGCCCTCCGGCAAGCCTTGGAGGCTGAGCACGCCGAGTTGGATGCCCTTCGGCAAGCTTTAGATACTGAGCGGCGCTCGACCGAAGCTTTGCAGCAGTCTTTCGAGGAGGAGCGAGCCAAGCGCCGTGAGCAGGAGCATGCGCTCCATGAGGAACTGGCTGCCTCCGAGGCGCTGCGGCAAGCCATTGCGACCGAGCGAAGCACGGCAGAGTTGCAGGAGCAGGCCCTTTTGGCGGAGCTCGCGACGTCGGAGGCCTTGCGAGAAGCTTTGCAGGCCGAGCGAGTGAGGGCCGCATTTCAGGAGCAGTCGGCGGTCGATGAGCGAGAAGCGGGTGACGCCCTACGGCAAGAGGTCGCGCGGGCGTTCACGAAGGTGCGCGAACGAGAACAGGAGTTGCGAAGTGCCGAAGCAATCCTCAGGGAACTGCAAGAGCGGGCAGTCCAACTGGAGTTGAGCGCAACCTGGCGGATGGCCAAACTGATTCGGTCGATGGCAACTTGGCTTCCACAGCCCATCAGGAAATGGGCCCGTAGCCAGTTCAAGACGAGACATCAACAGCCATAGGTTGGTCCTTGAGACTTGCCTTCCCAGCCGTGGAACTGCAATAGGGCGTTCTCAGTCTTCGAGTGAGACCGGCGCTTGGTAGCCGTGCTCCTTGAGCAGGGCATGGCGGCGCGCCTGCTCCAGGTCGGACTCGACCATGTCCTTGATCAGGGCCTCCAGCGTGATCTCGGGCATCCAGCCCAACTCGTCCATGGCCAGCGTCGGGTCGCCGAGCAGGGTCTCGACCTCGGCCGGCCGGTAGTAGCGCGGATCGACCGAAACGAGCACATCGCCCGGGTTGATGGCCGGCGCCGCGTCGCCCGTGACCTGCACGACGATGGCGCGCTCGTCGGCGCCGGTGCCCTCGAAGACCAGCGTCACGCCCAGCTCCGCCGCGGCGCACTCGATGAAGCGCCGCACGCTGATCTGCTTGCCGGTCGCGATCACGTAGTCCCTGGCTTGTGCCTGCTGCAACATCATCCATTGCATGCGCACGTAGTCGCGGGCGTGGCCCCAGTCGCGCAAGGCGTTGAGGTTGCCCACGTACAGGCGCTTTTCCAGGCCCTGGGCGATGTTGCACAGGCCGCGGGTGATCTTGCGCGTGACGAAGGTCTCGCCGCGGCGCGGGCTTTCGTGGTTGAACAGGATGCCGTTGCAGGCGTACATGTCGTACGCCTCGCGGTAGTTGCGGGTGATCCAGTAGGCGTACAGCTTGGCGACGCCGTAGGGGCTGCGCGGGTGGAACGGGGTCAGTTCGGTTTGCGGAATCTCGCGCACCAGGCCGAACAATTCGCTGGTGCTGGCCTGGTAGAAGCGGGTGTGCTTGTGCAGGCCGGCGTGGCGGATGGCCTCGAGCAGGCGCAGCGGCCCCAGCGCGTCCACGTCCGCCGTGTATTCGGGCGCCTCGAAGCTGACCGCCACGTGGCTCTGGGCGCCGAGGTTGTAGACCTCGTCGGGGCGGATCATCTGCACCAGGCGGCTCAGGCTGCTGCTGTCGGTCAGGTCTCCATAGTGGAGATGAAGACGCCGCTGAGTTTCATGGGGATCCTGATAGAGATGATCGATCCGGCTGGTATTGAACGACGAGGCGCGGCGCTTGATGCCATGCACTTCGTAGCCTTTTTCGAGGAGCAGCTCCGCCAGGTAGGAGCCGTCCTGGCCGGTGATGCCGGTGACGAGCGCGGTCTTTCGTTCCATGATCATCCAGAATGTGAAAAACGGTGACTAGGTGGCGATGCCCAAGAAAGCCGGACAGGCCTCGCGCCTCTCGGCGGTGTATACCAAAGGCTTCAGTCATTCTCTGGGATTTGGAGGCATCTGAAAAGTCTTGATACATCTGCCGAATGCAATAATTCCTTTGGACTTTTTGGTCAAAGTTGGCCGCGCGCTCGACGCGGTAATACAAAAGAGTAGGGAACCATGATTCTTGTGACTGGCGGCGCCGGCTTCATCGGCGCCAACTTCGTACTGGACTGGTTGGGGGGGAGCGACGAGACGGTCGTCAATCTGGACAAGCTGACCTACGCGGGGAACCTGGAGACGCTCACGTCGCTCAAGGGCAACGCGTCGCATGTCTTCGTCCATGGCGACATGGGTGACAGTGCGTTGGTCGACCGCCTGCTGGCCGAGCACCAGCCGCGCGCCGTCGTCAACTTCGCGGCCGAGTCGCATGTCGACCGGTCCATCCATGGCCCCGAGGATTTCATCCAGACCAACGTGGTGGGCACGTTCCGGCTGCTGGAGTCGGTACGCGGCTACTGGTCCGCGCTGGACGCGCAGCGCAAGGCCGCCTTCCGCTTCCTGCACGTGTCGACCGACGAGGTGTACGGCACCCTGTCGTCGACCGACCCGGCATTCACCGAAGACAACCGCTACGAGCCGAACAGCCCGTACTCGGCCAGCAAGGCTGCGAGCGACCACCTGGTGCGGGCGTGGCACCACACCTACGGGTTGCCGGTGCTGACGACCAACTGCTCGAACAACTACGGGCCCTATCACTTCCCCGAGAAGCTGATCCCGCTGATGATCGTCAACGCGCTGGCGGGCAAGCCGCTGCCGGTCTACGGCGACGGCATGCAGGTGCGCGACTGGCTCTATGTGAAGGACCACTGCAGCGCCATCCGCCGGGTGCTTGAAGCCGGGCGACTGGGCGAGACCTACAACGTCGGCGGCTGGAACGAGAAGCCGAACATCGAGATCGTCAAGACCGTCTGCGCGCTGCTCGACGAAATGCGGCCCCGGGCGGACGGCAAGGGCTATGCCGAACAGATCAGCTACGTGACCGACCGGCCCGGCCACGACCGGCGCTACGCCATCGACGCGCGAAAGCTCGAGAAGGAACTAGGCTGGAAGCCCGCCGAGACCTTCGAAACCGGCATCCGCAAGACCGTCGAGTGGTACCTGGCGAACGAGGACTGGGTGCGCAATGTCCAGAGCGGGACGTACCGGGACTGGATCGGCAAGCAATACGGCGGCGGCGCACCCAAGGTGAACGCATGAAGGTGCTTCTGCTTGGCAAGACCGGGCAGGTGGGCTGGGAATTGCAACGCAGCCTGGCGCCTCTGGGGGAGTTGGTGGCCCTGGATCACGAGAGCAGCGACTTCCACGCGGACTTCAGCGAGCCGGAGCGGCTGGCCGAAACGGCGGCCGCGATCCGTCCCGACGTGATCGTCAATGCCGCGGCGCACACCGCCGTGGACAAGGCCGAGAGCGAACCCGACCTGGCGCGCCGCCTGAACGCGACCGCGCCCGGCGTGCTGGCGCAGGCGGCCCATGAAACGGGCGCCTTGATGGTCCACTACTCGACCGACTACGTCTTTGACGGCAGCGGGCAGCGCCCCTGGCGTGAAGACGATGCGACCGGCCCGCTGAGCGTCTACGGACAGACCAAGCTGGAGGGCGAGCAGCTGGTGGCCCGCCATTGCCCGCGGCACCTGATCCTGCGCACCAGCTGGGTCTATGCGGCACGCGGCGGCAACTTCGCCAAGACGATGCTCAGGCTGGCGAAGGAGCGGGAGCAGTTGACGGTGATCGACGGCCAGTTCGGCGCGCCGACCGGCGCCGAACTGCTGGCCGACGTGACGGCCCATGCCATCGTTGCGACCCTTCGCGACCCCGCAAAGGCCGGCCTGTACCACGTGGTGGCCGGCGGCGAGACCACCTGGTGCGGCTACGCCCGGTTCGTGCTGGCGCAGGCGCAGGCAAAGGGCGTGACGCTCAAGGCCGGACCGGAGGCGGTGAAGGCGGTCCCGACCAGTGCCTTTCCCACGCCCGCGCGGCGGCCCCACAACTCGCGACTGGACACCGGCCGGTTTCAGAATACTTTCGGCCTCGTCCTACCCGCGTGGGAGAAGGGCGTCTCTAGGATGTTGGAGGAAACGATTTAATGACAACTCGAAAAGGCATCATCCTGGCCGGCGGCTCCGGCACGCGACTTCATCCGGCAACGTTGGCGATCAGCAAGCAATTGCTGCCCGTCTATGACAAGCCCATGATCTATTACCCGCTGTGCACGCTCATGCTCGCGGGAATCCGGGATTTTCTGGTGATCAGCACGCCGCAGGACACCCCGCGCTTTTCGCAGTTGCTTGGCGACGGCAGCCAGTGGGGCATCAACCTGAACTATGCAGTGCAGCCCAGCCCCGACGGCCTGGCGCAGGCCTTCATCATCGGCGAGAAGTTTGTGGGCACCCACACCAGCGCGTTGGTGCTGGGCGACAACATCTTCTACGGGCACGATTTCCAGAACATGGTCCAGGACGCGGATCGGCAGGACGGCGGTGCCACCGTGTTCGCCTACCACGTCCATGATCCGGAGCGATACGGCGTCGTCGAATTCGATGCGCATGCCAAGGCGCGCAGCATCGAGGAAAAACCGGCGAAGCCCAAGAGCAACTACGCGGTCACCGGCCTGTACTTCTATGACAACCGCGTGGTCGACATCGCCAAGTCGGTCAAGCCCAGCGCGCGTGGCGAACTGGAAATTACGGCAGTGAATCAGGCCTACCTCGAGATGGGTGCGTTGAGCGTCCAGATCATGCAGCGCGGCTATGCCTGGCTGGACACCGGCACGCACGAGTCCTTGCTGGAGGCGAGCCAGTTCATTGCGACGCTCGAGCATCGGCAGGGGCTGAAGATCGCTTCGCCCGAAGAGGTGGCTTGGCGCAGCGGCTTCATCGATGCGGCGCAGCTCGAACGGCTGGCACAACCCTTGCTGAAGAACGAATACGGCAAGTACCTGACGCGCATTCTGAAAGAGGACCTGCTGTCGTGAACGTTGTCGCCACCGCCATTCCGGATGTCCTCATCTTCGAACCGAAGGTGTTCGGGGACGCGCGCGGTTTCTTCATGGAAAGCTTCAACCAGAAGATCTTCGATGAAGCCGTAGGGCGCCACGTCGATTTCGTCCAGGACAACCATTCGCGCTCTGCCAAGGGCGTGCTGCGCGGCCTGCACTACCAGATCCAGCAGCCCCAGGGCAAGCTGGTGCGCGTCGCGCGCGGCGCCGTCTTCGACGTGGCGGTCGACATCCGCCGATCGTCGAAGACCTTCGGCCAATGGGTGGGCGTGGAACTCACCGAGGACAACCAGCGCCAGTTGTGGGTGCCGGAAGGTTTTGCGCACGGGTTCCTGGTGCTGAGCGAGTCCGCGGATTTTCTCTACAAGACCACGGATTTCTATGCCCCATCGCACGAGCGGGGGATCCGTTGGGACGATCCGGGCCTCGGTATCTCCTGGCCGACCTCATCGGTTGGGATGCCAACACTGTCAGATAAGGACGCTCGAAGTCCTGTACTGAAAATCGCCGAGGTCTTTCCTTGACCCAAGGCCTCAGACGGGCATGACATGGCGCGCAGAACATGTTTCGATCCGGGCGCTGAGCGTTTGGCTTCCCGTCGCACCTTCCGACTAATCCGACTTGGCAAGCAAAAATGGACGAGCTTGAGTATTGGCTAAAAGGCGAAGAGATCCAGAACTTCGGGGACTACCTGAACGAGTATCTCGCCAATCGCCTGTTCGTCCGTACGCCTCGAAACGTGCGGCAGGTACGCGTGGTAGGCAGTTTCATCAGCGATTGGATCGTCGATGACGCCTTTCGCTCTGAACCAGAGGGCGATGTGGAAGGTCGTGGCGATCGCCTGATCATGTGGGGCGGTGGCGTTCGAGACGCAGAGGGGCTGAATGCCGATTCCCAAGCGAAGGTAGATGTCCTGTCCGTACGGGGTCCCGTTTCGGCAAGCCAACTTGGACTAGGTGGTTCTGTACCAATGGGGGATCCCGCCTTGGTCTTGCCGGCGCTCTACTCGCCGCGCCCCAGTGAAGAGTATTTCGACAAGATTGTGTGCGTACCTCACTTCCATGACTTACGCGCCGACGAAGAATTGCTTGCGGCCAGCGGAGCAGAGCTTGTACTTCGTGCACGAATCGAAGGGACGGACGAGGAAGTCGAGCGGTTCCTTGACGCGATATGCGCAGCGCGATTTGTTTTGTCAGCTTCACTCCACGCGGCGATCGTGGCTGCTGCCTACAAGAAGCCATTTGCCTATTGGAACCCCGCGCCGTTCGAGATCGATCTACCCATTAAGTGGCAGGATTTTTCCGAGTCGGTCGGAATTCCGGTCAAGTTTTGTTCGGTGGCCGATCAAGGCCTGCGTTTCTATGAGGCGGAGATCGCGCCAAAGCTGCGGCTACCTTCGCTTTGGCGCTCCCTCGCTCGTGCACCCTATCTGTTGAATTCCGAGGCGGTCCTCCGGATTGTGAGGTATGAAATTGCGGAAAGAGGCACCGCGGATGGTCAAATCAAGCCGCTGCTCGACGAGAAGATTGGCTTGCTCGCGCGGTCCCGAGAGCACTTCTCTCGGATTGCGAACGAGTCGCGCGACATGCTCACCAAATCCAAACGGCGCGCCGAAGCTGCCGAGGAGTCAGTTGAGAGCTTGCAGCAGGCAACGGCCAGGCGCGAAGGCGTGCTCGACCGAATCGAGCATCTAATAGATCAATCAAATGCGATTCGCCAGGACCTTTCGAAGAGGGATGGCTGGCTTAAGGGGCTGCAAGAGAAACTCGAACTGGTCCAGGGGCAGGTTGCGGTCAGAGAGGACCACATTCGGATCCTGGGCGGCGAGTCCGAGGCTTTGCGCAGGGAAAATGCCGAGTTGGGCGGTGAACTTGACCTGACCCAGAGAGCCTTGCACGAGCAGCGAGGCCGCATCGAAATGCTTGGGAGCAAGCTTGACCTGACGCAGAAGATCTTGACCGAAAAGGAAGGGCTCGTCGCTTCGGTTGCGCGCGACCTCGACGCATCAAACCTTCAAATTTCCGACCAGCGTTCGCGACTACGAGAACTTGATGGTGAACTTGGCAAGGTTCGCGAGGAAGCCGCATCCGCGCTTGCGAAGGTCGAAGAGATGCGACGCTCCCGATCGTGGCGCTTCATGGCGCCTTATCGTGCCGTGGGGACGGCTGTCAAGGCCCCGTTCCACGCCCTCGCCTCGTCCGGCGCGCTGTTCAGAGTGGTGCTGGGTGTACTCATGCTTGCGCCGGCGGCGGTGTACTCCGGCGGAGTGGGTGCGGCCTATCGGGCCTGGCGACGGACACCTAACTTTTCGACAGAGGTCATCGCGGCCCAATCGCAGATTCGTGCGCTGCTCGAGGCGCAGTCCGTCTGGATGCGAAGGCTCGTCATGGCGGCGTTTTCGGCCGGGTACCGGGTCCATTCCGCCCGGAGCGTGCGTCTCACACTCACGCGCGGGCTGAGGATCCTTCACCAAGGCGGGCTGCATGGCATCACTGAGGCATTGCGCACGACTGCGCCTGGAACTGCCGGACTTCCCCATGCAGTGACTGTACGCGCCGTGCCCGAAGGCAGCGAACGTCGGGCGCTGGTATTGGACTACCGCATCCCACGGGGCGACACCTCTGCAGGCGAGAAGGCGACGGTCGGGATTCTGAGGGATCTTGCCGCAATCGGCTATGAGGTTACGTTTGTTCCGTGCGACATGGCGCCGTCCGAGAAGTATGAGGCGCTGCTTCGTGGAGCCGGCATCACCGTCGTGACGAGAGACTCAGGTTTCGACTATGCGGCGAATTTCGTCGAGGCGCACGGTCCGTCCTTCGGGCTTTTCTACGTCTTCCGCTACGACGTTGCGGAGAATGTCTTTCAAGCCATACGCAATGCCGCCCCTATGGCACGCGTGATATTCCATGCACCAGACCTGTACCTGTTGCGGGAAGCCCGAGAAGCAACCTTGTTGGGATCGCCTGAGGCCAGCGCCCGCGCGGAGGCAACGCGTGCTCGCGAACTTGCTGTCATGGAGCGATCGGACCACGTTGTCCTGGTCAGCCAAGCGGAAAGGCTAGTCCTTCGGGACCT
>Ga0160454_100530_pt1 | contig 11267 bp, 6 predicted proteins | sample HID1971M_E6MG_FD_108218 | JGI IMG/M metagenome (GOLD analysis project Ga0160454, IMG submission 108218) | Enriched millipede-associated microbial communities from UW Madison campus, WI, USA - HID1971M_E6 MG | ecosystem: Host-associated > Arthropoda: Insects > Digestive system > Unclassified ... | reverse complement strand
TTCAGCGGAAAACGGACGGGTCAGCGCTTCGGGCGCTAGACGCAAGCTGGCAGCAACAGGATCAGGCATCGGGCTTCCTTAACAATCAGGCGGGGCAGATAGCGGCATTCTGGCGCTGCCCATACCTCACTTGCAAGGCGCGCCTCATGGCAAAGCATAGACAAGCCACCAGCCCCAGGCGGGCCGGGGGCAAATCCGCGATTGCAGTGAAGTTTTAGCAAAAAATCACGGAACCCCGGGATCGTGCCTAAACTCCAAACTGCGCGGCTGGACTAATAACCGGCCCAACTGGTGTCAGGTAGGCGCCAGCACCCTTGTCCATTGGTATGCACACAAAGAGAAAAAAGCTATGAAACGGATTCTTCTCGGTACTCTCTTCACCGCTGTATCCATCAACGCCATGGCGCAGGCGCCAGGCGGTCCGGATTGCGGTTGGGGCAACATGCTGTTCGAAGGTCAGCGTGGCACCCCGGCTCACTTCCTGGCATCCACCACCAACGGCACTTCCGGCAACGCAACTTTCGGTATGACTTCTGGTACCAACGGTTGCTCGACCAACGCGTCGCTGACCTATGGCGGCAAATCCTGGTTTGCCATGAATGGCATGATGAACGAGCTGTCCGAAGACATGGCTAAAGGTCAGGGCGAAGCGCTGACCACCTACGCCGTGGTACTGGGCGTGGCGCCGGAAGACCGTGCGCACTTCGCCGCTGTCACTCACGAGCACTTCCAGCAGATCTTCAGCAAGGCTGACGTGACCGCGGAAGATGTGCATACCAACACCCTGGCCGTTCTGAAGAGCGATCCTCGTCTGGCCAAGTACGCCACTCAGGCATAAGCTCGACCCGCCCCGCTTCTTTCGGGAAGCGGGGTTTTATTTTTTGGACCTGCCCCTCTTTGGGTAATGTCATGCAACTGTAGGAGCTGGCTAGCCAGCGATGGCCTCATAGGCGCTGTGTTCATCCAGTCAACACGCGTCATCGTTAACGACCATCGCTGGCAAGCCAGCTCCTACAGTTGAATTGCATCCATTGTGCTGGGTCTTTATTTTTTCCTGTTCAAGTTGCCACTTATGCTCAAACGCCTTGCCTGGCTGGCGCTCTGTGTCTGCGCCCCGCTGTCCGCCGCGCCTCATATCGATCCCCAACGTTTGCAGCAGCTGGCCAACGATCCTTTCTGGATCTCCCTCGGTCACTACGAAACCGCCAAGCTCGGTGGCTGGCGCAGCTATGTCAGCGACAAAAAATTCTTTCTCGCCGCCGATGGCAACGAACATCCGGACCATGAACTGGCAGCCACCGTGCAAGCGCTGTACGCCCCTGCCAGTGCGGGTGAACAGCATGCGCAGTGCGTCTATCCGGCCCGTACCCGCTGGCTGAAAGCGCAGCTCAACCTGACCGATCTTCCGGCACCGGACTGCGCCGAATTCAAGCAATGGTTCAAGGACGTCTCGCCCCACAGCGCGGTGATGATCTTTCCGGCAGCCTACCTGAACAGCCCGTCATCGATGTTCGGCCACACGCTGCTGCGCATTGATCAGGCCGATGTACAAAGCGACAAGACCTCGCTGCTCAGTTACGCGATCAATTTCGGCGCCTACATCGAGGGGTCGGACAACAGCATCCTGTACGCCTGGAAAGGCTTGATGGGGGGATATCCGGGGCTGTTTGCGCTCGTGCCTTACCAGGAAAAACTCTCGGAATACCGCAGCCTCGAAAACCGTGACCTGTGGGAGTACCGCCTGAACCTGACCCAGCAGGAAACGGCGCGGATGGTCGAGCACGTCTGGGAGCTGAAACAGATTCAGTTCGATTATTTCTTCTTCGACGAAAACTGCTCCTATCGCCTGCTGGAACTGCTGCAAGTGGCGCGCCCGAGCCTGCGCCTGACCGGGCAATTCCCGCTGACCGCCATTCCCACAGACACCGTCAAAGCCGTAAAAGAAGCCGGGCTGGTGGAGTCCATCCAGTACCGCCCTTCCCGCGAGCGCGAACTGCTGAGTCGCGCCGAGACACTGACCGACGAAGAACAGCAGTGGGTGCTGAAAGTCAGTGCTGACCAGAAGCAAATGCAAACACCCGAATTCAAGGCACAACCCCGCGCGCGCCAAGCGTTGATCATCGATGCGGCCTATCGACTGGAGCGCTACCGCGCCAATGGTCAGGAGCGCGACCCGCAACGGGCACAGCGCAGTTTCGAACTGCTGCGGGCGATCAACCAGAACCCCGCACCAGAGCTCGATATCCCGCAACCCGGGCTTCCGGAAGACGGCCACGAATCCCGCACCTGGCAGGCCGGCCTCGGCACCCGCGGTGATCGTGCCTTTGGCGAGTACGGACTGCGCATGGCCTATCACGACCTCAACGACAACGCTGAAAGCTTCCCCCTCGGCGCTCAGATCGAAATCCTGCAATTGAAACTGCGCCAGTACGAAGGCAATGACTGGCAAGTGCAGCAACTGGACCTGGCGACGATTCGCTCCCTGACCCCGCGCAACGAGTTGCTGCAACCGCTGTCGTGGCAGGTCACCGGCGGCCTGGAGCGGGTGCCGGGCAAGCATGATGATGAAACCCTGGTCAGCCACGTCAATGGTGGAGGCGGTGGAACCTGGCAACTGGCCGACGACACCCTCGGTTTTGCCCTGGGCACCGTGCGCGTGGAGCACAACAATGATTTCGCCGAATTCATCTCTCCGGCGGCGGGGTTCAACACGGGTCTGCTGTGGAAAAACCCGCTGGGCAATCTGAGCCTGGAGGCGAAAGGCGATTTCTTCACCAACGGTGAAGTGCGCCGTAGCCTGAGCCTGAACCAGCAGTGGGAATTGTCACGCAACCTCGGTCTGCGCCTGAGTGCCCAGCGCGAATTCAGCCACCTGGCCACGCCCGAGAATGAAGTGATGCTCGAGGTGAAGTGGTATCACTACTGACGCAACCAAATGCCTGCAACCATGGCCTAACCCCTATAACGGGAGAAAACCATGAGTCGTGCCTTCGTCAATGAAGATAATGCTGCTGCACAAGCTGATCAGCCAGTTGAACGGCAGGTCAGCGCGCAGCCCAATTACGTTACGCCCACTGGTCTCGCCCAATTGCAGGCGAAGGTCGCCGAGTTGCAGAACCTGTTGGGAGAACTGAGCGCACAAGGAGACTTGGCCAACAAGCAGCGAGAGGCAGACCTTCAGCGCGACTTGAGGTATTTCAGCCAGCGCCTGCAAAGTGCTCAGCTTGTACCGCCCCCGAGCTCAACGGAAAAAGTACAGATTGGCAGTCGAGTAACCTTCGCCGACGAAAAGGACACGGAGCTGACCGTGCAACTGGTGGGGGAAGATCAGGCTGACGCGCCAGCCGGCCTGATCAACTGGGGGTCTCCGCTGGGCCGGGCGCTGCTCGGAGCGCAACTCGGTGACGAGGTGCTATGGCAACGCCCTGCCGGCGATCAACTGATCGAGATCATCCGCATCGAACCGGCTTAAACCACACCCTGGGCGAGCATGGCGTCGGCAACCTTGACGAAACCGGCGATGTTCGCGCCCTTGACGTAGTTGACCTGACCGTTTTCTTCCCCGTAATGCACGCAGGCGTGGTGGATCGACTGCATGATCGCGTGCAGCTTGCTGTCCACCTCACCACCAGTCCAGAGCAGGCGCATGGCGTTCTGCGACATCTCCAGGCCGCTGACGGCCACCCCACCGGCATTCGACGCCTTGCCCGGCGCGAACAGGATGCCTGCCTCGATGAACAGGTCGACGGCTTCGAGGGTGGTCGGCATGTTCGCGCCTTCCGCCACACAGATGCAGCCATTGCGCAGCAACGCCCGTGCCGCATCGGCATCCAGTTCGTTCTGCGTGGCGCACGGCAGCGCGATGTCGCAGCTCAGCCCCCATGGATGCTGGCCAGCCAGGAACTCCAGGCCAAAACGACCGGCCAGTTCGCTGATGCGTCCGCGCTGGACGTTTTTCAGTTCCAGCACCGCCTGCCATTGCGCCTCGGTCAGCCCGCTTTCGCAGTACAGCGTGCCTTCGGAGTCGGACAGCGAAATCACTTTGCCGCCCAGGTCCATGACCTTGCGCGCAGCATATTGCGCAACGTTGCCGGAACCCGAGATGGCCACGCGTTTGCCTTCGACGGTTTCACCGCGACGCTTGAGCATTTCCTCGGCGAAGTACACGCAACCGAAGCCGGTGGCCTCAGGGCGGATCAGGCTGCCGCCGTAGCTCGGGCCCTTGCCGGTCAACACGCTGGTGAACTGGTTGCTCAAGCGCTTGTACTGTCCAAACAGGAAGCCGATTTCACGGGCACCGACACCGATGTCACCGGCCGGCACGTCGACATCGGCACCGATGTGGCGGTACAGCTCGCTCATGAAGGCCTGGCAGAAGCGCATGACTTCGGCATCGCTCTTGCCTTTGGGGTCGAAATCCGAACCACCCTTGCCGCCGCCCATCGGCAGCGACGTCAGCGAGTTCTTGAAGGTCTGCTCGAAGGCGAGGAACTTCAGGACACCCAGGTTCACCGACGGATGGAAACGCAGACCGCCCTTGTACGGACCGATGGCGCTGTTCATCTGGATACGGAAACCGCGATTGACCTGCACCTTGCCGTGATCGTCGACCCAGGACACGCGGAACACGACGGCCCGCTCAGGCTCGCAGATACGCTCAAGAATGCCGGAGGTCAGATAGTGTGGATTGGCTTCAAGAAAGGGCCACAGGCTACGCAGCACCTCTTCGACGGCTTGATGGAATTCAGGCTGGTCCGGATCGCGTTTTTTCAGGCGGGCAAGGAAGGAGTCGACGGATTCGATCATGGAAAAGTCTCGGCAAATTTATTGTCGTTGGAAGATTTGAGCCGGACTTTAACAAACCAATCGCGCACAGGAACAGCGCAGAATGTCGCTTTTATGAAATTAAATGGTGCACAGGATATAAATTAACCCTGTTTCCGCGGTGTTTTTGCACCCAAACAGGGATTTCAAAATCCAGTTTTGCACCATCAGTTAGCCCGCCTTCGCGAGCAAGCCCGCTCCCACAGGGGAACGCATTGCAAGAGGTGGGAGCGGGCTTGCTCGCGAAGAACGAGACTCGGTGCCAGTTAATAAACACGCTAAAAAAAACGGAGCCCGAAGGCTCCGCTTTTTCATGCAACCAACCCGAATCAGGCCAGTTTCTTGTGGCGTACCCGGTGCGGCTGGGCAGCGGCTTCGCCAAGACGCTTTTTGCGATCGGCTTCGTATTCGGTGTAGTTACCTTCGAAGAACACCGCTTGCGAGTCGTCTTCGTACGCCAGGATGTGAGTCGCGACGCGGTCAAGGAACCACCGATCGTGGGAGAGCACAATGGCGTCGCCCGGGAATTCCAGCAGGGCTTCTTCCAGGGAACGCAGGGTTTCAACGTCGAGGTCGTTGGACGGTTCGTCGAGCAGCAGGACGTTGCCGCCCTCTTTCAGGGTCAGGGCCAGGTGCAAGCGACCACGCTCACCACCGGACAGGTCCTTGACGAACTTCTGTTGGTCACCGCCCTTGAAGTTGAAGCGGCCCACGTAAGTGCGCGACGGGATCTCGTAGTTGCCGATGCGGATCTGGTCGGAACCGTCGGAGATCTGCTGGAACACGGTCTTGCTGCCGTCCAGGTCTTCGCGGCTCTGGTCGACGCAGGCCAGCTGCACGGTTTCGCCGACTTCGATGCTGCCCGAATCCGGAGTTTCCTTGCCCATCAGCATGCGGAACAGGGTCGATTTACCGGCACCGTTACCACCGATCACGCCGACGATGGCGCCTTTCGGCATGGAGAACGACAGGTTGTCGATCAACACGCGATCGCCATAGCCCTTGGTGACGTTCTTGAACTCGATGACCTTGTCGCCCAGGCGTGGACCGGCCGGAATGTAGATCTCGTTGGTTTCGCTGCGCTTCTGGAATTCCTGCGATTGCATTTCTTCGAAGCGTTGCAGACGTGCCTTGGATTTCGACTGGCGGGCCTTGGCGCCTTTGCGCACCCACTCCAGTTCTTCCTTCATGGCTTTTTCGTGAGCCGACTGCTGCTTGGATTCGGCTGCCAGACGATCGGACTTGGCTTCCAGCCAACCCGAATAGTTGCCCTCGTAAGGAATGCCCGCGCCGCGGTCGAGTTCCAGAATCCAGCCAGCGACATTGTCCAGGAAGTAACGGTCGTGCGTGATCGCGACCACGGTGCCCGGGAAGTCGTGCAGGAAGTGCTCCAGCCACGCAACCGAATCGGCGTCCAGGTGGTTGGTCGGTTCGTCGAGCAGCAGCATGTCCGGGGCGGACAGCAGCAGGCGGCACAGGGCCACGCGACGTTTTTCACCACCGGAGAGGACTTCAACCTTGGCATCCCAGGCCGGCAGGCGCAGCGCATCGGCGGCGACTTCCAGCTGACGCTCCAGGTTGTGGCCGTCGCTGGCCTGCAGGATGGCTTCGAGCTTGGCCTGTTCGGCTGCCAGCTTGTCGAAGTCGGCATCCGGATCGGCGTAGGCCGCGTAAACCTCGTCCAGGCGTGCCTGGGCATCCTTGATCACGCTGACCGCTTCCTCGACCACTTCACGCACGGTCTTGGTCGGGTCCAGTTGCGGCTCTTGCGGCAGGTAGCCGATGTTCAGGTCCGGCATCGGACGGGCTTCGCCGTCGAACTCGGTGTCGACGCCAGCCATGATTTTCAACAGGGTGGACTTACCCGAACCGTTGAGGCCGAGCACGCCGATCTTGGCGCCCGGGAAGAACGACAAGGAGATGTTTTTCAGGATTTCCCGCTTCGGTGGAACAACTTTGCCCAGCCGATGCATGGTGAATACGTATTGAGCCATGGAGAACCTTGGGTCAGTGACTGATGAAATGATTAGGGTGCAGGCGAAGCCTGGCCAGACCATGCGCGCTGTACGCTTGACGAGGCCAATGCGTATGCGCTGAAAAAAGTCTGATTCTAGGAGCTGGAACGCTCCCGCGTAACCGGCAAAGCTACCTTAATGACAGATGGCAGTCCAGCCGAGCGGGACTGGCACTTTGCCACAACTCAAGGCATGCTAGCCGCCCTTCGGGCGTCCGGCTTATAGTGCACGTCGCGCCAGTCCAGCCAAACCGCAGGATTACAGTTTGTCCAGTGTCCCTCCGTCCCTGATCACCCGTGCACCGACTGTTGCACCCGGCTCGCCCATGCGCGGCACACTCAAGGGCGCTTTGGCGATGCTGGTGTTGCTGCTGCTCGCATTGCTGTTCTGGCAATTGCTGGATCAGCTGCGCGAAACCCAGAAGAGCAAGCGACAGGCCACCATCGACTACACCGCCGACCTGGCCACGCAAGTCAGCCTGAACATGGCGCTCAACGCGCAGATCGCCCTCAACCTGCTACCGATTGTCGAGCAGCCGCAAAGTGCCGACGAGCTACTGGACTTGCAGCGCAAACTGCAAAAATCCCTGCCCGACCTGCTGAGCCTCGCACTGCTCAGTCCCTCGGGAAGAATCCTCAGTGACACGGTTGGCACCCGCGAAGATGCCGACTATCTGGCGGAACTGGTGCGCCGCAGTCGCGCACAACCCCACTATTACAGCAACGCCATCGACGGCTCGCGAGTGCATCTGCTGTTGCATCAATCCAGCGGCAGCAACCGCGGCTATTGGGCCTTGCGCTTCAAACCGACGTTTTTCGCCTCCCTGACCAAGCTCAATGAAACGGCGGCGGCTCCGCTGTGGTTGGTGGAAAACCGCTTCAATCACCAGATCATCAGCCGCGACCAGGCGTTGCCGCAGGTCAACCCGGGCACCCTGACCCAGGACGATGTGGCCAACAGCGTACTGACCGTCCCACTGAGCGGCAGCGACTGGCAACTACGAGGCCTGTTCGATCGCCAGCGAGTACTCGAGGAACTGCTGCCGGCCTTCATCGGCAAATGCCTGCTGGGCCTGGCCTTTTCCATGTTGCCGTTCATCGTCCTGCTGAACATGCGCCGTCGCCAGCGCCAACTGCACGAAGGTCGCCGACGCTACCAGGAGATTTTCGAAGGCACCGGCGTGGCCCTGTGCGTCCTCGACATGTCGGGCCTGCGCAGCCTGTTCGACAAGGCTCAGTTGCTGCGCGACGAGCAACTGCAAACCTGGCTGGGGACACCAAACCTGCGCCGGCAATTGTTGCAGGAACTGCGCATCACCGAGGTCAATCAGGTCGCCCTGCAACTGCTGAACGTCAACACCTGTGAGCAAGTGTGGAACCTGCTGATCGATGGCAACCCCGTGGCGGGCAGCGCCATCGGCAATCAGGTCCTCGAAGCGGTGCACAAGCAACAGCAGCAGCTTGAACTGGAAATCAAGCTGCAGGACGCCGGGGGTCGTGACCAGCACCTGTGGCTGGTGTTGCGCCTGCCGCAAAACCCGGACGACTTCAAGGCCGTGATCCTGAGCATCACCGATATCACCAGCCGCAAGCTCATCGAGCTGTCGCTGCAGGAGCGCGAAGGCTTCTGGTCCGACGTCGTGCGGACCGTGCCCGATCACCTGTACGTGCAAGACGTGATCAGCCAGCGAATGATCTTCAGCAACCACCATCTGGGCCAGACGCTGGGCTACAACCGCACTGAACTGCAGCAGATGGGCGAGTACTTCTGGGAAATCCTCCTGCACCCCGACGATGCCGACTACTACCACCGCTCGCGCCAGAGCCAGCGGCAAGGCGGTTACAGCCAATTGATGCAGTGCCAGTTGCGCTTTCGCCACCGTGACGGCGAATGGCGGCGCTTCGACATTCGCGAGCAGGCACTGGCACGGGACAAGCATGACCAGGTCACCCGCATCATCGGCGTGGCCAAGGACGTTACCGAGCAGATTGAAGCCAGTGAGTCGCTGCGCGACAGCGAGCAGCGCTACAGGATGCTTGCTGAAAGCATCAGCGACGTGATTTTCTCCACCGACAACCGCATGGCGCTCAACTATGTCAGCCCGTCGGTGCAGGCAGTGCTGGGCTATGAAGCGGAGTGGATTTTCCAGAATGGCTGGCAATCAACCATTGCCAATCCGCAACAGCTGAGCGGCATCTACCACTTGATGGATCGCGTCAGCAAAGCGCTGGATAAACCCGAACAACTGGCCCTGTTGCGCAGCCAGGTGCAAACCCAACTGTTTCTGTTCGACTGCCTGCGCGCCGACGGGCGCAAGATTCCCATCGAACTGCGGCTGGTATTGGTCTGGGACGAACACGGTGCGTTCGAGGGCGTGTTGGGTGTCGGTCGCGACATCAGCCAGCAACGCCGGGCCGAGAAAGACCTGCGAATGGCCGCCACGGTATTCGAGCACTCGACCTCGGCGATCCTGATCACCGACCCGGCCGGCTATATCGTCCAGGCCAACGAAGCCTTCAGCCGTGTCAGCGGGTATGCCGTGGAACAGGTACTCGACCAGTTGCCGAACATGCTCACCGTCGACGAGCAGCAGGAAGCCCATTTGCGCTACGTGCTCAAGCAACTGAACCAGCACAGCACCTGGGAAGGCGAAGTGTGGCTCAGGCGCCGCAATGGCGAGCATTATCCGGCCTGGGTCGGCATAACCGCGGTACTGGACGATGAAGGCGACCTGGCCAGTTACGTGTGTTTTTTCAGCGACATCAGCGAACGCAAGGCCAGTGAACAACGGATTCACCGCCTGGCCTATTACGACGCCCTGACCCACCTGCCCAACCGCACGCTGTTCCAGGATCGCCTGCACACCGCGCTGCAAGCCGCCGAGCGGCAGAAGTCCTGGGTGGTGTTGATGTTCCTCGACCTGGACCGCTTCAAGCCGATCAACGATTCCCTGGGCCACGCCGCCGGTGATCGCATGCTCAAGGAAATGGCCACGCGCCTGCTCGGTTGCGTCGACGACGACGACACCGTAGCGCGCATGGGCGGCGATGAATTCACCTTGCTCCTGCAACCACGGGCCAACCGTGAAATCGCCCTGAACCGGGCGATTCACGTGGCAGAGCAGATTCTCGCCAGCCTGGTCAAACCCTTCGTGCTCGAAGGCCGCGAGTTCTTCGTCACGGCCAGTATCGGCATCGCCCTGAGCCCGCAGGACGGCAATGAACTCAGCCAACTGATGAAAAACGCCGACACCGCGATGTACCACGCCAAGGAACGCGGCAAGAACAACTTCCAGTTCTATCAGGCGGACATGAACGCCAGCGCCCTGGAGCGCCTGGAACTGGAAAGCGACCTGCGACACGCCTTGGAACAGAACGAATTCGTGTTGTATTACCAACCGCAATTCAGCGGCGATGGTAAACGCCTGACCGGCACCGAAGCCCTGCTGCGCTGGCGTCATCCGCGCCGCGGCCTGGTGCCGCCGGGGGACTTCATCCCGGTGCTCGAAGAGCTCGGCCTGGTGGTGGATGTCGGCGATTGGGTGATCAGCGAGGCCTGCCGTCAGCTCAAGACCTGGCATCAGGCCAAGGTGCGCGTGCCGAAGGTGTCGGTGAACATCTCCGCCCGGCAGTTCTCCGACGGCCAGCTCGGCACACGGATCGCCAACATCCTGAAGGACACCGGACTGCCGCCGGCGTGCCTGGAGCTGGAGCTGACCGAAAGTATCCTGATGCGCGAAGTCAGCGAAGCCATGCAGATTCTCGCCGGCTTGAAAAACCTTGGCCTGAGCATCGCGGTCGACGACTTCGGCACGGGCTACTCATCACTCAACTACCTCAAGCAGTTCCCGATCGACGTCCTGAAAATCGACCGCACCTTCGTCGACGGCCTGCCGTCGGGCGAACAGGACGCGCAGATCGCCCGGGCGATCATCGCCATGGCCCACAGCCTCAACCTGGCGGTGATCGCCGAGGGTGTGGAAACCCAGGAGCAGCTTGATTTCCTCAGGGAACACGGTTGCGACGAGGTCCAGGGATACCTGTTCGGGCGGCCGATGCCAGCCAATACCTTTGAAGTGCAGTTCAGCAATGATGCCCTCTTCATGTTCGACTGAAATTTTGTGGGGATGCCATCGCCAGCAGGCTGGCTCCCACAAGAATTTAGGTCGGCCAGGGAATTTGCAGGCTGTCGCGACTTCTGTGGGAGCCAGCCTGCTGGCGATTGGGCCGGCACGATCACCACTGATCCCGTCATGAAGCCCACTTGTCTGCGACATGATGTCGTTTCATATGCCTTCCAAAACCCATTGGGTTAGAATGCCCCCCTTTTCCGCCCCCGATCCTTGAGGACCGCCATGTTCAGCCGTGATTTGACTATTGCCAAGTACGACGCCGATCTCTTTGCCGCCATGGAGCAAGAAGCTCAGCG
>Ga0160454_100529_pt1 | contig 11439 bp, 8 predicted proteins | sample HID1971M_E6MG_FD_108218 | JGI IMG/M metagenome (GOLD analysis project Ga0160454, IMG submission 108218) | Enriched millipede-associated microbial communities from UW Madison campus, WI, USA - HID1971M_E6 MG | ecosystem: Host-associated > Arthropoda: Insects > Digestive system > Unclassified ... | reverse complement strand
GCCAAGGCGAAGGTGCTCGCCGACACGCTGGATGCCGCGACCGGCACGTTCCTCGAGAACGACAAGTCGCCCGGCCGTGCCCTCGGCACGATCGACAACCGCGGCAGTCACTTCTACCTCGCGCTCTACTGGACGCAGGAGCTCGCCACGCAGACCGGCGACGCCGAGCTCGCAGCGGCCTTCGCCCCGGTGGCCGAGACCCTCGCCGCGAACGAACAGCAGATCGTCGATGAGCTGATCGCCGTCCAGGGCGCCCCGGTCGAGATCGGCGGCTACTACCGTCCCGACGCGGATCTCGTCGCCGACGTCATGCGTCCGTCGGCCACCTTCAACGCGGTGATCGACGGTCTCTGACCCGCGACGACGGTGAATCGAGCGGATGCCGGGGTCCCGGCATCCGCTCGATTATTGTGGCGGCCGACGCCGTCTTCCGGTCGTGAGCGAGCGAGGAACGAGCGAGACGAGACGCCTCCGGGGGTCACGTCAAGGAGGTTTCGACTCGCTCAGCCTTGACGCGCACCGCATCAATTCTGGACGGTGACCTCGGTGCCCATGGGCGCCCACTGGTAGAGGAACTCGGCGACGCCGACCGGCAGGTTGACGCAGCCATGGCTCATGCGGTTGCCGAAGTTGTTGTGCCAGTACGCGCCGTGGAGGGCCTGGTCGCCGTTGAAGTACATGACCCAGGGCACGTTCGTCGTGTAGTAGTACGGCGCCTTGGTGAGATCGGGGTTGCCCATGTTCTGCATGCGCAGCTTCGCGGTGATGCGGAAGCTGCCGGTGTGCGTGTCGTGCCCCGGCAGGCCCGACGACATGCGCGTCGAGTTGACGACGACGCCGTTCTCGTAGAAGTACGCAGCCTGATCGCTGAGGTCGACGACGACGTTGCGGGCGAGGGTGGTCGTGCTGACGGGCACCTCGTCGACCGGCAGCTTGTACACCGGGTCGCCGCCCGCCAACTGAGACGCGAACGCCGCCGCGATGCCGGAGGTGGCGCCCAGCTGACGCCCGGACTGTCCGGCCGCGATGGTCTGCAGCACCTTGCCGGCACGATCGGTGATCTCGACCGCGTTCTGGGGTGCGCGGTCCACGGCCGCGGCCAGCGTGTCGACGACCGGCTGGATGGCTGCCGCGTCCGCGGTGATCGTGAACGCGCCGTCCTCGGGAGTGACGGTGAGCCAGGATGCCGCCACCGCACGGTCCACCGGCACGGTGCGCTCATCGCCGACGTAGAAGCCGATGTTCGAGATCATGCCGTTGAGCTTCGTCGCGGTGTCGGCGGCGGTCTCGGTGGAGATCTGCGCGGGGACCTCGGCGATGACCGGGTCGAGGTTCACACGCGTCTTGCCGGCCTCGAACGCGGCCTGCAGCGCCTGCTGCACGGTGGCGACGTCGATCCCGGTGCCGGGGGTCGCCGGCGTCGAGACGTAGGCGGTGGAGGCGTCGTCGTACGCGAGCGTCGCGTCGACCGGGTCGGTGAAGAGGGCGGGAGCGGCGTCGCGCAGCGCCCCGACCGCGGCGGTCGTGTCGAGTTCGACCTCCGCGCCCGTCTGGGCGAACCATGCCGTCGGGTTCCACATCGGGTGCTCGGCGAACGCGGTGTCGGCGAGGGCCTGTGCGTCGACCGAGGCGCCCAGCTCGGCGCCGGTCACCTCGACGTCGCCGCCGTCCCCGGTGAGCACCACGGTGGTCTCGGCGAGCCGCTGCTCGATCGCGCCGGCAGCGGCACCCGGGGTCATCCAGCCGACGGGAACACCGGCCACGGTGGTGCCCGGAGCGATCAGCAGCAGCGACGTGACGACGAGGCCGACAGCGGCGACACCGGCGCCGATGCTCAGCCACAGGCCGGTCCGCTTCTTCTTGGGCGTCGGATCGGGCTCGGCCCATGCGTAGACGGCGTCGTCCGTCCCCGCCGGCGGTGCGGCGGCAGCGGCCGCGACGCCGGGCAGGGCGGTGGTCGCATCGTCGGCGCCATTCGCCTCGGGCTCGGCGGCGGGAGCGAGGACGGCGGTCGCGACGGCGACGGTGGCGGCCTGGTCGGCGTCGCTGGACTCGGCGGCGGGGGTGACGTCTTCGGGCTCGGCATCTGCCGGAGCGTCGGGCTCGGGCTCGGGGTCCGCGTCGGGGTCGGCGTCGGGGTCGGGCTCGGCGTCCGCGTCGGGCTGGGCGGTCTCCGCCAGCTCGGTCTCGATCGGTGCGGCGTCGCTCTGGGCGTCTTCGGCGTCGCTCTGGGCGTCTTCGGCCGGGTCCGTCTCTTCTACGGCCGTGGCAGCGTCTGCCTCTTCCGCCTCGACCGCTTCGGGTTCGGCCTCGTCCGTCTCGGGTTCGGCCTTGTCGGCGGTGTCGGCCTCGTCGACCGGCCCGACACCCTCGGATGTCTCGGCCTCGTCCTCTGCGGGCTCGGCGGGCTGCTCAGGCTCGGCCTCGTCCTCGGCGGGCTCGACATCCTCGGATGTCTCGGCCTCGTCCTCCGCGGGCTCGGCTGGCTGCTCAGGCTCGGCTTCGGCGGGTACCGCCGGCTCGGACTCGTCGGCCGTCTCAGCTTCCGCAGCCTCGGCCTCGCCCTCTGGGGCAGCCTCTTCGCCGGGCTCCGCATCGGCGGCGTCCTCGGCGTCCTCGGCCTCGGCGGCCGACTCGGTCTCGGCGGGCGAGTCGTCGGTGGCGGAGCCCTCGAGCTCCGCGTCCGTCGCGCCGTCGACGGTCTCTTCGACCTCGACGTCGTCCTGTGCGGACGCCTCGTCGGCCTGCGGCTGAGTCGCCAGATCCGTCACGCCTTCACCCCCCGAATGTGATTCACGCTTCCGACAATGGTAAGCGACGCCCGCGCGCGCGTGGGTCACGTCCTCATCACGCACGAATCGCCGGTCACGGTACGAAACCCGTGGACTCGCCACGGCGGCTCGCGAGAGCGTGCATCACAGTTTTGTAAAGCACCCGACCAAAACGGCTCCCGGACTTGCAAAAAGTTTGTTCGTAAGGTCTACTAACAAACATGCCAACTTCGGAAGCGCGACGCGGCCCTTCCATTATCGACACGCCGCAGAGTCCCACCGCGAATGCCCGCGCATTCGCCCCCGGTCGCACCCTGCGGCAGGGGGCCAAGGTACTGCCTGAGCATGCCCGCGGACACAACCGCTCGCTCGTGCTGCAGACACTGTTCCACCAGGGTGCCATGAGCCGCGCCGACCTCTCTCGCGAGACCGGCCTCACGCGCGTCACCATCTCGGACCTCGTGGCCGAGCTGATCGCGGACGGCTTCGTCGCCGAGATCGGCGTGCGCGAGGCATCCGGTCCCGGAAAGCCCGCGATCCTCGTCGATCTCGACCACGCCGGCCACCGGATCGTCGGGCTCGACCTGTCGGGCAGCGAGACGTTCATCGGCGCGGTGCTGACGCTCGACGGCAGCATCGTGGCCCGCCGCGAGGTGCCGCTTCCGGCCGACGAGGACGTGGTGTCGACCGTGGTCGACCTCGCCCGCGGCCTGGTCGCCGAGGCGCACGCGCCCGTGCTCGGCATCGGCGTCGGCACCCCGGGTGTCGTCGACGACCGCGGCGTGATCCTCACGGCCCCCAACTTCGGCTGGGCAGGCTTCGACCTCGAGGGCGCACTGCGGGGCGCCCTCGGGCTCCCCGTGCTCGTCGCGAACGACGCCAACGCGGCGGTGCTCGCCGAATACACCTTCGGCGGCGCACCCGACGATGTGCTCCTCGTCAAGGTCGGGCGAGGAGTCGGCTCAGGCCTGCTGCTGGCGGGTCAGCCCATGCGCGGCAGCCGCTTCGCCGCGGGCGAGATCGGCCACGTCACCGTCGGCACCGACGGCGGTCCGCAGTGCGCCTGCGGGAAGGTGGGATGCCTCGAGGCGTGGCTGTCCGTCCCGTCGCTGACTTCGCGCCTGGCCGCGGCATCCGATCCGGGTGCCCATGAGGGGATCCTCCGCGACGCGGGGGAGCGGCTGGGAATCGCCCTCGCACCCGTCGTCGGCACCCTCGACGTGTCGGAGATCGTGCTCTCCGGTCCCGCTGATCTTCTCGGCGGTCCCCTTGCGGACCAGGCCGTCGAGGCTCTGCGTGCGCGCACGCTCGCGCCGTCCAACGACGACGAAGGCGTGCGGGTGCGGATGACGGAGCAAGGTCAGGACATCGTCCTGCGCGGCGCGGCCGTCATGGTCCTGTCCGGACAGCTGGGGGTCTCCTAGACCTCCGGCGGACTCCGCGAATCACAAAGCTTCACCTCCGGGGTTCCCCAAGAACCCCAAAACCCCCTGGATGGGCCACCCGGCCCACCCGAACACCAAGAGAACATGAAGGAACACACCATGAAGAAGACGCTTGGAGCCGTGGCGCTCATCGGCGCCTCGGCACTGGTGCTCGCCGGCTGCGCCGGCAGCGGCAACGCGGGCGGCGGTTCGGCCGACGACGCTTCCGGGTTCGACCCCGAAGGCGCCAAGGGCCAGAACATCACGTTCTGGGTCATGGGCGGCGACACGCCGGACGAGCTGCGCCAGTACCTGAAGGACGAATACAAGGCCGCGACCGGCGGCACGCTGACCATCGAGCAGCAGGACTGGACCGACGCGGTCACGAAGCTCGCGAACCAGCTGCCCGACGCCAACAACACCCCCGACGTCACCGAGATCGGCAACACCTGGTCGCCGACCTTCACCACGGCAGGCTCGTTCAGCGACCTGAGCGGCATCTACGACGAGCTAGGCGGCAAGGACCTGCTGCAGTCGTTCGTCGACGTCGGCACGGTCGACGGCAAGCAGTACGCGCTGCCGTACTACTTCGGCTCGCGCTACATCACCTACCGCAAGGACATCTGGAGCGCCGCGGGCCTCGAGGTCCCCAAGACGCTCGACGAGTTCAACGAGGACGTCAAGACGCTCCGCACCGACGGCCAGTCCGGCTTCTACATCGGCGGCGAGGACTGGCGCAACGGCGTCTCGTGGATCTTCGCGAACGGCGGTGACCTGGCCAAGAAGGACGGCGACAAGTGGGTCTCGACCCTCAGCGACGCCAAGACCGTCACGGGTCTCGAGCAGTTCCAGGACCTGTTCCAGAACGCGTCGAACGCCCCGGCCACCGAGGACGACAGCACCCCGTGGGTCAACATCAACAACGACAAGAACGGCAACCCGCCGACTGCCGCCACGATCATCGCACCCGGCTGGGCGCACTGGTCGATCGGTGACTTCGTCGAGGAGAAGACCGGCGACGACGGCAAGGTGACCGAGGTCCGCGAGTGGAACGACGACACGTTCGGCGTCTTCCCGCTGCCCGGCACCACCGCAGGCGAGGCCGCTCCGGTCTTCGCCGGCGGCTCGAACATCGGCATCTCGGCCAAGAGCAAGAACCAGGCCGGCGCCAAGGAGCTGCTGAAGATCATCTTCTCGGACGAGTACCAGCAGATGCTCGGCAAGAACGGCCTGGGACCTGCGAACACCAAGTTCGTCGACTCGCTCGGTGACGACATCTTCGCCACGGCTCTCATCGACTCGGCGCTGAACTCGAAGCTCACCCCGGCCGCGCCCGGCTGGGCGGCCGTCGAGGGCCAGAAGATCCTCGAGGAGTTCTTCGGCAAGGTGGCCGCCGGTGGCGACATCGAGGCCCTGGCCAAGGAGTACGACCAGAAGATCGACGCCATCATCAACGGCTGAGAACCTCTTCACCAACCGGGGTCGCGGGCAGCGCCCGCGACCCCGGTCCCCTGCGAGACCCCCTGAAGGAGGCGGGCATGGCTGTTCCTGCCCCCACCACCATCGAGCACGACCGGAGGCCCGACGAGTCCGTCGGAGCCCGTCGCCGCTCGCCCGTTCCCTACTTCCTGCTGATCCCCGCGGTCGCCATCCTGCTGTTCGGCATGGGCTACCCCGTCGTGTGGCAGGTCATCACGTCCTTCCAGAAGTACGGCGCCCTGCAGCAGCTCGGCGGCAAGGCCCCCGACTTCGTCGGACTCGAGAACTACATCGCGGTGGCGACGAGCCCCACCTTCTGGCAGGTGGCGGTGCGCTCGGTGATCTTCTGCCTCATCACCGCGTTCATCACCGTCGTGATCGGCATGGCGCTCGCCCTCCTCATGACCCGGGTCTTCGGCTGGGTGCGCATCACGCTGCAGATCGCGCTGCTACTGGCCTGGGCGATGCCCGTCGTGGCGGCCATGACGGTGTGGATCTGGCTGTTCGATCGTCGCCGCGGCGTGGTCAACTACCTGCTCGACCTCATTCCGGGGGTCGACATGAACCAGTACAACTGGATCGGCGGCGACCCGTTCGTCTTCTTCCTGGTGGCGTCGATCATCGTCACCTGGATGTCGGTGCCGTTCGTGGCCTTCTCGGCCTACGCGGGCCTCACGCAGGTCTCGACCGAGATGGTCGAGGCGAGCCACCTCGACGGCGCCAGCGGCTGGCAGCGACTGCGCTACATCGTGCTGCCGATCATCCGTCCGGTGATCATGATCGTCCTGCTCCTGAACCTCATCTGGGACCTGCGCGTGTTCACGCAGATCACGATGCTGCAGGATGCCGGCTCGAAGACCAGCGACTACGACCTTCTCGGCACGTACATCTACAAGATGGGCGTGGCCGGTCTGAACTTCGGCCAGGGGGCCGCGATGGCGATCTTCGTGCTCGCGCTCACGATCGTCCTCAGCTGGTTCTACATCCGCAGTCTTCTGAAGGAGGACCAGGCCTGATGTCCGCCTCTGCACAGCTCGCGCCCGCGCCCACCCGCGCGTCGCGCGCGTCCCAGCCGGCCGCGCCGGCCGCCAAGCGCCGCCCCCGCGGCCGGGGAGCCAAGTGGGGATGGAGCGTCCTCGCGATCATCCTCGCCCTCATCTGGGTGTTCCCGGTCTACTGGATGGTCAACTCGTCGATGCTCTCGTCGTCGACGCTCGAGTCCTTCACGCCGACGTTCCTCCCGTTCGGAGGCGACCTCGACAACTTCAGCGCGGTCATCAACGACAAGTTCCTCAGCGCCCTGGGCATCAGCCTCGCGGTGACGCTCATCGCGGTGTTCTGCTGCCTGCTGTTCGCGTTCCTCGCGTCGGTCGCCATCAGCCGCTTCCGCTTCCGCGGTCGCACGACGTTCGTCCTGGCGATCCTCATCGTCCAGATGCTGCCGGCGGAGGGCCTGTTCATCGCGCAGTACAAGATGATGAGCGAGCTCGGCCTGCTGTCGAACATCCTGGGCCTGAGCCTCCTCTACATCGCTGCGGTCGTGCCGTTCACGGTGTGGATGCTGCGCGGCTTCGTCGCCGGCGTCCCGGCCGAGCTCGAAGAGGCCGCGATGGTCGACGGGCTCAGCCGCACCCAGGCCTTCATGCGGATCACGCTGCCGCTGCTCGCGCCCGGGCTCGTGGCATCCGGCGTGTTCGCCTTCCTGCAGTGCTGGAACGAGTTCACGGTCGCCCTCGTGATCATGAACGCCGAGAACCAGACCCTTCCGCTCTGGCTGCGCGGGTTCGTGCAGCAGAGCACGAGCCGCGCGATCGACTGGGGCGAAGTGATGGCCGCGTCGACCATCGTCGCGATCCCGGTGATCGTGTTCTTCGTGATCGTCCAGGGCCGCATGACCAGCGGTCTCGTCGCGGGCGCGGTCAAGGGCTGATGGGCGCGCACCGAGTCGCCGCCTCCGGTGCGGAGGTCGGCGGATGAAGGTCGGGCTCGACGTCGGCGGCACCAAGACCGACGCGGTGGCCGTCGACGACGTGGGTGCGATCGTCGGCCGGCTCCGCATGCCCACCGGGTGGGGTCCGGATGCCGTCGCCCAGACGGTCGTGGACGCCGTGCGCTCCCTCGGGGCCGAGGCCGGTGTGGACCTGACAGCCGTGCGGTCCGTGGGCGTCGGCATCCCGGGTCAGATCGAGCCCGGCACGGGCCGGGTCGTGCACGCCGTGAACCTCGGCGTCGAATCGCTGGATCTCGCGGCGGTCGTCGCCCCGCAGCTGGGCGTGCCCGTGCAGGTCGAGAACGACGTGAAGGCCGCCGCCCTCGGCGCGCACGCGCTCCACACCCGCAGCGGCGCGCCGGCTCCCGGGTCGATGGCGTATCTCAACCTCGGCACCGGCATCGCGGCGGGCATCGTCTCGGACGGCGTGCTGTGGCGCGGTGCCCGCGGCACGGCGGGCGAGGTCGGTCACATCTCGGTGGACCCCAACGGCCCGCTCTGTCGCTGCGGCCAGCGAGGCTGCATCGAGTCGTTCGCGGGCGGCGGGGCCGTCGCCGAGCGCTGGGGGCGTCGCTCGGCGCTGCCGGTGCGCGACGTGTTCGACGCCGCCGACGGGGGCGATGCCGAGGCGAAGGAACTGCGCACCGGCCTCGCCCGCGGTGTGGCCGCAGCCATCCGGGTGCTGGTGCTGACGGCCGACGTCGATATCGTGGTGCTCGGAGGGGGTGTGACGGCGTTGGGCGATCGACTGATGACGGATGTCGCAGCCGAGCTGGCGGCCAGTGCCGAGGCATCCCCGTTCATGCGCTCGCTGCGTCTGCAGGAGCGGGTCGAGCTGTTGCCGCCGGGGTCGCCGGCAGCCGCGCTCGGTGCCGCGATCGTCGGCGCGCAGGGCGACATCACACACGACACCGAGGAGGCTCTGGTCCATGGCTGAGATCGTCATCGTCCGCGACAAGGCGGAGGCGGGGGCGCTGGTCGCCGACCACATCGCCGCGCTCGTCCGCGACAACCCCGAGACCGTGCTGGGTCTTGCAACCGGTTCGACCCCGCTGCCCGTCTACGAGGCCCTGCGCACCCGCCTGGACGGCGTCGACGTCTCGCGCGTGCGCGGCTTCGCTCTGGACGAGTACGTCGGCATCGATCCCGCGCACCCCGAGAGCTACCGCTCGGTGATCACGCGCGAGGTCGTCGAGCCGCTCGGACTGAACCCGGCGCTGATCCGCACGCCGGACGGCACGCCCGAGGGGATCGAGCACCACGGCGAGGAGTACGACGCCGCCATCCGTGAGGCGGGCGGCATCGACCTGCAGATCCTGGGCATCGGCACCGACGGCCACATCGGCTTCAACGAGCCCGGCTCGTCGTTCGCGTCGATCACGCGCGTCAAGACGCTCACCGAGCAGACACGCCAAGACAACGCCCGCTTCTTCGACGCGATCGAAGACGTGCCCATGCACTGCATCACGCAGGGCCTCGGCACGATCCTGCGGGCGCGCCACCTCGTGCTGCTGGCCTTCGGCGAGGGCAAGGCCGCCGCGGTCGCGGGTGCCGTCGAGGGGCCGCTGTCGGCATCGCTGCCCGGCTCGGCGATCCAGCTGCACGCGCGCGCCACCGTGGTGGTCGACGAGGCGGCGGCGTCGCAGCTCACCCGCGCCGACTACTACCGCTACGCCTACGCGAACAAGCCTGACTGGCAGGGCATCTGAGTCCTATGCTGACGGCATGACACAGCCGTCGCAGCCGCCGGCGGCGGGGGATGCCGCATCCTCCGCCACCGCTCAGACCCGTGCTGCGGCGCCCGCACCCGGTGCACCCGAGGTGCCGGTGCGCGCACGGCCGGGCTCCGAGGTGCACGACGCCCGTCTGGCGTGGCTCGTCGGCGGCTCGCTGCTCATCGCCCACGCCGTGCTGGTGCTGGTCGCGAACGGCTACCCGCTGCTCGCGTTCCTCGGGGTCGGTATGGTCGTCGACGCCGTGTGGGCCGCCGCGTTGCTGGTGCTCGCGTTCGGAGTACGCCGTCAGGGCAGCGTCGTGGCACGCCGCCCCCTGGGCATCGTGGCGATGGTGATCGCTGCCGTGATCCCGCTGCTGTCGGCACTGCTGTGGTCGTTCCTGCCGGCCGGACCGGCGGACCCCACCACGGCGACCATGATCTCCACCGGGGCCGCGGTGCTCTCGCTCGGCGCCCTCATCGTGACGACCGTGGTGATCGGCCGTGCGGGTGCGGTGCCGCCCCGCGTGCGGTGGGTCCCGCTGATCGTCCTCGCCGTGGTGGCAGGCGCACAGGTCGCCGTCCAGGTCGCGTCCGTGTCCACGGCCGACAACCTCGTCCGCCCCGATCTCACGGCCGCGTACTTCGGCGCGTCGATGCTCGGCACTCTCGGCGTCCTGCTGCTCGGCATCCTGGCGATCGTGTGCGCCCCACGAGAGCAGCCGCGGCCGGTCGCGCCGACGCAGGTCTACCCGCCGGCGTCCTGATCTCTCGGCCGCTCGCGCCCGTGGCCGTCGGTCCGCGCCCGTGGGTCCGCCCGGCTCAGCGCGCGAAGACCTTGCCGGGGTTGAGGATGCCCTGCGGGTCGAACACGCGGGTGATCTGCTGCTGCAGCTCCCACTGGTCGTCGCCGAGTTCGTCCGCGAGCCAGCGGCGCTTCAGCACACCGACGCCGTGCTCACCGGTGAGGGTGCCCCCCAGGCGCAGCGCGGCGCGGAACAGGTCGTCGGCGGCGGCCCAGATGTGCGCGGGCGCCTCGATGACCCCGAACTCGTCCGGCTCGGCGTCGAAGATGAAGTTGGGGTGCAGGTTGCCGTCTCCGGCGTGCGCCACGGTCGGGATCACGACCCCGTGCTCACGCTCGACGCGGGCGATCTCGTCGAACATGGCGGGCAGGGCGCTGCGCGGCACCGACACGTCCTCGATGAGCGCGGTGCCGAGCGTCTCCATCGCGGGGTGCATCGCCCGGCGGATGGTGAGCAGCCGCTCGCCCTCTGCGCGGTCGTGCGAGAGGGTGACCGTGCCGCCTGCGCCACGCAGGACTTCGGCGATCGTCTCGGCCTCGACGCCGGCCGCCGGGCCGTCGGTCTGGATCGTGAGCTGCGCGACGCCGGGGGCCGGCGTCGGGAGCGCGAGCATGGCGTGCACGGCCGCGAGGGAGGCGGCATCCATCAGTTCCATGATCGCGGGCTGGATGCCGGACGCGGTGACGGCGGCGGATGCCTCGGCCGCCGCGCGCACGTCGGCGAAGGTCGCGGCGATCGTGCACACCTCGCCGGGCACGAGCCGGCGGAGCTTGAGGGTCGCGCCCACGACGACGCCGAGCGTCCCCTCGGAGCCGATGACGAGCGAGGTCAGGTCGAGACCGGTGACGCCCTTCACAGTGCGGTGGCCGAGGCGCAGCAGGCGTCCGTCGGCGAGCACGACGTCGACGCCGAGCACCGCATCGCGCACGACGCCGTACTTGGCGCACAGCAGGCCGCCGGCGCCCGTGGCGATGTTGCCGCCGACGGTCGAGATCGCCCGGCTGGCGGGATCGGGCGCCCACCAGAGGCCGTACCCGGCGAGCGCGGCGTTGAGGTCCGCGTTGAGGATGCCGGGCTCGACGACGGCGAGCAGGTCGTCGGGGCGCACCTCGAGGATGCGGTCCATGCCGCGCACCGAAAGCGCGATCTCGCCGGTTCCGGCGTTCGCCCCGCCCGCGAGTCCGGTGCCGGCGCCCCGTGTGACGACCGGGGTTCCGGTCGCGCTCGCGATACGCAGCGTCTGCTGCACGTCCTC
>Ga0160454_100524_pt1 | contig 11745 bp, 12 predicted proteins | sample HID1971M_E6MG_FD_108218 | JGI IMG/M metagenome (GOLD analysis project Ga0160454, IMG submission 108218) | Enriched millipede-associated microbial communities from UW Madison campus, WI, USA - HID1971M_E6 MG | ecosystem: Host-associated > Arthropoda: Insects > Digestive system > Unclassified ... | reverse complement strand
CGTCCTTTGGAGGCAGCCTCAACGTCCAGCTGCATACAGTCGGATGCGTCGATGGCGTGCTCATCATGTTGATGGGCACAACCCAAGACGGCCAAGAGGTCCAGATTGTCCAACATCCATCCCAGATCAACGTCTTGCTACTCACGATGAAGCGGGCCGAGCCTGAGGAGCCGAGGAAGCCGATTGGCTTCCTGAACTGATCACTGGGTGAAGAAGCCGCGCCGTGCTTTGGGCGGGCTCATCGCGCCCATGATGAGCGCATCGGCAATGTTGGGGGAGGGGATGCCGCGCCGGGCCAAGCTCTCCTTGCTCTCCACCTTCGTGCGGCCTGCGCCGTCGAGTTGGATCTGAGGCGCGGATAGCTCGATGGTGAGCTTATTGAGCGTCTTCTTGTCGATGGATGCGCTGTTGATGCTGATCAGTTCGTCCACGGGGTGCGCGGCCATGCCCCGGATGACCTCGGCGGTCTTCCGAAAGCGCGTGGCGACCTCCTGCCACTTCTGCGCCTTGATGTTGCTGAACTGATCGTTGTTCAGAATTTTCTTGTGCGGTAGCTGGAGGTACACGTCATCGGGACGGTCCACCGATGCGCCTGCATTGAATGCGTGGTAGGTGAGGTGCTCGCCGCGATCCGCGTTGAGGTTGGCGAAGTGTGAGCCGCAGGCCGCGCCGATGCCGCACACGTCATATGTGACCTCTGTGTCTTCGACGAGTGCGTGATTGAAGACCTGGGAGCATGACGTTAGCAGTTCGTCCTGGCGGCCCTTCCATTCATCGATGCCGGAAACAATGTTGCGATCTACGTCAACCGTTGCGCAGAAGTCGTCGCCGGTGTCGGCCAGGTCGAAGCCGGTGCGCCGTGCGCCGCCCTGCGGCCAGCCGATGATGTGTCGGTGCGCGTCGATGGCCGCGAGGATGTGGCTGCGCGGGATGAAGCTGCGGTCGTCACCGGTCTTGGCCACGCCGCCGTACACGTGCGCGGCGTCGATTGGGTCCGCAACGTATGCCGCCATGATCATCTTCATCTGCGTTTCGTTGAGGAACACGTTCTGATCGAAGTTGATCTGACGAGAGATGCAATCGGGCGGCGGGTCGATCACGAAGTGCTGATAGACGAAGTCGCTTTCATTGATGCTGTTGAATAGCAGCCAAATCTCGCTGTGGTCTGCGCGAATCGTCGGCTCCAGCACTTCGTACTGCTCCGGCGTCAGCCCTTGGGCCTCCTCCAAAACGAGATGCGTGATGCGCTCAGTGCTCTTGATCTCGTTGAGGTTCCTGGCGATGCCGTAGAACATGAACTCGCTGCCTGTGAGCTTGTGGGCAATCGAGTTGTTGGTGATGTGGAATTGCCGGTGCAGCCGTGCGCTGTCGATCTTGTCGAGCAGCAACGTGTAGACGCTCTCGCTGATCTTGTTCTGGAACTGCCGAGCGCACATGAAGCGCAGGCGTCGGAAGTTGGACGCGAGGTAGATCATGCGGCCTGCCGCGTCATGGCTCTTGCCCGCGCAGCGGCCTCCATGCAGAACCTTGATGCGACGCGGGTCTGCCCAGAAGTCGCGGAGGTGCGGATTGAGCAGCATCAGCCGAACTTGCGCATGATGGCGCGAATGAGCTTGTCGGTTGCCTCCTTGGCCTTGAGCGCGGCCCGCAGGTCGGCACTGTGCTTCTCTTCCGCTGCGGCGGCGGCGCGGCGCGCTCGCTCGGCAGGTGTGGACGGTGTGTAGCGCAGCCGCTCCTTCTTTGGTGTCGCCATGACCTCATAGGTGCGGTCGAAGGCTACTTGCTCTGACGCGCTGAGGGGCCGCGCGATGCCGCCAAGGTAGTCAGCAATGATCTTGCCGAGTTGCGGCGCAGTGACTTTGATCTTGTCGGTCATGGCCATCTCTTCTGCTTGATGGACATCAGAAGAACACTCCATTGGATGGGGCTCGCACTGGCGGCACGTAAACCGGTGACTCGATGCCTGCGTTGAACTCGTCACGCGCGGCCTTCTGCGCCGCGAGGATTTGCGCGTGGTGGTCCGCGCTCTCGGGCAGTGGCATAGGTTCGTAGCGCACCACTTGATAGTTCGCCTCGATGAAGGCGCGCTGATGCTGCGTGAGGTCCGATGCGCCGAAGTACTGGCGAATGATCGCGGCCAGTTCGTAGTGCGTGACCTTGCGCTTGCGCAGCGGCTGTTGCGCTACTTCTGGAGTTGCCTGAAACAACTTCATGGGTTGCCCTCCAGCAGCCGCGCGTTCAGCACCTTTACGAGCGCGGCCTTGATGCTGTCGTAGGTGTTCGATGGGAAGCGGACCGCGAGCGCATTCGTGCTGCTGTCGAGCAATGCTTGGGCGTGGGCCTCGTCGGTGATTTCGCCGCCGATGGCGGTAAGGATGCTTGTTGCTTCGGCGTCGATTGCGGCGTTGATGTCGAGGGAGTCGGAATTCCGACTGGCTCCCTCCGGCTTCGTCGTGGCGGCGATCTGCTTGGCGAAGTTGGCGGCTGCGGCCATGCCGTCGCTTGTGCCTGCGTAGAGGGCCGACAAGTCCAAACCGCTGTTGCCGAGTGAGCCGCCCTTGGCTGTGTCGATGAGCTGGATCATCGCGAGCATCGGGCCTGCGTAGTCGAGTGGTAGGACGCCTTGCGCAACTGCCTTGAGAACGGACTCCGCCTGCTCCGTTGCGCTTCCATCAGCCGGGAAATGATCGATGGTGACCGTCAGCATGTGCGACTTGAGCGTCGGCGTGAGACGGTCCATGAGCATCTTCATGTAAGGGGCGCCCTCGTCACCAAGCGCCTTCTTCACGAGCGAACGCCAAAAGGCCGGCATGTCCTTGCCTGTCTCGGCCTCGATGGCTTCGCGGATTAGTGTTTGGTCCGACTTGCCGCGCCGAGTGACCGGCTGACGGTCTGGGCTGAAATGCGTCGAAGGCGAGTTGCCGCTGACTCCGCGCTTGCTAACCCTTTCAGATGGTTCTACTGTTTGCATTGACGATCCGAGACAACGGAGACGATACGGAGAGGCCCGAAAGTATCGGCCCGCTTCAGTGTTCGCGATGCGAGGTGATGGGGGTGCGCGGATGTACTGTCTGAACTCCGAAGCGCGGCCTACGCGAGCCAACCGGCGTCCGCCAGTACCTACCCCTGCGGCCCGCTCGGCGCGCGTCTCCGGACACTTCCTAGGCCCGCCCTGCAATGTCCAATCCGGGTTGTGGGTCGTCGCCTTCCGGATCGCGCCCAGCCAGCCGCGAGCACATTCGACGTTTCGCTACTAGAGGTCGAGCAGCCGATGCGCTTCATTTGGAGAAGGGCTGTTCTTGCCGCGCGTGCAGTGGTCTTTCCCGCATGACGTCACTTGCCATTGGTGATGGCCGCGCCAAGTGAAGATGATCTAGGTCAGATCGTTGCTGCGGGCCGCGCCAACACGGAGAACGGAGAACGCTGTGGGCCGCGCCACGTTCCTCGCTCAGTACCCCCGCAAACCCAATAGCGGCGCGGCGGGGTAACGGGGGAACGGTTTTCTTAAGGAGATAGAGATAGATAGAGAGAGGGGTAGGTAGGGTTGGCACTACCCATACCCTTTCTTGTGGTGTGGGTGTATTTCCGGAAACCGTTCCCCCGTTCCCCCGGCCCAAAACCTGCGCCGGTATTGGGTTTGCAATGTTCTCTAAGTCGCTGACCGGGGAACGGGGAACGGGGAACGCCGCGCGGCCCACATCAGTCTGCATACGGGATCAGGGTCGCCCTGGACTTGCGATCCCGCGAGCCGAATCCAACTGGGCCGGGGGATGGCTTCGCGCCTTTCAGCCGCTTGAGAACCTTTTCATAGTCAGCGGCCCAGTTCGGCTTTGCCCTCAGCATGTCTGCGATTTCCTTTGAGTTGTTCATCACGGCGACGTACTGCTTCCCATCACCGTCAGCTTTGATAGCGAATCCTGAGAACTGCAACGAACGATTTGCAGTTTCGGCACTTATCAACACCGACTGGTTCGTCGAATCAGTCTTGTTTGATAGGTCGGCACCTGCGATTGCCTTCTCGTATTCCTCGGCGGTCATGTCGTCCTTGATGGCGATGTCCAGAAGGACGCCAATTGGCACCATCTCTTGCCTTTGCTCGTTGTTGATGACCGCGATGCGGCATTGCAGGATGTACTTCCAGCATGCGACCTCATCAGATTCGATGTCCTTCTGCTCAGACTTCGCGATGCCGTACTCGGCCACCAACGCCTGCGCCCGCTCCAGCGTCAGAAATTCCTCCGATTCCAGCGAGAACGCACCAGCCAACATCGCGCCGTGCATGTCGCTAGACCTTTGCTTGGTGAGAATCGGAACCAGCGCGGCGGAGAACATCTTGGCATTCGCACGGATGGTAGGGGCCATCTTGATTGCGCGAGCGCAGAAGCGCGCCCCAAAACCATCGGTGAGAAGCGCGGCCTGTGCGGTCGCAAATTCGATGCTGGTCTGCTTGGCGTGCTTATCCATGTCCAACTCCGACACCTCGAATCGAGACTTGTCTGACTCTTGAATGAGGCTTGAATTGACCGACGCCATGATGAAGCACGAACGAACTGTCCAGGCGATTGCATCCCCATGAGTAGTTCCCTTGGCGACCACACCGCCATCGTCGCCAGAAGCAATTCGCGCCAAGTCGATAACACCTTGGACGATGCGCCGCAGGTTCTCATCCTCCGTGTCGGCCTCGTCGTAAAGCACTGTGAGCGAATCGCCCTTGAGCATCTGCCGGATTGCTGGGGCGGTAGTGGTCTTCAGCACGTGTATGAGCATGTTGCCCAGCGCGGCCTTGATGATCGCGCTCATCGTTGACTTACCGGATTGCGCGCGGCCAGTAAGCCAGCTATGCGGTCGCCAGCCCAACGCGCCGCAGATTGCAGCGCAGACAACCTGTCCAGCCATGTACCTTGCGGCTAGGTTGCCACCAATCCATGCGCCCATCCCAACAAGCGCCAGGAAGCTCTTGCCATCCTCTATGGACATCGGGGAACTCAAGTCAACGTCAAGCGCAGGCCGACGCACATACATGTACTTCGATTCGATGCTAAGCGGCGACTCCACACCATCCACCAAGAGGCGGTCGCCCAGGTGCGCAACTACGCGGCCTCCATCGAACCAGATACCGCGCCCGCGAACCATCGACGGATCGAACAGGCCGCACCTCTCGCACGCGCGCATGAGCGCATCGGCAGCATCAACAATGCTGATCTTCCCTTCATAGCCAAAGTTGGACAGCCATCGGGCCTTATCTGCAAGTTGAAGTAGCCCAGACGTTTGGGTGAGTGCCGCTGCCGATAGCTTCACGATCTGCTTCGATGCGCCGAGCATGAAGTAGTACGAACCGCCATCGAGGCCCATCGGCCTGAAGCCGAATCCATCGAAGCCCGTGAACTCCGAACGGGCTGCCGATTCGCCATCACCACCCCTGCGCATGAGGTCTCGCACGCGCTTGATCTCGGCATCGATGACGTCCTTGTTGTACGCCAAGCCCTTTGCTTTGAGCACATCTCGCGCGGCCCCCTTTGCCGTCTCAAACGCAAACCCAGGCCTCATCTTCGCTGCACGAACGATTTCAGGCAGCGCGTCGAATTCTTCCGCGAGTCCATCCTCGTTTTCCTGTGATGCCTTCAGCATCTCCGCAGCTTCATCATCGCCATCGTTGGCGGCGTCGGGCACGGCGCTCACCATTGTTCTCCCGCCGCAGCGCGATCAACCTCGGCGAGGTCGCGGGCAATCTGGTCATCGCGCCCATCCCAAAACTTCCTCCATGCCGTCGCGGCCTCCGGGTTGTCCCTGAGGATCGCCATGATGACTTTGTTTGTCGTCCTGATGTCGCAGCTGCCGTGATAGCAGAGGTACTGCGTTTCATACTTGCCGCTCTGTCGCTTTGCTGGGTGGAAAACCGTGGTGCCGGTGAATACGCCGTTGGTGTGGTTGCGATAGTTAGGACATTTGACTTTCCACTCGTGCCGCGTTCGCTCGTGCTGCGCATTCTTCGGGTCCGCAGACTCCAGGTGCTCTTTAAGCCATGCGTACTTGAAATCTTCAGCTGATCGTTGGTCGGTGCTGACCATGGTGATGTCCGGCTTTGGGGCTGGAGGGTTGATTACCAGACCGAATGCCCGGATCAGCTCGGCAGGCGTGTAGCTCATGTCCTCGTTCAACTCGGCCAGGCGCACTTTCCATCCGTTGCGTGATGGCTTGCCGTTGATGCCGTAGGGGATTCGTGCAATGCGTGCTACACCTCCCATGCCTGGATCGTTGCCCATCAGCTTCTCGCGGATGAATGCGTCGATAAGGCTCTTGAACAGGTCGTGGTCGCGTAGCGGCCTCGTGAGGCGATACCACGCTTGATAGTTGCCCTCGCTGGTCTCAACAAGCGCAGTCGGCCTGAGCGTACCGATGATGTCCTTGGGCACCTTGATGCCGCGCGCCTTGTTGACGTCCCCAACATCATCGACCATCAGCGCGATGCCGCCATTGAAGCTCTCGCCACGCCGATTTGTGACGCCATCCTTGACGGCCATCACACAAAGGTACAGGTTGCGGTCATCGGGCAGTTCGACGGTCGCCCATTCGTCAGCCGTGCGCGGGCGCATGTACTTGCGCTTTGCGCGCTTCATGTTTTCATGTTCGCCAGGATCGCCGTTGACGATGTCGATGACGAGGCGTTCGTCAGGCGCAAGGCCGGAGGACATTACGCGCAGGAAGTCGCGGTATGTCGGCTGCGGTGCCGTGTGAGAAGTCATTGAGGGTGTCTCCGTTAGGTGGGAGGCACCGAAGTCCGCGAACATTCTCTCGCAGTAAGCTCTTGCCGTTTCTTCGATGCTTCGGGGTCGTCTGTGGGGTCGGTCCTAGCTCGTTCAGGTCGCGCTACTGATCAGGTGGCGCGACCTTTTCTTTGGGTGCTCGTAATCACGCGGTCTGTTCGGTGCGCTGGCCGATCCGCTTTGGACGCGGTCCATTGCGCATGTAGGCGCGCTTCTGCTCGAAAGGGATGGTGCGCTTCTCCGCTAGGTGGATGAGTGCTAGTCGCAGGTACTCAGAGATGCCGATGCCCAACTCAAAGGCCGCATCATCAGTCGCATCTTTCAGCTCAAGCGGGATGGTGCAGGTGCGGTTGCAAGTGTTCTTGCCGGCCATGTGTAGAACCTCTTGGAGAAGAAAAGGGGAGAGACGAAAAGCGTAGAACGGTCCTTGTGTTCACGGAGCGTCATCGTTCGGTGCGGACACGAGAACGAACACCCGCGAGTCGCCTAGTCGATCCGACCGCGCCCTACGTCCCGTGGCTATGCGACCGATGCAAATGTGTCCAGCGCGGCCTGCTGCCGTATCCTTGGAGGCGTCCGGACCCGGAACCGTGCTGCCCGTGCGGTAACGCATGCGAGGACACTAGGCCACCACCTGATCGCGAATCGAGTGGTGGCCTTTTCATTCCGGGATGCGACCGGTGAAACTGGCGCCGCTAGGCCCATCCGTCAGAGTGCAATCGACCTCTGGAGATAAAGGGTCGAACGCATATGCATTGCGACTTCGCCCAGCTCATCGCTTGACCACCACTTCGTTGCGATAGCTCTCGCGCAGCGCGGCGACGTCAGCGCCCATGTGCTCGCCCAGCAGCCCGATGTACGCATCGGCCCAGATCCAGTCGTGCGGTAGCAGAGACATGTGGCTGCGTTGCTTCGCGTCGGCCAGCGCGTGAGCTAGCTCGTGCAGCGCAAGTGCATCGCCGCAACCTGACGGAACAACAAGCATGTGGTCGCGCCCGGCCTTCTTGTGATAGGCGCCATCTTCGCCATCCACGAGGACCAATGGGAGCATGCTGATGCGCAAGGTGCTCTTGCGGCCCGCGTCACGCCAGATGTCTGGCAGGCGGAAAACAAGGCCGGTGTTACGCGCGAAGTCCACGCGCTTGTTCTCCCACTTGTACGCCGCTGCTGTGTGGGCTTCTCGGTGCTGATGTAGTAGTCCAGTCACTTCATGCCCCTCCTTTTTGGACATTCCTGTTCTGAAACGAGTGAACCCGCTGACCGACAGGCTCGATCAGCGGGTTCGCTTGGATCGATCTTAGGTTGGGCCGGTGAACTAGTCGAGGTACACGCAGCTATGCCGAAGACTGCCGATATGGCGGCAGTCGCGAATGTCGACACGCTCATTGCTCGCCACCCTGTTCACGCGCTTCATCAAGCTCAAGTCCACAGTGCCATCTGGCACGTTGGCCGAGAACCCTCCAGGCATCTATCACCTCTTCCTTAGGCCACTCGGTCGCCACGTGGTCGAGGTAGTCCAGAAGGTCTGCTTCAGTGAAGCCTTGAACCCAGAGCCGCACCACCACCATGACCTCATAGGCCGGTGCAACAGGAAGAGTGTCCCGGATGGTCGCGCGGCGGAACGAACCGCCTTCCCAAGCACGCGGCGTGCACATGCCATGAAGCATATGAATTCTTTCCGTGGTTCTCTGTTCCTTGCAGAAGCGCTCGAAGCACTCCCACATGTAGTCGTTCACGTGCGGGTGGTCGCTGCCTTTGATGAGCTCCCACGTCAAATAGAGGAAGCCGATTGGCGACCGCCGCAGATCGACTTCAAAGGCCAGTCCTTCGGCTTCGTAGGAGACGGTGGTGATGACGTCATCCATGTGCGGCCTTCTTGGTTTCAGAAACTACACGCGGAAACGCCAGCAGTTCAGGAGCAATCCGCACGGCCCATCGCCCCTGCAAGTAGGTCGCGATGTCCTCGGAGCGCCAGATGTAGAGGCGAGGCGAGGATACAGAGTCAAGCGGCGGCGGGAATTTGCCGGCCTTGATCCATGCCTTGAGTGTGGCGTGGCAGGCGGGAACGAGGTGCCGAAATTGCGACCTGCGTAGAAGGCCGGGTGGGAGTGTCGATGTGTTGGTCATCGTCGGTGGTCCTGTGTGAGATGAGGAGCCAAGACGCAAACCAAGAACAGGCGCACGCGACCAGACACCCCATCAAAGGTTGATGGAAAAGAGTCAAGTGGGGTGTGCGAGATCGGACCACGCAACAGTCTCACGATGAGACCTGGCTTTCAAAGCTGCTGATGCGTATGGGTCCAATATCAGACGAGTTCTTGTCCACCTTCTTGATCGGGCAGATTCAAGGCTAACGTCTGTTGCAAGGGCAGTTTTGCAACCGCCAGTGAACAAGTCAACTGCTGCACGCGGCGATGGCGCAAGAAAGTTTGCTGGCTTTGTTCACTCCGATCTGATACGCGCGGCCAACGAAAAGGCCGCTCGATGGCGGCCTTGTGCGTGTGAGTTTTGAGTTAGGTTTGACGTCACGCAGCCTTCTTCAACTCCACCACGTTCTCGCCGCGTGCGATGGCAGCAAGCTCGTCGATGAGGTCCGAATAGAACTGGAGTGCTGCACGGCGCGCGGGTAGCTGTTCTGCACGGTTGTAGGCTTTGATGGTCCCGCGTTGTGAGTGGGCTAGGAGCAGATCAACGATTGCGATGGGGTAGCCTCGTTCAATCAAGATCGTCATTGCCGTGCTGCGCAGCCCGTGCGGCGTGAAAGTGCCCTTATCGTCTGTGCCTGGAATGAACTTGCATTCCTTCCGGCGCGCGATCCGAGCGAACAGGAAGTTGAGTGTGCTGCCTACGTTGAGCGGGTCTTTGCTGTTGAGCTTCGTGAAGACGAATTCAGCGGGCGCGCACTTTCTACCAGCCGCCTGCTGGATGGCGGCTTGCGCTTGGAGGACCGCGACTGCCTGCGAAGACAGCGGCACGACATGATCGCGCTTCATCTTCGACCGCGCCGCTGGCACGATGAACCTTGGGTCGTCACTGTCCAGGCCTTCTATCTCGCCCCACGTCGCTAGGAGCACTTCACTCTTTCGGCACATCGTGTAGGCGGCGAACTTTGCCGCGTTGATCGTTGCCGCCTGGGTGAGCCCTTCGCTGGCCTCTAGGGCGTTCCACCAGATACCCAACTGCGGCTCGGTGAGGTGCCGATGGTGTTTGGTCGGCGGGAGCGTGATGATCTTGTCGCGCTTGAGTGGCGTGACCGGGTTGTATTCGAGGATGAGGTTGCACACGGCGGTATCGAAGATGTCCTTGACGATCTCGCGCACCATCGACGCCGATGCGGGGGCGGTTGCGGCCTTCGCCTTGACGATTTGCAGAACGTGCTTGGGCTTGATTTCGTCAAGGGTCATCTTGCCCAGGCCAGGCCAGATGTCTCGCCGCAGCTGACCGTCCAGGCGGGCAATCGTTCGAGGGCGACATTTGACCCGCTTCGCATCAAGCCATCGCGAGGAGTACGCCTTAAAGGTCATGTCGTCTTCGCCTTCGCGTTCGCGGCGTTTCTTCTCCCGCTTCTCCGCTGCTGGGTCGATGCCAGCCGCAACGGCGGAGCGTGCGGCGGCGTGCAGGTCGCGGGCGGCCTTGATGCCGACCTCAGGGAAAGTACCTAGACCCACCTCCTTGGGCTTGCCCTTGAAGGCGTAGGCGTATCCCCAGGCCTTGGTGCCGCCTGTCGAGATTCGGATGAAGAGGCCGCCACCGTCCGCGACCTTGCGCGGCTTGCCGCCCTGAGGCTTAAGCGCCTTTAGCTTGGCGTCTGTAAGGGTGTAGTTAATCGAGCGCATTCGGGTTCCTTTCAGGGGTGATCGCCGCACCGGAATGGGCAGCAGATTTCCCCGAAATTATCCCCGAAAGTGAGCGTGCACTAACATTTGCAAAGGTGCGCTAACTAGCGCACTTTTGAGCACACGGATGCGCTAAGTCATTGTCGTCAAAAGAGATTTGCGTCTTATGTGTGCGCTAGTCAGCGCACATTTTTGCTACCGTTTTCATAGCACTTTTCTAGTGAACAAAACGTCGTACACGCCGTGGCCCAGGCGCAGGCCGCGGTTCTCGAACTTGGTCAGCGGACGGTAGTCGGGCTTGGGCGAATAGCCCTCGGCCGAGGCGTCGGGCGAGGGCGCCAGCAGCGGCTCGGCCGACAGCACCTGCACCATCTGCTCGGCGTAGGGATGCCAGTCGGTGGCGCAATGCAAGTAGCCGCCCGGCGCCAGGTGCTCGGCCAGCTTGCGCACCAGCGGCGGCTGGATCAGGCGCCGCTTGTGGTGGCGCTTCTTGTGCCACGGGTCGGGAAAGAAGATGTGCACGCCGGCCAGCACGCCCGGGGCCAGCATGTGGTCGAGCACGTCCACCGCGTCATGCGCGCAGATGCGGATGTTGTGCAGGTTCTGCGCGCCGATGCGCTTGAGCAGGGCGCCCACGCCGGGTTCGTGTACCTCGCAGCACAGGAAGTTGGTTTGCGGCTTCAGCGCGGCGATGTGCGCCGTCGCCTCGCCCATGCCGAAGCCGATTTCCAGCACCGTCGGCGCCGTCCGGCCGAAGGCCGCGGCGAGGTCCAGGCGTTCCTCGCGGTAGGGCAGCAGGAAGGACGGGCCGTGCTCGCGGTAGGCGCGGGCCTGGCCTTCGGTGGTGCGGCCGGCGCGCTTGACGAAGCTGCGCAGGCGCCGGTGCAGCGGATGGGGGGATGCCTCATCGGCGGCATCGGCGGCGGTGCTTTGCCCCGGCAGGTCGTCGGGGGCGGTGGCGGGCTGGGGCGCGGACGCGTCGTCCGGGCCGGCCGCGGGGTCGGTTTCACGCGGATTCATGGGGACCGAGATTGTAGAGAGCGCGCCATTGGGCGACCCAGCCTGAGGGTTCTTGGCCCGCGAGGCCCAGTGTGCGGGCGGCGCTGGCGAGCGCCGCGGCCGCGGCTGCCGGGGTGCCGGTGTCG
>Ga0160454_100523_pt1 | contig 11757 bp, 12 predicted proteins | sample HID1971M_E6MG_FD_108218 | JGI IMG/M metagenome (GOLD analysis project Ga0160454, IMG submission 108218) | Enriched millipede-associated microbial communities from UW Madison campus, WI, USA - HID1971M_E6 MG | ecosystem: Host-associated > Arthropoda: Insects > Digestive system > Unclassified ... | reverse complement strand
CTGCAGGTGGCTGCGCCGGCGCGCCTTGCGCAGCACCGTCTCGGCCTTCTCGCGCGCCGAAGGCGACAGCGTGTCGAGCAGCGACTCGCTGTCCATCACCTGGTACCACAGTTCCAGGTTGCCCATGCGCGCAAAGCGCCGCATGTGGCGCCGGTAGGCGGCCACGGTCGCCCGCACCGCGCCCTCCTGCGCGACACGATCGCGGCCGGTGAAGCGCCCGACCAGCACCGCGCTGGCGACCAGCCGCTTGAGATCCCATTCCCACGGACCCGGCTGGGTCTCGTCGAAGTCGTTGATGCCGAAGACCAGTTGCCGCTCGGCCGAAGCGAAGACGCCGAAATTCGACACGTGCATGTCGCCGCACGCCTGCACCTGCAGCCCGGTGGTCGGGGACGGGGCCAGGTCCTGCGCCATCAGCGCGGCGCTGCCGCGGTAGAAGGCAAAGGGCGACGTCAGCATGCGCGCATGCCGCACCGGCACCAACTCGGGGATGCGCGTGCGGGCCTGCGACTGCAGCAGCCCGACCACGTCGCGCCCTTGCGCGGCCGGTTTGAAGTCACCCAGCGCCTCGCGCGGCACGACGCCGCGCAGGCTCTTGCCCGCCGCCATGCGCGCTTCCACGCTCGGCGCAGGCGCCAGGAAGCTGTGCGCCTGCCCGCTGGCGCCGGCACGCGGGTCCACCGCAAGATGGGCCTGGGACTCGGTCAGATCCGCCATGGCACGCCCTTTCTACGGGACGAAACTGAGGCGGATCATAGGCCTGGCCCCAGCAGTTCCAACGTGCGCGCATCCGGCCGGCTTTCGAAGAAACGCGCCAGCGCCTGGCCGAACACGGGTTCATCCGGTCGCACCGCGCCGAACAGCGTCATGCAGGAGCGGAACTTCAGGTCGTCGGGCGAATGGAAGACCTCGTGCGCACTGCGGCCAGGCGCCGCGTGCAGCACCAGCCGCGTGCAGTGCCGCAGCCGTTCGCCCAGCAGCGCATGACCGGCATAGGCCAGCGCTTCCTCGCGCGAACGCAGGCCGAAGTGCAGCGCCGTCTGGCTGCGGCCCAGGGCGGCCAGTTGTGGAAAGACAAACCACATCCAGTGGCTGCGCTTGTCGCCGGCCGCCAGCTCGGCGCAGACCGCGTCGAACACCGGCGCCTGCGCCAACACGAAACGCTGCAGGTCAAAGGGATCGTCGACGGTCATGGCAGCCTCCTGATGACGAGCGATCATGCCGCCATGGCAAAATCCCCGTCCGGCGTGCCGCAAGCGCGCGCCGCCGTCTGCCCGTAGCTCAGTTGGATAGAGCACCTGCCTTCTAAGCAGGTTGTCGGGGGTTCGATCCCCTCCGGGCAGGCCAGCATTCGTCCATCCGCAACCCCGAACTTTCGTCTATCCATCGAATGTCGTAGGGCGAAACGCGCATGTTGCGCATGCCGTCTGCGTCGTATTCTCGCGCGAGGATGTAACAAACGGCTACGCCGATGGACCTCGACTTCGTCTACCAAAAAGTGCAAGTGCTCAGCCCCAAGGCGGCCAAGATCGCCCTGCGGATGCTCGACAAGGACCCGCACATTCCGACCGAATGGGTGATCGCCTTGCGGCCGGCGCTGGCACAGCGCAGCAGCGGCTCGGACGACTTTCGCGGCACCGACTGGATGACCATGGCCGCGATCGAGCGGCCGGTCATCCGCCGCTTCACCGATCGCTTCGAAAGCCGCGAACAGCGCCATGCCCGCCTGTGGGTGATGAGCCTGCGCAAGGGCGCGCAGGCCGCTGCCGGGCAGAGCCTGTTCCCGGGCGACGCCGCGCTCGATTCCTAGCCCCGCGCGCCGGCACGGCCACCCACGGCCACTTGCCTGACAGCCGCACGGCCACGCCGCCGACGCCCGGCCCGCACGAGGCGTGACAGCATCGCAGCCCATGCCCCGCGCCGTCACCCACCGCCCGAACGCACCATGATGAAACAGGTCCTGCACCTCTATGCGGTGGCCCATGCCGTCATGGCGCTGCTGTTCGCCCTCTCCGGCCTGACGCTGATCGTGCTGGCCACGCGCGAGGCCTGGTCGGCGCTGAGCGGCGGGGATTCGGTGCCGGCCATGTCGCTGGCGCTGATCGAGGCACTGGGCATCCTGGCGGCGGCCGTCGTCGCCATGCAGATCTCGCAGACCGTTGCCGAGGAGGAAGTCATCCGCGACGCGCACATCAGCGCGCCGACCCGTGTGCGGCGCTTCCTGTCGCGCTTCATGGTGGTGATCGTGGTGGCACTGGCGGTCGAGGCCCTGGTCGCGACCTTCAAGGCGCGCGAAGACCCGCAGCAGTTCCTGCCGGCCGCCGCCATGGTGGCCTCGGTCGGGCTGCTGCTGGCCGGCTGGGGCTGGTTCATCCGCCTGAACCGCTATGCCGAGGAGCTCGAGCCCGAGGCCATGGCCGAAGCCAAGCGCGAAGACCACAAGCTCAAATAAGGGAACTGCGGCCTACTCTTGCGCCCCGGCGCGCGCGCGGCGATGCTGGCGCCATGCCCCCCATGCCATCCCGACGCCCCGCCACCCTCGACGCCCGCCGCCGCCTGGCGGCCGCGCTGGTGGCTTTTCCGGCCCTGTGGGCGGCCGGCGCCGTGCAGGCACAGGCCGCTGGCCGGCTGCGCCCCACCCCGGCGCAGACCGAGGGGCCCTTCTATCCCGTCCAGATCCCGCGCGACCACGACAACGACCTGCTGCGCAACGGCGACCTGCGCGCCGCCGGCGGCCGGCCCGGCTGGGTCGAGGGCACGCTGCGCGACGTCGATGGCCGCCCGCTCGCCGGCGCCGCGGTGGAGATCTGGCAATGCGATGAAGCGGGCCACTACCACCATCCGGGCGACGGCGGCCACGCCGACCCCGGCTTCCAGGGCTTCGGCCGCACGCTGGCCGATTCCGAGGGGCGCTGGCGTTTCCGCACCATGGCGCCGGTGCCCTACCCCGGCCGCACGCCGCACATCCACCTGAAAGTCAGGAGCGGCGAGCGCGAGTTGCTGACGACCCAGCTCTACATGGCCGGGGCGCCGGGCAATGCGCGCGATTTCCTGTGGCGCAACCTGTCCGAGGCCGACCGGGCGGCGCTGACGCTGGCTTTCGAGCCGGCCGGCAACGAGGAATGGCGCGCCAGCTTCCCGGTCGTCGTCGCGCGCACCTGAAGCAAGGCTAGAGGTCCTCGATCACCAGCATGCGGTAGCGTCGCGCGATCGAGTAGTCGTGCTCGCGCACGATCCGCATCATCCGCTCGGCGTCCTCGGCATCGGGCGTGCGCACCAGCAGCCCGTAGTGCCCTTCGCGCGCGAGCTTGGTGAAGGCGCGCACATTGGCCGCGTCCGTGCCCGGCGAAGGCAGCGGATTGTCCGCGTCCGAGGCGGTCGGCGTGATCTGCGACAGGATCGACTGCGGCGTCAGCCACAGCACCTCGAAGCCGCCCTCCGGCGCCGCCGCCAGCGCATCGCCCACCTGCGTGGCGGTGGCCGCGTCCGGGAACATGAGCATGCTGTAGCCGCTGGGATAGAAGGCACCGCCGATGGCGGCGATCATGCTCTCGTCAAGGCTGAAGGATTGGGTCATGGCGTTCGGCTCTCATGCGCAATTCGATGCCGCCCAAGATGCACCTGCGCGCCGGTGCCGCCTGTAGGCGCATGCGCGCCAATGCGCGTCAGCGGAAAGCCAGTGCTGCCGAGACCTAAGCCGGCCTGCCTGCGCGGATCACCAGTTCCGCCCAGCCGGTCGCCGCGTCCGGCTCGCGCAGGAAGCGCCAGTGCGGCAGCAGCACCAGCAGCAGTTCGGCGGTGGTACGCACGATGCAGCCGTAGCCCGCATGCCCGCCCGTCACGTGGCCCTGCGCGTCGGACACGCTCAGGTGCAGGTGCGAGCCATTGGCGGCGATGCTGCCCGACAGGGTCAGCAGTTCGCAGTCGGCGTCGATCACCTGCTCGGCCTGTGCGCCGGCCAGGCGGATGCGCGCCGGGCGCAGGCTGCCGATGCCGGCCACGACAAAGGCGGCCTGGGCGCCTTGCGCGGCCACTGCCGACTCGAGGGCGCGGCGCAGATCCTGGCCGGGCAGCAGGCGCAGCGGCAGCGGCGTCATCTGCGTTTGGGGGCGGGCCTCGGCGGACATGGCGCCATCATGCACGTCGTCAGATCAGGTTGCGCATCGCCTGCGCCGTCTCGCGCAGCACCGGCAGCACACGGCCGACGGCGTCCTCGCTGCTCTCCTGCCCCATCGGCATGGTCACGTTCAGCGCGCCGACCAGGTCGCCGTGGCGGTCGCGCAACGGCACCGCGATGCCGCGCGAGTTCAGGTCGAGCTGCTGCTCCGACAGCGACCAGCCCTGCGCCTTGATGCGCGCCAACTCCAGCCTCAGCCGATCCTTGCTGGCGATGGTGTGGGAGGTGAAGACCTTGAGAACGCGCGTGGCCAGCCAGTGCTGCAACTGCGGCTCGGGCCGCAAGGCCAGCATCAGCATGCCGGCGGCCGTCACCTGCGCCGGCACGCGCGCGCCCAGCACGTAGCCGGTGTTCATGCTGCGGTTGGGCCCGTTGCGGGCGATGTAGACCACCTCGTCGCCATCCAGCACGCTCAGGTAGGCGATCTCGTGCGTGCCCGCCGCCACCCGCTGCAAGAAGGGCTGCACGATGCGCGGCAGCCGCGCCGATTCCAGGTACGACTGGCCCAGGCGCAGCACCCGCGGCGTCAGCCAGAACAGCTTGCCGTCGCTGGCCACGTAGCCCATGTGCTGCAAGGTGAGCAGGTAGCGGCGCGCGGCGGTGCGCGTCATGCCGATGCGCGCGCCCGCCTCGGCGGCGGTCATGCGCGAGTGGGCGTCGTCGAAGGCCTCGATCACCTGCAGCCCGCGCTGTAGCCCGGCGATCCAGTCGCGCCGGTCCAGGCCGGTGCCCTCGCCCGGCGCCGCAGCGTCGTCTTCAACCGCCTCGAAGGCACCGGATTTAGGCATGATCAAATTAGGTGGAAACCCGCAGAATGATCGATTATCGATCAGCTCCGATCGATCAGCGCACATTTCGCCCGCGTGCGCTGGCACAAACGAGGCTCGCAACCCCTAAAGTCACCCCCATGACGGACTTCATTCGCGGCAACACCGACCTGTACCTGATCCCCGGCGATCCGGTGACCAACGTCCGCCTGCCGCGCATGTTCAACGCCGTGTTCGAGCGCTGCGGCATCGCGGCGATCATGCTGCCGGCGCAGGTGCGGGCGCGCGATTTCGCTGTCTGGCTCAAGGCCAGCTTCCTGGCCCACAACGTCAAGGGCATGGTGATCGCACCGCCGCACAAGCCGCTGGCGGTCGAACTGCTCGACGGCTGCGGGCTGTTCGCCCGCATCGCCGGCTCGGTCAACGTGGTGCGGCGCATCCATTCGGGCGAACTCGAAGGCGACCTGTTCGACGGCGAAGGCATCGTCGGCGCGCTCGACCGCTTCGGCATCCCGTTTCGCGGCAAGCGCGTGCTGATCCTGGGCGCCGGCGTCAGCGGCGCGGCCATCGGCGTGTCGCTGGCCGAGGGCGGCGGCAGCGACAGCGCCGCCTTCATCGCTTTTCACGACCCGCAGCCTGGCAAGTCGGCCGGCGTGGCGGCGCGCATCGACAACGCCTTCGACACACGCGTCGTCTCGGTGCCGAGCGCGGACCCGCAGGAGTTCGACCTGATCATCAACGCCACCATGCTCGGCCTGCGCGAAGGCGATCCGCTGCCGGCGGACGTGTCGCGCATGCCAGCCCATGCCGCGGTGTTCGACATCCTGCTGCGCAACCAGCCGACGCCGCTGGTGCGCGCCGCGCGCGAGCGCGGGCTGCATGCCCAGGCCGGCTTCGAGATGCTGATCCAGCAGATGGCCTGCTACTTCGACTATTTCTCGCTGCCGCAGGCGGCGGCCCTGGTGCGCCGGGATGCCGACTTCCTGCGTGAACTGGTCTATCCGCCGGCACTGGCCGGCGAGATCGCCCAACCACTGCGCTACCCGGACACGGCACTGCGCTGAGCCCAGCGCGGACGGCCCGCCCGAAGGGCCGCATCCACGCCATTTTCCAAAACCGATTCGCCACCCAAGGCAGGGAGACAAACCCATGCAGGCACAGTCACGCCCCCACGCAGCGCCCGACCACCAGGACGGCGCCCAACCCCGAAAGGCCGCTGCCAGCGGCTGGATCGGCTCCGCGCTGGAGTACTACGACTTCTTCATCTACGCCACCGCCGCCGCGCTGGTGTTCCCGCAGATCTTCTTTCCCAAGGGCGACCCGGCCATTGCCATCATCGCCTCGCTCGCGACCTACGGCGTGGGCTACGTGGCGCGGCCCATCGGCGCCTTCGTGCTGGGCCACCTGGGCGACACCCACGGGCGCAAGCAGGTGCTGGTGTGGTGCATGTTCCTGATGGGCTTTTCCACCATCGCGGTGGGCCTGCTGCCGACCTACGACCAGGTCGGCCTGCTGGCCCCGGCGCTGCTGGTGCTGCTGCGCCTGGTGCAAGGCTTCGCGGTGGCCGGCGAGATCTCCGGCGCCAGCTCGATGATCCTGGAGCACGCGCCCTTCGGCCGGCGCGGCTTCTTCGCCAGCTTCACGCTGCAGGGCGTGCAGGCCGGGCAGATCCTCGCCGCCGCGGTGTTCCTGCCGCTGGCCCACTACATGCCGCATGAGCAGTTCAACGCCTGGGGCTGGCGCATTCCCTTCCTGCTGAGCTTCCTGGTGATCATCGCCGGCTGGATCATCCGCCGCGAGGTGCATGAGACGCCGGCCTTCACCGACACGACGGCCCAGTCCACGCGTGCACGCTCGCCGATCGTCGATGCCTTCAAGCACAGCACGCCCGACATGCTGCGCGTGGTGTGCATGGCGCTGATGAACGTGATCCCGGTGGTCGCCACCATCTTCGGCGCCGCCTACGCGGTGCAGCCCGCCTACGGCGTCGGCTTCGCGCCGGACGTGTACCTGTGGATCCCGGTGCTGGGCAACGTGCTGGCGGTGCTGGTCATCCCCTACGTGGGCAACCTGTCCGACAGGATCGGGCGCCGCCCGCCCATCATCGTCGGCGCGCTGGCGTCCGGCCTGCTGGCCTTCGGCTACCTGTACGCCATCAGCATCCACAACGTGCCGCTGGCGGTGGCCATGTCGCTGCTGATGTGGGGCGTGGTCTACCAGGGCTACAACGCCGTGTTCCCCAGCTTCTATCCGGAGCTGTTCCCGACCCGCACCCGCGTGTCGGCCATGGCCATCTCGCAGAACATCGGCACCGCCATCACCGCCATGCTGCCGGCGCTGTTCACCTTCGTCGCGCCACCCGGGTCGGTCAACATCTGGCTGAAGGTGGGCGCCATCGCCTTCGGCATCTGCGTCATCGCCGCGCTGGCCGCGCTCAGCGCCCGCGAAACCTTCCGCGTCCGCATGCGGGACCTGGGCCAGCCCGACGCCGAGCCGATCGGCCGCCTGGAGTACGACCGCCTGCGCGCCGAATCCATCGCCGCGCCGCTGCATCACGGCGCCACCGCCTGACCCACTTCCACCCACGCCGGGAGCCACGCCATGTCCATCGACCTCCACCGCTTCGCCTTCAACACCGTCACCATGGGCGGCGCGCTGCAGCACAAGCTCGCCTGCATGAAGGCGGCCGGCTTCGCCGCGGTGGAGCTGTGGGCACGCGACCTGATCGCGCACCCCGAGGGCGTGGAGGCGGCGGCGCGCATCGTGCGCGGCAGCGGCCTGGCGGTGAGCGACTTCCAGCCGCTGCGCGACTTCGAATGCGCGCCCGACGCCATGCGCGCGCACCGCCTGGAGATGGCGCGCGAACAGCTGCGCCAGATGACGCTCGTCGGCGCGGACCTGCTGCTGGTGTGCTCCACCACCAGCCCGTTGGCCATCGACGATCCCGAGCGCGCCGCGCGCGACCTGCACGCGCTGGCGCAGGAAGCGGCGCCGCTGGGCATCCGCATCTGCTACGAGGCGCTGTCCTGGGGCCGCCACGTGCGGCGCTGGCAGCAGGCCTGGGACATCGTGCAGCGCTGCAACCATCCCAACGTCGGCCTGAACCTGGACAGCTTCCACATGGCGGTGCACGGTGACGAGGGCCCGCAGACGCTGGCACAGCTGGCGCAGGTGCCGATCGACAAGGTGTTCCTGGTGCAACTGGCCGACTACTTCTTCGAGCACGGCCAGGGCGAGGCGGACCTGATCGACCTGGCGCGACACCAGCGCCTCTTCCCCGGTGAAGGGCTGCACGACGTGCGGCCGATGGTGCAGCTGCTGGAGCAGCGCGGCTACCGCGGCAGCTACACCTTCGAGGTGTTCAACGACGACTACGTCAATTCCGACCCGGCCGTCGTCGCGCGGCGCGGCATGCAGTCGGTGCGCTGGCTCGGCGGTGCGCCGTCGGCGGCCACTTCCAACAACGCCGCCCCATCCATCATCCCGCGCCGGCGCCGGGCCCCGCGCCGCCTTTCCATCGCGACATGATTTCCGGCAAGACCGCGCTGATCGCGCATCTCGGCTTTCCGACCGAGACCTTCAAGGCGCCGATGATCTACAACCCCTGGTTCGAGCAGCAGGGCATCGACGCCGCCGTCATTCCCATGGGTGTCAAGCCCGAGCACTACGCCGCCACCGTGCCGCTGCTGTTTCGCATGAGCAATGTGCGCGGTGCGCTGGTGACCATGCCGCACAAGATCTCGACGCTGGGGCTGGTCGACGAACTCACGCCGACGGCGCGCATCGCCGGTGCCTGCAACGCCATCCTGCGGCGTCCCGACGGCACGCTGCTGGGCGACATGTTCGACGGCGCCGGCTTCGTGCGTGGCGTCGAGCGCAAGGGCCGTGCGATCCGCGGCGCGCGGGTGCTGGTGTCCGGCGCCGGCGGCGTCGGCTCGGCCATTGCCGCCTCGATGGCGGCGGCCGGCGCCGCCGAACTGATGCTGTTCGACGCCCGGGCGGATTCGGCCGAGGCACTGGCGCAGCGCCTGCGCGCGCACTATGCGCAACTGCGCGTGCGCACGGGCTCGAACGATCCGGCCGGCTGGGACGTGATCGTCAACGCCACCCCGCTGGGCATGAAGCCGGGCGACGCCCTGCCCTTCGACATCGCACGCATCGGCCCCGGCACCTTCGTCGGCGAGGTCGTCATGGCCAGCGAATACACGCCGCTGCTCAAGGCTGCCCGCGCACGCGGCTGCGAGGTGCAGGTCGGCACCGACATGCTGTTCGAGCAGATCCCGGCGTACCTCGAGTTCTTCGGCTTCGGCAGCACCACGCCCGAAGCCCTGCGCGCGGTCGCGCAGTTGCGGTACTGACCGTGCGTTGTTGCAGCGTCATCACGCTGTAACGAAACGCAATGGTCACACTTCACAGGCACGATTTCTGCACGCCGGTTTGCCGGGGCGCGATGCGCAAGCGCCCCGTGGTACGAGCCTTTGCATGACCTCTTGCACCTGCGCGCAGAACATGGTCCCCGTCCGCCTATGAGTGCTCCCCTGATTGCGTCGACGCCCGATCCGCGCGCACAACGCGTGACACCGAACTACAGCGGCACCCCGGTCCTGGTCGATGTGGAGGACGAACCGCGGCTGTCGGACTACCGCGACATCCTGCTCGACCACAAGTGGCTCATCGGCGGCGTGCTGGCGCTGGCCTTGCTGATCGGGCTGGTCTACGCGACGCTGGCCACGCCGGTCTACCGCGCCGGCCTGCTGATCCAGATCGAGGACGCGGCGCCCGAGCGCAAGAGCACGCTGACCGAGGCCAACGGCCTGTTCGAGGTGAAGACGCCCGCCACCGGCGAGCTGCAGGTGATCGGCTCGCGGCTGGTGCTCGAGGCGGTGGCGCAGCAGGCCGACATGCGCGTGTCGGCCCAGCCCCGCTACCTGCCGGTGTTCGGCCAATGGCTGTCGCGCGGTGCCACCGACCTGTCGCAGCCGGGCCTGTTCGGCATGGGCGGCTGGGTCAGCGGCACCGAGCGCATCCGCGTCGACCGATTCAACGTGCCGGAGGACCTGGAAGACAGCAAGCCCTTCACCATCACAGCGCGCGGCGGGGGCCGCTATACGGTGCACCACCCGCTGCTCGATGCACCAGTCGAGGGCATGGTCGGCCAGCCGCTGCGCCAGTCGGTGCCCGGCGGCGTGCTGGACATCCAGCTGCGCACGCTCGACGGCCACCCAGGCGCCCAGTTCACCGTGGCCGTGTCCTCGCCCCTGCGCGCGACCGAGCAGCTGCAGCAGCGCCTGCAACTGGGCGAGCAAGGCCGCCAGTCGAACGTGATCGGCGTCAGCCTGGAAGACACCGACCGCGAGCGGCTGGTGCGCGTGCTCAACGCCATCGGCGAGCAGTACGTGCAGCAGAACATTGCGCGGCGCTCGGCGGAGGCGGAAAAGACCCTGGCGTTTCTCGATTCGCAGCTGCCCATGTTCCGCCAGCAGTTGCAGGCCTCGGAAAACGCGTACGCGAAATACCGCAACAAGAACGGCACGGTGGACTTCGACGAGGAAGCCAAGGTCTGGCTGCGCCGCAGCTCGGACCTGCAGGACACCCTGCTGGAGCTGGAGCAGAAACGCCGCAAGGACGAGCCCTTCTTCACCGACCAGAGCACGCGCATGCGCACGCTCGACCAGCAGATCGCCGACGTGCAAGGACAGATCGACGCGCTCAACGGCCGCGTGGCGTCGATGCCGAACATCCAGCGCGACGCGCTGCGGCTGGAGCGCGACGTGCGCGTCAACGCCGCCCTGTTCCAGTCGATGCAGAACAACGCGCTGCAGATGCGGCTGGTCAAGGAAGGCAAGATCAGCAACGTGCGCCTGCTCGACAAGGCGGCCGTCTCCAAGTTCCCGGTCAAGCCGCAGAAGATGCTGGTGCTGGCCTTTGCCGCCCTGATCGGGCTGCTGCTCGGCCCGGCGCTGGCCATCGCGCATGCGCGCTCGCGGCGCGGCATTCACAACCCGGGCGAGATCGAGGAATTCACCGGCCTGAACGTGTACGCGGCCGTGCCGCACAGCCCGGAGCTGATCCGGCCGCGGCGCAGCGGCGGCGGCGCGGCGCCGGCGCCCAGCGCGCTGCTCGCCGACCAGCACCCCAACAGCCGCGCGGTGGAAGCGCTGCGCAGCCTGCGCGTGGGCCTCAAGCCGACGCTGGCCGAAGCGTCCAACAACCGCATCCTGATCACCGGCGCCACGCCTGGCATCGGCAAGAGCTTCGTCGCGGCCAACCTGGCCACCGTGCTCGCGCAATCGGGCAAGCGCGTGCTGCTCGTCATTGCCGACCTGCGCAAGGGCACCTCCAACGCCGGCCTGGGCATTCCCCGCGAAGGCGGCCTGACCGAGCTGCTGGCCGGCAAGCTGACGGCGCGCGAAGCGGTGCACGCCAACGTGCGCGCCAACCTCGACGTGCTGGGCACCGGCGCCCTGCCGGAGTTGCCGGCCGAACTGCTGGAGTCGCAGGCCTTCGCCGACATGCTCGAGATGTTCTCGCGGCAGTACGACCTGGTCGTGATCGACACCGCGCCGGTGCTGGTGGCGGCCGATGCGGCCGCGGTCGCGCCGGGCTGCGGCGTGGTGCTGCTGGTGGCGCGCGCCGGCCAGAGCGAGCTGGGCGAGCTGGGCGAAAGCATCCGGCGCCTGACGCAGGCGGGCGCGCAGATCAACGGGGTGCTGCTCAACGGCATGAACATGCACCGCCGCTACCACGGCGGCTCGGGCTACCGGCAGGCCAGCTACCGCTATGCCAACTACAAGTACGTGAGCTGATCGGCGG
>Ga0160454_100521_pt1 | contig 12072 bp, 10 predicted proteins | sample HID1971M_E6MG_FD_108218 | JGI IMG/M metagenome (GOLD analysis project Ga0160454, IMG submission 108218) | Enriched millipede-associated microbial communities from UW Madison campus, WI, USA - HID1971M_E6 MG | ecosystem: Host-associated > Arthropoda: Insects > Digestive system > Unclassified ... | reverse complement strand
CCCCGACAGCCACAGGCCCAGCACCGCGCCGACCAGCGCCAACGGAATGTTGGCCATGATCAGCAGGCTCAGCCGGGTCGACTGGTAGCGGCTGAACAGCACGACGAACATCAGCGTGAGCGACACCAGCGACAGCAGGCCGACCAGGCGCGAGGCTTCCTCCTGCGCCTGGAACTGCCCGCCCAGCGTCACGAAGTAGCCTTCCGGCAGTGTCGTCTCGGCGACCACGCGGCGGATGTCGGCCACGATGTCCGACAGCGCCCGGCCTTGCGCGTTGGCCGACAGCACGATGCGCCGCTTGCCGTCGTCGCGGCTGATCTGGTTCGGCCCGTCGCCTTCCTCGATGGTGGCGATCTTCGACAGCGGGATGTGCCCCGAAGGCGTCTCGATCAGCAGGTGCTCCAGCCCCTGGGCCGAACGCGCGGGCTCCGGCAGCTTGACCACCAGCGCGAAGCGGCGCCCGCCTTCGACGATCTGGGTGATGCGCTCGCCTTCCACCAGGCTTTGCAGCGTCGCCAGCACCTGCGGCGCGGGCACGCCGTAGCGGGCCGCCGCCGCGTGGTCGATGCGCACCTTGATCTGCGGCGCCAGCACCTGCTTCTCGACCTCCAGGTCGGCGATGCCGGATATGGTCGCCAGCCGTGCCCGCAGCACGTCGGCTTGGCCGCGCAGCGTGTCCAGGTCCTCGCCGAAGATCTTGATGGCGATCTGCGAGCGCACGCCCGAGAGCATGTGGTCGATGCGGTGCGAGATCGGCTGGCCGATGGAGATGGCCGCCGGCAGGTTGCGCAGCCGCGCCCGGATGTCCGCCGAGATCTGCGCGGTCGAGCGCGTCAGCTCGCCGGCCGGCTTCAGGCCGACGTCCAGCTCGCTCACGTGCACGCCTTCGGCATGCTCGTCCAGCTCGGCGCGGCCGCTGCGCCGGCCCACGTGCGTGACTTCCGGCACCTGCATCACGAGTAGCTCCGCCTGCCGCGCCAGCGCGGCCGACTCGGCCAGCGTCACGCCCGGGTTGAGCCGGATGCCCACCAGCAGCGTGCCTTCGTTGAACGGTGGCAGAAAGGTGGTCGGGAAGAACGGCACCGCCGCCAGCGCCACCAGCACCGCGGCGGCGCCCGCCGCCAGCGCGGCGCGCGGCCGGTCCAGCACGGTGCCCAGGCCCGAGGCGTAGCGCGCCTTGAGCCAGGCCAGCAGCTTCGTGTCGCCATGCTCGAGCGACTTCATGCGCGGCAGCAGGTAGCTCGACAGCACCGGCGTCACCGTCACCGACACCACCAGGCTCGCCAGGGTCGAGACGATGAAGGCGATGCCCAGGGGGATGAACAGGCGCCCCTCCATGCCTGGCAGTGCGAACAGGGGTACGAACACCAGCACGATGATGACCGTGGCGTAGAGGATGGCCGAGCGCACCTCCATCGTCGCGCGCGCCACCAGCTCGCCCGGCGCGAGCCGGTGCGACGGGTGCTTCTGGCGGTCTTCCTTGAGCCGGCGCAGCACGTTCTCCACGCCCACCACCGCATCGTCCACCAGACCGCCGATGGCGATGGCCAGGCCGCCGAGCGTCATGGTGTTGATCGACAGTCCGAAGTAGTCGAACACCAGCGCCGTCAGGAAGATGGACACCGGAATCGCCGTCAGCGCGATCACCGTGGGCCGCAGCGTGCCCAGGAAGAAGAGCAGGATGGCTGCCACGAACACGGACGCGCCGATCAGCTTGAGCTTCAGGTTGTCGATGGACGACTCGATGAAGCTGGCCTGGCGGAAGGTGACGCGCGGCGTGTCCATGCCGGCCGGCAGCGACGCCTGCATGCCCGCCAGCGCGTGCTCGATGGCGCGCGTGAGGCCGAGGGTGTCGGCGGTCGGCTGCTTCTGCACGCCCAGGATCACGGCGGGCCTGCCCTCGAAGCCGGCGTCGCCGCGCCTGAGCGCCGGCGCGAAGGTCACCTGGGCGACCTGCCGCAGCCGGATGGCCTGGCCCTCGCGCGCCGTCAGTGCGAGGTTGCCCAGGTCCTCCAGCCGCGAGGTGCGGCCGATGTTGCGGATCAGGTACTCGCGCCCGTTCAGTTCCAGGAAGCCGCCGGAGGTGTTGGCCGAATAGCCCTTGAGCGCCGCTTCCAGCTGCGTGTGCGTGATGCCCAGGTCCGCCATGCGGCGCGTGTCCGGCTGCACCTGGAACTGGCGCACCTCGCCGCCGATCGGGATCACCTGCGCCACGCCGGGCACCGCCATCAGGCGCGGGCGCAGCACCCAGTCCGCGTACTCGCGCACCGCCATCGGCGAAATCTTCGCCGTGTCCACAGGAATGGCGATCTGCATGATCTCGCCCATGATCGAGCTGATCGGCCCCATGCGCGGCACCACCCCTTCGGCGATGCCTTCCTCCATCGACGCGAGCCGTTCCGAGACCATCTGGCGCGCGCGGAAGATGTCGGTGCGCCAGTCGAAGGTCACGTAGACGAAGGACAGGCCGGCCGAGGACACCGAGCGCACCTGTTCGACCCCGGGCAGGCCGTTCATCGCCGTCTCCAGCGGGAAGGTGATCAGCTGCTCGACTTCCTCGGGCGCCATGCCGCCGGCTTCCGTCATCACGGTCACCGTGGGCTTGTTCAGATCCGGAAAGACGTCGACCGGCGTGCGCGACAGCGTCCACGCGCCATAGCCCATCAGCACCAGGCTGGCGATGATGACCAGCAACCGGTTGGCCAGGCTGCTTGCAAGTAGCCACTTGAACATGCGGGCGGCTCCTTCAGCGGATCTGGTTGACCAGGGTGGCGCCCTGCGTCACCACCCGGTCGCCCGGCGCGAGGCCGGAGGTGACGGCCACGCTGACGCCGTCCAGCGGCTCGGTCATGACCACGCGCGGCTCGAACTGCTCGGGCGCGCGCTTGATCCACACGATGGTCTGGTTGGACGGGTTCTTCATCAGCGCCGCCAGCGGCACCGCGAAGCCGTTGACCGTGCCGCGCCTGCGCACGAAGACATTCACCGGCTGGCCGAGCGCCAGCGGCGGCAGGTCGGCCTGCTGCTGCGCGCGAAAGCGCAGCGGCAACGCCTGCTCGCGCAGCGCGCGCGCCGCGCCGATGAAGTGCAGCGGCACGCGCTGCGCGCCGACCGCCAGACTGGCGCCGGCGACGTCGGCGGCCAGGTCCGCATCGAAGGCCAGCGCCTCGATGTCCAGCCGCGTCGGGTCGACCACTTCGTAGATCAGTTCGCGCGCATCGACCACCTGGCCGGCCACCGCGTAGGCGGCGGCGATCACGCCGGACACCGGCGCCACCAGCGCCTCGCGGGCGGCCAGGCTGCCGCCCACGGCCGCGGCGCGCGCCGACAGGCTGGCCACCTCCGAGCGGGCCGCCTCGATGTCCTTGCCGGGCACCGTGTCGCTCAGTTCGAGCAGGCGGGCCAGCCGCTTTTGCGCGAGCGCGCGCGCGGCGCGCAGTTCGGCCAGTTGCGCGGCCTGGTTGGCGCGCTCGATCGGCGGTGCCGAGGCCACCACGTGCGCGAGCACCTCGCCCTTGCGCACGGCCTGGCCGACCGAGGGCAGGCCGGCGGGCCCGGCCTCCAGGCGGCCGGGCGCCGTGGCCTGCACCCGTCCGCCCGCGTTCGGGTCCATCACCACCTTGCCGGACAGCACGATGGTGCGCGACAGCCCGGCCTGCCGCGCGACGGCGGTGCGTACCGCCAGCAGCCGCTGCGTTGCCTTGGGCAGGAAGACGCTGCCATCGGGCCGGCGCGCCGGGGCACCGGCATCCGCCGCGGCCGGGGCGGCGTCGCCGTGGCCGTGGCCGTCGCCGGCCCAGGCCAACGGTGCGAGGCCCAGGCAGAGCAGAAGAAGCAGCTTGCGCATCATGCGGCACCTCCGGCGTGGGCCGTCAAGGCGCGAGCGGCGGCGCGGTGGCGCCGCCAGGCCAGGGCCGTCAGGAGCAGCGCCAGTGCAAGGACGCCGCCGATGGCGTAGCGCGCGGTGCCGTGCGGCGTGGCGGGCTCGGCGCGGGCCGCCGCGTGGATGTCGATTCCGGTGGCCAGGGTGTCGCTCCGGCCACCCGCGTCGATGGTTGCGCTGACGGGCGTCATGCCCTCGGCCAGTGCATGGTCGAGCGTGCCTTCGAACTCGCCGTCGGCGTGTTCCTCCAGCGACACGCGTTCGCCGCCGATGTCGAGTGCGATGCGCGCGGACTTGAGGGGCGCGTTGTCCTCGAAGCGGTCGAGGTAGACGGTCAGCTGCCGGCCGTCGACCACGCCGACGAGTTCGAAATGGTCCGACACCGCGGCGAAGCGCGGTGCGGCCGGGCCGGTCGGCGCCTGTGGCGCTTCGCCATGGCCGTGGCCGTCGTCGGCCAGCGCGGGCATCGGGAGCAGGGCGGCGAGCAGCACGAAGCGCGCCATCGATCTGAAGTTGAAGAGCATGGAATTTCCTGGATTCACTCGGGCAGCAGGCCGAGTGCCTGGCGAAGTTGGGAGATGGCCGCCTGCAGCTCGATGCGGCTGGCGGCGGCCTGGCGTTCGGCCTCGAAGGCTTCGAGTTCGATGCGCAGGCGGGTCGGCAGATCGGTCTCGCCGGCGCGGAAGGACTTGTCGAAAAAGCTGCGCGTCTCGTGGGCGAGTCCGGCCCGGCGCGTGGCCGCGGCGAGCGCCTGCCCGAGCAGGTCGACGCGGGTGCGCGCGGCCTCGGCCTGGCTGCGCACGCGTTCCTGCGCCAGCGCGAGTTCGCCTTGCGCCTCGGTCAGGTCGGCGCTGGCGCTGGCGTAGCGCGCGTCGCTGGCATGGGACCGACCGAGCGGAATGTGCAGGCCGACGATCAGGCTTTGCGCATAGCGCTCGCCCAATGCATCGCGCTCGCGCACGCCGCCCACCAGCACCTCGGGGTTCGCGCGGTCCTGGAGGCCCGCGAGCGCCTGCTGCCGGCGCGCCACGTCGGCCTTGGCCGCCAGTTCGCGCAGGGCGGGGTGCGCTGGCGCTTCGGGCCACTGCGCAGCCACGGTGACCTGCGCGGGCAGCGGCTCGGCCGTCGTGCCGGTGGCGGGCTTGGCCGGCAACGCCGGCGCGCCGGTCGCCAGCGTCCACGCGCGTTCGGCCTGCAGGCGGGCGAGCGCGGCCTCGGCCAGCGCGACCTGGGCGGCGGCGACGGCCCCTTCGGCCAGGTGGCTGTCCGCCCGGGCCAGGTCGCCCGCGCGCAGGCGCCGGGCCACGTCGTCGGCCAGCTGGCGCGCATTCGCCAGCCGGCGCTCGGCCGATTGCTGCGCGATGCGCGCGCGCTGGTAGCCCCAGTACGCCTCGCGCACCTCGCCCGCCAGCCGCCACTGCGCGGCCAGCAGGCGCGCGTCCAGCGCCGCGGCATCCGACGACGCGGCGGCCTGCGCGCCATCGCGTTCGCCCGGCAGCCACAGCGGCACCGCCACGCCGGCCTCGTATTCGCGCACGCCGGCGTTGCGGTTGAACTGGTCGGTCTTGGCCGCCAGCTCCAGGGCCGGCGGCCCGGGTGTCCAGCGCTGCGCGGCATCAATCGAGGCCGCTGCCGCGTCGCGTCGCTGCGCGGCGGCGCGGCCTTCGGGCTGGCGCGCCCAGGCGGCGTCGAAGCCCTGCCTGATGGGCCCTGTGTGCTGGGCGTGTGCCGGCGCCATGCAGCCTGCCAGCAAGGCGGCCGCAAGTACGCCGGGCCAGCCCCGGTCTCGTCTGCTCATGATGAAAAAATCTCGTCGCGTGCGGGCGCTCACGCATGCGATGAAGCAAATGCGCGCGGGTGCCCGCGTGGGCAAATCAATCGGACGAGAAGGGCGCGCCGACCTTCAGGCGCGCAGCAAGGGAAACCGTCTCGTCAGCCGTTCAGGGCGACGAGAGGCATGGGCGGCCGCAGCAGGGCCTCGATGGGTGGCTCCGGGACGTGCGTGCCGAAGGCGATGGGCGCTGCGTGCCGGTGCCAGCGCGGCGCATCGTCCTTCGCGGCGGCGACGCAGCCGGCGCTCATGCCATGGCAGGTGTGGCAGTCGGGGTGGCTGCCGGGCAGCTCGGCGGCCGGCGCGTCCGACGATGCCTTGGCAGCGTCGGCGTGTTCGTGCTCGTGGTGGCCGAAGTGCGCGTTGGCGGCGGCGCTCGTCTGCTCATGCTTGCACACGCTCGCAGCCGCGGCCCAGCTCCATTGGAGCGGCAGCAGCAGCAGCATGAAGACAAGGACGAGTCGGCGCATGGCCGGGCGAGTTTAGCAATACCCTCAGCGGCCTTGCACGCGGCGCAGCAGGTCGCCGGTCGGATAGCCGTCGGGCGGCAGGCCGGCGCTGCGCTGGAAGTCGCGGATGGCACTGCGCGTGGCCGGGCCGAGCACGCCGTCGGGCGTGCCTGCGTCGAAGCCGCGCGCCTGCAGGCCTTCCTGCAGCGCGCGCATGTCGGTGCGCGACAGCGGCTGCAGGTCGCGCGGCCACTCGGCCTGCACGCCCGGTCCGCCGGCCAGGCGCTGGGCCAGCAGGCCGACGCCGAGCGCATAGCTGGTCGAGTTGTTGTAGCGCAGGATGGCGCGGAAGTTGGGGCCGACCAGGAAAGCCGGCCCGCGCGCGCCCGCGGGCAGCAGGATGCTGGCGTCGCCGAGGGCGGGCAGGGCGCCGCCGTCCATCGGGCGCACGCCTTCGGCCGACCATTGCGCGCTGGTCTGGCGCACCGCGTTGTCGGCGCGGGCGATGTCGAAGCCGGGCGGCAGGCGCACCTCGGTGCCCCAGGCCTGGCCGGGCCGCCAACCTTCGCGCGCCAGGTAGTTGGCGGTGGAGGCGGTGACGTCGGGCATGCTGTCCCAGATATCGCGCCGGCCGTCGCCGTCGCCATCCACCGCGTGGGTGAGGAAGCTGCTGGGCATGAACTGGGTCTGGCCCATCGCGCCGGCCCAGGAGCCGATCATGCGTTCGCGCGCGATGTCGCGGTTCTGCAGGATGCGCAGCGCCGCCATCAGCTCGCCGCGCGCCCAGTTCTCGCGCCGGCCGTCGAAGGCCAGCGTGGACAGCGCGTCGATGGTCGGTGTGTTGCCGTAGTTGGCGCCGTAGTTGCTCTCCATGCCCCAGATCGCCAGGATGATCTCGCTCGGCACGCCGTAGCGCGCGGCGGCGGCGTCGAGCGGGCCACGCACCTCGGCGCCCCGCGCCTGGCCGCGCGACACGCGCGCCGGCGACACGGCGGTGTCCAGGTAGTCCCACACGGCGCGGGTGAACTCGGGCTGCGAGCGGTCGCGTTCCACCACGTCGGGCAGGTACTGCACGCCGTCGAAGGCGGCACGCAGGGTGGCGTCGTCGATGCCTTCGGCGCGCGCGCGGGTGCGGAACTGCCGCACCCAGTCGTCGAAGCGCGCGGCGTCGGCCGGGGCCGACAGCGAGACGGCGCGCGCGGAGGGCGCTGGGGCCGATGCAGGGACCGCGGCGGCGGGCGCCGCTACCGGCGCCCTGCCGGGATCGGCCGGCACCGGGGTCGATGCGCAGCCCGTCAGTGCAAGCGCGGCCAGGGTGGCGATGGCCGTCAGGCTCCGGTGACGGCGGCGGGGCGACAGAAGGGGATGCAATGTAGCCATGCCCCATTCTCGCCGCATGCGTTGACGCCCCGTGCCGGACAACCGCGCGCCCGGGCGCTCAGGATACGGCGCCGAGCGGCTGGGCGACGACTCCGGCGCCCACCGGCGCGAGCAGTTGGCGCGCGGCAAGCCAGGTGTCGCGCACGGGAAGCATGTGCGCCACCACGACGCGCGCGAGTTGCTTGCGATCGCCGCTTTCCATGGCGGCGATCATGGCGGCATGGTCCTCGATGGCCCGGGGCAGCCACTGATCGCTGGCGATGCCGGTCGAGCGGATCGGGTCCGACAGCGGGTTGTAGCGCTCCAGGTCGGCCAGCAGGTACGGGTTGCCGCAGGCCGAGAAGATCAGGTCGTGGAATCGATCGTTGTGGTGGCGCACATCGGACAGGCGGCGCTGCGCCACCGCGAGCTGATGCTCCGCGTGCGTGGCCTTGATTTGCTGCAGCAATTGCGGATGGGCCGGAAGCGGCATCGTCTCCACGGCGTGCCTGGACAGGGTGATGCGCACGTCGTAGATCCAGTCCACCTCCTGCGGCGTGTAGTCCTTGACGCGCGCGGACTTGTTGCGCTGCTTCACGACCAGGCCCTTCGCCGTCAGGTCCACGATGGCGGCGCGGGCGAGATGGCGCTTGATGTCGAAGCGCTGCATCAGCACGTCCTCCACCAGCTCCTGGTGCGGCCTCAGGCGGCCCAGCACGATGTCTTCCTCCAGCGCGTACACGACGCTCGTCAACTGATGTTCGTTTTCCTGCATGTTGGTCCTCACCTGACAAGAATTTCCAGCGGCGCCGCTTCGTCCCACAGCCAGCGCCCGTCCCGGCGGAACAGCTGCGAGAAGTGTCCGGGAACGATGACGTCGGCCTCTTCGCAGATGCGCCGGATGGACGCGGTGGCGTTGGCGGCCGTGTCGAACACGAGGTCGCTTCCCTGGGCAATGACCTCCTTCGGGTACTTGATGGCGTCGCCGGCCAGCACCACGCGCCGGCCCTGCGCGTCGAGGAAGCGCAGCGCCTGCGACCCCGGCGTGTGGCCCGGCACGGCGAAGTGCTCGATGCCGGGAAGGACCTGTCCCTCGCCACTGACCACGCGCAGCTTCATGTCGTCGAGCAACGCATGCACCTTCCAGGGAATGCTGGTGTCGGCCGGGTTCGGCTGCCGGGCGTAGTCGATCTCCTCCTGACTGACCCAGACCGTCGCGTCCTTGAACAGGTCGAGATTGTGGCTGTGGTCGAAGTGCAGGTGCGAAAGGAACACGTGCCGGATGTCGGACGGTGCCAGCCCGCGCGCTGCGAGCGCCTTGAGCAGGCCCGGGCGCACGCAGAAGTGCCCGGTGTCGAACAGCAGCGGCGTGTGCGCGTCGGCCCAGACGAGCACGACGTTGCAGAAGCCGAAGAAGCCGCCGGTGAAGCTGAGGTTGTTGCCGCGCAGGAGGAGTTCGTAGCGGATGGTCATGGAGGACTTTGGCGTGTGGCGCTGCAGATTGTGCTTGCGCCGGTTTTGAATTGTCGCCTATATTATCAATAATGCGATCAATGAATATGTCAACAGAGCTCTTCGACTTCGTGGTGGTGGGTGGCGGCATCGTCGGCTGCTCGGTGGCATGGCAGCTGCTGCAGGCGCAGCCCGGCGCCCGCGTGCTGCTGCTCGAGAAGGAAGCCGCCACCGCCGTGCACCAGACCGGCCACAACAGCGGCGTGATCCACGCCGGCATCTACTACGCGCCCGGCAGCCTCAAGGCGCAGCTGTGCAAGCAGGGCAGTGCCGCCACCTACGCGTTCTGCGACACGCACGGCATCGTCTACGAGCGCTGCGGCAAGCTGCTGGTCGCCACCAACGACACCGAGCTGGAGCGCATGCAGGCGCTGCTGGCGCGCGGTCGGCAGGCCGGGCTGGAGGTCGAGGCGCTGACCCAGGACGCGCTCAAGGCACGCGAGCCCCGGATCGCCGGCCTGGGTGCGATCTTCGTGCCGTCGACCGGCATCGTGGACTACCGCCGGGTCACTGCGAAGATGGTCGAGCTGTTCGGCAGCATGGGCGGCATGGTTGAGCTGGGTTCGCAGGTCACCGCCATCGCCGAGGATGCCGACCACGTGGACCTGCAGACGACGAAGGGGCCGGTGCGCACGCGCCACCTGGTGGTGTGCGCGGGCGCGCAGGCCGACCGCATGGCGCGCATGGCGGGCCTGGACGTCGATTTCGCGATCGTGCCGTTTCGCGGCGAGTACTTCCGCCTGCGGCCCGAGCTGAGCGGCGTCACCCGCTCGCTCATCTACCCGATCCCCGACCCGGAGCTGCCCTTCCTGGGCATCCACCTCACCCGCATGATCGACGGCAGCGTGACGGTCGGCCCCAACGCCGTGCTCGGCTTCGCACGCGAGGGCTACCCCAAGCTGAGCGTCAATGCGCGCGACCTGTGGGACATGGCGACCTTCCCCGGCCTGTGGAAGCTGCTGCCCGCGCAGTGGCGAAATGCGGTGCACGAATTCGGCAATTCGCTGTTCCGCAACGGCTACCTCCAGGAGTGCCGCAAGTACTGTCCCGAACTGCAGCTGGACGATCTTCGCCCCTACCCGGCGGGCATCCGCGCCCAGGCGGTGTCGCGCGACGGCCAGCTCATCCATGACTTCCTGATCCGGCAGACCGCGCGCATGACGCACGTGTGCAATGCGCCGTCGCCCGCCGCGACGTCCGCGATTCCGATCGGGCGCCACATCCTCGACGGCATCTTCCGGCGCGACGGCGCGGCCGTGCCGTCCGGCGCGACGACAGCCGTTGCGGCAGTGCCGCTCGCCCAGACTTCCACCGCCCTTCAATAGGCGGCCCTCAATTCAATCCACAACCCACGACATGAGCCAGGCCCACCTCTTCCTTATCGACGACATCAACGTCATCCAGCGCGGCGGCGGCGTCACCACCACGCCGCTGGCAACGCACTTCTCCGTGCCGGAGGCGAAGTTCACCACCGGCATGAGCGTGTACCCGGTCGGCAAGGGCGCCCCCTTGCATGTCCACAACTGCGACGAGCAGGTGACCCTCCTTGAAGGGGTCGGCGAAGTGGAGATCGACGGCGAGGTCACGCCGCTCAAGCAGTACGACAGCACGTACATCCCCGCCAACAAGACGCACGCGTTCCGCAACACCGGCAATGTGCCCATGCGCATCCTCTGGATCTACGCGTCCATGCGCGTCACGCGCACCTTCGATGGCAGCAGCGAAGAGGTCGAGCATCTGTCCGCGAAGGACATGATGGCCAAGGACTGATCCGGCGCCGGGTCGCCGTCCCCTTTCATTTCATGTGCTGCCGGGCCTGGCCTGCCCCGGCCGGGGGCACTGCTTTGTCTTTCTTCTTCATCTTTCACTAGGAGCAATCATGGTTCTGGAAATTGCAGACTTCGAGGTCAAGCCCGGCATGGAGCAGGAACTCGAGAGCGGCGTGCGCAGTGCGCTGCCCATCTTCAAGGCCGCACGCGGCTTCATCGACCTGCAGTTGCACAAGTGCATCGAGAACCCGCTGCGCTACCGCGTGTTCCTGCGCTGGGAAACGATCGAGGACCACACCGAGGGCTTTCGCAAGTCCGAAGGCTTCCAGCAATGGCGCCAGCTGGTGGGCCATTGCTTCGCCGACGCGCCCAAGGTGGACCACAGCCACTGCGTGCTGACGTCCTGAGCGGCCCCGGTCCCGCCCGATCACAAGAAAACCCAACGGAGACACTCATGCCCGCTCGCTTCGCAAGCGCCGCCCTCGCCACCGCCGCCGCGCTGCTCGGCCTGGCTGCCACGCAGCCCGCCCTGGCCGCCGACGCCGACGCCTATCCCGCCAAGTCCGTGCGCATCGTCGTTCCCTTCCCGCCGGGCGGATCCAACGATCTGGTCGCGCGCGTGCTGGCCCAGAAGCTCACGGAGAAGACGGGACAGGCCTTCATCATCGACAACCGGGCGGGCGCCGGCGGCAATGTCGGCGCGGACGTGGTGGCCAAGTCGGAACCCGACGGCTACACGCTGCTGCTGACCGCCTCGCCGCCGCTGACGTCCAACATCGCGCTCTACGGCAAGATGTCCTTCGACCCGGCCAAGGCGTTCGCGCCGGTGTCCCTGGTGGCGACGGTGCCGATCGTGCTGGTCGCCCATCCGGGCGCGGGCATCTCGAACGTGGGCGAGCTCGTGGCGAAGGCGAAGGCCAGGCCCGGCGCACTGAACTTCGCATCGTCGGGCAACGGCTCCACCAATCATCTGGCGGGCGAACTGTTCAAGCGCCGCGCCGGCATCGACATCACCCACATCCCCTACAAGGGCGCGGCGCCGGCGCTCAACGACGTGCTGGGCGGGCAGGTGCCGATGATGTTCGACAACCTCCCGGCGCTGCTGCCGCACATCCGCGGCGGCTCGATCAAGGCGCTTGCGGTGGCCGGCTCGACCCGCGCGGCGGCACTGCCCGAGGTGCCGACGATTGCCGAATCCGGCTATCCCGGCTTCGATGCGGCCGCCTGGTTCGGCCTGGTCGCGCCGGCCAGGACGCCGCCGGCGGTGCT
>Ga0160454_100519_pt1 | contig 12080 bp, 5 predicted proteins | sample HID1971M_E6MG_FD_108218 | JGI IMG/M metagenome (GOLD analysis project Ga0160454, IMG submission 108218) | Enriched millipede-associated microbial communities from UW Madison campus, WI, USA - HID1971M_E6 MG | ecosystem: Host-associated > Arthropoda: Insects > Digestive system > Unclassified ... | reverse complement strand
GAAGACATCATCTTCGACCCGAACATCTTCGCCGTGGCCACCGGCATCGAAGAACACAACAACTACGCCGTGGACTTCATCAACGCCTGTGCCTACATCCCGGGCGAGCTGCCCTAGGCCGTGACGCCGGCCGGCGTGTCCAACGTGTCGTTCTCGTTCCGCGGCAACAACACGGTGCGCGAGGCGATCCACTCGGTGTTCCTGCTGTACGCGATCCGCGCCGGCCTGACCATGGGTATCGTCAACGCCGGGCAACTGGAGATCTACGACCAGATCCCGGTGGAACTGCGCGACGCCGTCGAAGACGTGATCCTCAACCGCACCCCGGAAGGCACCGATGCCCTCCTCGCCATCGCCGACAAATACAAGGGCGACGGCAGCGTCAAGGAAGCCGAGACCGAAGAGTGGCGCAACTGGGACGTCAACAAGCGCCTGGAACATGCCCTGGTCAAAGGCATCACCACGCACATCGTCGAAGACACCGAAGAGTCGCGCCAGTCGTTCGCCCGCCCGATCGAGGTGATCGAAGGCCCGCTGATGTCCGGCATGAACATCGTTGGCGACCTGTTCGGCGCCGGCAAGATGTTCCTGCCGCAAGTGGTGAAATCCGCCCGTGTTATGAAACAGGCCGTGGCCCACCTGATCCCGTTCATCGAGGCGGAAAAAGGCGACAAGCCGGAAGCCAAGGGCAAGATCCTCATGGCGACCGTAAAAGGCGATGTGCATGACATCGGCAAGAACATCGTCGGTGTAGTGCTCGGTTGCAACGGCTACGACATCGTCGACCTCGGCGTGATGGTGCCGGCGGAGAAGATCCTTCAGGTGGCCAAGGAACAGAAGTGCGACATCATCGGTCTGTCCGGTCTGATCACCCCTTCGCTGGATGAGATGGTCCACGTGGCTCGCGAGATGCAGCGCCAGGACTTCCACCTGCCGTTGATGATCGGTGGCGCCACCACCTCCAAGGCGCACACGGCGGTGAAGATCGAGCCCAAGTACAGCAACGACGCGGTGGTGTATGTCACCGACGCCTCCCGTGCTGTCGGCGTGGCGACCCAGTTGCTGTCCAAGGAACTCAAGGCCGGTTTCGTCGAGAGAACCCGCGAGGAATACATCGAAGTCCGCGAGCGCACCGCCAACCGCAGCGCCCGCACCGAACGCCTGAGCTACGCCGCCGCCATTGCGAAAAAACCGCAGTTCGACTGGAGCACCTACGAGCCGGTCAAGCCGACGTTCACCGGCGCCAAAGTGCTCGATAATATCGACCTGAAAGTGCTGGCCGAATACATCGACTGGACGCCGTTCTTCATCTCCTGGGACCTGGCCGGGAAATTCCCGCGCATCCTGGAAGACGAAGTGGTCGGTGAAGCCGCCACCGCGCTGTACGCCGACGCCCAGGAAATGCTCGCCAAGCTGATCGACGAAAAACTCATCAGCGCCCGCGCAGTGTTCGGCTTCTGGCCGGCCAACCAGGTGCGCGACGATGACATCGAAGTCTACGGCGATGACGGCAAGCCATTGGCCAAGCTGCATCACCTGCGCCAGCAGATCATCAAGACCGACGGCAAGCCGAACTTCTCCCTCGCCGACTTCGTCGCGCCCAAGGACAGCGAAGTCACCGACTACGTGGGTGGCTTCATCACCACCGCCGGGATCGGCGCCGAAGAAGTGGCCAAGGCCTACCAGGACGCTGGCGACGACTACAACTCGATCATGGTCAAGGCCCTGGCCGACCGCCTCGCCGAGGCCTGCGCCGAGTGGCTGCACCAGCAGGTGCGTAAGGAACACTGGGGCTACGCCAAGGACGAGACGCTCGACAACGAGGCGTTGATCAAGGAGCAATACAGCGGCATCCGCCCTGCTCCGGGCTATCCGGCCTGCCCGGATCACACCGAGAAAAGCACGCTGTTCGCGTTGCTCGACCCAGAGGCGAGCGAAATGAAAGCCGGCCGCAGCGGCGTGTTCCTCACCGAGCACTACGCGATGTTCCCAGCCGCTGCCGTCAGTGGCTGGTACTTCGCTCACCCACAGGCGCAGTATTTCGCCGTGGGCAAGATCGACAAGGATCAGGTGCAGAGCTACACCTCGCGCAAAGGCCAGGAGTTGAGCGTGACCGAGCGCTGGCTGGCGCCGAACCTTGGCTATGACAACTGATTGATTTGCAGCCTTGGGCTCTGGAGGCGGACCTGTGCCGACTCCAGAGTTTTTTGCGCTGACAATCAGGCCTGAGCGCCCAACTCGGCTACCTCACGTTCGCTGAGTGTGGTCAGCAGTTGCAGGCGCTCGGCTTTATTGGCCGTATCCAGCGCCTCCATCTCCTGCAGGTAGGCCGAATTGAGCTGCGGGTATTTATCCTCCAGCTCACTGGCCTTGGCCTGGAAGCCCTGCTGCACCCGGGTAAATTCCCCCGGGTATTTCTCCTCCAGGTAATCGCGCCAGTATTTGCGCGCCGTCAGTTGCTCGATGAACACCGGGGTCCGTTCCCTGGCAAGGATCGATGCGTACGCCTGGTCCAGATCCCCTGTCGTCACCTGCGCCAGGTTCTCATACAACATGCCTTTGGGCTGGTTGGGCAATCCAAGACGCCGGGCCAGGCCAACTCGATAGGCCAGGCGAATCTCGGCAGGATCGATATTGGGTCTGAGCTGGATACGCGTACTGGCGATCTCTTCGACCTGCGCCAGGCGGAACAACTCCCTGGACAGTTTCAGCAGCTCGCGACCCTTGTGTTCCGGGGCAATGGACTTCAAGGCATTGAACTCATGGACCTCGACTTCCAGCTCGTTGAACAACAGGATCCGACCATCGCCACAGGTCACGCGATTCCTCAATGCCCTCGACAGGTCCATCAAGCGCCTGCCCAGCGCTTCATCGCCATGGGCGGCTTCCAGGACACGCCAGACGCGCTGCGTCAGATCCAGGCGATCGGCGACGAAGTCCTGGGTGTGCTGAAGTTGCGAGAGGATGTATGAAAAGTCGTGGGTAGTGTCCTGCTCCATCAAGTCGCTCCACACCTGGTGTTTTTCCGAGTCGGCCGCCACGCCGGAAAACCATCGGGCTTTCTGTGCCTGCGGCGATTCATGGTCGGGATGATCCTCCTCGTCGGAGGCCTCGGAACCCTCGGAAGATTCAGGCCCGAAGCCCTCCAGATGGCGTTCAATCTGTTGCGAGGTAAAGCCCAGGCCTCGGCCAGTTTCCTGCAGGTACTCCTGCAATCGTATGAGTTCCACCTGTTCCAGGTAAATGTTATCGGACAAGTTGGTGCCAGCCATCAAGGCTGCGTGCCCTGGCAGAAACGCATCGGGAGGAATGATCTGTATTCGGTTGCCACTCAGGTCCAGGGTTGCCAGCGCTGGCGCTTGCAGCACACCTTGCGGCCAATCCCAAAGAAGGTTACCGCTCACATCCAGCGCTTGCAGCTGCTCAAGACCGGTGACATCGAGACTGACCAGCCTGTTCACGCTCAGGTCCAGCGATTGCAAATGCCTCAGGGAGCGCACTTGACGCTGCCACTCATCACTGGCGCCAAGATCGTTATAGCTGGCGCTCAAGCGGATGAGGTGTTCACATTGCCCCACTGCGTCGGGCAACGCGCCCAGGCGGTTGTGATTGAGCGTCAAGCTGCGCAACTTGGGAAACGCACGCAGGAACCCATCCGAGTTTTCCGTGAGCCCGACACCGCTCAGGTCCAATGCACCGACATGCTCGAACGAAACCGGCAAGGCCGGCAAATCACCGATGACCAGGCCGGCAAAGTCCAGCACGGCATCAGTCGCTGCGCCCTCGGCCGCAGGCGCCTCGCGCAAGGTCGCCCGCCAGCACTCCAGGAGCTGGTTAGCCGCCCGGCGGCGGTCCAACGCGCCCACCCAGCCCTGATGGCCGCGAAAGGCGGGGACATCGATCCAGTCATTCAACTGCTTGATCAATTGCGTCCGCTGTTGCTGCCACTGGACCAGCCGGGCTTCAATTTCCAGAGCGCTCATGCCCCGGGTGAGCCAGGCATCAATCCGTTCAACGGCTTGAGCAGCGCCGAGTTGAGGATCAAGACGTTGCAGCCTGGCGGCCGCTGTCCGGGGCACGTCACCTTCGCCCGGCTCCAGGTGCAACGGCAGTATCAGGTCCGGGCGCTCCGATACTTCAATCGGATAGAACTCCGGATCGCCTCCGGTTCGTCCGGCAGACAGGTGCAATCGTTCGATACCCAGCGGGTTGCGCGATGCCGTGCGGTCAGCGTATGTCCGTACCGACGTCAACGCTTGCGGACTCAGCCGGCAACCTTGCAGCGAAGTCGCCGCCAACAGCTGGTCATGCCCGGCCAGGGCCGCCGCGGGGATGTCCGTGATGCCGCTGTGATTCAGGGCCAGACGGCGCAGGTTGGGCAACGCCAGCACACCCTCGGGCCAGTTGCGGATATTGCTATGGCTCAGGTCCAGGCTTTGCAGGCCCGTCATCGAACCGACCTGCAAGGCGCCGACCCGGTTGTAGGCCAGGTTCAGGGTTTCCAAGGCGGTCATACGGTTCAACCGCGCTTGCGCCGACGCCGTGATCGTCAGCTGATTGTATGAGAGGTTCAACTCGCGCAGTTGCCCGAGCCCGTCAAGTGCCTGGGGCAGCCCGGTCAGCCGGTTGGCGCTGAGGTCGAGTGCGCGCAGCTGGGGAAATCCACTCAGAAAATCACTGACGTGCTCGGTCGATAGCGCGCTGTTACTGAGCTTCAGGCTGCGCACATGAGCAAAGACCGTATCGCCAAGCTCGGGTAAATCGCCCAACGGTCCAAATCCCGTCAGGTCCAACCCTTCAAACAGCGCGTCACCTTGCCCCCACGACGGGCCTGCCACAGGCTGGGCGGGTGCATACCGGGCACGCAGCCCCTTGAGAAAGCATTCGCGGATCTTTTCAGCGATCAGCGCGCGGTGGTGTAACTCCATCTGCCTGCCGTCAACCCGAACAACCCTGTCCTTCCAGGCGTCCAACGACTGACTCAATGCCAGCTGCTGCTGATGCAGTGCCTCGACCTGATCCAGTAATGCCCGTCCGGACAGCCCGTCTTTACTGAATTGCGCCATTGCGTCCGATGCAAAGGTGTCATCATTGGGTGCCAGTTCTGACAATCGCCCCCTGCAGTACCTGGCAACCATTTGCGGCTCGTTGAGTAAATGGGCCGGGTTGTCGTGCACATAACCGTAGGCTTTCTTGAAGGCCTGCGGTTCCAGCGCAGCCCAATTGAGCTGCATGCGTCGCCATAGCGACTCATTGCCACTGAACAGCTCGTCAGGCAGCGACCTGATCGGCATCCGTCGTAAATCGAGGGTTTCCAGCCTGCTCAAGCCGAACACCCCGTTCGGCCATTCGGTCAGATCCCCCGCCAACCTCAGGGACCGCAGATTGGTCAGCGTGCTGAAGTCCATGGCGCCCATATTGCCCGTGAGCGCCAACTGCTCAAGCTGAGTCATCCCTTCGAGCGCCTGCACCAATGGCGGCGCAAAGGTCGGCAACGGGCTTTCAAGCGCCAGCTCGGTAATAGCCGTCAATCCCGGCAATTTCTCGGCCAAGGCAGCCATATCCTGCCCTCGCACGGAAATCTCCAGTTTTTTGATCTTCGCAAACCTGCGCAGCAGCGCCGTGCCCGAATCACCGATGAGCTGATTACTGGTCAGTCGTACGCTACGCACATGAGTGAAGTCGGCATCCCACTCGGGCAACGCGTCAGCCCCGCTTAAATTCAGCTCGAAAGCGGGCTCCAATCCTCGGTCAAGACCGTTGCGCCAGCACTGGATCAACCGATCGGCGATGACCCGGCGCGACGGCCCACCCGCAGGGGCCTGCACGCCAGCGTCGACCCAGTTGTTCAAGGCGCGATCCAATGCCTCGAATTCCCGTTGACGGTTGTTCAACAGATTGAACACTTGCCGATCGGTGTCTCCCGCGCTCAGACGGCCTCTGACGAACTGACTGGCTTGCGCATCGGAAAGGTTCGGGTAGAGGTCTCGCACCCTGGAGACCAACGCGCCATCCGGGAAACCGACCCCACGGCCACTGGCCAGGTATCCGAGGCGGCCATCGGGCAATCGCAGCGACGGCCCGGCGCCATTCAACGGGCGCTGCTTGAGGATCAGCGACATCTCGTGGCGATGAGCACCGGCATAATTTGCCAGTTTGTTTTGCAAAGCCTGGACTTGATTGCCATCCAGGTTCGCCCGTGCCGCTTCGGGCAAGTACTCCAGTAGCGATTCGAAGAGATTGCGGCCATGGACGGGCAAATTGTTGAGAGCCCTGCCCTGCGCGTCATAGGCGCGAAAGTAACCGTCGCCCTTGACCAGGTAATAGCGAATCGTCGCACTGTCGCTGCCGACGCTGTCCAGCAGTGGGCCCTTGAGCGAACCGGTACGCATTTCCACGCGTATATCAGCCGCCCAGCCGGGCAACTGCTCCAGACAGTGCAGCGCAAGACGGTCGCTGGCCAATGACGCCATGTCTTGCAGATGCAAACCGCAGAGCGCCCGATTCAGGCTGGCTTGCTGTAGATGGGCGCAAATCTCGCTGGCCTGGCGCAAGGGTATTTTCGCGGTGTCGCGCAATTGGGCCAACTCGGCAGCACTGGCATTGTCCAGCACCTGTCGCGCGCCCTCCGGCGACAGCGTCGGGAAACTGCGTTGCAGTCGCTCGATATCAGCCTCGTGAGCACTCCCCTGTCGATCGCCTCTGAACCACCTGATGGTCTCGGCCAACAGCGGCGGCGGTGGCTGGTGATCGATGTGCATCTGGCGCAACGCGTCATCACTGACGCCGCTGACCTCGGCAATCTGCTGCAACTGCGCATCGGAAAAACCGTCCATCTGCGGCCCCATCCGCCGCAACAGTGCCGAGCGATCCCATTCCAGTGGCCGTTCCAGCGTGTGGCGCCAGGCGCCGTGCTGGTTGTGCCGCAAGACAGGTTGATAGGCCCGGGGGTCGCTGGGGTGTTTGATCCGCCATTGTTGCAACGCCGGGTCGAAGGTCTTTTCGTAGACATTGCCCTCTTGTCGAATGTAGGTCCTGCCCCCGATCTTATACTGCCCCAAAGCGTTCGGCTCGATTCCATCCAGGGAAACACTGCTCTTGTAGGGGGCCAGATCCGGACTCCACAAACGCGGCTCGCCAAAAGGCGTGGCGATCCGGGTCATGCCATTGACAAACCGTGAGGTCGTGATCGGCGGTGCCTTGTGTGCCACCGCACCCAACACGGCCATGAACGCCACGTTCTGCAAGACCGAACTGAGGTGGCCCCAGGCCTCCTCGGCGTCTGCCTCTTTCCACGCTTGCATCCCCTGGTAAACCTCGTAGGTCAATTGCACGGCGGTGACGGCCAGCATGACCTCGCCCAACCCTGGCACGAAAAAAGCTGCCACGTTCAAGACGCTCAGCCCACATTCGGCATAGTGTTCGAGCCGGGCAATCCAGGCCTCGTGGTCAACCTCGGCGGTGGGTATTGCCAGCAACCTGGCGTTGGACTTCACCCGGGCCAGATGAAACTCATAACAGGCGCCAAACACCTCGCCATCAATGAAGGTTTCATCCATGCCCAGGTCGACCTCCTCGTTCCACACTTCTACATACATGCCCTCGCGGAACGCGTCCCGGTTATAGGGCGGGCCCGGATAAACCGGGGCCGGGTCCCACTTCTGGACCTTGAGCTGGGCCTTGAGCCTGCGAAAAAAACGGCTCGATTCATCCTGTGGGACAAAGCTGGCGAAGAACCGCTGGTAACTGTAGGTACGCAGCTTGATCGCAAGGTCCCGGGCAAACTCGCGGCCCGAGCCGTACGCCTTGAGAGGGCTGACGGGATCGCCCGGGATGTAGACGATGATCCGGGTATCATCTATTTGGGTGGGCAGCAAGGATGAAAACGGCAGAAGACCGAGCCAGGGATTCTGCAGAGCCGCCCTGGTTCGGCGCGACGCAGCGCCAATGATCAGTACGTCGTTCAGTTCCGAGCCAAAAACGTGCAGCCGACTGTAGGCGACCAAGGCCCCATCGAGCCGCACGGGCGAGGCTTCGTCGAGTAGCGCCAACACCGTTGCATGGTCAGCAGGGTCAATATTCGACTGTATCAACGCGATGTGCGCCTGCACGCGCATCCTGTCCTTGTTCGCCGCAATCGTCTGCTGGCGGACAGTCGCCGCCTTGTCGGGCGCATCGAACACGGCACTCAGGTGGTCCTGATACTGCTTGCCCACGTCCAGCTCCCGGCACAGGCTGGCGAATGCCGCGGGCTCGATCGACAACTTGTCACGGATGCTGTAGCGCACCTTCGCAAACGGGTAGTGCTCGCTTTGATCGTAGCGGTGACTTTCCAGTGCCCCTGCAGGCGCCAGCGCGCTGGTCTCCTGCAAGGCCACTTCGTCAAAGGGCTCGTCCTCTTCGAAGTTGCGCAGCGCCGCCTGCAACAATGACTGCTCTTCGGCCCGATTGGGCGAGCGCAGATGAAACAGCGCCGTGTCGGTCACATCCGGCGCCTGGCCGAATGTTTTCTGTAGCGCATCGGTCAGCAATGGCTTGGCAAATTCGGTAATGCCCTGCAAATCCTTCAGCGTCGTGGCCAGCACCTGAGTGGAAACATTGCTCTGGGCCTGGCTGTCGAGCAAAGCCTGGCGCAACGCCGGTGACGCCTTGGCATACAGTTCGGGGTAAGCCTCGATGAAACGCTGGGCAGGATTGCGCGCCAGTGTCATGGCCTGCAGATGGGGGGTGGCCAGGTGACGCGTCCAGTCGGGAACACGGCTCTTGATAAACGGGACATGAAACCCGGATTCAGCGGGTGTGGAAAGGTCCGGCATGATGTGATTCCTGTTGCTCGATTGAGAGCGGGTCAGGACATCACGGCCATCCGCCGGCGTGGCGGTACATAGTTATGGGGTTTGGCTATGCTTAGCTCTCACACCTTGGTGAAGAGGGGTTTATGGACGATCCAGCCGACAACAAGCCGCCGACCTTCTGGCAAATGCTTCACAGCGTCATGGCGGCGGCGTTCGGGGTGCAGAGCGGGAAAAACCGGGCGCGGGACTTTACCCACGGCAAGCCCAGCCATTTCGTGATCCTGGGGATTGTGTTCACGGCGGTGTTCGCCTTGACGCTGTATGGCATCGTGCAACTGGTGCTGCATCTGGCCGGCATTTAACGCATCAGGGTTTGCAGGCTGAACGGATAGCGATACGACGTCGGCCGGCCTTTGGCTGACAGTCGACGGAAGTTCACACCGTAGGCCGGTGATTCGCCCATGGCCAGCAATCGCCGGGCCTGTGCCTTGTCGATCAGTTGCAGCAACGGGATCCGCCGGTCCCGGCCGCCGTAATGGTCGAGATCCACACCCTGATCCACGTCATGCAACTCCACCAACGCCCAGCCACCCAGGGTGAAGTGCCCGCCCACCAGCACGCTGAGGCGTCCGTCGAGCAACGCCTGTAACGCCGTCGGCGAGCTGTTGACCGCACTGAACAAGGCATCCTTGCCCGGAACCCCGCCCGTCTCCGAATACGCCTGCATGGCGCCAAACGCCATTTCGTCATTGGCTGACCACACCAGCGAGACCTTCGGGTAACGCCGGAACAGCAGCCCGGCCTGTTCATACGCCCGCTCCCGGGTCCAGCCGCTGTAAACCAGCTGGCGCAAGCGCACGTGCGGGTGCTCGGCCAGGGCCCGCAGCATGCCCTGTTCGCGCAGCTGCGCCGAAGGGGTGATTTTCAGGCCGGAAAACGCCAGTAGCTCGATGACCTCCCCGGGCGCCACGGGGGGATGCTGGCGAATCAGTTCCTTGAGCATCAGGTAGCCGCCCTCCTCGTCATTGGGCACCAGGCTGCCCAGGCGTTCAGGGCGCTCGCCCAGCAGGCTCATCTGGTTGGCCGTCAAGGACGCGTTGACCATGAACAGCTTCACCCCACTGCCCTCGGCCAGGCGAATGATCTGCGGGGCGACGTATTGTTCGTTGACGAACACCAGGTAGTCCGGACGCCCGGGGCCTTGCAGCGCCACACGCGCTTGCGCCAGGGTAAGTTCCGGCATGCGTTGGGAGTAGAGAATCCGCAGGTCGATGCCCAGGTCCGTGGCTGCCGCCTGCATGAACTGCGAATAGCTGACCCAGAAGGCTTCTTCGGTCGTTCCGGGGTTCAGGAACAGCACCGATTCCGCTCGGGCAGCAGTGCTGTGAACCGCGCCGAACAGCAGCAGGAAGGAGTAGAAGAACTTCAGCATTGATCGTCCGAGCCCCCGGAAATTCGCCGCGCATTATAGCCAGCGAAGCCCCGGAAAACGGCGTTTATTCGGGTTTTTGTCCGACAATCGTCGGAATGGGACCCGGACGGGTTGGTTTATTGGTGACTGACCCAGAATACCGCAGTGCCAACGACCAGGATGATCAGGAACAGGATCGCCCAGGCATCGACCGAACTATCGCTTTTCGTTGCTTTGGTTGGGTTGCTCATTGCATCGCCTCTTGTCGGTTTTATCGGTGATTGCATAAAGACTCGATCACATTAAAGACGACGATTGCCCGCACCACAAACAGGGTCTTTGCAACAACGATTCTCATTAGTCCTTTTGGTTCTTTACATATACTCAAACATCACTTTTGCGCATAACCGCAAACTGGTATCTTGCCCCGGCTCCGTAGGGAGTGCGCGGCCGTGCGCGCAGAATTGCAGAGGTTTTATCGGACTCCGGCAAGCACAAAAACGCAGCGGTATCCGAGCGACCCAAGCCTGAGAACAGGACTTATATGTACGTATACGACGAATACGATCAGCGGATCATCGAGGACCGCGTCAAGCAGTTCCGTGATCAGACCCGACGCTATCTGGCAGGCGAGCTGAGCGAAGAAGAATTCCGCCCCCTGCGCCTGCAAAATGGCCTTTATATCCAGCGCTTCGCGCCGATGTTGCGAGTCGCCGTGCCTTACGGCCAGCTGACTTCGCGGCAAATGCGAATGATGGCCAGGATTGCCCGCGACTACGACAAGGGCTACGCGCACATCAGCACCCGGCAGAACGTGCAGTTCAACTGGCCGGCCGTGGAAGACATCCCGGACATCCTGGCTGAACTGGCGACTGTGCAGATGCACGCGATCCAGACCAGCGGCAACTGCCTGCGCAACGTCACCACCGACCAGTTCGCCGGTGTCGCTGCCGACGAATTGATCGATCCGCGCCCATGGTGCGAGATCGTCCGCCAGTGGACCACTTTCCACCCGGAATTCGCCTACCTGCCGCGCAAGTTCAAGATCGCCGTCAACGGTTCGACCTCCGACCGTGCCGCCATCGAAGTCCATGACATCGGACTTGAGCCGGTGCACAACGCCGCTGGCGAACTGGGTTTCCGCGTGCTGGTCGGCGGTGGCCTGGGCCGTACGCCGGTCGTCGGTGCGTTCATCAACGAATTCCTGCCGTGGCAGGACCTGTTGAGCTACCTCGACGCCATCCTGCGGGTCTACAACCGCTATGGCCGTCGCGACAACAAGTACAAGGCGCGGATCAAGATCCTCGTCAAGGCGCTGACCCCTGAAGTCTTCGCCCAGAAAGTCGACGCGGAAATGGAGCACCTGCGCGGTGGCCAGACCACGCTGACCGAAGCCGAAGTTCATCGCGTCGCCAAACACTTCGTCGACCCGGACTACAAGGCGCTGGACGACCAGGCCGCCGCCCTGGCCGAACTCGACCAACAGCACCCGGGCTTTGCCCGCTGGCGCGCACGCAATACCCTGGCCCACAAGAAGCCAGGTTATGTTGCCGTGACCCTGTCCCTGAAGCCGACCGGCGTCGCCCCGGGCGACATCACCGACAAGCAGCTCGACGCCGTGGCCGACCTGGCCGAGCGCTACAGCTACGGTCAACTGCGCACTTCCCACGAGCAGAACATCATCCTGGCCGACGTCGAGCAGGAAAAGCTGTTCACCCTGTGGGGCGAGTTGCGCGAGCAAGGTTTCGCCACGCCGAACATCGGCCTGCTGACCGACATCATCTGCTGCCCGGGTGGCGATTTCTGCTCCCTGGCCAACGCCAAGTCGATCCCGATCGCCGAATCGATCCAGCGCCGTTTCGACGACCTGGACT
>Ga0160454_100518_pt1 | contig 12089 bp, 9 predicted proteins | sample HID1971M_E6MG_FD_108218 | JGI IMG/M metagenome (GOLD analysis project Ga0160454, IMG submission 108218) | Enriched millipede-associated microbial communities from UW Madison campus, WI, USA - HID1971M_E6 MG | ecosystem: Host-associated > Arthropoda: Insects > Digestive system > Unclassified ... | reverse complement strand
TGGCGGTGGGCGTGGCGGTGGCGCTGATCTACCCGAGCCTGCCGGATGTGCGCCAGCTGGCCGACTACCAGCCCAAGCTGCCGCTGCGCGTGCTGACCGCCGACGGCGTGCTGATCGGCGAGTTCGGCGAGGAGCGGCGCCAGCTGGTGCCGCTGGCCGAGATCCCGACGGTGATGCGCAACGCCGTGCTGGCGGCCGAGGACGCGCGCTTCTACGAGCATGGCGGCATCGACACCATCGGCCTGACGCGTGCGGTGCTGGCCAACCTGCGCCACGGGCTGCGCCAGGGCGCCTCCACCATCACGCAGCAGGTGGCGCGCAACATGTACCTGTCGCCCGAGCGCACCTTCAGCCGCAAGCTGCGCGAGGCGCTGATCGCGTTGCGGCTGGAGAGCGAGCTGTCGAAGGACCAGATCTTCACCATCTACCTGAACCAGATCTACCTGGGCCAGCGCGCCTACGGCTTCGGTGCCGCCTGCGAGACCTACTTCGGCAAGCCGCTGGCCGACATCTCGCCGGCCGAGGCGGCCATGCTGGCCGGCCTGCCGAAGGCGCCGGGCGCCAACAACCCGGTGGTGAACCCGCGCCGTGCCCGTGCGCGCCAGCTGTGGGTGATCGAGCGCATGGAGTCGCTCGGCTTCGTCACGCACGAGCAGGCCGAGCAGGCGCGCAAGGAGAAGCTCAAGCTGCGCAGCGACGCCGGCATGCCGCGCCTGCATGCGGAGTACGTGGCCGAGATGGTGCGCCAGCAGATGGTGGCGCAATACGGCGAGAGCACCTACACGCGCGGGTTGACGGTCACCACGTCGCTCGACTCGACCGACCAGGCGGCGGCCTGGTCGGCGCTGCGCGACGGCCTGCTCGACTACGAGTCGCGCCAGCCCTGGCGCGGACCGGAGCAGACGGTCGCGCTGCCGCAGGAGCCGGACCAGCTCGACGACGCGGTGGACGACGCGCTGGCCGAGCACCCGGGCGACGAGCGGGTGGAGTCGGCGGTGGTGCTGGCGGCCGAGCCGCGCAAGCTGACGCTGGCGCGCCGCGACGGCAGCAGCATCGAGATCGAGGGCAACGGCCTGCGGCTGGTGCGCGACGGCTTGTCGAGCCGGGCCGATGCGCGCCAGCGCGTGGCGCGCGGTGCCATCCTGCGCATCATGCAGGACGACAAGGGCAAGTGGGCGGTGGTGCAGCTGCCGGAAGTGGAGGGCGCCTTCGTCGGACTCGATCCGAACAACGGCGCCATCAAGGCCATGGTCGGCGGTTTCGACTTCTCTCGCAACCAGTTCAACCACGCGACGCAGGCCTGGCGCCAGCCGGGTTCGAGCTTCAAGCCCTTCATCTTCTCGGCCGCGCTGGAAAAGGGCTTCGCCCCGGCCACCGTGGTGGAAGACGGCCCGCTGTTCTTCGACCGCGCCACCACCGGCGGCCAGCCCTGGGAGCCGAAGAACTACGACGGCCGCTTCGAAGGCCCGATGACGCTGCGCGAGGCGCTGCAGAAATCCAAGAACATGGTGACCATCCGCGTGCTGCAGGCGATCGGCACCAACTACGCGCAGGACTGGGTGACGCGCTTCGGCTTCGATGCCGACAAGCAGCCGCCCTACCTGCCGATGGCGCTGGGCGCCGGCTCGGTCACGCCGATGCAGATGGCGGTGGCCTACGGCGTGTTCGCCAACGGCGGCTACAAGGTCGACCCGATGCTGGTCACCAAGGTGGTGGAGCGCAATTCGCAGGTGCTGTTCGAAAGCCAGCCGGTGGCGCTGGACGAATCGCGCCGCGCCATTCCCGAGCGCAATGCCTTCGTGATGCGCACGCTGCTGCAAAGCGTGATCAGGAACGGCACCGGCGCGCGTGCCTACCGCGCGCTGCGCCGCGACGACATCTACGGCAAGACCGGCACCACCAACGATTCGTACGACACCTGGTTCGCCGGCTTCCAGCCGGGCATGGTCGGCATCACCTGGATCGGCTATGACACGCCGCGCCAGCTGGGCGTGCGCGGCGAGACCGGCGGCAGCCTGAGCCTGCCGGTATGGACGGCCTACATGCAGACGGCGCTCAAGGGCGTGCCGGTCGCCAAGTCGAAGGCGCCGGATGGCGTGGCGTCGATCGACGGCGACTGGTACTACGACGACTTCCCGCCCGGCCGCGCGGTGGCCAGCCTGGGCGTGGAAAGCCCGGTCGATGCCGGCGCCGCGCCGGCATTGCCGGCCGGCACCGTGCCCGGCTTCGGCGGCAGCGTGCCGGCCGAGGCGGGCGGCGGACCGACGCCGGCGCCGCCGCCGGCGGATTCGCAGCGGCGCAACCGCATCCTCGACTTCTTCCGCTGAGCGCGAGCGGGCGAGCAAGCGAGCGGGCGCCTCGCCGAGGCGCGCGCGGTGCTTCAACCCGGCGAGAGCAGCGGCAAGGTGAGGGTGGCGATCGTGCCGCCGCGCGGCGCGTTGGCCAGCTGGATGCGGCCGCGATGCAAGGTGGCGATCTCCTTGACGAAGGCCAGTCCCAGGCCGGTGCTGCGCTTCTTGTTGTGCGGCCGGGCCAGCGAATAGAACTTCTCGAACACCTGGTCGCGCGCGTAGTCGGGAATGCCGGGGCCGTGGTCGCGCACGGTGATGCGCGCCTCGCGCGCGCCGGCATGCAGGCCCAGCGCCACCTCGGCCTCGGCGGGCGAGAAGTCGATGGCGTTGTCCACCAGGTTGGTCAATGCCTGGCGCAAGAGAAAGGGGTCGCCCTCGACCCGCGCGTTGCTGTCGATGGTCACGTGCAGCCGGATCTGGCGCTTGGCCGCGGCGCCCTGGGCGGCGGCCGCCACCTCGTGCAGCAGGCCGGCGAGCGCCACGGTGTCGGTGCGGTCGAGTGCGCGCTGGGTCTCCAGCGCGGTGAGCTGCATCATGCGGTCGACGATGTCCTGGATGCGCTGGCTCTCGCCGCTGATGTTGGCCAGGAAGTGGGCGCGCTCGGCCTCGCTCATGCCGGGCTCCTGCAGCAGCTCGGCCGCGCCGCGGATGGCCGACAGCGGGCTCTTGATCTCGTGGGTGAAGGTCTGCACGTAGTCGGCCACATAGCTGCGGCCGGTGAGGGCGTCGCGCACCTCGCGCAGGCCGCCGCGCACGGTGTCGACGGCGCGGCGCACCATGCGCCCCGCGCTCAGTTCGCGCTGGCGGCGAAGCCAGCGCCAGTAGTCGGAGATGAGCCCGAACGGGCGCACCAGCCAGACCGACACCATCAGCGTGAGCATGAGCAGCGCCAGCGCCGAGCCGACGCCGACCCACAGCGTGCGGGCGCGCGCATCCTGCACGAACTGGCCGAAGCTCTGCACCGGCTTGCCGACACTGACCACGCCGACGATCTCCGGGCCCCAGCGGATCGGCGCGGCGGCGTACATGACGGAAGTGCGCGGGTCGGAGGCGATGTCGCGCGTGGTGCGGGCGCCGTACTGGCCGTCGAGCGCGCGCCGCACGTCGGCCCAGCGCGAGAAGTCGGCGCCGGCGTCGCGTCCGGTGGAGTCGAACAGCACGCGTCCACGGCGATCGGTGACGTACATGCGCAGTTCGACCCGGGTCTTGTGCAGGCCGTAGATCTGCGCCGAGAACTCGCGCGCGTAGACCGAGCGGAACAGCGGCTCCAGGCGCGCGGTGTTGATGGCGCCGGCGATCACGTCCTGCTCGACCAGGCTGGCCATGAGCTGCGAGACCTCGACCAGCGATTCCTCGGCCGATTCGCGGTAGCGCGGATCGATGTCGCCCACCACCCGGTACAGCAGCGCGGCGATGCCGACGCAGTAGATCAGCACGATGCCCAGGAAGATGCGGGTGCGGCGCGACAGGGTGCCGCCGCCGTGCGGGCGACGTGTCGGGACGCTCATCGCGCGGGCAGGTCTTCGGCCAGCGCGTAGCCGACGCCGCGCAGGGTGCGGATGGCCTCGACCTCGGGGGCGACCTCGCGCAGCTTGGCGCGCAGCGTCTTGACGTGCGCGTCGACAGTGCGGTCGAAGCTTTCGCTGGCCTCGTCCCAGACCAGGGCCAGCAGTTCGTCGCGGGTGAACACGCGCCCGGGGCGCTGCACCATCTGGCGCAGCAGGCCGAATTCGTAGCGCGACAGGTCGAGCAGGCGACCGTAGTAGCGGATCTGGCGGCGCTCGTCGTCCAGGGCGAAGGCGTGCGGCGCGCGTGCGGCGGCGGTGGCCGGGGCGGGGGCCGGTGTTGCCGGCGTCGGTGCCGTGGCGGTGCCCGGCCCCGCCATGCCGCTGCGCCGCAGGATGGTGCGCACCCGCGCCAACAGCTCGCGCGGCGAGAAGGGCTTGGCGATGTAGTCGTCGGCACCCAGCTCGAGGCCGACCACGCGGTCGATCTCGTCGTTGCGTGCGGTGAGGAACAGCATCGGCACCTCGGGACCGCCGCTGGCGCGGCTCATCGCCTGCAGGCGCTTGAACAGCTCGAAGCCGTTCATGTCCGGCAGGCCGACGTCGAGGATGGCGATGGCCGGCGGCGCGGCGGCGAAGCTTTCCAACGCCTGCTGCGCGGTGGCGCACCACACGGGCACGAAGCCGTCGCTCTTGAGCACGTACTGCAGGGTGTCCGCGATGCCGGACTCGTCTTCGGCGATCAGGACGCGTTGCTGGAAGGACATGCGGCGATGGTAGCGAAGCCGCGCCGGCTCAGGCTTGCGCGGGACTCGCCTCGATGCCGGACAGGTCGTCCAGGATCGGGCAGTCCGGCCGCTGGTCGCCATGGCAGCAGTGCACCAGGTGCGCCAGCGTGCGCTGCATCGCCTGCATTTCGGCAATGCGCAGCTCCAGTTCCTTCAGGTGCGCCTGAGCCACCTTCTTGACGCCGGCGCTGGTGCGGCGGCGGTTGCGCCACAGGCCGACCAGCTCGGCCACCTGGTCCATCGAGAAGCCGAGGTCGCGCGAGCGCTTGATGAAGCGCAGCGTGTGCACGTCCGCCTCGCTGTAGCGGCGGTAGCCGGCCTCGCTGCGGTGCACCTCGCCGAGCAGGCCGAGCCCCTCGTAGTGGCGCAGCATGCGCGCCGAGATGCCAGACAGCCGCGCGGCGTCGCCGATGAGCAGGTTGGCCTCGGGCGCCGGGGCTTTCATCGGACGGCGTAGCCGGCTTCGGCGATGGCGGCGGCCAGCGCCTCGCGCGTGGCCTGCGCAGCGTCGACCAAGACCTGGGCGCGGGCCAGGTCGACCTGCACCTGCGCCTGCGGATCGATGTCGGCCACGGCTTCGCGGATGGCATTGACGCAATGGCCGCAGCTCATGCCGGCGACCTGGAATTCATGATGGTTCATGGAAAGCCTCTGTGCAGTTCGAGTTGTCGATGGCCGCAAGTGTGAACCTTGACATCATGTCAGAGTCAAGCCCGCGTCCCCGGTGAGGAATTGTCGGCACCGGGGCTTGACCTTGACATGATGTGAAGGAATACGCTGCCGGTCATGAACGACACCACCGCATCCCTGCTTGAGATCGACCTGGGCGTCGACGGCATGACCTGCGCGTCCTGCGTCGGCCGCGTCGAGCGTGCCCTGGGCAAGGTGCCCGGCGTGCAGGAGGCCACGGTCAACCTGGCGACCGAATCGGCCCGCATCACCGCCGCGCCGGGTGGCGACATCCAGGCGCGGGTGCGCCGGGCGGTGCGCCAGGCCGGCTACGAGCCGCGCGACGTCGCGGCCGATGCCGCGGCGCAGGCGGCGCACGCATCGCCCTGGGCCGACTTCATGCCGGTGGCGGCCGGCCTGCTGCTCAGCGCGCCGCTGGTGGCGCCAATGCTGCTGCAGCCGCTGGGCGTGCACTGGATGCTGCCGGCCTGGGTCCAGCTGCTGCTGGCCGCGCCGGTTCAGTTCTGGCTGGGTGCGCGCTTCTACCGCGCCGGCTGGCATGCGCTGCGCGCGGGCACCGGCAACATGGACCTGCTGGTGGCGCTGGGCACCAGCGCGGCGTTCGGCCTGTCGCTGTGGCTGTGGTGGCGTGCGCCGGCCGGTCAAATGCCGCACCTGTACTTCGAGGCGTCTTCCGTGGTGATCGCGCTGGTGCTGTTGGGCAAGTGGCTGGAAGGCCGGGCCAAGCGGCAGGCGACTTCGGCGATCCGCGCCTTGCAGGCGCTGCGGCCGGACGTGGCCCATGTGCTCGATGCGCGCACCGGCAAGTCGTCGGACGTGCCGGTGGCGGAACTGCTGGCCGGGGACCGGCTGGCGGTGCTGCCAGGCGAGCGCATCCCGGCCGATGCCGAGGTGCTGGAAGGCCGCTCGTCGGTGGACGAATCGATGCTCACCGGCGAGCCGCTGCCGGTGGCCAAGACCGAAGGGGACGGCGTGACCGGCGGCTCGGTCAACGGCGAAGGCCGGCTGGTGGTGCAGGTGCACGCCGTCGGCGCGGAAAGCGTCCTGGCCCGGATCATCCGGCTGGTCGAGGATGCGCAGGCGGCGAAGGCGCCCATCCAGCGGCTGGTGGACCGGGTGGCGGCGGTGTTCGTGCCGGTGGTGCTGGGCATCGCGCTGCTGACGTGGCTCGGCTGGTGGCTGGCGGGCGCGGGCGCCGAAACGGCCTGGGTGCATGCGGTGGCGGTGATGGTGATCGCGTGTCCGTGCGCGCTCGGGCTGGCCACGCCGGTTTCGGTGATGGCCGGCACCGGCGTGGCGGCGCGTGCCGGCATCCTGATCAAGGATGCGCAGGCGCTGGAGCTGGCGCATCGGGTCGACACGGTGGCCTTCGACAAGACCGGCACGCTCACGGTGGGCCGGCCGCGGCTGACGGCGCTCGTCCCGGTGGATGGCGGCGACGAGGCGGCCCTGCTGGCGTCGGCGGCCGCGCTGCAGTCGGGCAGCAGCCATCCGCTGGCGCGGGCGGTGCTGGATGCCGCCGCCGCGCGCGGCGTGGCCGACCTGGCCGCGCAGGACCTGCAATCGGTGCCGGGCCGCGGCATGGCCGGTCGTCTGTCGGAGGACGGGTCGGGGCGCGCGGGCACGCGCTGGGCGTTGGCCAGCCTGCGCTGGTGCGAGGAACTGGGCCTGCGTCCGGACGCGACGATGCTGGCGCCGCTGCAGGCGCAAGGTGCGACGGTGTCGGCACTGCTGCGCTTCGAGGACGAGGCCGTCCCTGCGCAGGAGGGCGGCGCGCCACGCCTGATGGCCTTGCTGGCCTTTGCCGACGAGCCCAAGGCGGGCGCGGCGCAGGCGGTGCAGCGGCTGCGCGCGCGCGGCCTGCGGGTGGTGATGATCTCGGGCGACAACCGGCGCGCGGCGCTGGCGATGGCCGAGCGTCTGGGCATCGCCGGCAACGATGTGCGCGCCGAGGTGCTGCCGGGCGACAAGGCGGCGCAGGTGCGCGAACTGCGTGCCGGCGGCCGTGTGGTGGCGATGGTGGGCGACGGCGTCAACGATGCGCCGGCGCTGGCCGCCGCCGACGTCGGCATGGCGATGGCCAACGGCACCGACGTGGCGATGGAGGCGGCCGGCATCACGCTCATGCGCGGCGACCTGGCGCTGGTGGCGGATGCCTTCGAGGTGTCGGCCCGCACCGTGGCCAAGATCCGGCAGAACCTGTTCTGGGCGTTTGCCTACAACGTGGCCGGCATTCCGCTTGCCGCCTTCGGCCTGCTCAGCCCGGTGGTGGCCGGTGCGGCCATGGCGCTGTCGAGCGTCAGCGTGATGGGCAATGCGCTGCTGCTGCGGCGCTGGCACCCGCGGCCGGCCGGCGAGCCGGCGCGGGTGGCGCCGTAGCGCTGCTACCTGGCCGCTCAGGCCAGCGCCGGGTAGTCGATGAAGCCCTTCGCGCCGCCGCCGTAGAAGGTGTTCTTGTCCCAGGCGTTGAGCGGTGCGTCTTCGCGCAGGCGGCGCACCAGGTCGGGGTTCGAGATGAAGGCCTTGCCGAAGGCGACCAGGTCGGCGCCGTCGTCCAGCGCCTTCTGCGCCAGCACCTTGTCGTAGCCGTTGTTGACCATCCAGGCGCCCTGGCCACCGGCCTCGCGGTAGGCGGCCTTGGCGGCGGCATAGTCGAACGGGCGCTCGGGGATGTCGCGCGGCCCGCCCGTGGCACCTTCGATGACGTGCACATAGGCCAGGCCCAGCTTCGCCAGTTCGCGCAGCACGTACTCGAACAGCGGTTGCGGGTCGACGTCGCTGGCGTCGTTGGCGGGCGTGACGGGCGACAGGCGGATGCCGGTGCGGCCCGGGCCGGCGGCTTCGGCCACGGCGCGCGTGACTTCGAGCAGCAGGCGGGCGCGGTTCTCGATGCTGCCGCCATAGGCGTCGGTGCGCTGGTTGCTGCCGGTCTTGAGGAACTGGTCGAGCAGGTAGCCGTTGGCGCCGTGGATCTCGACGCCGTCGAAGCCGGCGCGGTGCACGGCCGCGTGCGCGGCGCGGCGGTAGTCGTCGACGATGCCGGGCAGCTCGTCCAGCGCGAGCGCGCGCGGCACCGAGGTTTCGACGAAGGTGGGAACGCCGTCCTGGATCAGCACCGTCTTGGTCCGGGCGACGATGGCAGAGGGCGCCACCGGCGCGCCGCCGCCGGGCTGCAGCTCGGTGTGCGAGACGCGGCCCACGTGCCACAGCTGCGTGACGACCTTGCCACCCTTGTCGTGCACGGCGGCGGTGACGCGCTTCCAGCCTTCGATCTGCTCGTCGGCGTACAGGCCGGGCACGTCGGCGTAGCCCTGGCCCTGGTGGCTGATGGCGGTGGCCTCGGTGATGAGCAGGCCGGCGCTGGCGCGCTGGGCGTAGTAGGTGGCCGTGATGTCCTGCGGCACGGCGCGCGGCGAGCGGTTGCGCGTCAGCGGCGCCATGACGATGCGGTTGGCCAGTTGCAGGTCGCCGGCACGGACGGGGTCGAAAAGCGTGGACATGTGAGGTGCGAATGGAAAAGGGGAGGCTGAAAACGACAGGACCGGCCTCCTGGTGGAACGGCCGGTCCGGCGGGCGCCGCAGGGGCGGATTACTTGCGCAGGCCTTCTGCCTGCATCGCCGCCTGCACAGCCGGTCGCGCGGCCACGCGTTCGCGCCAGGCGAGCAGATTCGGGTAGGGCGTGAGGTCGATGCTCATGGGCCTGGACCAGTTGGTGACGGTGAAGAGGTAGCCGTCGGCCACGGTGAAGGTGTCACCCATGAGGTATTGCTTGCCCTCGAGCTGGCTGTCGACCCACTTCAGGCGCGAGACCAGGCGTTCGCGCGCGATGGTCTTGTACTCGTCGGGGGTGGCCGGGTTGAACAGCGGGCTGAAGCCCTTGTGCACCTCGGTGCCGATGAAGGTCAGCCACTCCTGCAGGCGATAACGCTCGAGCGTGCCGTTGGCCGGCGCCAGCTTCTTGGCCGGAACCTGGTCGGCGATGTACTGGACGATGGCCGGGCCTTCGCGCAGGCGGGTGCCGTCGTCGAGTTCGAGCAGCGGCACGTAGCCCAGCGGGTTGATGCCGTAGTAGTCCGTGCCGTCCTGCAGCTTGTGGCTCTTGGTGCTGGCCAGCACGGGCTCGAAGGCGAGGCCCGATTCGAGCAGGGCGATGTGCGGGGACAGCGAGCAGGCGCCGGGCGAGTAGTAAAGCTTCATGCGATGAGTCCTGATGGGTGTGATTTTTCGCCCCCGCATCGTAGGCGACTTGGCGTGATGGCGTTGTCCTACGGGGCAATGGGCGTGGTGCCGATGGGGCGCAGGTCCGCGCCTCCGTACGCTTGCGGTCACTGGCGGCGATGGCGCTGCAGGACAACAAGGAGAAATGCCATGCTGAAGTACGCGATTGTTTTCGCGATCATTGCCCTGATCGCGGGTGCCCTTGGCTTTACCGGCGTGGCCGCGGCCTCGGCGGGCGTGGCCAAGCTTCTGTTCGGCCTGTTCCTGGTGCTGGCGCTGATCTTCGTGGTGCTGGCTGCCCTGGGCGTGGGCGCGGCCAAGAAGATGATCGACTGAGGGCCGGGCAATGAACGAGCGTGATGTGAACAGCCACCGCGTGACCTCGCCGGCGCAGTTTGCGCAGCGGGTGCTGCGGGTGACCCGCGCCAACTGGCCGGTACTCGACCGGCGCGCGGGCCGGGCGATGCGACAGGCCGGATTGGCCAACGCCGGGTTGCTTCAGGCCGGCGCCGCGTTGGCGCAGGGCTGACGCCGTGCGATTGCTACGAATAATGTAGCAATCGCGCCAGTCGCCGTGCCGTCGGCACGGCCCTGACGGAAAAGGGCGATACGCCGCGCTGCGTGCGAAATAGGCAGTGCGGCGTTAAAATTGCGGGTTCCCCCCGAACCGCAGCGCAAGCGTCATTTGCGCCCCCTTTTCCAATGCTTTATCCCGAAGAATTCGACGTCATCGTCGTCGGCGGCGGCCATGCCGGTACCGAGGCAGCCCTCGCGTCCGCGCGCATGGGCGCGCGCACCTTGCTACTGACCCACAACATCGAGACGCTGGGTCAGATGAGTTGCAACCCGTCCATCGGCGGGATCGGCAAGGGCCACCTGGTCAAGGAAGTGGATGCGCTCGGTGGGGCGATGGCGCTGGCCACCGACGAGTCGGGCATCCAGTTCCGAATCCTCAATTCGAGCAAGGGGCCGGCGGTGCGCGCGACCCGCGCGCAGGCCGATCGTGTGCTCTACAAGGCGGCGATCCGTCGCCGGCTGGAGAGCCAGCCGAACCTGAGCCTGTTCCAGCAGGCGGTGGACGACCTGATGGTCGAGGGCGACCGGGTGGTGGGCGCGGTGACGCAGGTGGGCATTGCCTTCCGCGCGCGGGCGGTGGTGCTGACGGCGGGCACCTTCTTGGATGGCCGCATCCATGTCGGATTGGACAACTACCAGGCCGGCCGCGCGGGCGATCCGCCGGCGGTGAGCCTGTCGGCGCGGCTGAAGGAACTGCAGTTGCCGCAGGGCCGCCTGAAGACTGGCACGCCGCCGCGGCTGGATGGGCGCACGATCGACTTTTCGAAGTGCGTCGAGCAACCCGGTGACGGCATGCCGGGCGGGGCGACCGAGGCGATGCCGGTGTTCAGCTTCATGGGCCGTCCGGACATGCATCCGGAGCAGCGCCCGTGCTGGATCACCCACACCAACGAGCGCACGCACGAGATCATCCGCTCCGGCTTCGACCGCAGCCCGATGTTCACCGGGAAGATCGAAGGCGTGGGCCCGCGCTACTGCCCGAGCGTCGAAGACAAGATCAACCGCTTTGCCGACAAGGACAGCCACCAGATCTTCCTGGAGCCGGAAGGCCTGACGACGCACGAGTACTACCCGAACGGGATCTCGACCAGCCTGCCGTTCGATATCCAGTACGCGCTGGTGCGCTCGATTCCTGGCCTGGAGCAGGCACATATCCTGCGGCCGGGCTACGCGATCGAGTACGACTTCTTCGATCCGCGCGGCCTGAGCAGCCATTTCGAGACGCGCGCCATTCGCGGCCTGTTCTTCGCAGGCCAGATCAACGGGACGACCGGGTACGAAGAGGCGGCGGCGCAAGGGCTGTTCGCCGGCATCAATGCCGCGTTGCAGGTGCGGGGGGAAGGGCCCTGGGTGCCGCAGCGGGACGAGGCTTACCTCGGCGTGCTGGTGGACGACCTGATCACCAAGGGGGTGACGGAGCCGTATCGCATGTTCACCAGCCGGGCGGAGTTCCGCCTGCAGCTGCGTGAAGACAACGCGGACCTGCGCCTGACCGAGATCGGGCGCAAGTTGGGCTTGGTGGACGATGCGCGCTGGGATGCCTTCTCGCGCAAGCGCGAGGCTGTTTCACGTGAAACAGAGCGGCTGAAGTCCATCTGGGTGAATCCCCGCAACCTGCCGGCGACGGAATCGGAGCGCGTGTTGGGCAAGGCCATCGAGCGTGAATACAACTTTGCCGATCTGCTGCGCCGCCCAGGCGTCAGCTACTCGGCGCTGATGTCGCTGGACGGCGGCAAGTATTCGGCGGAGCAGGATGCCGAACTCAACGAGGTGGAAGTCGAGCAGCTGGAAATCGCAGCGAAGTACGCCGGCTATATCAACCGCCAGCAGGATGAGGTGGAACGGGCGTCGCACTTCGAGCAGCTGAAGCTGCCCGAGGATCTGGACTACTCGCAGGTCGCGGCGCTCAGCATCGAGGTTCGGCAAAAGCTGGCCAAGCATCGGCCGGAGACGCTCGGAC
>Ga0160454_100507_pt1 | contig 12877 bp, 11 predicted proteins | sample HID1971M_E6MG_FD_108218 | JGI IMG/M metagenome (GOLD analysis project Ga0160454, IMG submission 108218) | Enriched millipede-associated microbial communities from UW Madison campus, WI, USA - HID1971M_E6 MG | ecosystem: Host-associated > Arthropoda: Insects > Digestive system > Unclassified ... | reverse complement strand
GCTGGCCACGCTGTTCGCCGGCGCGCTGGGCATCGCGGCCGGCCACTGGATGGCGCACCGGCGCTTCGCCGGCCAGGACGTGCTCGATGCGGTGCTCGTGCTGCCGATGGTGCTGCCGCCGACGGTGCTCGGCTACTACCTGATCGTGCTGATCGGGCGCAACGGTCCGCTCGGCCACTGGCTGGAGGCGGCGTTCGGCATCCGGCTGCTGTTCACCTGGCAGGGCGCGGTGCTGGCTTCCACGGTGGTGGGCTTCCCGCTGGTCTACAAGGCCGCGCGCGCCGCCTTCGAGGACGTGGACCCGCGCTTCGCCAATGCCGCGCGCACGCTCGGCTCGAGCGAGCGCGAGGTGTTCTGGCGCATCGCGCTGCCGCTGGCGCGGCGCGGCATCGGCGCCGGCCTGGCGCTGACCTTCGCCCGCTGCATGGGCGAGTTCGGCGCCACGCTGATGGTGGCCGGCAACCTGCCCGGCCGCACCCAGACCCTGTCGGTGGCGATCTACAGCGCGGTGCAGGCGGGCGACGACCGGCTGGCCTTCACGCTCACCGTCATCGTGTCGCTGCTGTGTGTCGCGCTGCTGGTCATGGCCAACCGCCTGCTGCAGGGAACGCCCGGCCGAACCGCCCGATGACCACGCTCGACATACAACTCCATCTGGCGCTGCAGTCCCCCGACCGCCGCTTCGAGCTGGACGTGACGCTGACATCGCACAGTGCGCGCACCGCGCTGCTGGGCCCATCCGGCGCCGGCAAGTCGACCGTGCTGCAGGCCATCGCCGGCCTGCTGCCGGGCGCCCGCGGCCATGTGCGGGTGGACGGCAGCACGCTGCTCGACAGCGCGCGCGGCATCGACCTGCCCGCACGCGAGCGTGGCATCGGGCTGGTGTTCCAGGACTACGCGCTGTTTCCGCACCTGAGCGTCGAGCAGAACCTGCTGTACGGCTTGCGCCGGCTGGGCCACGCGCCGGCGCCGGGCGCGGCCGGCCGGATCGACGCGCTGCTGGCTCAGTTCGACCTGGGCGGCGTGCGCAGGGCGCTTCCGCGGCATCTGTCCGGCGGGCAGCGCCAGCGCGTGGCGCTGGCACGCGCGCTGGCGCCGCAGCCGCGCCTGCTGCTGCTCGACGAGCCCTTGTCCGCGCTCGATCCGGAACTGCGCACGCGACTTCGCGACGAGCTGGCGCAGATGCTCGAGCGGGTGCAGATGCCGACGCTGCTGGTCAGCCATGACCTGGCCGACGTGCGCGCGCTGGCGCAATCGGTCATCCGCATCGAGCACGGCCGCGTGGTCGGCCAGGCGAGCGCGCCAGCCGAGGCCTGAGCGGGTTCGCCGGCCGCTCAGGCGGCAGCCGGCACCTTGTCCAGGAAGCCAGTGACGCGCTGCAGCCGGCCACTGGCCACCTGCGCGAAGTCGGTGCCCTGGATCAGGTCGTGCGCCGCCTCGGGCCCGAGCGTCCACGAGAAGCGAAGATGCTCGCCGTGCGCATCCGGGCGGCCCAGCAACTGGAAGCGAAAGCCCGGAAAGCGCGCCTGCACGGCGCCGATCAGGGTGCTGATGCCCTCGTGGCCGCTGGCCTGCGCGATCGGGTCCACGTAGTGCGCGTCGGCGCTCCAATGGGCAGCGAGCAGGAACAGGCGGCGCTGCGGATCCGTCTCGTTCCAAAGGGCGATGTAGTCGGCGGCGAGGCGGCCGGCGTCGAGGTCGTGCGATGCGGTGTTCATGGCGAAGTCCTTGGCTGGGGTTGCGGGCCGCCCGCAACAACTGGTGCGGGCGTGAACGCATGGTCGCCCCAAGCGGCGCGCGCGGCCATGACCCGGGAGGTCATGCCGCGCGCGCGGGCGATCGCCTGAACGTGCCGGGCCGGGCTACTTGCTTTCGGCGTTCGGGAAGAACAGCTGCTGCCCGTCGATCTTGTAGGCGGCGATGCTGGCCTGGCCGGCCGGCGAGATCACCCAGTCGACGAACTTCTGCGCGCCCGCGGTGTTGCGTTGCGGGAATTTCGCCGGGTCGACCACCATCACGCCGTACTGGTTGAACAGGCGCTTGTCGCCTTCGACGATCACCGCCAGGTCGGCCTTGTTCTTGAAGCTCAGCCAGGTGCCGCGGTCGGACAGCACGTAGGCATTGCTCGACGCGGCGATGTTCAGCGCCGGGCCCATGCCGCAGCCGCATTCCTTGTAGCCGCCGCCCTTGTGCTCATTGGCGACGGCGTCGGCGCCGCCGCCCAGGCCGGTCTGCGTCCACAGGCGACGCTCGGCGGCGTCGGTCCCGCTCTTGTCGCCGCGCGACACGAAGGGCGCGTTGGCGGCGGCGATCTTCTTGAGCGCGGCCACGATGTCCTGGCCCTTCACGCCGGCCGGATCGCCCTTCGGCCCGATCAGCACGAAGTCGTTGTACATGACCGGGTAGCGCTTGGCCGAGTAGCCCTCGGCCACGAACTTCTCCTCGGCCTTGGTGTCGTGCACGAACAGCACGTCGGCGTCACCGCGGCGCGCCATGTCGATGGCCTGGCCGGTGCCGACGGCCACCACCTTGACGTCGATGTCGGTGGCCTTCTTGAAATCGGGCAGCAACGATCCGAACAGGCCCGACTGTTCGGTCGACGTGGTCGAGGCCATCGTGATCGTCTCGGCCCGCGCCTGCAGCGCCGGCGCCGTCAGCAAGGCGCCGGCCAGCAGCAGCGCGCCCGCGTTCAACCGGGCACGCCAGGGAAAATGCGTCTTTGTCTTCATCGTCATGCGAGTTCTCCTTTCACGAACAACATGGCCTCTTTCGGCAAGGCCCCACTGAAAAAATCGTGCACCGGCAGGTCGGCCAGCACCTGGCCGTACTCGAGGTAGACCACGCGCGTGGCCAGGCGCTTGACCTGGCCCAGGTTGTGGCTGGCGAACACCAGCGTGCGGCCGTCCGCGACATCGCCGATCAGCGCCTCCACCTCGCGCTTGGCGTGCGGGTCGAGGCTGGCGGTCGGCTCGTCCAGCAGCAGCACGGCCGGCGCCAGCGCCCAGGCGCGCGCCAGCGCCAGGCGCTGCTGCTGTCCGCCCGACAGGGTGCGCGCGTTGCGCCGTGCCACATGCTGCAGCTCGACCCGGGCCAGCGCGGCCAGCGCCTGCGCCTTGGCATCGCCCCATCGCGCGCCGCGCAGCCAGAGCCCGAGCGCCACGTTGGCCTGCGCGCTCGCGCGCAGCATGTGCGGGCGCTGGAACAGCATGGCCTGCCGCCGCGCCGGCGCCAGCGAGGTGAAGTGCCCCTGCGCCGCCGGCAGCAGGCCGTGCAGCAGGCGCAGCAGCGTGCTCTTGCCGCTGCCGTTCGCGCCCACCAGCGCCACGCGCTCGCCGGCATGGATGCTCAGCGTCACCGCGCGCAGCGCCTGCACCTCGCCGAAGCGCACGCCGCAGTCGTGCAGGTGGAACAGCGGCGCGCCGGGTTGCCGGGTCATGCGCTCATGCCGTGGCCAGGGCCGGGGCGGCGGCGCCGTCGACCCGCTCTCGCCAGTGGCGCAGCAGCGAGATCACCATGTTCAGCACCAGCACCACCAGCAGCAGCAGCACGCCCAGGGCCAGTGCCAGCGGCAGGTCGCCCTTGCTCGTCTCCAGCGCGATGGCGGTGGTCATCACGCGGGTGAAGCCGTCGATGTTGCCGCCCACCACCATCACCGCGCCCACCTCCGACACGGCGCGGCCGAAGGCGGTGACCAGCACCGTGAACAGCGAATAGCGCTCGTCCCACATCAGCAGCAGGGCGCGGCGCAGCGGCGTGGCGCCGAGCGAGCGCAGCTGCTCGCCATGGCCGCGCTCCGCGTCCTCCACCACCTGGCGCGTCAGCGCCGTCACCACCGGCAGCACCAGCACCGCCTGTGCCAGCACCATCGCCTTGAAGGAGAACAGCCAGCCGAGGAATCCGAGCGGGCCGGAGTTGGACAGCAGCAGGTACACCACCAGCCCGACCACGACCGAAGGCAAGGCCAGCAAGGTGTTGAGCAGCGTCAGCACCAGCCCGCGCCCGGGAAAGCGCGAGACGCCGAGCCACGCGCCGGCCAGCAGCCCGGCGCCGCAGGCCAGCAGGCAGGCGCAGGCGCTCACCCACAGCGAGCGGCCGACGATGGCCCACAGAACGGGATCCCCCGACACGAGCAGCCGCCCGGCGGCCAGGGCACTCTCGGAGAAGGTGTTCATTGCGGAATCGAGGCGGACAGCAGGATGAAAGGTGACGAGTATGTAACTCGTGCAGGCCGACACCTATGCAAATGAATTCATAGGTCAGCCCTGCCCCGCATAATCCGCCGCGTGCAACAGATTGAACTGTCCTATGCAATTGCCGCCAGCAGCAGCGGCAGCAACAGCTCGCGGCGGATCCGCAACGTGCTGATGGAGATCCTGCAGGCGGTGCGCGACAGCGGCTCGATCTCCGGCGCGGCACGCGCGCTGGACCTGTCCTACCGGCATGTCTGGGGCGAGCTGCGGCGCTGGGAAGGCCTGCTTGGCCACAGCCTGGTCACCGGCGATGCCGGCCGCGCCGCGCAGTTGTCGGAGTTCGGCGACAAGCTGCTGTGGGCCGAGCGGCTGGCGCAGGCGCGCCTGGCGGCCCAGATCGAAGCCCTGCATGCCGACCTGGAACGCGCCTTCGCCCTCGCCTTCGACGACAGCACCCACGTGCTCAGCCTGCATGCCAGCCACGACGATGCGCTGGTGGCGCTGCGCTCGCATGCCGCCTCCACCGCCCAGGTGCACCTGGACATCCAGTTCAGCGGCAGCGTCGATGCGATCCAGGCCCTGAACCAGGGCCGCTGCGTGATGGCGGGCTTTCACACGCGCGAGCAGCCGCCGTCCGGGTCGCTCTCGCAGCGTACGTACAAGCCGCTGCTCAAGCCGGGCCAGCACAAGGTGATCGGCTTCGCCCGGCGCACGCAGGGCCTGATGGTGGCGCCGGGCAACCCGCTGGCCCTGAACTCGCTGGCGGCGCTCGCGCGGCGCAAGGCGCGCTATGTCAATCGTGCGCTGGGCACCGGCACGCGGGTGCTGTTCGACGAACTGCTGCTCGAAGCGGGGCTCTCGCCCGCCGACATTGCCGGCCATGACCGCACCGAACCATCGCATGCCGCGGTGGCCCACGCCGTGCGTTCCGGCCAGGCCGATGCCGGACTCGGCCTGGAGTCGGCCGCGCGCGCCGCCGGGCTCGACTTCATGCCGCTCGCCCGGGAACGCTACCACCTGGTGTGCCTGCGCTCCTTCCTCGACCAGCCGGCGACGCAGGCCCTGCTGCAGGTGCTGCGCAGCCCCGCGTGGCGGCACCGCCTGAGCACGCTGGTGGGCTACGAGAGCGCCGACAGCGGGCAGGTGCAATCGCTGCGCGCGCTGCTGCCCTGGTGGACCTTCAAGAGCGCCAAGAAGGCCGGCGGCGTTTGAACCTCACGCGGCGCAGGTGCGGAAGCCGCTGAAGAAATCGTCGCGCTGCGGCAGCGCGAAGCCGCGCCAGTGCGGCGAATGCAGGCGCGCGCGGGCGGCGAAGGAGGCGCCGCGCAGCACGCGTGCCTGGCCGAAGAGCGGCTGCGGATCGAACACGCTGCCGGCGCTCCACGGGTCGGTGCGAAAGCCCGGCCAGGGGCGCAGGGTGCCGGCGGTCCACTCGCGCACCTCGCCCCAGCGAAAGCCGCGCCGGTGCGCATGCGTGGCGGCGATCTCCCACTCGGCCTCGGTCGCGAGGCGCCGCCCGGCCCAGCGGGCCCAGGCAGCGGCTTCCCACCAGCTCACGTGCATGGCGCTGTGATGGCCCGACACGCGCAGCGTGGCACCGAAGCGCCGTTGCAGCACCGAGCCGCCGCCACCGCCGCCCGCATGGGCGGCGCCGATCTGCTCCACATGGCGCGGCGCGCGCCGGCCATCCGTCTGCAGCCAGGCCCAGCCCTGCGGCGACCAGCATTCCTCGCGGTCATAGCCGCCGTCGTCGACGAATTCGACGAACTGCTGCCAGGTGACCGGCTGCGCGTCGATCTCGAACTCGGGCATCGACACCATCTCGCAGCCGCATTCCTGGGCAAAGGCGAAGCCGCTGCCTTCCGCGTCGTCCAGCCCGAGCCGCCAGCGCGTGGCCGGCACCAGCAGCGGCGCGAGCGAGGTGGACGGCGGGCGCATTTCCGCGCCGATGGGCAGGCCCAGCGTCTGCGCCATCTCGACCAGTTGTTCGCCGCGCAGGTCTTCGTGCAACAGCGCCAGCCGGTAGAAGTACAGGCCGGCATCGGTGGGCGCGGCGCGCTCGAGCAGTTCCAGCGTGCTTTCGAGCGTCTCGAGCAGATAGGCCTTGGCGGCGTCCAGGCCCGGCAGGTCGTCGTTCCAGCATTGCGCCTCGGTGCGTTGCGCCGGGCTCCACCAGCCGTCGGCCTGGGGCTCGATCGACGCCAGCCGGGTCGGGCGCACCGGGCAGTCGCGGCCGTAGGCGCGCTGGGTATTGCGCGCGATCCACCACTCCGCAAACCAGCCGATGTGTCCCGCCAGCCAGACGGGCGGCACCACCTGCGGCACCTTCGGCAGCCGATGCAGGCCCGCTTTTTCCAGCGCCTGCTCGTACAGGCCCAGCAGGTGCAGCGTGTGGTTGCGTGCGTCGATCAGCGCGAGCGACAGCAATTCGCGTCCCGCGCGGCGCATGTCCGGCGAGTCGATGGACGTCGGAATGCCGGATGCCGCGGGCGTCTCGCCCGGAAGGGTGGGAGGCATGTCTCGATTATGCGGTGCCCCGTTGCGCGCATCGCGGGACGCCTACGGGAATACACGTAGAGCCCGTCGACGGGCGACGTGTGACGGGAAGTTAAAATCTAAGGCTCACACCCGGTTGACCTTGCCCACAAAGCAAGGGCCCGGGTGTGTTCACATGGATGCACCCCATACCAGGAGCAACGCGGCAATGAGTGCCCTCTTGAAGTTCTCGCGAGCCATCGACTGGCTCAACTCCTTCGTCGGGAAGTGGTCGATCTGGCTCATCCTGGCCTCGACCCTGATCAGCGCCGGCAACGCCGTCGTGCGCAAGGTCTTCGACACCAGTTCCAACGCCTATCTCGAAGCGCAGTGGTACCTGTTCGCCTGGTCGTTCATGATCGCGGCCGGCTTCACGCTGCTGCAGCGCGAGCATGTGCGCATCGACGTGCTCAACAGCCGCCTGTCCAAGCGCAAGCAGATCTGGATCGACATCTTCGGTTTCGCCGCCTTCCTGACGCCGGTGTGCCTGGTGGCCCTGTATTTCACGATCCCGATGCTGATCCAGAAATACCAGACGGGCGAGATGTCCGGCAACGTCGGCGGCCTGATCCGCTGGCCGGTGTGGCTGGCCATGCCGCTCGGCTTCGGGCTGCTGCTGCTGCAGGGCTGGTCCGAACTGATCAAGCGTGTCGCGTTCCTCACCGGCGACGGCCCGGACCCGACCGTCAAGCCCGGCGAGAAGACCGCCGAGGAAGAACTGGCCGAGGTGCTGCGCGAGCGCAACGAGCAGGCCGGCCCGGCCGATACCCCCGCGCCTGCGGCGCGCTGAACAGGCGGACCGAGACAAGACATGGAGTTCATCACCGCCAACTTCGCCCCCATCATGTTCGTGGGGCTGATCATCTTCCTGCTGCTGGGCTTCCCGGTGGCTTTCAGCCTGGGTGCCTGCGGCCTGTTCTTCGCCTTCGTGGGCGTCGAGCTGGGCGTGTTCACTTCTTCGGTGCTGGCCTGGCTGCCACAGCGCCTGATCGGCATCCTGGCCAACGACACCTTGCTCGCCGTTCCCTTCTTCACCCTGATGGGGCTGATACTGGAGCGAAGCGGCATGGCCGAGGACCTGCTCGACACCGTCGGCCAGGTGTTCGGCCCGCTGCGCGGCGGCCTGGCGCTGGCCGTCATCTTCGTCGGCGCGCTGCTGGCCGCCACCACCGGCGTGGTGGCCGCATCGGTCATCTCGATGGGCCTGATCTCGCTGCCGATCATGCTGCGCTACGGCTACGACCGCCGCATGGCCAGCGGCGTGATCGCCGCCTCCGGCACGCTGGCGCAGATCATCCCGCCGTCGCTGGTGCTGATCATCATGGCCGACCAGATCGGCCGCAGCGTGGGCGACATGTACAAGGGCGCGTTCGTGCCGGCCTTCATGCTGGTGGGCTGCTACGTGCTGTACATCGTCATCCTGGCGATCTTCCGTCCGGCCTCGGTGCCGGCGCTGCCGCCCGAGGCGCGCGTGTACCGCGAGCCGGACGGGCGCAGCGGCTACCTGTCGCTGGCCGTGCTGATGGTCATCTCCTTCGCCGTGGCGATCGTGCTGGCGCGCCACATGGCGGACGTCCATACCTGGTGGCAGGGCGAGAAGGTCAGTTCGGTGCCGACCGACGAGAAGATCGTCGTGGCGGCCTGCGGCGGCGCACTGGTCGCTTTCGTCATCGCGATGCTCAACAAGCTCACCGGCCTGTCGCTGCTGTCGCGGCTGGCCGAGCGCGTGACCTTCGTGCTGATCCCGCCGCTGCTGCTGATCTTCCTGGTGCTGGGCACCATCTTCCTGGGCATCGCCACTCCGACCGAGGGCGGCGCCATGGGCGCGGTGGGCGCGCTGGTCATGGCCATGATGCGCGGGCGGCTGAACATGCACCTGCTCAGGCAGGCGCTCGCCACCACCACCAGGCTGGGCAGCTTCGTGATGTTCATCCTGATCGGCGCGACCATGTTCAGCCTGGTGTTCCAGGCCGCGGACGGCCCGATCTGGGTGGAGCACCTGCTGTCCAACCTGCCGGGCGGCCAGGTCGGCTTCCTGATCCTGGTGAACGTTCTGATCTTCTTCCTGGCGTTCTTCCTGGACTACTTCGAACTGTCGTTCATCGTGGTGCCGCTGCTGGCGCCGGTGGCACACAAGCTGGGCATCGACCTGATCTGGTTCGGCGTGCTGCTGGCGGTCAACATGCAGACCTCGTTCATGCATCCGCCCTTCGGCTTCGCGCTGTTCTTCCTGCGCTCGGTCGCGCCGGACAAGCCCTACGTCGACCGCGTGACCAAGCAGGTGATGCAGCCGGTGACGACCATGCAGATCTACAAGGGCGCGATTCCCTTCGTGCTGATCCAGCTGTTCATGGTCGGCATGCTGATCGCGTTCCCGGGCATCGTGACGGGCAGCGTGGACAAGGCCCAGACCTACGACCTGGAGAAGGTGGGCGACCAGATGCGCGACGCGCTGCAGCCGCCCAGCGGCGACGGCTACGGCGCCGACGAGCAGCAGCCACCCGCCGTGCCGGGCAGCGGCGGCACGACGACCGCGCCATCCGGTGCCGCGCCGGCGCCGGCCGCGCCCGACAGCGGCGCCGCCCCCGAGGCCGACGACCCGATGAAGGCGATGCAGGACGCGCTCAAGCAGGGCGGGCAACAGCAACAGGCACCGGCCAGGCCGGGGCAGTGACCTGCCGCCGCGGCCGACTTGCGATGCGCGGCCGCGGGCGGTAGGCTGGCGAAGGCGGCTTCGCGGCGGCGCCGATCGCCCGGCCGCCGCCCTTTCGGAGGTGATCTTGATCGCGCAGATCCATCTCAACCCAGCCCACGCCGCGACGGTCGCTGCGACACTGCTCGTGCTGTTCGTCGCCACGCGCGCCGTCGCGGCCGATCTCTCCGTCGATCAGGTGCGCGCCGCGCTCGCCAGCGCGTCACCCTCCGCGCCAGCCAGTTTCGCCGGCAAGGACCTGTCGGACCTCGACCTCACGGGCATGGACTTCCGCAAGGCCGACCTGCAAGGCGCGAGCCTGTTCGGCAGCAAGCTGGTGCAGGCCGACTTTCGCGGCGCGACGCTCGCCGGCGCCAACCTGAACGGCGCCTGGTTGATGGGCACCGACTTCAGCGGCGCCAACCTGAACCGCGCCAGCCTCCTGTCGGTCGTGGTCCTGGGCGGCGAGGTCAAGAAGATGCCCGTCTTCAAGGGCGCCAACATGAGCGGCGCCAGGATGATCGCGGACCTGCCGGGCGCCGACCTGTCCGGGGCCGACTTCAGCCGCGCCACGGTGGGCGTCAACATCAAGAACCAGGGCATGGGCCAGATGCGCACGGACCTGTCCGGGGCCAACCTGGCAGGTGCATCGCTCGCCGGCGCCGACTTCAACCGCTCGTTGATGCCGTTTTGCAACCTCAAGGGCAGCGACCTGCGCGGCGCCAACTTCTTTCGCGTCAGGCTGGCGGGTGCCGACCTCACCGGCGCGGACGTCACCGGCGCGGACTTCACGGAAGCCGACCTGAGCGGAACGATCTTTCGCGGCGTGAAGGGCTTCGACGAAGCCAAGGGTTTCGACCGCGCCGAAAGCTTCGACAAGATCGTCCGCTGAGGCGAACCATCGCCCCGAAACAAAAAAGCCGCGCTTTCGCGCGGCTTTCCTGTTGCGGGCTGCAGATCGATCAGATCTTCACGCCGTTCATGTACTGGTTGAACGGGTACTCCGAGAAGCGGTTCCACAGGATCTGGTCGCGCTGGAATTCGCGCATGTCCTGGTGGATCTTCTTGAACTCGGGCGACTTGGCCTCGTGCTCGCCGAACACTTCCATGCAAGCCTTGAAGCCGGCGTCCATCACCGCCTTCGGGAAGGGCTTGAGCTGGGTCTTCTCGGCCACCAGCTTCTTCAGTGCGACCGGGTTGACGGCGTCGTACTTGGCCGTCATGTCGTTGGCCGCGACCTGCATGGCGGCGTTGAGGATCGCCTTGTTCTCGTCCGACAGCTTGGCGAATGCCTTGTTGTTGACGAAGAACTCCAGGTCGGCGCCGCCTTCCCACCAGCCGGGGTAGTAGTAGAACGGAGCGACCTTGTTGAAGCCCAGCTTCGAGTCGTCGTAGGGACCGACGAACTCGGCCGCGTCCAGCGTGCCCTTTTCCAGCGCCTGGTAGACGTCGCCGGCCGGCATGTTCTGCGACACCACGCCCAGCTTGGCCATCGCCTCGCCGAACACGCCGCCGCCCATGCGCATCTTCAGGCCCTTGAGGTCCTCGACGCCCTTGATCTCCTTGCGGTACCAGCCGCCCATCTGGGTGCCGGTGTTGCCGGCGCTGGCGGTGCGGAAGTTGTACTTCTCGAAGAACGCGTCCAGCAGCTTGCGGCCGTTGCCGTATTCCTTCCAGGAGGTGTTCTGGCGGGCGGTCAGGCCGAAGGGCACGGCGCAGCTGAAGGCGAAGATCGGGTCCTTGCCGGTGAAGTAGTAGGCGGCCGACTGGGCCATCTCGATGTTGTCGCCCTGCAGCGCGTCGACGACGCCGAAGGCCGGCATCAGTTCGCCGGCGGGGTGCACGGTGATTTCGAAGCGGCCGCTCGACAGGGCCTTGACCGTCTTGGCCATCATTTCGGCGCTGCCGAAGATGGTGTCCAGCGAACGCGGGAAGCTGGAAGCCAGGCGCCAGCGCACTGCCGCCTGGGCGTGGACGGCCGGTGCAATGCCAGCGGCGAGGACGCCGGCAATGCCAGCGTTCTTGATCAGGGAACGACGATCCATCAAATTCACTCCGGATGCTTTGAGAAAAAAATAGCGCGGCTCGTGGCCGCGCATCAGACGCAGATTAGCCCGCCGATTGTAAAAACTACTTACACGGCACTGGCCCGGGTTTTCCCTGCGGAGAAACCCTGATCCAGCAGGTGGCCGAAGCGCTGGCGGATCGACTGCTCGATGCCCGCCGCGTCCAGCCCGGCACCGGCCAGCAGCTTGGCCGGGTCGCCATGCTCGATGAAGCGGTCCGGCAGGCCCAGCTGCAGCACCGGGCGCAGCAGCCCGGCTTGCTGCAAGGCCTCCAGCACGGCGCTGCCGGCGCCGCCCATGACGGCGCCCTCTTCCACGGTGACGATGGCTTCATGCTCGCGTGCAAGCTCGAGCAGCAGTTCGCGATCGAGCGGCTTGGCCCAGCGCATGTTGGCGACGCTCGCATCGAGCGCCTCGGCGGCGGTGAGTGCCGGATAGAGCAAGGTGCCGAATGCCAGAATGGCAATGCCCCGGCCCTGCCGGCGCAATTCGCCCTTGCCCAGCGCCAGCGCGTCGAGCGAGGCATGCGGCACCTTGCCCACGCCGGCGCCGCGCGGGTAGCGCACCGCCACCGGGTGGTCCTGCTCGTAGGCGCTGCTCAGCAGTTGCCGGCACTCGGCCTCGTCGGCCGGGCAGGCGATGCTCAAGTTGGGGATGCAGCGCAGGAACGGGATGTCGTACGCGCCCGCATGGGTGGCGCCGTCCGCACCGACCAGGCCGGCGCGGTCCAGCGCGAACACCACCGGCAGGTTCTGGATCGCCACGTCGTGCACCAGCTGGTCGTAGGCGCGCTGCAGGAAGGTGGAATAGATCGCCACCACCGGCTTGAGGCCCTCGCACGCCATGCCCGCCGCGAAAGTCACCGCATGCTGCTCGGCGATGCCGACGTCATAGTAGCGGTCGGGGAAGCGCTGTTCGAACTCCACCAGGCCGGAGCCTTCGCGCATGGCCGGCGTGATGCCGACCAGGCGGCCATCCTGCGCGGCCATGTCGCACAGCCACTGGCCGAACACCTGGGTGAAGGTGGTCTTGGGCGCGGTGGCGGGCTTGACCAGGCCGACCAGCGGGTCGAACTTGCCCGGGCCGTGATAGGCCACCGGATCGGCTTCGGCCAGCTTGTAGCCCTGGCCCTTCTTCGTGACCACATGCAGGAACTGAGGGCCCTGCAGGTGCTTGAGGTTCTCCAGCGTCGGGATCAGCGATTCCAGGTCATGACCGTCGATCGGTCCGACGTAGTTGAAACCGAACTGCTCGAACAGCGTGGCCGGCACCACCAGCCCCTTGGCATGCTCCTCCAACCGCTTGGCCAGCTCGAACAGCGGCGGCGCCTTGCGCAGCACGCTCTTGCCGACTTCCTTGGCGGCGGCGTAGAAGTTGCCGCTCATGAGCTGCGC
>Ga0160454_100504_pt1 | contig 13232 bp, 14 predicted proteins | sample HID1971M_E6MG_FD_108218 | JGI IMG/M metagenome (GOLD analysis project Ga0160454, IMG submission 108218) | Enriched millipede-associated microbial communities from UW Madison campus, WI, USA - HID1971M_E6 MG | ecosystem: Host-associated > Arthropoda: Insects > Digestive system > Unclassified ... | reverse complement strand
TTTTTCGGGCGCCACCATTCCTCTGGTTTTGGGGGGGTATTTTTAAAATTTTTTTTTTTTTTTCGCCCGGTTCCCGTTTTTTTCTCCAGGGAAAACAAAAAAAAGCGCCCCCCCCCCCCCCCCCCCGGTTGAGGTCAGTGCGGCTTCATTATCGCTATATTACTCCATCGGTCTCAGGCGGCCTAACCGCGATCCCGCTCCAGCAATTCGATAAACGCATCAAGCTGTTTCAGAGTCGATAAGGGGTCCGTCGTAAAATAAGTGTCCCAATCCAGGTCGTGCACCCGGTTGTTCTGAACCGCCGGCAGCTTGGCCCATAATCCGCTCTTCTTGATTTCCTCCGCTCTCTCCTTGCCGCCGTCCGCCTCCAGTACCGATAGGAATACGTGATCCGCGGACGCGTAGTCTCCGATGACCTCTTCCGAGATTTCGAGCATCGCCAGCTTCTGATCGATCACGTCCCGCTGGATCGTTTCCGGAGCTTTGAGTCCGAGCGCCTGATAAATCACATAGCCTCCCATGGCGCTGTTGCCATAGATAACTCCTGATAGTCGCCGAACCCCCAAGGATATGTCACAGTCGCTGCAGGCACGATTCCGAGCGCAAGCAAATGACGGGTCAAATGCGGATTCAGGGACACGATTTTTTTGTCGGATTTGACATAGGCACTTGGAGACATGCCCGTGACGTTCTTGAATTTGCGGCTTAAATAGTATTCGTCCCGATACCCGACCGCCTTGGCGATCTCGGCTAATCGCTCGTTCGTAAATAGCAGCCTCTCCTTGACATGCCCAATGCGAACGCCTGCCAAGTAGTCGGTCAGACTGCTCCCGCTAACAGTCTTGAACTGTTGTGAAAAATACTCCGGACTGATGTTGGCCATCCTGGCCAACTCGTCTCTGTGCAATTCTTCGCGGTAATGCTCTTGGATGTAGCGGATCGCATGTCGAATGGCACCCTGCGAATCCTTCTGCTCCTCTGTGCGGCCTACGCAGGCTCGGAAGCATTCGTAGAGAATTTCCTGGAACAGCAAGCGCCGACGATACATCGCAAGCTCGTCCCGTTCTATGATGCCGTGCAGAACGCTCGCCTGTTCCAGATAACGTCCTTCGTCCCCTACATCCAACGCGCCCTCCGGCAGCCATTCCGAAAGGTCGGCTACCCATATCGGTTCCCGACGATCGTTCTCCGTTTTCCTCCATCGTTCGAACCGGATATGATATAAATCCAGGCTATTGAAGTGCGGGGACACCGTCGTCTTGGCTCCTGGCGCCGCATAATAGCACCTCCCCATCGAAACGGGAATCTTCTGGTGACGAATCGTCATATCGCCCATTCCGCTAATGACGACAAACAGGCCGTGAGCGCGCTCGTCCGTCAATTCGGTCTGCGATTCGCACCGCCGCAAAGAGATGCTCGCCATCTCTTCGATTACGTTCGTTTCCATCTCCAGGCTCCTCCGCGCAGATATCGATAGCTCATTATACCCGACAGCCTGCTTACGCGCACCCACAGCTTCACCTCTAGCCTGTGCGGCGGGAATCGTGCTACACTAATTCCAGTTTCGAGCAGGAGGCGCGCATCCGCTATGTCCAAAGCCTATTTCAAAAAGTGGTACCTAGTCGTATCCCTTATCCTTTCGCTGTTTCTCGTATTCGTTACCGTTATAAGCTTCACTTCCGTTTCCAAGGACATCAAAACGCCGCTCGAGACGATTGCCCACTACATTTTATGGTTTTTCATTATCGAGTTGGGCGTGCTGCTCTTCGTTACGAAGGATGTTCGCAGGTTTTTCAAGGAGCAATGGCTGAGCATTCTCGCCGTAGTATCGTCGATTTCCGTGACGCAGTTCGTCGATGCGGTCGTCGGTCTCGGTTCGTTAACGGGGTTAAGCGCGTTGAAAGGCCTAAAGGGGTTAAAAGCGTTAAAGGGGCTGAAGCTGTTCAAAGCCACGAAAGGCGTTAAAGTCGCCAAGTCGTACAAAATCGGCAAAAAGGCTTCGAAGGCCGCGAAGGAAGTTGAGTTGTTGGAGCAGACCCGGCGGAGTTAAACCGGGCGGCGCGACGATGCAGGCTGCCAGCAACCACGCCAGGAAGCGAAAAAGCGAATGCGCCGCCAAGAGCCCGAAGGCGGATTCTATCGGACGGATGAAGCCCGTACGCGCAACAGCGGCGGCATGGGGCTCGGCCTCGCGATCGCCAAGGATTGACGCTCGCTCATGGAGGAACGCTGGAGGCCGAGAGCCGCCCGGGTCTGGGAACGACTTTCATGTTGACGTTGCCCCGTTGACATCTTCATCGTTAATCCGAGCGTACGCCTTATTTTCGTTTATTCATTTATTCGTTCAGCGACGCCCTTTACTCTGGTTGGGACTTGTGTTCGATAACGTGGCAAGCATTTTCTCGCCTCTGACCATCTCGGATTGGCATTCCGGACATACGGGGACAAGGGAAAACGTGAAATTATCTCTCATCCATCGCTTGCAGTTCTCCCCGGAGCAAAGCCAAACGGCGGTCATCTCTGCCGGCACCTCTTCGAACGGTTTTTTTCGAGAATAATACACGTGCATTCCCTCTTTCTGTTAAGTGGTGGGTACAAAGATTAAAATGCCCAAAATGACGGGCCAGAGGCGCACAACACTCATATTTAATCAAAAAATAAAAAACACATAACGTACAAGGCTATTGCATCAAAGAATAACCCTCTACGCTATGTGAGTTCGGCCAAACGTCTATACGTCCATTATAGCTCATTTAGTCCAAAATAGCGAATAACAACTTGGCCGACCGAGGCGAGTTAATGCTTGTCAAGGAGTTTCGCCGCCGGCCGTCATCGCCGCCAAGACCTTCGCCACGCTGTCGGAAATCAAATAATTGGCCATCCCGTCCATCGGTGTCGCGCTCTTGTTGATCAGAATGAACTTGCTCCCTTCGTAAAGCCTGACCAGCCCGGCGGCCGGTTGAACGGTCAGCGAAGTGCCCGCAACGATCAGGACATCCGCCTGCCGAATGTATTCGGCCGCCCGCTGAAGCAGATCCATATCCAGACTTTCCTGATATAGTACGACGTCCGGCTTAACGATACCGCCACAGCGCTTGCAGCGGGGGTACTCCCCCTCCGATTTCAGCACGTCCTGCAGCGAGTATGCCTCGCGGCAATTCATGCAGAAGTTCCGATGGACCGAGCCGTGCAGCTCGAGCACGTTGCGGCTGCCGGCCTTCTGATGGAGCCCGTCGATATTCTGGGTAATGACCGCGGCAAGCCGGCCTTGCTGCTCCATCCCCGCCAGAGCGTAATGGGCGGTGTTAGGCAGAACGTCGGGATACACCATTTTACTTCTATAGAAGTCGTAAAAGTCTGCCGTGCGGGCCATGAAAAAATCATGGCTCAAAATTTCCTCCGGAGCGATCTGGCCCCCGCCTTGCGCTTGATATAACCCGTCCGCCGACCTAAAGTCGGGAATTCCGCTTTCCGTCGAAGTGCCCGCCCCGCCGAAAAATACGATATTCCGGCTCTCGGCCACAAGCTTTTTCAACTGTCCGAAATCCACTTCATCCCCTCCTCATCGATCAAGTTACGCAAATCCCATTTTACGCGACTTATCCTCCGTCATCCACTCTCGGCTGCGATCTTTGGCGTAGTCCGATTTCATCCCGGCGATCAGCCGCTCAAGATCGACTTCGTTCTCGTAATGCATCTGCAGCGCGGCCGAGGCGTATAGCTCGCTAAGCTGGGCAAGCGTGAATCCGTCCGTTCGCCGGGCTGCTCGTGCCATCTCCTCCTCGCTCGCAAGACGCCGCAAGCCAATATGGGCCAAATAAGCGCATCGAATCGCTTCGTCGGGAGACTTCACTTCGTACGCCCGGTCGAAGCGTCCGGCCCGGTTCATTAGCGCCGGATCGATTTTCTCCGGATAATTGGTCGTGCCGATGAGGTAGATGCCTTCCTTAGACGTGGCTCCGTCCAGCGTGTTAAGAAAATAGGAGCGGCAGGATTCCGGCATCGAATCGATATCTTCAATAACGAGCACCATCGGCGCAAGCTGCGAGGCCGTATCGAACACTTCCTTGATCGAGCCGCTGCTCGTGTACTCGGTAATCTGCCAGTAGGCTACCGGAGCCCCCGTCGTGGACGAGATCGACTTCACCAGCGTCGTCTTCCCGTTTCCCGGCTTGCCGTACAGCAGAATTCCCCGCTTGTAGGGAAGACCGTAGGTTTGGAAAAACGCGCGATCCTTGGAGAAAAACTCGTCGATCGAACGGTAAACCTGCGTCTTCAGCTCATTTTCCATAAACACGTCCTTCCGACTGACCGCGTACCCGACCTCTTTCCGCTCCTGCTCCAGTCCGTCCCGGGTGTCGGTGAAGACGATGATTTTCGGATCGGCGAGTCTGCGCGCCCGCATATCCTCCAGAAAGCGCATAAGCCCTTCGTCCGATTGGCAGAAAATTAAATCCTCAAAGCCGAGACCGTGCAGCGTCACTCTCGGGATTCGGGTCAGCGCGACGAGATGATCGCGGTACACGAACAGATTGTTGCGGACGGCGGGACGGATCGTATAACCCGAACGCTGCGGATCGGAATCCGCGGCGTACTCGAATACATCCGTCTCCACCAGGTCATACAGGCTCGCCGCATGCTCGACTCCCGCGTAGCCGCTGCGAAGATCCTCTTCCAGCCCGTTCCATACTTCGTTGCCGTCATCCTGGAAATAGAGGCGGAAGCCTCCATTATACCGCTCGCTCAGAAAATCAATGATGGCCTGAACCGTGGAAATATAGTTGAAGTAGTTTTCCACATTAAGAGGCGTCCCGCCGGATTTCACCAGAAAATGAGGCTTTGCGGCAGCATTGGCTGTATTAAGGACAGTGTTGGACGTCATAATCGTCATTAGGATCACACTCCTTTTACCGCCGCCAGCGGACGGCACTTGGCGACGACGGAGGCCAGTCTCGCCTGGACAACGCTGTCGATGATTTGGTCTACGTCTTTGTAAGCCTGCGGCGATTCGTCCACCAGCGACTCGAGCGCGCGATGATTCAACACAACTTCGTCGTCCTGACCGATTCGCAGCGAAGATGCAAACTCGTCTACCGTAACAAGCTGCTTGGTTGCGTTGCGAGAACGAATCCTGCCCGCTCCGTGACAGATCGAATGGTAGTTGCGCGAGCCTTCCGGAGCTCCGACCATCAAATAGGAGGCCGTTCCCATCGAGCCGGGAATAAGCGCGGGATGTCCCGTCTCGCGATATGGCTCGGGATTGCCGGCATGTCCGGCCGGCAGCGCGCGCGTCGTGCCTTTGCGATGAACGAGCATCGCCTCTTCCCCGTGGCTCTCCTCGCAAGCATAGTTGTGCATCAGGTCGTAGAGCGTGCTCAATTCCGCACGGGAGCCGAACGTTTCCTTAAAGGCATCGCGCACCGCGAACGCCATCAGATGCCGATTCGCAACCGCGAAATTAAGCGCCGAATACATCAAATTCGCATACATCCTGCCCGCTTCGCTATCCAGCGGCGCATAGGCGAGCTTCGGATCGGCCGTGCCGAGTCCGAGCTTGCTCATCGTCTTGGCGACCTGCGAGCCGCAATACTGATTAACAGCGCCGCCCCAGGAGCGAGAACCGGAATGGATCATCACCGCGACTTGGCCGTCCCGAAGTCCCCACCGTTCCGCTATGGCGCGGTTGTCCTCGGGAATGCTCAAAGCTTGAATTTCGATAAAATGATTGCCGTTGCCCAGCGTGCCAAGCTGGCGATGCGCCCTGTGCCACACCGGCATCGCGATGCGATCCAGCTCGCTCTCGTCGAACCGAAACCGGCTGCACTCGACATGGGTCATGGAAGTCGCTTTCCTCGGCGTGTAAGCATCCGGCACATATTTTCCAGGGAGGCCGTGAAGCCCTTTGCGCAGCACATCCTCCAGACGAATGTCGGAGAAGTATCCTCTTGCATGATTTTCCACCGGGATACGTTTCTCGATCGCCTTAACCAGCTTGCGGCGAAGCTTGACGTCCTGGAGGTCTTCCGCCTGCAAATTCGTCAGGTGCACCCGCATCCCGCAGCCGATGTCGCTGCCGACGATAGAGGGAGAGACGAAACCGTCCGCCGCGCCCCACACCGCCGTTGTGCCAATGCACGTGCCGACTCCGACATGGGCGTCGGGCGTGTAGCTCATATAGCGGATATTCGGAATTTGCAGATTGTTGTTCGCCATCTCAAGCACTTTGTTCCCCATGGCATAAAACAGATCGTCGTGCGCGAATACGTGGAGATCCCCGGCAGGGAGATCGATTCGCCGATAATAAAGATCGTTAACATTTTGTTCCATAAAGTATAATAACCTCTCTCTTAATTCCAATTTAGTCGAAAAATAAAACGCAAAAAAACCGCAAGCCTCATCGCTCACGGTCTTCTGCGCATAGTGAATACGAAAGATTTGCCGTCCCCTCTCCCGAACGTTACCTGATGGGGCGGTTATCTTTCACTTTCCTTGGCTGGGGCCCGTAGAGGCCGATGGACAATGAACGAAATATTCAGTTGCGGCATAACGGCGTTGCGGCTGTCGTGAATGACGGTCATGTCCTTCGGCCTCCTTTCTTAGTAAGATAGTGTCTATCATATACGGGGCAGGGAAGTTTTGTCAATATCCCATTTGCTCAGTTTTTCTATCGGGTGCCTAATCCCGTCCGCTCAGTCCTTATACGGATCGAACTCGTCCGCGCCGGCCATGCAGACGCCGATTGGCTTCAACACAAGCAGAACCTCGATTGTACCGGCATGAGCGTCCAGCACCTCCTGCAGCTTTCGATAGACGAACGGGCTTTCGTCCGTACCGGCTCCGCGCAGCTCCACTCCGAAGGCCAGAACGGCTTGCTTCATTTGCTCAGGTGTGATCTGCCCGCCTGAACGGCTGCGAGTTTTCCAGTTCATTTTGCCGGCCGCCTGCGTACGACTCATAATCCGACCCGCTCCGTGCACGGTGCTGTAAAAGGAATCGCGATTCTCGTCCGTATCCTTCCCTCTTACGATTACAGAGATGTCCCCCATGCTGCCGCCGATAAAACCGAGCTGTCCCGGAGCGGACGGAGTCGCGCCTTTGCGGACGACCATTGTCGTTTTGCCGACATGGGTTTCCTTCCAAGCGTAGTTGTGGTGGTTATGCACTTCGAAATCGGCGCTTGCGCTCAAGAGCGACAGCACCTGTGCGATAACGTAATCGCGGCCCGCGTATGCATATCGACCGGCCAGCTTCATCGCCCGGTAGTACAGATCGCCGAGCTCGCTGTCCAGATCGAGCAGCACGGGCGGCTGGTCCATCTTCTCTCCCGGCGCATTCGCGAGGAAGTCCCGTCCGGCGGCCAGATTGAGAAATCCGCTCGCCGTCTTATGGCCGAAACCGCGGCTTCCAAAATGGTTGCCTATCCAGAGAAGACCCGTCTCCGGTTCTTCGAACAGATCCACATAGTGGTTTCCGCTGCCGACCGTTCCGAGCTGATCGCGGGCCAGCGCCTTCAGCTTGTCATGCTCCTGCTTTCCGATCGCCGAATACACACTCCAGTCGGGATCGTCGAACAGGTCGTGATCCACCTTTTCGCTGTTAACGCGCCCAACACCGAAAGATATTTTTCTGGCGATCTGATCCATCACGGCGGGTAGTATCGGTTTAATGTCCGCCGCCAGCACGTTCGTCCGCACTGCTTTGTTGCCGCAAGCAATGTCATAGCCGACGCCGGAGGGCGAAATTTGCCCCTCGTAAGCGACAACGCCGCCGATCGGCTGGCTGTAGCCTTTGTGGTGATCGGCCATTAGCAGCGCTTGCACAACGTTGCCGTGCTCCGCGCAGGTTTTCGCTTGGGACAGCGCGCCGGCATCGGGGTTGCCCCATACGCGTACGCCGTCAATTGTCTGGTAAGTCATTTCTCTATCTCTCCTTGCTATATACGTTGAACCAAAATAGGGCGATTGAAGAGCCGAGCCATTGCATTCCGAAAGGGATGATTTTGCCGACTTCAGACAGGTTGTTTTGAGTTGCTTGGATCGATAGGATCTGTATAGGTAAGCAACTCAAAGCCAAAACTCGCGGCAAAACCATTCCCTTTCTCCATTCCATTGGCTACTCTCTGCCCTTGCTGATCGGGCGCTCGATAACGTCCCGCCGGTCGAAGATCGACAAGTACCATTCCGGCTTGCGGACGTAGATGAATCGCACATCGTAATCGCTATCCCGGGAAGGAAAGCCCCACGCCCGGCTGCCCGATTCGCAGGCGTACAGAATGCGAATTTGCTCCTCGCTCTCCAGACGCTCCAATTGCTCAGTTATCGTATGACGTATGGCTTCCATTTGTATCACCTCTATAAAAACGAATCGTTTATGAAATATCAATCGGAGCGGATTAGCCGCATTCCCCTTCCCCACCCTCGTCTCTCTCAGGGCGTGTCTGCAAACCCGCTCGGGGGCATCTTTCACCGCCTTTTCGCCCCCTGCTGCGTCACTTTTACTTGACGTACCTCCGGTACGCCTTCACAAAAGTTCCTTGCATGGAACGAAAATTCGGCCAAATCTGCTGGCCTCGGAGCATGCAGACACGCCCTAGCAAATCAGCGCGCGGTCGTCACATTAAACGGTACGCATTACTTCCATGCTTAGGCGCATTCTTGTTACATTTCTGGGCTCATTCATGAAAAGATAGACATGGCCCCGCGTCTACTCAAGGAGGTCCAACTTGCCCGTTGGCGGGTTGCGCTCGCCTTCGATTAGAGAGACTACCTTCGCGGCTATTCCTCGAGCAGATCGGTCCGCCAGTTCAGCTCCTGAATGCGAAAATCATATTCACGGTAGGCTTTCGACAGGGCGTCGACCTGAGTCTGGATCTGAACGACGTCGATTGTCCGCTCGTATTTCACTTCGGAGCGGCTGAAGCGATCCTGCTTGATCGAAGCCTGCTCAAGCACATCTCCCAACAGCTTGCGATGCTGCATAATTCGATCTCTTTCCGCCAAGGCGTCCGAAATGCTCACCCCCTCGGCGAAAGAAACCGTTGCGTTCGTTCGATTGATTTTACGAATCCATGCGGTTTGTTCATCCAGCGTTTGCTCCAACTCTCGAAGCAGGGACGACGGATCTTCCGCAGGAAGCTCTCCCTCTTGAACCTTTACGACTCTCTCCAGTCGCTGTCTCAGCTGCGCAATCTTCTTCTGGGTATCGGCGCGTAGGACGAGCGCTTCCGCTAATTTCATATCGTACAGTTCCCCTCTCAAAATGTCGTTTTCTACAGCTCTATCTTCTTGACGGTCTCCACTAGCGAATCGTAGCCCTTCGCGGTCTGAGCGATGTAGCTCAGCACCGTATCGCTCCAACCGTAGATGTAGTACGTATTCGGATCTTGCGGCGGAACCATGGCGCTGCGGTAAGGCGAGATGTCGATGATGAACGCCTTGACCTGCGGGTTCACCTTGGCGCGATAGTTCGCCAGCTCCCGATAGAACATGCTGCCGCTGTTTTGTTGTTCGTCGGTGATGATGACGATCTGATCGACCTTATGCCGTTCGGATAGCAGCTTGCGGACCGGAGCTCCGGTATCCGTGCCGCCACGCGTCTGAATCCGCTCCGCCTGCGATAGAATGCTGTCCCGGCGCGACGGGTAAGCATCCTCCGCCTCCGTGTCGAACAACCAGAACAGAGAGTTACCCTGCGTTTTCTTGTACAAAGCCAGCGCGAACACCGAGCCGGTCTGCAAATATTCGCCATCCATCGATCCCGAGATGTCGAGGAAGATCGCGGTGCGGTCTTCCAGGTCGGGCAGGTTGGCGAACGTAAGCTCCACCGCATCCCGCAGCGCGTCGCGCAGCTCCGGGTGCTTCACCTGACGGAATGCTTTCGCGAACCGGAAAGGCAAAATCTTGGCCTTGCTCAGAGCGACCGGATCGGTCAGTCGAGCAATTGCGGCATCAAGGTTGCGGCGGTCTTCCAGCACACCTTCGCGCTCCAGCGTGCTCAAGTGACGAAGCAGCGCAAACGTCGGCATCTGACCAAGCAGCGCCACCCAGATCGCCTTCGTTGGCTTCACTGCACCGGTCACAACTTCGTGCGGCAGCTTGCCATTTTCAATCCAGTGCAGCCGTTCCTGCTCCGTCGCCGCCCGCTTCAGCTGCTCCAACACCCCGACTTGCGGAAGGAGAGTCAGATTCGCCTCCTGACCCCGCAAATAACGGAACAATGCTTGCTGTTTCAGGTCCGCAGGCTTCGGGTGCGCAGTTGCGATCGCGTCGCCCAAACTGTAGCCCCGACCTCTGCCGTTGTATTTGATCGCCCAATATTCGGACACTCCCGCCAGAAACCGGCTCACTTGACGTTTAACCGCCCGGCCGCCTTCGCCTCTGCCCATTCCCTTCAGAATCGTCAGAAAATCGGACAAGTCGGAAGGAATCCGGACAACTTGCGGGAACGCTTTGGCAAACAAATCCGGACGATACTGCGATAGAATCGCCAGACCGTACAGCGGCTGAAGCCGCATGTAGCCTTCGTTGCGGGCATAGACGAGCGCCTGTGCCATGAATTGCGGACGATTCTGCGCCATTTCGCGGTGGAGCTCGTCGGCTTCGTCCAGCAGCGTCTGCTGATCCGCGTAAAACGTATTGCCGAACGTGTTGGTCACCAGCGTCTGCACGTACTGCTCTTCAATGGAGCGAGCATATGCCGGATAGCCTTCTCTATTGCTTATTGTAGGTCGGATGACCGAAAACAGCTTTTTTGCGAAGCTCATTACAATTACCTCCTTAATTGTAGGAACCGGCGAGGAAAGGGCGGAGAAGGTTGACTGCAGGACTCGAACCTGCCGTAAAGCCCGGGTAAATCAATTGGGTGCGCTAAGTGGCGAAGTAGCCCTCCCCGGCGCCTCGCCGGTCATATGTGATTTTAGTAGAGCGAGGAAAAGTTCGAGAAGGCTTAACGGAGAAGCTGATTTTGCTCCTTCCGCCCTTTTCTTGGACGAAGTAGCCCTCTTGAGCGCCTCGCTCTATGTTGCGTGTTATTGCGGCCGTTGAGGAAAAAGGCGGAAAGGTACGTGCTGCTCTACCTACTGAGCTATCCCGCCATGACGGGAGTTGGATTCGAACCAACGACATGCCGATTAAAAGTCGAAGTAACCCTTCCATGCGCCTCAACTGCGCTTTGTTGATTAGCCGTGCTTGCGGCCGTTGTTTCATGCTCTTATCTTCGCGCATTTCCGGTTGAACGAACATGGCGGAAGTATGACGACGGGGAGATTTCTTGTAAATTAGGAAGCAATAATCCCCTGTTTCCGCGACGCTGCGCCTCAATAAAAAAAAGACCCATGCATAAATGCATGAGCCTGTCGCCAAACAACGACTAGTCCAGACTAAAGACGATTAACTTATTGGATGTATCAAACTCCGTTTTCAGTGAAATACCAGCCTTATTCAATATTTCTGAGAAGGGGATCAGAATAGTATGATCATTTATCGCTGTAACTCCTTTATAATCCCCTTTCTTAATCTGATACTCAAAGAGAATCGATTTGTCTACACTAAGTATCTTCCCTACTTGGTAGCTCTCCGTTGCGTTAGAATATTTGAGTTCCACCTCAAAAAAATTGTCCCATTTACTAGGAAGCAGCACTCCATCAAAAAACGGATTCTGACTTTCGGTTATGGTATGACCATTTACTTTCAAATTAAGCAGATAATTGATAATGGATAATCCGACGTTACCCAGATGCAAATTATTATTTACATCTACAAAAAAGGAATTATAAGAAGGGGAATCTCCCATCGTATAAAGCTTACCGTTTAACTTTATTGCAAAATTGTTATAGGGAAGTTTATAGTAGCTGTTCTCCCCGTTGACTAGTAAATCCGACGTACTCTCCAATTTCATTCCTTTTAATGCGGAGATATCGAAGATCGGATTGTTACTCAGATCTATGTACTTTAACTTCTTCAGGTTTTTCAACAGGCTGATATCTGTAATCTTGTTATCTGTCAGGTACAGCGAATCAAGATTGGATAACCCGCTCAGCGCAGAAATATCTGTTATGTTATTTTTAGACAGGGATAACGTCTTTAAATTTTTCAGTGCGGAAAGCGGAGTCACATCCGTTATTTTGCCTCCTTGTAAGTCAAGAAATTCGAGTTGCGGCATTTTAGATAGCACATGAATATCCTCGATTTCGCTTCGCGAAAGCTGCAATTGCTTCAACTTTTTAAAGTGCTGCAGCCCTTCCAAGCTTTTGATCCCTTTACCTTCCTCATAGATTGCAGTTACCTGTTTAATATCGTTATAGAAGATATCGCCCTTGGCTTTTCCGATTGTTTTTCTGACAATACTTTCAAGCGCTTTGTCTGGAATTTGGATTTTGTAGTTATTTGGGCTATCGTCTGAAACTTTGATTTCACTTTTCGGTGTTTGAGTAAACTCTATAGTCTTCGTTTTTGTATTAACTTCGTACTTACTTCCGTTTCCAATTAGTTTGGATACATCTTTTACTGCGATATAAAACTCATCATTCACCTTAAGTATTTTGCTTTGCGTTTTTACAGATGCGCCGAATAACTTAATTTTAAAATCGGACACGAGGGCCTTTAATTCACCGTTTGCCGCCAAAACCGTAGTCGAACCAAAAATGATGAAGCTTATCAAAAATCCAAAAATGAATTTTTTCATAGTGCCTCCTAGGTGAATGCTATATTTTCCAATTAACTCTAACACGAACTTGGTTATTGGTAAATTATCTTTTATGTGTTCTCTAAAATAGTCGAAAAGCCGCCAAATGGCGGCTTTTCGACTATGATTGCAAATTGCGGACAGCTTAATCAAGTTACGGCAACTGTCTTGTTTCGATAAGGGGTTTTCGTATAGCGATTCGATATGGAAGAAGCCGCGATCGCTTCCGGTTTCACCCGAGCCGACAATCCCATTGCCTCGATCCGTCCAACCAGCTCCGCCACAAGTGTTGAGGTCCGATTGCGCTTGGCGTCCGTGCCCGCGTCGATGTCGATGAACAGCTTCAATTCGGCGCCTTGGTACACGTAAGGAAGCAAAATATCCTCCAACTCGGCGCGTTTACTTTCATCGAAATACGAAGCAGTCTCCTGGCTGAACGTCGTCTCCAGGCTGAGCTTTTCCTGGAGTGAGCGGATTTCACGGGGCAGAATGATCTGCCGGTAGCAAAACCATGCTCCTCTGCCCGGCCGGAATACAACGACGGACGTCAC
>Ga0160454_100501_pt1 | contig 13424 bp, 8 predicted proteins | sample HID1971M_E6MG_FD_108218 | JGI IMG/M metagenome (GOLD analysis project Ga0160454, IMG submission 108218) | Enriched millipede-associated microbial communities from UW Madison campus, WI, USA - HID1971M_E6 MG | ecosystem: Host-associated > Arthropoda: Insects > Digestive system > Unclassified ... | reverse complement strand
CGACTTTCAGGACACGCACGTGGCGCAGGCGCTGTACACGCGCGAGGCGGCCCGCGACCCGCACGCCTGGTACGCGGTCGGCTGGCTGGCGGCGCAGCTGCCGGGCCAGGCCAGGGCCTCGCACAAGGCGCTGGGCCGGCTGTCCGACGCCCGGCGCTTCTGGTCCGGCACCCAGAAATCCCGACCCTGATCCCGCAGGCGCGCCTGCGATCGGTTCCGGGGTTTTCACAGAGGGAGTACCCGGGGAAAAGTCCGGACGCCCCCAGTCCAGCCGTCCGGGAGCTGACATCCGGCGGCATGATGATCCCAGGAACACCAGCAGGAGACACCATGCAACGACCCGACAAGGCCGGCGCGGCCCGCGCCGATGAACGGCTGGACGAGGTGGAACAACTCATCCGCGCCAAGGTCGGCGATGCGCAGGCGGCGCAGCAGCTGACGGACTTCGCACGGCGCTACTTCGGCAACGTCGACCCGGAGGACCTGCTCGACCGCGGGCCGGCCGACCTGTACGGCGCCGCGCTGTCGCACTGGGGCTTCGCGCGCCAGCGCGAGCCGGGCCAGATCAAGCTGCGCGCCTTCAACCCCAACGTGGCCGAGCACGGCTGGCAGTCCACCCACACCATCGTCGAGATCGTCAACGACGACATGCCCTTCCTGGTCGACACCGTCACCATGGAGGTGAACCGCCACGGCCTGACGTTGCACCTGATCATCCATCCGCTGCTGCCGGTGCGGCGCGACGCCGCGGGGCACCTCGCCGCACTGGATGGCGCGGCCAGCGAGTCGTTCATCCACGTCGAGGTCGACCGCGTCGCCGGCGCCGACGCGCTGCAGGCGCTGGAGGCCGACCTGCAGCGGGTGCTGGGCGACGTGCGCGCGGCAGTCGCCGACTGGCAGGCGATGCAGGACCGCCTGCAGGACATCGTGCGCCAGACCGAGGCCCAGGCCCCGCCGCTGCCGCCCGACGAACTGGCCGAGGACCTGGCCTTCCTGCGCTGGCTGGCGGACGGGCATTTCACCTTCCTGGGCTACCGCAGCCACGCGCTGGTGGCCGGACCCGACGGCGACGACGGCCTGCGCACCGAGCCGGGCTCGGGCCTGGGCATCCTGCGCGGCGCCGGCCAGCAGGCCGGCGCCAGCTTCGCGGCGCTGCCGCGGGAGGTGCGGGCGCAGGCCCGGCTGCCGCAGCTGCTGATCATCACCCAGTCCACCTCGCGCTCGACCGTCCACCGGCCGGGCTACCTGGACTACATCGGCGTCAAGCGCTTCGACGCCGGCGGCACGGTCTGCGGCGAGCACCGCTTCCTCGGCCTGTTCACCTCCACCGCCTACAGCGCCCGCCCGCTCGACATTCCGCTCTTGCGCAAGAAGGTGGCCGACGTGCAGGCCCGCGCCGGGCTGACGCCGGCCAGCCACTCGGGCAAGGCGCTGGCGCACCTGCTGCAGACCTATCCGCGCGACGAGCTGTTCCAGACCGGCCCGGACGAACTGCTGGCCACCGCCATGGGCATCCTGCACCTGGAGGAGCGCCAGCGCTTCCGGCTGTTCGTGCGGCGCGATCCGTACGAACGCTTCGTCTCCTGCCTGATCTACGCGCCGCGCGAGAACTACAACACCGAGCTGCGCCAGAAGTGGCAGGCCATCCTGCAGCAGGCCTTCAACGGCGTGAGCGCCGATTTCGACGTTCACTTTTCCGAATCGATCCTCGCGCGCGTGCACCTGACCGTGCGCACCCGGCCCGGCCAGATCCCGCCCTACGACGTGCGCGAGCTGGAGCAGCAACTCGCCGCCGCCGCCCGGCGCTGGTCGGACGACCTGCGGGCGGCGCTGGTCGAGGCGCTGGGCGAGGCGCGCGGAAACACGCTGCTGCGCCGCTATGCCGGCGCCTTCCCCGCCGGCTACCGAGAGGAGTTCAGCGCGCGCGCCGCGGTGCACGACATCGCGCTGATCGAGCAGACCAGCGACGCCCAGCCGCTGCGCATGACGCTGTATCGCCCGCTGGAGGCGCCGGCCGGGCAGCTGCGCTTCAAGCTGCTGCTGCGCGGCCAGCCGCTGGTGCTGTCGAGCAGCCTGCCGATGATGGAGCACCTGGGCATGAAGGTGCTGGACGAGCATCCGCACCGCATTGCCGCACCCGGCGAGGCGCCGGTGTGGGTGCACGACTTCGGCCTGCAAAGCGCGCTGGGCGACGGCGAGCTGGATGTCGACGCGCTGCGCCCGGTGTTCGAGGAGGCCTTCGCCGCCGTGTTCGACGCCAGCGTCGAGAACGACGACTTCAACCGCCTGGTGCTGGCCGCGCGCATCCCCGTGCACCGCATCGTGGTGCTGCGCGCCTACGCCAAGTACATGCGGCAGATGGGCTTCGCGCTGTCGCAGGCCTTCATCGAAGCCACGCTGGTCGCCAATGCGCAGATCGCGCGGCAACTGGTGGACCTGTTCGTGCTGCGCTTCGACCCCGCAGCCGCCGGCGGCGCCGACGCCGGCGCGGTGCGGGACCAGGTGGCGGCCATCGAGGCAGCGCTGGAGAACGTCGCCAACCTGTCGGAGGACCGGGTGCTGCGCCAGTACCTGGCGCTGGTCATGGCCACCACGCGCACCAACTTCTGGCGCCGCGACGGCGAGGGCCGGCGGCGCGGCTTCCTGTCCTTCAAGTTCGATTCGCACCGGGTGCCGGAGCTGCCCGAGCCCAAGCCGATGTTCGAGATCTTCGTCTACTCGACGCGCTTCGAAGGCGTGCATCTGCGCGGCGGACGGGTGGCGCGCGGCGGGCTGCGCTGGTCCGACCGGCCGGAGGACTTCCGCACCGAGGTGCTGGGGCTGGTCAAGGCGCAGATGGTGAAGAACACGGTGATCGTTCCGGTCGGCTCCAAGGGCGGCTTCGTGCTCAAGCGCGCGCCGTCGCCCGCCGACCGCGAGGCGTACCTCAAGGAAGGCGTGGCCTGCTACCAGGACTACCTGCGCGGGCTGCTCGACATCACCGACAACCGCGCCGGCGGCGCCATCGTGCCGCCGCCCGACGTGCGCCGGCACGACGACGACGACCCGTACCTGGTGGTGGCGGCCGACAAGGGCACCGCCACCTTCAGCGACCATGCCAACGGCATCAGCGCCGAGTACGGCTTCTGGCTGGGCGATGCCTTCGCCTCCGGCGGCTCGGTCGGCTACGACCACAAGGCGATGGGCATCACCGCGCGCGGTGCATGGGAGTCGGCCAAGCGCCACTTCCGCGAGCTGGGCATCGACACGCAGAGCCAGGACTTCACCGTCGCCGGCATCGGCGACATGTCGGGCGACGTGTTCGGCAACGGCATGCTGCTGTCGCGCCACATCCGGCTGGTGGCGGCGTTCGACCACCGCCACATCTTCCTCGACCCGGCGCCCGATGCGCAGGCTTCGTTCGCCGAGCGCGAGCGCATGTTCCGGTTGCCGCGCTCGTCCTGGGCCGACTACGACGCCCGCCTGATCTCCGAAGGCGGCGGCGTGCATGCGCGCAGCGCCAAGTCGATCGCGCTGACGCCGCAGGTGCGCCAGGCGCTGGGCATCGACGAGGCGGTGGAGCAGCTCACGCCCACCGCGCTGGTCAACGCCATCCTGAAGGCGCCGGTGCAGCTGCTCTACAACGGCGGCATCGGCACCTACGTGAAAGCGGCCGGCGAGAGCCACGCGCAGGTCGGCGACCGGGCCAACGACGCGCTGCGCGTCGACGGCGCAGAGCTGCGCTGCCAGGTCTTTGTCGAAGGCGGCAACCTGGGCTGCACGCAGCTCGGGCGCATCGAGTTCGCGCGCGGCGGCGGGCGCATCAACACCGATGCGATCGACAACTCGGCCGGCGTCGACACCTCCGACCACGAGGTCAACATCAAGATCCTGCTCGGGCTGCCCATCACCGAGGGCGAGCTGACCGAGAAGCAGCGCAACACGTTGCTGCCGGAGATGACCGACGAGGTGGCGCAGCTGGTGCTGCGCGACAACATCTACCAGACGCAGATCCTGTCGGTCACCGGCCGCGTCGCGCCGCACCTGCTGGACGCGCAGACACGCTTCATGCAGTTCCTGGAAAAGGGCGGGCGCCTGAACCGCGCCATCGAGTACCTGCCCGGCGACGAGGAACTGGCCGAGCGCCGCGCTGCCGGGCAGGGCCTGACCACGCCCGAGCGGGCGGTGCTGCTGGCCTACGGCAAGATCTGGCTGTACGACGAGCTGCTGGCCTCGCCGCTGCCGGACGACCCGTGGGTGGCGACGGCCCTCACGCGCTACTTCCCGACCTTGCTGCGCGAGCGCTTCGCCGGCTACATGCCGCGCCATCCGCTGCGGCGCGAGATCATCGCCACCCACGTGGCGAACAGCACGCTCAACCGCGTGGGCAGCACCTTCGTGCACCGGCTGGTGGAAACCACCGGCGCGCGTGCGTTCGAGGTGGTGCGCGGCTACCTGATGGCACGCGAGATCTTCGGCATGACGGCGCTGTGGAGCGCCATCGACGCGCTCGACAACCGGGTGCCCGACGCCGTTCAGGCGCGCATGCTGACCGACTGCAGCCGCCAGATCGAGCGCGCCACGAAGCGCTTCCTGCGCTCGAACCGGCTGGCCGAGCCGATTCCGGACGTGGTGGCGCACTTCAAGCCGCACGTCGAGGCGCTGGCCGCACAGCTGCCGCAACTGCTCGACGCCGACGAGCGCGCCCGCGACGACGCGATGGTGGCGCAGCTGGGCGATGCCGGCGTGCCGCGCGAGCTGGCCGCGCGCGTGGCCACGTTCGACTCGCTCAATGCGACGCTGGACATCGCCGAGCTGGCCGGCAGCGCCGCCCGGCCGGTGGCCCAGGTGGCAGCCGTGTACTTCGAGCTGGCCAAGCGGCTGGGCACCGCCTGGCTGCGCGAGCGCATCGGCGCGCTGCCGGGCGACCAGCACTGGCAGATGCTCGCCAAGGGCGCCATGCAGGACGACCTGGCCGGCATGGAGCGCGCCATGACCGGCGCCGTGCTGGCCGGCGGGCCGCAGGAGTCGCCGCCCGCCGCGCTGCTGCAGGCCTGGCACGAGGCGAACGCGCGCCTGCTGGAACGCGCCGCGCAGCTGATGGCCGAGCTGCGCGCGGTACCGGCGCCGGACGCGGCCATGCTTTCGGTCGCCTTGCGGGAGCTGCGCGCGCTGGCATAGTGGGGCCCTGAAAAAACCACGACCGAGGAGGACTCCGGCATGAGCGCACCCCGCAACGACCTGGCCAGGATCACGTTCAATGTCCTGTGCATCGCCTTGCTGATCGGCTCCGCGCTGTGGATCCTGCGGCCCTTCCTGGGCGCCACCATCTGGGCCGCGATGGTGGTGGTGGCCAGCTGGCCGGCGCTTTTGTGGCTGCAGTCCAGGCTGTGGGGCAGCCGCATGCTGGCGGTGGTGGTGGCGCTGCTGATCATGCTGCTGGTGTTCGCGCTGCCGCTCACGCTGGCCATCTCCACCGTGGTCGAGCATGCGGACGTGGCCTATGCCTGGTTCCGCTCGCTGATCGAGCACGGCCCGCCCAAGCTGCCCGAATGGGTGGTCGGCCTGCCGCTGGTGGGCGCGAAGCTCGGCTCCATGTGGGACGAACTGGTGGCCTCCGGCCTGGCCGGGCTGCAGACCCGCGTGACGCCGTACCTGTCCGAGATGACGACCTGGCTGCTGTCGCGCGCCGGCGTGGCGGGCGCGCTGACGGTGCAGATCCTGCTGACGGTGGTGATCGCCGGCGTCATGTTCGCCAACGGCGAGGCGGGCGCGCGCGTGGTGCAGCGCTTCGGCTGGCGCGTGGGCGGCGAGCGCGGCCAGGAAGCGGTGGTGCTGGCCGGCAAGGCCATCCGCGGCGTGGCGCTGGGCGTGGGGTTGACGGCGCTCATCCAGGCCGTCGTCGGCGGCATCGGCCTGGCGGTGGCCGGCGTGCCGCTGGCGGCCTTGCTCACGGCCGTCATGTTCATGCTGTGCATCATCCAGCTCGGGCCGACGCTGGTGCTGCTGCCCGCCACCATCTGGGTGTTCTGGAGCGGCGCCACCGGCTGGGGCGTGTTCCTGGCCGTCTGGACGCTGATCGTCGGCACCGGCGACAACTTCCTGCGTCCCTGGCTCATCAAGCGCGGCGCCGACCTGCCGCTGCTGCTGATCTTCGCCGGCGTCATCGGCGGCCTGTTCGCCTTCGGCCTGGTCGGCGTCTTCGTCGGGCCGGTGATGCTGGCCGTGTCCTATACGCTCATCGACGCCTGGATCAACGACGGCGACGCGCCGCCTTTGGACGAGGTGGCGCTGCCGGTCGTGCCGGGCGTGGCGCAGCGCACCGAGGCGGCCCTGATGGAGCCGCCGCGCGTGCCCTGAGGCGCAATCCTCAGAATTGGGTAGAAGCGATCGCGGGACTTCGCGACATAGTTCCTTTCAATCGGTGCCGCTTTTGTGAACAATTGTTTCCAACAGCAACCATCGAAAGAGGACAGTTTTGGAATCCGACAAGAGCGCCATCCATGGCGCCTGCTTTGGCCAGGCCACGTTGAAGAGAATGGCCGGCGTCGTCGCATGCGCGTTGACGCTCGGAGGATGCAGCACCTTCGTGACCTACGGGCCGCGCCAGGGCGGCGCCCAACAGACGCTGAAGTACTCGCAGGGCGTGGGCACCCTCAGCCAGAAGAGTGAAGACCAGGAGGTCTTTATGTACCCGGCGTTCAAGAAGCAGGGCACGAACGATCCGACCTTCATCATCGGCTTCGCGAACAACTCGGGCACGCCGGTCGATTTCGACACGACCAACGTGAAGGCCTTCTTCCGCGGTCAGCAGGTCCCCCTCTATACCTACACGGAGCGTTCCGCGGAGATCGAGTCCAACAAGCGGGCGCAGCAGATCGCGCTGGCCATCGTCGGCGGGCTGGCTGCCGGCGCCGCGGCCTACGGCGCTTCCCACCAGACGTACACGTCGAACTATTCGGGGTACGTGGCGGGACGCCGCGGCGTCACGACCTTCGGCGGCACCAACACCACCCGCGTGTACGACCCGATGAGCGGCGTGCTCGCCGGCGCCGCGGTCGCGGGCGGCACCGCGCTGGGCATCCAGCAGATCGAATACAACGCCCAGAACCTCGAGCAGGCGGCGGGCGCCATCCTTCAGATGAACACCGTCGAGCCGCTGCGGATGGTGTCGGGCGCACTGATTCTCAAGGGGTGCTGCGATCCGTACCCGGGCAAGGACGACCTGATCCGGTTCGAGGTGACGGTCAGCGGCAAGCTGTCGGTGTTCGAGTTCGATCGCCGCGTCATGACCCAGTAGCAGCGGCTACTTCACGCTCAACACTGTCGCCCGCACGGCGCCTTCTCTGAGGGCGACCAGCGTCCCATCGCGCTTCACGACCTTGATGCAGTTCTCGTTCATGGGGGCCTTGTTCCAGGCGGTGCAGTAGCCGCCTGTCCCGTCCAAGCGCCATTTGCCCACGTCGTTGTAGGCACCCGAAACGGTGGCCTTTCCGGCCGGCGCGAGTTCGACGTTCACAACCGCCCCGTCGGCCATCTTCCATTGGACCGTCTTGCCGACAATCTGGGTCAGGATGTCTTGCTCGGTCAGGGGCACGTCCTGTGCCCCGGCGTGACCCATGGCCAGCAGGAGCCCCAGGGCAACAGGTGCGGATCGAGTCGTCATGCTGCCTCCTTCGGCCGCGTTGATGGTCAACCTGCATCTTGAGGCGCCAGGCCACCGGCCTCATCACTCAATCTTGGCTTGACACCGAAGCGATCTTGCGCTCGCGGATTCGCAGGGGCAGGCGCGGCCGCCGCGATCGGCCGGCGTGCGCCGGACAGCGCCGGTGGTGGCGCCGCGCCTTCGTCCTACCGCGCAGGTGCGGGTGGCGTTCTAGCCTGTGGGTGACTCTCCAACGCACCCACGCGAAAACAGAACTCGGAGCCCGCCCCATGCCCAAGAAGTCTTCCTCTGCCCCCGCGGACGATCTCGCCGCGGCCCGCGCCGCCGCACGCAACACCGACAGCGCACCCGCACACCCCGCGCCGCCCGCCGCGGCGAAGGGCGACGGCCCGGCCACCCGTTCCGCGCAGGCCCAGGCGCTGGCCGCCGCGCTGCCGTCCAACGCCAACAAGGCGGCCGAGCACGGCGAAGCCCATGCGCTGTCCGCGCCGGTCGGCCAGACCGCGAAAGTCGAAGCGGGCCTGGCCGGTGCGAGCAGCCTGTCGGAGACGCAGGCCTCGGCCAAGACCGGCCAGCCGGCGCAGCCGGGCGTCAACGCGGCCGGCGGCGAGCTGGACCGGGTGCGCGCCGACGCCACCGGCCAGCGCCTGACGACCAACCAGGGCGTGCCCATCGCCGACAACCAGAACTCGCTCAAGGCCGGCGTGCGCGGGCCGGTGCTGCTGGAAGACTTCATCCTGCGCGAGAAGATCACGCACTTCGACCACGAGCGCATTCCGGAGCGCATCGTGCACGCGCGCGGCTCCGGCGCGCATGGCTATTTCGAATGCACCGAGGCGCTGGGCGACATCACGCGCGCCGCGCCGTTCGCCGAAGCGGGCAAGCGCACGCCGGTGTTCGTGCGCTTTTCCACCGTGGCCGGCGAGCGCGGCTCGAAGGACACGGCGCGCGACGTGCGTGGCTTCGCCGTCAAGTTCTACACCGACGAGGGCAACTGGGACCTGGTGGGCAACAACATCCCGGTGTTCTTCATCCAGGACGCGATGAAGTTCCCCGACCTGGTCCATGCCGTCAAGCCCGAGCCGCACCACGGCATGCCGCAGGCCGGCTCGGCGCACGACACCTTCTGGGACTTCATCAGCCTGATGCCCGAGTCGACCCACATGATGATGTGGGCCATGAGCGACCGCGCCATCCCGCGCAGCTACCGGATGATGCAGGGCTTCGGCGTGCATACCTACCGCCTGGTCAACGCGCGGGGCGAGGCGCGCTTCGTCAAGTTCCACTGGCAGCCGAAGCTGGGCACGCACTCGCAGGTCTGGGACGAGGCGGTGAAGGTCTCCGGCGCCGACCCGGACTTCCACCGGCGCGACCTGTGGGAGGCCATCGACGCCGGCGAATACCCCGAGTGGGAACTGGGCCTGCAGGTGTTCACGCAGGAAGAGGCCGACGCCTTCAGCTTCGACATCCTCGACCCGACCAAGATCGTGCCGGAGGAGCTGGTGCCGGTGCGAATCGTCGGGCGCATGGTGCTCGACCGCAACCCCGACAACTTCTTTGCCGAGACCGAGCAGGTCGCCTTCTGCGTGGCACACGTGGTGCCGGGCATCGACTTCAGCAACGACCCGCTGCTGGCCGGGCGCATCCACTCGTACGTGGACACGCAGATCTCGCGCCTGGGCGGCCCCAACTTCCACGAGCTGCCGATCAACGCGCCGCTGGCGCCGGTGCACAACAACCAGCGCGACGGCATGCACCGCCAGGCCATCCACCGTGGCCGCGTCGCCTACGAGCCCAACTCGCTGGGCGGCGGCTGCCCGTTCCAGGCCGGCGCCGCACAGGGCTTCGCGAGCGTCAAGGCGCGGCTCGACGCCCGGGAATCCAGCGACAAGGTGCGCGCCAAGCCGGAGAAGTTCGCCGACCACTACACCCAGGCCCGGCTGTTCTACGAAAGCCAGACGCCGGTGGAGCAGGCGCACATCGCCGCCGCCTTCCGCTTCGAGCTGTCCAAGGTGACGGTGCCGGCCATCCGCTCGCGCATGGTGGCCGGGCTGCGCAACGTGTCGGAGGCGCTGGCCGCGAAGGTGGCGCAGGGCCTGGGCATGGCGTTGCCCGCGCCGTTGCCGCTGGCGGTGAAGCAGCCGGCCAGGCCGGAGGTGACGCAATCCCCGCCACTGTCGCTGCAGGCGCGCACCGGCGACGGCGGCATCCGCACGCGCAAGGTGGCGCTGCTGGTGGCCGATGGCGTGGAGGGCGGGTCGCTGCGCGCGCTGGTCGCCGCGCTGGTGCGGGCGGGCGCGGTGCCGCGCTTGGTCGGTCCGCACCTGGGCACGTTCAAGGCGGCCGACGGCACGCCGATCGAGGTCGATGCCACCATGGAAAACACGCCGGGCTTCCTGTTCGACGCGCTGGTGCTGCCGGACGGCGAGGCGGGCGCCAAGGCGCTGGCCGGCATCGGCCACACGGTGGACTTCATCAAGGACCAGTTCCGCCACTGCAAGACCATCCTGGCGCTGGGCGCCGGCCAGGCGCTGCTGGCGCAGGCCGAGGTGCCGCTGACCCTGCCGGACGGTGAGCCCGACCCGGGCATCCTGCTGGCCGACGCGGCGCAGGGCGGTCGGGCGGCCGATGCCTTCATGGCGGCGGTGGCCCGGCACCGCCATTTCGAGCGCGACGCGGACCCGCCGCGCGCGTGATGTCGTGAGGCGCCGGCCGCCGGCGGCGGCCTCGCCCGATTGACGCGCCGCGCCAGCGTCGGCATAAGGGGGTGATGGCCGTTCATCACCCGTTGTTCCAGAGCCTGGCGCTGCCACTGCTCGTGGCTTTCCTGTGGGCCGCCGCGCTGCGCTTTGCCGGCGGGCCGGACGTCGGCGCGCGCTGGGCCGCCGCCGGCGTGGCGCTGGCCCTGCTCGCCTCCGCCGTGCTCACGCTGGGCTGGCCGCTGCGGCCGCTCGCCATGACCGAAAAACTGCCGTGGATCTATGCCGGCGCCGGCGTGGCCGGCGTGGCGCTGGAGGCGCTGGGCGCCGGGCGGCGCCGCCTGTGGCTGGCCGGGGCCGTGCTTTGGGCGCTGATCGTGTTTGTCGTCCTGGGCCAGCAGCCGCTGCTGCCGCGCCTGGGCAGCTGGCTGGTCGGCGCCGCCGTGCTGGCGGCGCTGGTGTGGGAGCCGCAGGCGCGTGCCGACGCCGCCGCGATGCTGGTGGTGGCCGCGCTCGGCCTGGCGGCCCTGGCCATGCGCGCCGGCTCCTCGTTGCTGTTCGAGCTGGCGCTGGCGCTGGCCGCCGCGGTGGGCGGCGCGGCGCTGTGGCTGTGGCCCGTGTCGCGCGTGCGCTTCGGCGCCTGCGGCCTGCTGCTGGCGGCGCTGGCCTGGCTGACTCTGGCGCAGTCCACCGCCTTGCTCACCGGCGTGCCGCCGGGCGCGGTGCTCCTGCTGGCGGCGGTCTTCTCGGCCGGCGTGGTGGTGCGCGCCGCGCGGGCGCGCCTGCGGCGCGGCGAGGCAGCCGCCTGGGCGGAGGCGCTGCTGGTGGCAGGCGTGGCCGCGCTGTGGGCGGCCGCAGCGCTGGCGCTGGGCCATTGGGGCGGCACCGCGTTCGGCGCCGATGCCGGCGATGGCTACTACATACCCAGATGGTAGGCTCGAAGCCGTGAACCTCCATCTGCCGCTGTCGATCCGTTCCATGTCTTGCGCCGGGAGTTTGCCGCAGTGACCGGCTCGCGCCATCTGCCGCTGCATGGCATCGACGCCCTGTGGCCCTGGTGCGTCGCGCTGGCGCAGGCGCGCCGCGCGGGCACGCCGCCGCCGGCCGCCTTCATGCCCGCGGGCGCCGCGCCGCTGCGGCACACCGACGGTCTGGGCTGGCAACTCGACCTGCCCGGCGAGCCGGTGTGGGACGACGCGGCCAGCGAATTGTTCGCGCTGCTCAAGCCCTTGCTCGACCGGCCCGCCGGCGGCACCCCGTGGGTGCTGGGGCAACTCGGCCAGAGCCTGAACGGCTGCATCGCCACCGGCAGCGGCGACGCCAATTTCGTCAACGGCCCCGAGGTGCTGACGCACCTGCATCGGCTGCGCGCCTTGAGCGACGCGGTGATCGTCGGCGCCGCCACGGCGGCCCTGGACGACCCGCAACTCACCACGCGCCGCGTGCCCGGGCCGAACCCGGTGCGGGTGCTGCTCGATCCCGGCCTGGGCCTGGCACCGACGCTGAAGGCGCTGGCCGACCGGCAGGCGCCGACGCTGCTGGTATGCGACGCCACGCGTGCGGCCGACGCCGCGCGCCGCGTCGGCGCCGACCAGGTGCTGGCCGTGCCCGGCCTGCTCGATGCCCGGGGCGCGATGCGCATGGCGCCGTTGCTGGCGGCGCTGCATGCGCGCGGCCTGTCGGTGCTGTTCGTCGAAGGCGGGGGCGTGACGGTGTCGCGCTTCCTGGCCCAGTCCTGCATGGACCGGCTGCACCTGAGCGTGGCGCCGGTGGTGATCGGCGGCGGCCGGCCCGGCCTGCAGCTGCCGGCGGCCGGTCGCATGCGCGATTGCCCGCGCCCGGCGGCGCGTGTGTTCAACCTGGGGCAGGACGTGCTGTGGGATCTTGACCTGCGGGCGGAGGCCGGGGCGGACTGAGAAGACGCGGGCCGTCAGCCATCGGCCCAGGTGGAACATACTGAGGTGCTCGGCGTTATTCTTCCTGCGGTATCAACATGCGCGTGAGCCCTTGTCTGCTGATCATCGCGCTGGTGCTGGCACCCCCCGCCATCAGCCAGCCCACGGGCCCGTCGGACAGCACTGAATGCGAAGCCGAAAAGGCTGCCATCGACCGGGACATTGAACTCGCTCGCTCCAAAGGCCAAATGGTGCGCCGCCAGCAACTTGCCGCGACTTTGGCCGCGCTGCAAGCTCGCTGCGACACGCTCAATCCCGAACAGACTCGCGCGGCGAGCATCGAGAAGCTGGAGCATGAGATACAAGAGCTGCGCAAGGCCCTCAACCATGCGGAGGAGCAATTGCGCGGCTTGAAGCGCGGCGGCTCCTGACGATCGGCCCCTGCGTCCCTGCGTCCCTGCGTCAGGGGGAAGAACGGGTCTGCTGCGCTTCATGATGGCATTCGAGCAAACGGCTCCTCACCCTCGCCAGGCCAGCAGGTCGGCGTGACCGACACGCAGCCGTGTCTCGCCCGCACGGCTGCGCCGGCGCAGGCGCCAGGCCTCGATGCCGGCGCGTGCCTGCGGCGCCTGCGCCATGGCCGCGTCGGCCAGGCCGTCGATCATGGCCAGCAGCATGGCCTGGTCCTTGGCTTCGATGCGCCAGTCGCTGGCCGACTGCGACTGCGTGTAGCCCAGGCGCGCCAGCGCATGCGCCGCGAACGGCAGCGCCTCCGGGCCGAGTGCCGGGCCGCCCAGCCCCTTGTCGCGCCGCTGGTGCGACGCGAACTGCGCCTGCACCCGCGCGTCGCCCACCAGGCGCGGCGACCAGGCGTGGCGCCCGTCGACGGTCAGCGCGAACAGCATGGCCGCGTCGGTGGCTGCAATGCGGGTGAACAGGCGCTGCAGCCATTCGCCGCAGACCAGGTCGAGCAGGGCGGAGGCGGTGACCAGGTGCTGGCCGGCCAGCGGCAGCGCGTCCAGGCGTGCGGCCAGGTCGGCCTGCTGCCAGTGCAGCGTGGCCTGCCAGGCCGGCGCCACGATGCGCGCGCTGGCCGCGCCGACGGGCTGCCACTCGAAGCCATGGGCGGTGCACCAGTGCGCCATGGCGGGTGCCAACGTGCCGAGCAGCAGCGGGTCGTGGTCG